>Ga0066710_100005997_pt1 | contig 11245 bp, 9 predicted proteins | sample GraSoiAngelo_159_FD_79666 | JGI IMG/M metagenome (GOLD analysis project Ga0066710, IMG submission 79666) | Grasslands soil microbial communities from the Angelo Coastal Reserve, California, USA - 14_1009_16_40cm | ecosystem: Environmental > Terrestrial > Soil > Grasslands | place: USA... | reverse complement strand
GGGCCGTTCGACGACTCTCGCTCCCATCCTGCCCGAGTTCGGCGTGCGCGTCGTGCTGCGCAAAGGCGACAAGATCGTGCGACGAAGCTCGACCGGGCGCATCGTCATCCTGCGCGTCACCGCCGACGGAGGCGACCCGACCACCGTCGAGCACTCGACGGACGAAGTCTTCCACCCGGAACCTCACGAATAGCGCGCCGGCCTGGCGCCGAGCGCGAGTTGGCATGGTACGCTGACCAGCACCTCGATGAGTTCCTCGTCGTCCCAGACGTTTCTGGATACGGTCCTCGATGCGCTGGTCGACCCGGTGCTGATGACCGATGCCGACGGCGTGGTGACCGGCGCGAACGCCGCGGCCATCGATCGCCTGGGCGCCGGCAAGTACGTCGGCGTCGCGCTTGCCGAGCAGGCGAGCCGCGGCGAGGTGCTCTCCGAGCAGGGAACGCGTCTCGGATGGTCCGAGCATCCCGTGGCGCTGGCGCTGGCGACGCGCCAGCCCGTCACCCGCACGGTGATCGTCGCGCCGCCTGCCGCGTTTCCGACGCGCTTCCGCATGACCACCGTGCCGCTCGAGTCCGACGGTCGCTTGATCGGCACGATTTCGGTGCTCCATCCGCCCGCGTCGGTGGCGGCGACGGTCGCGGCGGTGGCGAGCGACTCCGATCTGTCGGACCGCGCCGCGCGCCTCGAAGCGATCGTGAATCTCGTATCCGACGCGGTCTTCGTCGTCGATCGCGACGGCCGGCTCCTCTACCACAACGCCGTCGGCGCTCGCCTGCTCGGCCTGCCGCAGAACGTGACCCTCGACGAGCGTGCGCGGCGACTTCAAGTGCGTGACGCGGACGGAGGCATGGTGGGACCGGAGGACTTCCCGTCGATGCGCGCGCTCGCCGGCGAAACGATGGCCGGCGTCCCGCTGCTCATCACGGACCCGGCCGGCGAGACCCGGCACGTCGTCACCGGTGCCCATCCGCTCCGTCGCAGCGACGGCGAGATCTACGCCGCGGTCGTCACCATGAAGGACACCACCGACGAGGTCCGCGCGCGGGAGGAGCTCGAAGCGGCCCGAGAGAACGCCGAGGAGGCGAATCATCTGAAAGATCAATTCATCGCGGCGCTGTCCCACGAGCTCAGAACTCCGCTCCAGCCGATCCTGGGCTGGACGGAGGTGCTGCGCCGCCACGGCAGCCTCGATGCGATCACGACCCAGGCGCTGGAGGCGATCCGCCGGAACATCCGGCAGCAAGTGCGGCTCGTCGACGATCTCCTCGATCTCTCGCGCATCGTCCACGGCAAGCTCGCGCTGCGCTTCGAGAGCTTCGACCTGCGCGAGCAGGTGCGCGCGGCGGTCGAGCCGTTCGAGGAGGCGGCGGCGCTCAGACGCGTCCGCTTGACCCTCACCTTGCCGCCGGAGCCGGTCATGATGTGGGGCGACGGCGCCCGCATCCAGCAGATCGTGACGAACCTGATCTCGAACGCGGTGAAGTTCACGCCGGCCGGCGGCCAGATCGCGGCCCAGCTCGTGGCGGGCGACACGCAGGCGCTGATCGAGGTCGAGGACAGCGGCGAAGGCATCGCGCCGGAGGAGCTCGCGGTGATCTTCGAGCCGTTCCGTCAAGGCGGCGCGTCACGACGGCGCGGCGGTCTCGGCATCGGTCTCGATCTCGTGAAACGCTTGACCGAGCTCCACGGCGGCGCCGTGGAGGCCGTCTCGGAGGGCCACGGGTACGGCGCGCGCTTCAGCGTGCGGCTGCCGTTGCGCTTCGGCCGGACGACGCCGCCGAGCGCCGCGGTGCCGGTCGCGCGTCGGCTGCTCCGCCGCGAGATCCTGGTCATCGAAGACAACCCGGACACGCGTGAAGTGTTGAAGTTCATGCTCGAGGCCGAGGGCGCGCACGTCGAGACCGCCGACAGCGGGCAAGAGGGCATCCGGCTCGCTCGTGCGTCCCGCCCGAGCGTCATCCTCTGTGACATCGGCCTCCCCGACGTCGACGGTCTCGAGGTCGCGCGCCGCATCCGTCGCGTGGCCGCGCTCGACGGATCACGGTTGATCGCGCTCACCGGGTATGGCCAACCGGAAGACGTGCAGCACGCGCTCGACGCGGGATTCGAGGCGCACCTCACGAAGCCGATCAATCTGGATCAGTTGCTGGAGCTGCTTGCCGGGAGCTAGCCGAGCGGGTTACCACAATCCGTAGGCCCTTGACAGAAATCAGACCCCGCATGTAGAGTGTGGTTGTCGTTGTGCTTTCCTTTAAGCGAGCCCGGAGAGGCCCGCAAGGAGAGAGGATGAACCGCCCGGCGCAGCACTTCCGCGAAAAGGCTCAGGTCCTCGACGAGGCCGCTCTCGATCGCGCGCTCACCCGGATCGCTCACGAGATCCTCGAACGGAATGCCGGCGCGTCGGACCTCGCCTTCGTCGGCATCCGGACGCGCGGCGTCACGATCGCCCAGCGCCTGACCGCGAAGATCGCTGCGATCGACGGCACGACCCTGCCGGTCGGCGCCCTCGACATCACGCTCTATCGAGACGACCTCGACATGCGTGGCGCGCCGGTCGTCCGCGGCACCGACATCCCGTTCTCGATCAAGGACAAGACCGTCGTGCTGGTCGACGACGTGCTGTTCACGGGCCGCACCATCCGCGCCGCGCTCGACGCGCTCATCGATCTCGGCCGGCCGAAGATGATCCAGCTCGCCAGCTTCATCGACCGCGGACACCGCGAGCTCCCGATCCGGCCCGATTACGTGGGCAAGAACCTGCCGACCTCGCGCCGCGAGAGCGTCGCCGTGCGTCTGCGCGAGCACGACGGCGAGGATCGCGTGGTGATCGAAGAACCGGAGGACGTCTGACATGGCCTGGACGCGCAAGGACCTGCTCACGATGAGGGAGCTCGACCCCGGCGAGATCCAGCTGCTCGTGGAGACCGCGGCGTCGCTCGAGGAGATCGCCACGCGAGACATCAAGAAAGTGCCCGCGCTGCGCGGCAAGACCGTCGTGAACCTGTTCTACGAGGCGTCGACGCGGACGCGGACCTCGTTCGAGATCGCCGGCAAGTGGCTCTCGGCGGACGTCATCAACTTCTCGGCGTCCGGCTCGAGCGCCGGCAAGGGCGAGAGCTTCCTCGACACCGCGAAGACCATCGGCGCCATGAGCCCGGACGTCGTGGTCGTCCGTCACTCTTCGGCGGGCGCCGCGGCGCTGCTCGCGCGCGAGCTCACGTGCTCGATCGTGAACGCCGGCGACGGCGCACACGAGCATCCGACGCAGGCGTTGCTCGATCTGCTCACGATCCGCGAGAAGAAGGGGCACTTCGACGGTCTCAGCGTCGCGATCGTCGGCGACGTCGCGCACAGCCGCGTCGCGCGCTCCAACATCCACGCGATGAAGAAGCTCGGCATGACCGTCACGGTCGCCGGGCCGCCGACGCTCATCCCGCCCAACGTGCAGGAGCTGGGCGTCAAGGTCAGCTATCGCCTGGACGATGCGATCCGCGACGTGGACGTCATCATGATGCTGCGCCTTCAACATGAAAGGATGGCAGGCGGCTTGATTCCCTCGCTCCGGGAGTACTCGCGCTACTGGGGCCTCACGCTCGACAAGCTCTCGGCGCAGGCGAGACCGGACGTGCTCATCATGCATCCCGGCCCCGTGAATCGCGGAGTCGAGCTGTCGCCGGAGGTCGCGGACGGTCCGTACTCGGTGATTCTCGACCAGGTGACGAAGGGCGTCGCGGTGCGCATGGGGGTCCTGTTCCTGCTCGCGGGCAGCCGCGGAGGGTCGCCAGCATGACGATGACGACCTCCGCAGTCTTCGCGCGGGCCGGCGGCACGATCGTGATCCGCGGCGGCCGGGTGCTCGATCCGTCGACCGCGCTCGACGCGACCCAGGACGTGCTCATCGTCGACGGCGCGATCCGCGAACTCGGCCCCGCGCTTCCCGCGCCCGACGGAGCCAGCGTCATCGACGCCACCGGCAAGGTCGTGTGCCCCGGCTTCATCGACATGCACGTGCACCTGCGCGAGCCGGGCCTCGAGTACAAGGAGACGGTCGCCACCGGCACGCGCGCGGCCGCGGCAGGCGGCTTCACCGCGGTCTGCTGCATGGCGAACACCTCTCCGGTGAACGACAACCGGTCGATCACCGACTACATCCTGGCGAAGGCGCGGACAGAAGGCGCGGTGCGCGTCTATCCGATCGGCGCGGTGACCCGCGGCCTCGAGGGCAAGGCGCTCGCGGAGCTGGCGGAGCTCGCCGAGGCGGGATGCGTCGCGTTCTCCGACGACGGCAAGCCGGTGATGAACGCCGCCCTCTACCGTCGCGCGATGGAGTACACGCTTCCGTTCGGCGCGCCGGTCGTGAGCCACGCCGAAGACCTCCATCTCGCGGAAGGCGGCGCGATGAACGAAGGCGTGGTGTCGACGGAGCTCGGGCTCCCGGCCGCGTCCGCCGCGGCCGAGGACGTGATGGTCGCGCGCGACATCCTGCTCGCCGAGTTCACGGGGGCGCACCTTCACATCGCGCACATCTCGACGGCCGGCGCGATCCGTCTCGTCCGCGAGGCCAGGGCGCGCGGCGTCCACGTCACCTGCGAAGTCACGCCGCATCACCTGGTGCTCACCGACGAGCAGGTTCGCACGTATGATCCGAATGTGAAGATGAGCCCCCCTCTTCGCACCCGGCGCGACACGGACGCGCTCGGCGAGGCGCTCGCCGACGGGACGATCGATTGCATCGCCACCGACCACGCGCCGCACGCCCTCTCCGACAAGGAAGGCGAGTTCGACCGCGCGGCGTTCGGCATCGTGGGACTGGAGACCGCCGTGCCGGTGCTCCTGGACCGTCTGGTCCGTCCCGGAGTGCTTTCACTGTCGACGCTCGTCGCCCGGCTCACGACCGGCCCCGCTCGCCTCCTGAACCTTCCCGGCGGGAGCCTGGCGCGCGGGCGGCCGGGCGACCTCAGCATCCTCGACGTCGACCGGGAACTGACGATCGACCCCACGCGGTTTCTCTCACGCAGCCGCAACACGCCCTTCGGCGGCTGGAGCGTGACGGGAGGGCCGTGGATGACGATCGTCAACGGGCACGTCGTCTGGCAGGCGCAATGACACAGGCACTCCTCGTGCTTCGGGACGGCCGTGTGTTCCGCGGCCGGGGCCTCGGTGCCCGAGGGGAGACGTCGGGCGAGGTCATCTTCAACACCGCGATGCAGGGGTATCAGGAGATCCTGACCGATCCCTCGTACCGCGGACAGATCGTCGTCATGACATATCCGATGATCGGCAATTACGGCGTGAACGAGGAGGACGTCGAGTCGCACCGCCCCTGGGTGAACGGTCTCTGCGTGAAAGAGGCCTCACCGTACGCCTCGAACTTCCGGGCGCGGACGAGCCTCGCAGAGTACATGACGGCGCACGGGATCGTCGGCATCCAGGGCATCGACACGCGCGCGCTGACCCGCCACCTGCGCGACGCCGGCGCCCAGGATGGCATCATCTCGAGCACGGAGCTCGACGTCGAGCCTCTGCGGGCGCGAGCTCGCGGGCTGCCGGGATTGATCGGGCGCGATCTCGTTCGCGAAGTGACGTCGGACGCGCCGTTCACGTGGCACCAGGGGGACTGGCAGCTCGGCCGTGGCTACGTCGCTGCGGCATCGCCCCGCTTCACCGTCGTCGCCTACGACGCCGGGATCAAGTTCAACATCCTGCGCCAGCTCGCTTCGCTCGGCTGCGCCGTCACCGTGATGCCCGCGGGGACGCCCGCGGAGCGCGTGCTCGAGGCGAAGCCGGACGGCGTGTTCCTCTCGAACGGACCGGGCGATCCGGAAGGCGTCCCGTATCTGGTCGACGCGGTGAAGCAGCTGCTCGGCCGCGTCCCGATCTTCGGGATCTGCCTCGGTCATCAGATCCTCGGCCTCGCCGCGGGCGGTCGGACGTACAAGCTGCCGTTCGGTCATCACGGCGCGAATCATCCGGTCAAGGATCTGGCGACCGGCCGCGTGGAGATCACGTCGCAGAACCACGGCTTCGCGGTCGATCCCGACTCGGTTGCCGGCGAAGGCTGGGAGCCGACGCACGTCAATCTCAACGACGGCACGTGCGAAGGGCTCCGCCACCGCGAGTGGCCGGTGTTCTCCGTGCAGTATCACCCGGAGGCGTCACCGGGACCTCATGACGCCAATGTGCTCTTCCATCGGTTCGCCGATCTGATGCGAGCGAATCGGAAGGGAGGCTGATCGAGCCATGCCCAAGTATTTGATCTCGTATCGCAAGACCGAGACGGCCGGGCAGAAGCCCGAGTGGACCTCGTTCACGGCGACGAGCGACGCCTCGCTCGAGGCGAAGGCCATCCGGGAGCGCGTGGACAAGCGCATGAGCGTTCTCGGCGAGCAGCTCTGGGGCAACGGCGAGGCCGTGTGGGTTGGCCCCGGCCGCCTCGACGACGTCTTGTGGAAGCGCGAGGAGGCGGCGCCGGACGTCTCGATCGTCTACGGCCTGGTGGAAGAGTCGTCGCGCTGAACGCGCCGGCTTCGACACGGTGATCGGCTAAGTGCCACGCCGAGCCGACCTCGACAAGATCCTGATCATCGGGTCCGGCCCGATCGTGATCGGGCAGGCCTGCGAGTTCGACTACTCGGGCACGCAAGCGGTCAAGGCGCTCCGCGAGGAAGGCTTCGACGTCGTCCTCGTCAACAGCAATCCGGCCACCATCATGACCGACCCCGAGCTCGCGTCTCGCACCTACATCGAGCCGCTCACGCCAGAATTCGTCGCGCGCATCATCGAGCGCGAGCGCCCGCAGGCACTCTTGCCGACGCTCGGTGGCCAGACCGGTCTGAACCTGGCGGTCGCGCTCGCGGAAGACGGCACGCTCGATCGCTTCGACGTCGAGCTGATCGGCGCGAAGCTGCCCGCCATCAAGAAAGCCGAGGACCGCGAGCTCTTCAAGCAGGCGATGCAGCGCCTCGGGCTCGCGCTGCCCCGCTCCGGCTTCGCCCGCTCGCTCGACGAGGCTCGCGCCGTCGTGGCGGAGGTCGGCTTCCCCGCCATCGTCCGTCCCTCGTTCACGCTCGGTGGCACCGGCGCGTCCATCGCGCGGACGCCGGCCGAGCTGGATGACGCGATTCGCTGGGGGCTCCAGCAATCGCCGATCGGGCAGGTCCTCGTCGAGGAATCCGTCATCGGATGGAAGGAGTTCGAGCTCGAGGTCATGCGCGACCTCGCGGACAACGTCGTCATCATCTGCTCGATCGAGAACCTGGACCCGATGGGCGTGCACACCGGCGACTCGATCACCGTGGCGCCGGCGCAGACGTTGACCGACAAGGAATACCAGCTGATGCGCGACGCGGCGATCGCCATCATCCGCGAGATCGGCGTGGAGACCGGCGGCTCGAACATCCAGTTCGCGGTCGACCCGGACGACGGCCGCCTGGTCGTGATCGAGATGAACCCGCGCGTGTCGCGCTCGTCCGCCCTGGCGTCCAAGGCCACCGGGTTCCCCATCGCGAAGATCGCGGCGAAGCTGGCGGTCGGCTACACGCTCGACGAGATCCGCAACGACATCACGCGCGAGACGCCGGCCAGCTTCGAGCCCGTCCTGGACTACTGCGTCGTGAAGATTCCGCGCTGGGCGTTCGAGAAGTTCCCGGAAGCCGATCGAACGCTCGGCACGCAGATGAAGTCCGTGGGCGAGGTCATGGCAATCGGCCGGACGTTCAAGGAGGCGCTGCAGAAGGCCATTCGCTCGCTCGAGCAAGATCGCTGGGCGCTCTCGCTCGATCGCGCGCTCTCGCGCGACGACCTCGAGCGGCTCCTGGCGGTGCCGACCCCGGACCGGCTCTTCGCGATCGGTGACGCGTATCGATCGGGGCTCGCGACCCGGGAGATCGCCGCGCTCACGCGGATCGACCCGTGGTTCCTCGAGAACATCCGGGAGATCGTCGACTTCGAGGGCACGCTCACGCGCGACGGGATCGACGACGCCGAGACGCTCCGCATGGCCAAGCAGCTCGGGTTCGCGGACCGGCGCATCGCGGAGCTCACGGGCACGACGGAGCTCTCGGTGCGTGAGCGACGCCTCGCGGCCGGTATCCGCGTCACCTTCAAGACCGTCGACACGTGCGCGGCGGAGTTCGTCGCCCATACGCCCTACCTCTATTCGACGTACGAGGAAGAGGACGAGGCGCCGCGCACCGAACGGCCCAAGGTCGTCATCCTCGGCTCCGGCCCGAACCGGATCGGCCAGGGCATCGAGTTCGACTACTGCTGCGTCCACGCCGCGTTCGCGCTCCGCGAAGCGGGCGTGGAAGCGATCATGATCAACTGCAATCCGGAAACGGTCTCCACGGATTACGACACGTCGGATCGTCTCTACTTCGAGCCGCTCACCCTGGAAGACGTCCTGAACGTCGTCGAGAAGGAACGCCCGCTCGGCATCATCGTGCAGTTCGGCGGGCAGACGCCGCTCAAGCTCGCCGTGCCGTTGCAAGAGGCCGGCGTCCGGATCCTCGGCACGTCACCCGACGCGATCGATCGCGCCGAGGATCGCCGGCGCTTCTCCGAGCTGCTCGCGGACCTCGGGCTCGCCCAGGCCGCCGGCGGCACCGCGCGGTCTCTCGACGAAGCGCGCGCCATCGCCGGCGCGATCGGCTATCCGGTGCTCGTGCGTCCCTCGTACGTCCTGGGCGGGCGCGCGATGCGCATCGTGTACGACGATCAGGACCTGGCGGAATTCGTGGGCGAGGCGGTGCGTGTGGCGCCCGAGCACCCGGTCCTCGTCGACAAGTTCCTCGAAGACTCCATCGAGATCGACGTCGACGCCATCTCGGACGGCGAGCGCGTGCTGATCGGCGGCGTGATGGAGCATACCGAGAAGGCGGGCATCCATTCGGGGGACGCGGCCTGTGCCTTGCCGCCGTATTCGCTGGGCGCGGAGGAGGTGCTGGCGCTCAGGGAGCAGACCCGGAAGCTCGCGCGGGCGCTCGGCGTGGTCGGCCTGATCAACGTCCAGTTCGCGATCCGCCACGATACGATCCACGTGCTCGAGGTGAACCCGCGCGCCTCGCGCACCGTGCCGTTCGTGTCGAAGACGATCGGCGCCCCGCTCGCGAAGCTCGCGACCGAGGTCATGCTCGGCCGCTCGCTCGAGCCCCGGATGCACCTCGACACCCGCGAGCCCGGGTACATCGCGGTGAAGGAAGCGGTGTTCCCGTTCGTGAAGTTCGCCGGCGTCGACGCGGTGCTCGGCCCCGAAATGAAGTCGACCGGCGAGGTCATGGGCCTCGACCACGACTTTCGCAAGGCGTACCTGAAATCGCAGATCGCGGCGGGCTCGTACCTGCCGACCGGCGGCAAGGTGTTCGTCTCGGTCAAGAACCGCGACAAACGCGCGATGACTTCGCTCGCGAAGAGACTCTTCGAGATGGGATTCTCGCTCGTGGCCACCGCGGGCACCGCGCGTGTGCTCGAGCGGCAGGGCATGACGGTCGAGCTCATTCACAAGGTGGCCGATGGCTACCGGCCGAACGTGATCGACCTGATGCGACGGGGCGAGATCAAGCTCGTGCTGAACACGCCGGAGGACGGGCGAGCGCGCAAGGATTCGTACGCGATCCGGCGCACCGCGGTGAATCACGGGATCCCGTACTACCTCACGATCGACGGCGCGCAGGCCGCCGTCGGCGCCATCGAAGCCTTGTTCAAGGGCGAGCTCGGCGTTCGCTCGCTGCAGGAGTATCACGCCGAGCACTCGTCCTCCGCGAGCGAGACGCGATGACGGAACGCGAGACGCTCGCCCTCTACGAGAAGACCGGCGCGCTACTGCGCGGGCACTTCCGGCTGACGTCGGGCCTGCACTCGGACGTCTATCTGCAGTCGGCCCTGGTGCTGCAATATCCCGAGCACGCGGCGGCGCTCGGCGCCACGCTCGCCGCGTCGTTTCGCGATGCCCGCGTCGCGACGGTGCTCGCGCCGGCCATCGGCGGCATTCTCGTGGCCCACGAGGTGGCGCGCGCGCTCGACGTTCTGGCGCGCCACGAGGTCGAGCGCGCGCCCGGCGTTCTGGCGCGCCACGAGGTGGCGCGCGCGCCCGGCGTTCTGGCGCGCCACGAGGTGGCGTGCGCGCCCGGCGTTCTAGCGCCCCACGAGGTGGCGCGCGCGCTCGGCGTCCGCGCGCTCTTCACCGAGCGCGAGAACGGTGTCATGAGGCTGCGCCGCGGCTTCACGCTGTCGCCTGGCGAGCGCTGCCTGGTCGTGGAGGACGTGATCACCACCGGAGGATCCACGCGCGAGGTGATCGCCTGCGTCGAGGAGGCTCGCGGCGTGGTCGTCGGTGTCGGATCGCTGATCGATCGCAGCAGCGGCGCGGCGACGTTTGGGGTGACACACGTCGCCCTCGCCGCCGTCGCGGCCACGAACTATTCGCCGGAGACGTGCCCGCTCTGCCGGGCCGGGAGCCAGCCGATCAAGCCCGGCAGCCGCGCATGAGGGTGAGGAATCATTACATCAGGGGCCCCGAGGGGCGCGCGGACGCGCCCGAAATGGCCCCCGATACCCCCAACGCTCGGAAGCGCCCCGGCGGAGCCGTGGCGCTCCTCGATAACGGTTGACGAACCCTCACGTCACGTACCACCGTCGAATCTCCTCGTCGAGCCTCGCCACGTCGCGACAGACTGCTTCGGTCTCCCTGAGAATGGCCGAGGCCTCGTCCGCGCTCGGAGAGAGCTCCTCGAGCGGGATCGAGAACTCGTACACCGATCGGCCTTCGACCGGCAGCCGCACGTCGAGCGGCAGCCTTTCGACGTGCCGGCGATGCAAGACCGACTCGTACACCCGCGCGTAGAGTTCCGGATCATACGGGGCGTCCTGCGCCCACGAATCAACAGTGATGTCGTCTCCAGCGGAGACGCCGGCGCGAGCATCCCGAGACGGGACGCCGAGAGCATCCCGAGACGGGATGCCGAGGTCGCGCGCGGCATCCACCAGTTCCCGCCACAGCGCCCGGAGCACAGCCGGCGGCGCGTCTTCGCGCTCGCGCCCGTGAACCGGTCGCGCCGCCCGGCGCTCTCGCTCGGCTTCGAGAAACGCTCGGACCTCGCGCGACGGCACCGGGACGACGAAGCGAGTCGATTCGGCGTCGAGGACTGTCTCGGCGGCGTCAGCCTGATGACGGGCAACTTCGACCAGGCGTCCACCGATCAAAGGGGTCTCGCCGATCAGCAGATGTGTGTCGTCGCGATGCCGC
>Ga0066710_100005996_pt1 | contig 11247 bp, 11 predicted proteins | sample GraSoiAngelo_159_FD_79666 | JGI IMG/M metagenome (GOLD analysis project Ga0066710, IMG submission 79666) | Grasslands soil microbial communities from the Angelo Coastal Reserve, California, USA - 14_1009_16_40cm | ecosystem: Environmental > Terrestrial > Soil > Grasslands | place: USA... | reverse complement strand
CTCGGCGCTGTTCTGGATCGCGGCGGCAGCCGTGGCCTGGTCTCGTATCTACCTCAACCGTCACTTTCTAAGCGACGTGTTAGCCGGTGTCATAATTGGCGTTGCGTCGTCGTGGGTGATGTCGCGCTGGGCCGAAGCGCAGGCGGCCCGGACCGCCATGTCGGGCGGAAATCGTGACGGGAGCCGGCGGGTCTGATAGGTTCTCACCGAGGCGATGACCGCGATGACATTGGGCACAGCTCCCATCGGGTACGACCTCTCGCTCTGCATCCCGAATCTGAAAGCCAAGGGCAAGGAAAGCGCACTGGCGGAGATGGTCTCCGCTGCGCACCTCGCCGGCGCGATCCGTGAGCCCGACCTACTGCTCGAATTGCTCCGGGTTCGCGAGCGGGTCGGATCGACGGCTCTTGGCAAGGGCGTCGCCATTCCCTCCGCCCGCTCGGTCACGGTGCTGGCGCCTCGCCTGGTATTGGGGCGCACGGCGCGCGGCATCGAATGGGGCGCGGCCGACGGGCATCCGGTCACGCTGATCTTCATGGCGCTCGCCCCGGGCGAGTGGCGCGAAGAGGCGTTCCACGGACTGATCGCGCGCGCGGCCGCCGTCGCGCGACTGCAGCGGAACCGTCATCGCCTGCTGAGCGCACCCTCCCCCGAGGCGGTGGCCGAAGTGCTGCGCGGCGCGAGCGCGTGATGGGCCATCCCACGTATCCGCGATCGGCGGACGAGGCACCGGCCTCGACCGAGCGGTGGACCCCGCTGTCTCGCATCGTGCACCTCAATGACCTCGACCTCCTGACGCGGGAGACGACCGATCCCGCCTCGCTCGCCCGGCTGAAGAAGCTGGGGCTCGCGGCCGAGGACACAGAACGGCTCAAAGCGGCCCGCGCCCAGGCGGCGCAGAGCGTCGGCGCGCGCTGGCTGGTCGCCTACGAGCGGGCCCGCCAGCGATATGGCAGCGCGGTCGCCGCCGTGCGCGATCGCGTGTGCCTCGGCTGCTTCGTCACGCTGCCCACCACGGCGCGCCCGCGCTCGGGCGCGGAGACAGTCACCACCTGCGAGTCCTGCGGGCGCATCCTCTTCTGGGGTTGATCGGCCGACCGGCGCGCCCGGGCCGAGCCTTCCTCGTCACGCCCACTGCGGTATGCTGGACTTCTTCGGTGGAGGAAACTCGATCGATGAAGTCCTGGACATTCCTACAGGTGGGGCTGGCGCTGCTGGTCGCACCGTTCGGCTCGGGGTGCACGGCGCTGCGCGAGCTGCCGCGCGACCAGTACGCGGCCAAACCGGAGCGCCGCCACCTGGTCGTCGACGCGGCGGGGGAGCGACACGCGTTCGGCCGCGCCACTTTCGGCGCCGACAGCATGGTGGGCTACCCCCACCGCCGGCGCGGCGCGGCTGCGGATACGGCGAGCGTGCGCCTGGCGCTGGACGACGTGTCCCGAATCGTGGCCCGCGAGGTCGATTGGTACCGCACCTCGTTGCTCGGCGGGGTGGCGCTGGGGGCGGTCCTGGCAGCGGCGCTCTCGGGTTCCGATACGAAGAAGCCGGCTCCCGAGCCGCCGCCCTGCACCAGGTGTCCCTAGCAGCCTGCTAGACACCTCGCCGGCGCACCGTCGTCAATCGTAACGTCGTCGCGCCCGAGAGGAGCTGGAGCGATGGCCCGGTGGTGGCGCGATTGGTCTCGAGGCCCTGCCGCGGCCGCCACGGACCGCGCGGCCGCGCGGCTGCGCGCGCATCGCTGGCCGGCTCCGCTGCTCGACGTGATCGCGCGGCTTCGAGAGGGTGGGCATCGCGCCTTCCTGGTCGGCGGCGCGGTGCGCGACGCGCTGCTCGGCCGTCGCGCCGGAGCGCGCTTCGACGTTTCGACCGATCTCACCCCGGAACAGGTCATCGAGCGCTTCGACCGGGTCGAGCCGACCGGGCTGCGCCACGGCACGGTGCTGGTGATCGAGGGCGAGCTGCTGGTCGAGTGCACCACGTTTCGCCGCGAGGGGCGCTACTCCGACGCCCGCCGGCCGGACGCGGTGCTGTGGACCAAGGATCCTCTCGAAGACCTCGATCGTCGCGATCTCACGGTGAATGCCATGGCGTTCGATCCCTCGAGCGGCGAGCTGCTCGATCCCCACCACGGCGCCCTCGACCTCGAGCGGCGGCGCTTGCGGGCGGTCGGCGAGCCGCTCGAGCGATTTCGCGAGGACGCGCTGCGGCCGCTGCGGGTGGCCCGCTTCGCCGCAGCACTCGAGATGGAGCCGGACGAAGACCTCAGGGCGGCGTTGGCCGAGGTCTCGCGCGAGGGGAGCGGCGTGGTGACCGCGGCGGTCGCGCCGGAGCGCGTGCGCGACGAGCTGAGCGGGATCCTGGCGGCGCCGCGACCCTCGACCGGGTTGGAGCTGTTGCGCGAGGCCGGGCTGCTCGAGCTGTGGCTGCCCGAGCTGGCGCGCTGCCGCGGCGTGTCGCAGAACCGCTTCCACGCCTTCGACGTCTACTTCCATAGCCTGGCGACCTGCGACGCCGCGCCCGCGCACAAGCCGGTGGTGCGCTGGGCGGCGCTGCTGCACGACATCGGCAAGCCGGACACGCGCGTCGAACGGGATGGCGAAGGGACGTTCTACAACCACCAGTTCGTGGGAGCCGAGCTTGCGGAGGCCCTGCTCGAACGGCTGCGCGTCCCCCAGGCGCTGTGTCAGGCGGTGACGCACCTGGTGCGCGAGCACATGTTCGATTACCACGACGACTGGAGCGACGCCGCCCTGCGCCGCTGGTTGCGGCGCGTCGGGACCGATGCGGTGGCGGACCTGTTCGACCTCAGGATCGCCGACATGCTCGGCAACGGGCTCAAGCAGGGGTTCCCGACCTATCTCGAGACGATGCGCGAGCGGATCACGCGCCTGCTCGAGGAGTCGCGGGCGCTCGTCGTGTCCGATCTCGCGGTCGACGGGCACGACGTCATGCGCGAGCTCGGCGTGCCGCCGGGCCCGGTCGTGCGGGCGAAGCTCGAGGCGTTGTTGGAAGAGGTGTTGGACCGCCCGGGACGGAACACCCGGGAGCACTTGCTCGCGCGGCTGCGTCAATGGCGCGCGGGATCCGGTGGGCCCGCTTGACACTTTTCTCTAGGCGCTCGTATTCTGCGGCGGAGGAACGAGGTTTGGCTTTTCCCTCTCGCCCCGCGTGAGCCAGAGACTCCTCATGTCCATGTCCGCGGTCCAGAAACCCGTGCGGCGCGAGCTGGAACAAGTGCAGGCTCTGCTGCGCCAGCTGTTCCGCACCCCGATTCCGATTCTGAATCGGGTGGGCGGCCACGTGCTCGCGACTCGCGGCAAGAAATTCCGGCCCACGCTGCTGCTCCTGGTCGCCCGGCTCCGCGGCCATCTCGGCGAGGACGCGGTCTACTGCGCCACCGTGATCGAGATGGTGCACGCCGCCGCCTTGATCCACGACGACTCGGTGGACAAGAGCTCGCTGCGCCGCGGAGTGCCGACCGTGAACGGCCTGTGGACGGACGAGATGGCCATCATCATGGGCGACTACCTCTACGCGCAGGCGATGGCCACGCTGGTGACCCACAAGCTCGACACGGCGATGGGCATCCTGGCGCGCGTGGTGACCGAGATGTCGTGCGGAGAGGCCCTCGAGTTCCAGTACGCCCGCGACGTCAACGTGACCGAGCAGCAGTACGAGGAGATGATCCGTGCCAAGACCGGCTCGCTGATCGGGGCGGCGACCGAGATCGGCGCCGGCCTCAACGGGGGTACGCACGACGCGACGCGGCGGGACCGGTACCGCGTCTTCGGTGAGCGGGTCGGCGTGGCGTTCCAGATCGTGGACGATCTGTTCGACTACTTGAGCGATCCGCGCGTGACCGGCAAGCCGGTCGGCTCCGACCTGGCCGACGGCAAGGTCACGCTGCCTTTGATCGCGGCGTTGCGACAGGCCGCGGGGGCGGACCGTCGCCGCCTCTCCACGCTGGCGTCTCGGCGCCGCTGGACCATCGAGCAGTGGGACGAGCTCAAGAGCCTGGTCGAGGCCAGCGGTGGCTTCGACTACGCGCGCACCCGGGCACGCGCGCTCGCCGATCAGGCGCGGGACATGCTCGACGACGAGCCCCAAGGCGACGCTCGCTCCGCGCTCGGACGAGCGATCGATTACGCCGTTCGCCGCGACCGCTGAGGCGCGGCGGCGCGGGATTCGCTGGCACCCTCGTGACGCCCCGCCCACGTCCGGCCCACTCGCCGCGCTCGCTGTTGCGGTGCGCAGCCGAGGTGGCGCTGGACCGCAAGGGAGTCGCCCCGGTGGCGCTCGATCTGCGTTCGCTGGACGGGGTGGCGGATTACTTCCTGATCGTGTCGGGCCAGAGCGAGGTGCAGGTCAAGGCGATCGCCGAAGCGATCGAGGAGAGGCTCGGCGATTTGGGGGCGCGGCCGTGGCACGTCGAGGGACTCGAAGGACGGCGCTGGGTGCTGCTCGACTACGTCGAGCTGGTGATCCACGTGTTTCACGAGCGGACGCGCGAGTACTATCTGCTCGAGCGTCTCTGGGGCGACGCCCACAGGGTCGAGCTTGGTCTGGACCGAGCTGACTGAGGGCCTCGGCCAGGCGCTCGCGGCACTCGGGCTGCTGACCCCGGAGCGGCTCGCGCTGGTGGAGCTGGCGATTCCGCGCGAGCGCGCGCACGGCGACTGGACCACCAACTTGCCGATGATCCTGGCGCGCGAGGTCGGGCGCCCGCCCCGGGCGCTGGCGGCCGACCTCGCGGCCGCCTTCCCGGCCGACCCCGAGCGTTTCAGCCCGGTCGAAGTCGCGGGACCGGGCTTCCTCAACTTCCGCTACAGCGCGCGCTTCCTGGCTGCACTGCCGGCACGAATCCTGGCTGCGGATGCCGCCTTCGGTCGCTCGGATCGCGGGCGCAACCTGGCGGTCCAGGTGGAGTACGTCAGCGCCAATCCGACCGGGCCGCTCAACGTGGTGAACGCCCGGGCCGCCGCGGTGGGGGCCGCGCTGGTGCGGTTGCTGGAGGCGACCGGGCACCGCGCCACGAGCGAGTTCTACGTGAACGACGCCGGCGGCCAAGTGGAACTGCTGGGCGAATCGGTGGCGGCCCGCTTCGCCGAACGCATCGGCGTGCCGCGTGCCTTCCCCGAGAATGGATACCAAGGGGAGTACCTGCGCGACCTGGCGGCCTCGCTGCCGGAGGCCGAAGCTCGCGCCGCGCTGGGCTCGCCCGCCGCCGGCGCGTGGTTCCGGACCCATGCGCTCGAGCGGCTGGTGGAAGCACAGCGCCGTGACCTCGCCGACTACGGGGCGACGTTCGACGCGTTCGTGCGCGAGTCCTCGATCCACGACTCGGGCGCGGTGCAGGCGACGCTCGAAGAGCTTCGCGCCAAGGGCGTGATCTACGAGGCGGAGGGAGCCCAGTGGGTCCAGACGACGCGCTTCGGCGACGACAAGGATCGCGTCGTGGTGCGCGCGAACGGGCTACCGACCTACCTGCTGCCGGACATCGCCTATCACCGCGACAAGCGGCGCCGGGGAGTGCAGGTCTCGATCGACCTGTGGGGCCCGGACCACCACGGCCACATCCTGCCGCTCAAGGCGTCGCTGGAAGCGCTCGGGCTCGAACGCGGGTTCCTCGAAGTCTTGATCGTTCAGCAGGTGAATCTGATGTCGGGCGGCCAGCTGGTGAAGATGAGCAAGCGAGCGGGAGAGTTCGTGACCCTGCGCGACCTGATGGACGAGGTCGGCCCCGACTGCGCGAAATTCTTCTTCCTGATGCGTTCGGCGAACGCGCACCTCGATTTCGACCTCGATCTGGCGAAGCGCCAAAACGACGAGAACCCGGCCTTCTACGTGCAGTACGCGCACGCGCGCATCGCTTCGATCTTGAGGTACGCGCGCACGCGTGGCCTGGAGCCTGGCGACGCCGGGGCGAGCGGGGAGTGGCACGACCAGGAACTGGGGCTGGTCCGCCAGCTCGCCGCGTTCCCCGAAGTGCTGCGGGGGGCGGCGGCCGCGCGCGAGCCCCATCGGCTCCCAGCCTACCTCATGGAAACCGCGGCAACCTTCCACCGCTTCTACCACGAGTGCCGGGTGGTCTCGGAGGACGTGCCGCTGTCGCAGCGCCGATTGCAGCTGTCCGAGGCGGCTCGCATCGTGATCCGCAATGGCATGGCCTTGATGGGCGTGTCGTCCCCGGAGCGCATGGAACGAGGGGTCGAGGTGGAGCCGTGAACGGTGGGGAGATCCTGGTGGTGGGCTCGGTGGCGCTCGATTCGGTGCGCACCCCCTTCGGCGAGGCCACCGAAGCGCTGGGCGGATCGGCATCCTACTTCTCGCTCTCGGCGAGTCACTTCGCCCGGGTGCGGATGGTGGCCGTGGTGGGAGAGGATTTTCCCGAGCGCTATCGTCGGACCTTCGAAGGCCGTGGCGTCGACCTGAGCGGAGTCGAGACCGCGGCCGGAGCGACGTTCAGGTGGAAGGGCGAGTACTCGGTCGAGCTCGGCCACGCACGCACGCTCGAGACCCAACTCAACGTGTTTGGCACCTTTCACCCGCGGCTCGGCCACGACCATCGCGCGTGTCCCTTCGTGTTCCTAGCCAACATCGACCCCGATCTCCAGCTCGAAGTGCTGGACCAGATGCGGGAACCGCGTCTGACGGTCTCCGACACGATGAACTACTGGATCGCCCGCAAGCCGGACCGGGTGATCGAGGTGTTGCGTCGCGTGGATGTCGCACTCCTCAACGAAGAGGAGGCGCGCGCGCTGTCGGGTGAGGTGCAGTTGGTGCGGGCGGCCTCGAATCTGGTGGAGCGAGGGGCGAAAGCGGTGGTGGTGAAGAAAGGCGAGCACGGCGCGCTCTACCGATCGCGGGATACGCTGTTCGTGATGCCGGCCTATCCGGTGCCGGGCTTGAGCGATCCGACCGGGGCCGGCGATTCGTTCGCAGGCGGCTTCCTCGGATGGATCGCCCGATCCCGGAAGAGCGATGGTGGCGCGCTTCGCCAGGCGCTGGCGTGTGGCACCGCGATGTCCTCGTTGGCGATCGAGGCGTTCAGCCCGGTGCGGTTGGTCGAAGCCTCGGCGGAGGAGATCACGGATCGACTCGTCACGCTTCATCGGATGGTCTCGTTCGACGTGCCGCGGCCGTTCGATTGAGCCGATCGCGCCGGCGGCAGAACCTCACGACCTCCATCCGAGCCGCGTCCAGGGCCTGCCGCGCGGCTGTGGCGTGTGCTAAGCTAGCGCATATGAATCGACACGGGGTGGAGGGCATCGCGCTGGCCGTCGAGCCTCCCGGGTCCTGGGTGGCTCGCGCCGAGGCCGCGATTCGGGCGCTACGCGATGTCGAAGGGGCCAGCATCCTCGTGGCCGGCGACGAGGTCCGTGAGATCCACATCCTCGCTCGCTCCCATCGGGCCCCCAAGCAGATTGTTCGAGACGTGCAGACCGTGCTGCTCACGCGCTTCCGGCGCTCGATCGACTACCGTGTGGTTTCGGTGGCCTACGTCGGGGACGATACGACCCCGACCGCGGTGGCGGCGGAACGGGTGGCACCCGCCGCGGAGCGGCCGGCGCCGGTCCCCGAGCGAGAGGTGGTTCGTGCCCCCGCCTTGGAACGCCCGGCGTCCGAACGCTCGGCGTCGGCGCCCGAGCGCCGCCCGCGCGAGCGGATCCGCTTCGCAAGCGCCAACCTGTTCGTCTCCGCAGGACGCGTCCAGGCGCAGGTCGAGCTGCGCTGGAAGGGGATGACGCGCATGGGCAGCGCCTCGGGGTGGTGCACGCGCTCGGCCGCCCACGCCCTGGTGGCCGACGCCGCCCGCTTGGCAGTTCAGGAGTTCATGGCGGACGAGTTGGCCCTGGGGCTCAAGGAAGTGGAGTTCTTGAGGCTTGGCAGGCGGCGGGTGGTCGTGGTATCGCTCTCCCTGCTCGCCGACCGGCAGGAGAAGCTGCTGGTGGGCTCGTGCGTGGTGGATCAGGACGTGCCGCAAGCGGTGGCACTGGCCACGCTCTCGGCGCTCAACCGGGTGGTCGGCGGGCTACGAAGCAAGCAGGCGAGCGAACAAGTTTGAGACCGACATCCACGTAGGAGGAAGCGGAGCGAGGCAGCCCAGCGATCGGAGCGGACCCACCTGAAGGTGCAGTCATTCGGCACACTCAGAGTCACGAAATAAGGAGGTGGGCACCGTGCATCTGATCAAGACTCTTTTCGAGATCTTGGGCAAGGCTGGTTGGTAAGGCTAAGCCGCGCGTAGTGTAAGTAGGTGCAGTAACCTCCAGTGGGTGTCGGTCCTCTTCGTTCAGGCCCGAGTTTCGCCCCCGCGACCAGCAATGGCGCATTCGACTGCTTCCCACCGTTTTCCGCGTCTCTTCCGTGCCTACCTGACCGCGGTCGTGCTGGCCGCGGCCGTAGCGCTGGCGCTGCTGCGCCCGGCCGCTCCGCTCGCCTGGCCAGCGCTCGCCGTCGCGCTGATTCTGCTCACCGCGAGCGAGGCCTCCGCGGTGTCACGGAGCGAGGGAGGACTTGTCTCCCTGGGCGGTGCTCTGGACGTCGCCTGCGTGCTGCTATTGGGGCCGGTTCCCGCCGCCTGGCTCAGCCTGGTGGCGACCGTCGTGTCGCAGGGGGTGGTGCGGCGCCAGCCGCTCTCTCGCGTGGCTCACGACATGGCGGCGTTCTCGCTCACCGTCCTGGCCACCGGCTTCGCCTTCCTGGGCCTCGGTGGGCGGGTGGGACACCTGGAGCTGCCGCGAGACCTGGTCCCGCTGCTCGCCTGCGGCGGCGTCCTCTTCTTGTGTCGTGCCTCGGCGTTCTCGATGTCGATCGGGCTCTCGGCGGGACCCGATCCGTGGCGCGTATGGCGGCGTACCTTGCGCGGTCATCTCGCGCATCATCTCTCGTTCCTCGCCTTCGGGGCGGCCGCGGCCCTCCTCTACCTTAAGACCGGCCCATGGGGGCTGGCACTGCTCGTGGTCCCGGCGCTTCTCGCCGGCCGCGCGTTTCGGCACTACGTCGAGCTGCGGGCCGACCTCAGGGGATTCGTGCGCGCCCTCTCGGAAGTGATCGAAGAGGTGGACCCCTACACACGCCAGCACTCGGCGCGGGTCGCGCGCTACGCGGGTCAACTGGCGCGTGAGCTCGGGCGGCCCGAGGGCGAGGTGGAGGAGATCGAGTGTGCCGCGCTGGTCCACGACCTCGGCAAGATCGGGCCCCAGAACCAGCACATCCTGCGCAAGCAGGGGACGCTGTCACGCGAAGAGCAGCGCACGCTGCGCGAGCACCCGGTGGTCGGTGCCGAGATCGTCGGCCGGATCCGCGCGCTGCGTCGTGCCGCCCTGGTGGTGCGGCTCCACCACGAGCGCCCGGATGGCCGCGGCTACCCGCTCGGCCTGGCATCCGAGGGGGTGCCGCTCGGCGCTCGCATCCTGAACGTGGCGGACGCGTTCGACGCCATGACCTCCGACCGGCCCCACCGGCGCGCGCTCACCGTGGAGGCGGCGCTCGGCGAGCTGATGCGGGGGGCGGGAACGCAGTTCGATGCGCGAGTCGTGCGGTCGCTGGTTCACCTGCACCAGCAAGGCCGACTGGAGAGGATCCCGAGCCCGTCGAGCGAAGAGCTCGCCGCGCTCAGGATCTGGCCGCGCCGGGCGCACGGCTGATGCGCTACCGCGAGGCCGGAGTCGATGTCGCACGCAGCGACGGGATCAAGCAGGGGATCGGAGCGCTGGTGCGACGCACGTGGGGAACCTCGGTGCGCCCGATTCCCGGCGGGTTCGCAGGGGTCATGGAATGGCCCGGCGCGTCGGGGGACTCGAGCCCCACGCTGCTCGCGGCCACCATGGACGGGGTGGGCACCAAGCTCCACCTGGCGCTGGCGGCGGGCCGGATCTCGGATGCGGCGGCCGATCTCGTCTTCCACTGCGCGAACGATCTGCTTGCCCATGGCGCCCGGCCGCTCGCCTTCCTGGACTACGTAGCCCAGGCGCGCCTCGATCGTACGGTCGTTCACCAGGTGGTTCAGGGGCTGGCGCGCGGGTGCGCCGAGGTGGGAGCCGCGCTGCTCGGCGGCGAGACGGCGGAAATGCCCGACACGTATGCGCCCGAGGTGGTCGACGTCGCCGGTTGCATGGTGGGCACCGTCGCGGCGGATCGGCTGGTGGATGGATCCGCCGTGCGCCCCGGCGATGTGCTAGTGGGCCTGGGATCGAACGGGCTCCACACGAACGGATTCTCGCTCGCCCGCCGCGTCCTCGAGGCATCTCGGCTCGGTCTGGAGGACCCGCTTCCCGGGGGCGCCGGCGAGACGGTCGGCCACGCGCTCCTGGCGCCGCATCGCTGGTATGGCCCGGCCCTGCACTCGCTTCTTGAGAGTGGACGGGTGCGCGGGTTGGCCCACATCACCGGTGGCGGCATCGCCGGCAACCTGGTGCGCGTGCTGCCGTCGGGATGCCGCGCCCGGGTGCGCGCACGCGTCTGGCCACGTCCTGCGCTGTTCCGATGGCTGATCGAGACCGGCCGGATTCCCGAAGACGACGCCCGGCATGCCTTCAATCTCGGGATCGGGATGATCGCCGTGGTATCGGCCGAGGAGCAAGGCCGGATCGAGGCGGAGCTCGCCCGGGCGGGCGAGCGCGTGGCGGCCCTCGGAGAGATCGCCGCGGGAGAGCGCGACGTGGAGTGGGTGGAGGATTCGTGACGGGTGCCCCGTGGGGAAGAGGAGAGGGGAGGTGGATATGGAACGGCGCCGCGGTGACGAGGGTCGGGATCTTAAGGGCGAGATGGATCTCGAGCTGTTGGGTGATTCTCCGGGGTGGCGCGAGGTGCGGGCCGCGCTTCCGCGCGTGGCACGGAGCGAGCTGCCGGTCCTGATCCTGGGAGAGACCGGCACCGGCAAGGAGCTGGTGGCGCGCGCCGTGCACGGTCTGTCGGAGCGGGCGGCGCGCACCTTCGTCGCGCACAACTGCGGCGCCACGCCGGACGGCCTGATCGAAAGCGAGCTGTTCGGCCATGCGCGCGGCGCGTTCACCGGGGCGGTCGCCGACCGAGCCGGCCTCTTCGAGGCGGCCGAACGCGGCACGCTGTTCCTGGACGAGATCGGGGACGCCAGCGCGCTGCTCCAGATGAAGCTGCTGCGGGCGTTGCAGGAGGGCGAAGCGCGGCGCGTCGGGGACACGCGGATGCGCCGGGTCGACGTGCGCATCGTCTCGGCGACGCACCGCGAGCTGGATGACGGCGTGACGGGCGGCACCTTCCGCG
>Ga0066710_100005995_pt1 | contig 11247 bp, 10 predicted proteins | sample GraSoiAngelo_159_FD_79666 | JGI IMG/M metagenome (GOLD analysis project Ga0066710, IMG submission 79666) | Grasslands soil microbial communities from the Angelo Coastal Reserve, California, USA - 14_1009_16_40cm | ecosystem: Environmental > Terrestrial > Soil > Grasslands | place: USA... | reverse complement strand
TCCCGGACACTCGGCAGGCCCACTGCGATCCCGATCATCCCGTCGGTGTAAGCGGCTAGATAGTCGGCGAGTTGATAGTACGGTTCGAACCGCGAGACGAGCACATCAAAGCCGAGTGCACCCAGAATGTCTGCCCGGGCCAGGAAATCCGAGTGCTCGACGTCGGGACCGGGGATGAGGTTACGCAAGGTCATCTCCGCAAGAACTACAGGTTGCTGTCCTAGCATGTCGGGTTCTCCTACGAACTGCTCCCGAGCACGTTCGAGAAGATCGAGCGTCAATCGGGTCACCGGTCGAAAGCTACCCCGCTCCACAAGGATCGGCCTCTTGTAGAGAACCTCCGACGGTTGCACGACCTCGCCGCTTGCCGTGAACATTGCGGCATCGGTCAGATTCTGCTCCACCAGCTGCAGGCTCATGAGCCGGTTGTCCACGCCCGTGAATGCTGGCCGTGAGAGCTTGATCATGTCGATTTCCGCGCGCTCGCGCGAAAGCTCGTCCATCAGCGCGCCGACAAGAACCGTTAGCTCCCGACGACAGTAGAAGGCGCCATAAATCAGGTTGACCCCCAGCACCCCAAGCGTCTCCTGCTGGCGCACGGTGGTCGAGTCGAACAGGTGGACATGCACGATGATCTCGGAGGGCTCTTCGCGAGGTCGCGTCTGGAAACGAATTCCCATCCATCCGCGTCCGACCTCGCGGTGACGGTAGTTCCGCGTGGCCACGGTGTCGGCAAATGCAAAGAAGGTTGTGGTATCCCCGCGAGCGGGACCCAGGCGCTCCAGTAATTGTCCAAACTCGTAATCGAGCATCCCTTTCAGGCGCTGGCGGCTGACGTGCTGCTGAGTTGGACCATAGAGCGCGTTGCTGACTGCCATGTCGTAGGCCGAGATGGTTTTGGCCACGGTGCCGGCCGCGCCGCCCACGTGGAAGAACCAGCGGGCGACTTCCTGCCCGGCGCCTATCTCGGCGAACGTGCCGTACGGCATCGAATCGCGGTTCAGCGTCAGCGCTTTTTGCTGCGTGCTCGAAGCCGTTTCATTCATAAAGAACGGATGCTCGCCTATACGCTGCCCGGTAGGTTCCCGGCACCGTCCGAAATGCAATGTTCAGACGATTCCAACCGTTGATAGCGACAATAGCGAGCGTGAGATTCACCAGTTCGGCGTCCCTGAAATGCTTTCGAACCTGCCCGTAGACTGCGTCCGGGACGTGTCCATCCGCAATGAATGTCACCGCTTCGGTCCAGGCGAGAGCGGCCCGCTCGCGCTCAGTGTAAAACGGAGCCTCTCGCCAGGCGTTAAGCAGGTAGAGCCGCTGCTCGTCTTCGCCTTGGGCGCGAAGATCTTTCGAATGCATGTCGATGCATTGGGCACAGCCATTGATCTGTGAGGCCCTGAGCCTAACCAGGTCAAGCAGTAAAGCCTCCAGACCGTTGGCGTTAGCAGTTTTTTCCAAGCCAAGCATTGCTTTGTAGACATCCGGCGAGATCTTCTTAAAATCTAGTCGTGCTTCCATACGGGCTCCTTTGTCGATTGATTGTCGTATTCGTGCGAACGACATCACTTTTCATCAACCGCAACTCTTATGCCAGTGCAGTGCCTACCGATGCTTGCGCGATAGTTCACTCTTACTGAGTCGGTTAGCTTAACGGGGGTGCAAATTCCGAGATCCCCCTAAGAACAACAATGCCACACCATCAACACATTTTTGTCTTGGTCATCTTCAGTCAAATTTCCGCTGAAGCATTCAAACAGAGCTGCTTGAGGTGTGCGAATGTTCTCAGGAAGACTCACTGTGGGGTATCGTCGTATCCAGACCTTTTACTTGCCGCGCAAGGCTCGCACGTAAATATTCCCGGTTCATCCGCGCGATGAAATCCACACTGATTCCCTTAGGACATACAGCCTGGCACTCCCGGTGCATGGTGCAGCTACCGAAGCCCTCTGCATCCATGGCAGCGACCATTTTAAGAACCCGCTGGCCTCGTTCGGGCTGACCTTGAGGGAGTAACGCAAGATGGGAGACTTTCGCGCCGGTAAAGAGTGCGGCTGAACCGTTGGGACACGCAGCCACACAAGCGCCACATCCAATACAGGCGGCTGCATCCATCGCCAAATCTGCGGTCTGCTTGGATACAAGAATGGCGTTTGCCTCAGGGGCGCTGCCGGCAGAAACAGAGATGTAACCGCCAGCCTGGATAATCCTATCCAACGCGCTACGGTCCACAATCAAATCCCGAACCACGGGAAATGCGTCGGACCGCCACGGCTCGATATAGATCGTCTCCCGATCTCTGAAGTGCCGCATGTGGAGCTGGCAAGTAGCAGTGGCTCGTTGCGGACCATGAGCAATGCCATTGATCATCATGCCGCATGAACCACAAATCCCTTCGCGGCAATCGTGGTCAAAGGCGATCGGATCTTCTCCTTTAGCGATGAGTCTCCAGTTAACCACGTCCAGCATTTCCAAGAAGGACATGTCAGGACTGATGGTTTCGGCATCGTACCTCACCATCCTTCCCTCCGAACGAGCGTTCTTTTGTCGCCACACGTAAAGGGTCAGATTCATCACTTGTAGCTCCGCGGTGCCAAATGCACGTTTTCAAAGGTGAGCGGTTCCTTATGCAGCCGTGGCAATTCGCTATTGCGCGCGTACTTCCAGGCTGAGACATAACAATAGTGCTCGTCGTTACGTTGCGGTTCTCCGTCGGCTGTTTGGAACTCCTCACGGAAATGACAGCCACAGGACTCGGCGCGTTCAAGGGCGTCGTAGCACATCAGTTCAGCCAGCTCGAGAAAATCAGCCACCCGCCCCGCTTTTTCCAGAACCTGGTTCAATTCTTCACCGCCTCCGACAATACTGGCATTTCTCCAAAACTCCTGGCGAATTTCAGGTATCTTCTGCACGGCGTACTTCAGCCCCTGCTCATTGCGAACCATGCCGCAGTGATCCCATAAGAGCTTTCCCAGTTCCTGATGGAACGAGTCCACTGTACGATTGCCCCCAATATCCAGGAGTTTCTTGACCCGAAGAGAGACCTCTGTTTCCATCTGGCGGAAAGCAGGGTGGGTTATATCTGCTCTCTCGATCTCAGTCGTCGCTAAATAGTCGTTGATGGTGTGGGGGATAACAAAGTAGCCATCCGCCAGGCCTTGCATGAGAGCGCTTGCCCCGAGGCGATTCGCGCCATGATCGGAGAAGTTGGCCTCACCGATCACGAAAAGCCCGGCAATCGTACTCATGAGGTTGTAATCGACCCACAGACCTCCCATCGTATAATGGACGGCGGGATAAATTCGCATGGGTACCTGGTAGGGGTTCTCCGCTGTGATCCTCTCGTACATTTCAAAAAGGTTTCCATATTTCTCACGGACCACATCGGCCCCCAGACATTTGATTGCGTCGGTGAAGTCAAGGAAAACTCCGAGGCCGCTGTCTCCCACGCCGCGCCCCTCATCGCAGACCTCTTTTGCAGCCCGCGAAGCCACATCGCGAGGTACGAGATTGCCGAAACTCGGATATTTGCGCTCTAGATAGTAGTCGCGCTCGACTTCAGGAATCTCGCGCGGAGGACGCTGGTCTCCCTTTTTCTGCGGAACCCAGATTCGCCCGTCATTGCGCAGTGATTCGCTCATTAATGTGAGCTTTGATTGGTAGTGGCCAGTGACCGGAATGCAGGTGGGGTGTATTTGCGTGAAGCACGGATTGGCGAAGGCGGCACCGCGCTTGTAGGCTCGCCAGATGGCAGTCGCATTGCTATTCTTAGCGTTGGTGGAAAGGTAATAAATATTGCCATACCCGCCGGTCGCAAGCACTATGGCCTCAGCCGCAAAGGGTTCGATCTTCCCCGTGATCAGGTTGCGCGCAATTATCCCGCGTGCCCTGCCTTCAATGACGACGAGGTCGAGCATCTCCATGCGCGGGAGCATAGTGACTTTGCCGAGATCTATCTGGCGCTCAAGGGCCTGGTAGGCTCCGAGCAAGAGCTGTTGCCCGGTTTGTCCCCTGGCATAAAAGGTACGCGAGACCTGGACACCACCGAAGGAGCGATTGTCGAGTAGGCCGCTGTACTCCCTGGCAAAGGGAACGCCCTGGGCGACAGACTGATCAATAATGTTCACACTGATCTGCGCTAGCCGATAGACATTCGCCTCGCGGGAGCGAAAACTCCCGCCTTTCACAGTGTCGTAAAAAAGTCGATAGATGCTATCTCCATCGTTGCGATAGTTTTTGGCAGCATTGATGCCGCCCTGGGCGGCAACGCTATGGGCTCGGCGCGGACTGTCTTGGTAACAAAAACACTGAACGTTATAACCCAGCTCCGCCAGTGTGGCTGCCGCAGAAGCTCCGGCGAGACCCGATCCCAGTACAATAATCCTGTGTTTATGTCTGTTGGCAGGGCTAACCAGTTTCATCTCAAAGCGACGGTTGTCCCACTTTCTTTCGATGGGGCCTGACGGTGTTTTCGAGTTCAGTTCCATCTATCGATGCCTATGAGATAATGTTGAGCAACACTGCCACGGGGATAGAGATGAATCCGATGACAACCGCGAGCGTAACGCAGGTTGCGAGTTTCCGAATCAAACCATTATATTGTGGATGGTTCGCCCCGACAGATTGAAACATGCTGTAGACCCCATGATACATATGCAGGCCTAGAGCAAGCATCGCCACGATGTAGAAAACCGCCACGGGCCAAACGTGAAAACCCATGACTACATTGCGGTAGACGTCGCCCGGATGGAAATCAGGATGCACGGTGCCAGTGGTGAGGTGAAGTAGATGATAAATGATAAAGAAACCGATGATCGGGCCGCTCCATCTCATGGTGCGTGAAGCAAAGGTCGATGCGATCCCCCGCCAACGATAATAGCCTATGGGTCGGCTCTTTTGGCATCTCCATGCCAACTGATATGCCATGACAATGTGCAGCACCACAGCAACCATGAGAGCAATTCGCGCAGTCCAGAGCAAACCTCCATTCGACTTGAGAAACGCTGCATATGTGTTTAGCCTTGCCGGACCCTCGAATGCGAGCAAGTTGCCTAGCATATGCAGAGCCACGTAGGCGAAGCCAATAAATCCGGTTGCGGCGACGATAATTTTTTTCCCCACTGTGGATCTGTAGAAGGAGACTTCCCAGCTCAACGGTGTTCTTCGCACAGGTAAGGTACCCTCGATTGGCGGCAAGATTGATGTCTTGTTCTGTGAATTCATTGCACATCCAGTCAACCAGAATCCTTCGCGACGAGACTGGTCGGGTTCTCCATCAGTTTTTTGAATTCCTGCAAAAATCGCCCGGCCTGGGCACCATCGACGACGCGATGATCCACAGACAGAGTGACCGTCATCATTGGTGCCACTCCTAGCGCGCCATCAACGGCGACGGGTCGCTGGGTCACTCCACCGGCAGCTAGGATCGCCGCTTCCGGCGGATTGATGATGGCGCTGAATTCATCTACGCCGAACATGCCCAGGTTCGAAACCGTAAAAGTGCCGAAACCAAGATCACCGGCCTGCAATTTGTTTTTGCGCGCCCGTTCGCTCAACGCCTTCGACTCAATCGCAATAGCTTTAAGACTTTTCTTGTTCGCCTCGCGCAAGACCGGCGTGATCAGCCCATCCTCCAGAGCCACTGCTATCCCGACGTTGATCTGTGGATGCATTTCTAAACTGTCATTCCGATAGGATGCGTTGAAGCTCGGAAACTTTGTGAGAGTCTGGGCCGCGGCAGCGATGATTAGATCGTTTACGGAGATTTTCTCTGAGTCCAAACACTCGTGGTTCAGCTCATCGCGCAATTTCAATACCTGGGTCATATTAATCGCGACGGAAACGTAAAAGTGCGGGATTTTGGTCTTGCTTTCCGTCATGTGCCTCGCGATTGCCTGGCGCATGTGACTCAACGGAATCTTATTCGGAGTGACGGTACTCCGGATCGTTGTTGTCATCGCCCCTTCGATATCGCGTTCCACGATGCGGCCTCCCGGCCCAGTGCCTTTAATCTCTGCCAAATCGATCCCCGCCTTTTCAGCCATCTTGCGGGCGAGAGGGGAGGCTTTGATCCGTGCTTCGGTGTGGCCCCGCGAAAGAGAAGCCCGCTCGGCCGAAAGCGGCGGCATTGGAGGCCGGGCTGGTGGCGCAGGCGCCGCAACCTGAGGTAGGCTTTCACCCTTTTCTCCAATGATGCCGATCAACGTCCCTACCGGAACAGTCTGGTCTTCGGACACAATTATTTTCTGCAAGATGCCGGTCGCTGGTGCGTCAATTTCAACCACAGCCTTGTCCGTTTCTATCTCGGCAAGAGTTTGACCTTTGTCGATACGCTCGCCTTCTTTTATTAGCCAGCGAGCGAGTTTCCCCTCGGTCATATCAAACCCTAAAGAGGGCATAATCACATTTGTAGCCATCGATCGCTTACACGCGAGTAGATTGGGAGAATAAGCGTCCGATCGTAGATTCATTCCTCTTCATGCAAACATCCCTTTGATTTTTCCAACGACCTGTTCTTGCGTAGGAAACATGAGGGCTTCGAGGTTCTTGGCGTACGGCATAGGCACTTCGACCTGACCTAGACGTTCGACGGGCATGTCCAATTCGTCGAACAGGTCATGGCTGACCCGCGCGGCAATTTCTGCTCCCATACCGCAGGTGACCCAATCTTCCTCGAGAACAACCATGCGATGGGTCTTCTTCACTGATTCATACACGGGGGCCATATCGAGGGGACGCAATGTGCGCAGATCAATGACCTCGCACTCGATCCCGTCCTGCGATAATTGTTCTGCCGCAGTCAATGCGACATGCAGCATACGAGAATAGGTCACAATCGTGATATTCTGGCCTGCGCGCTTGAGGTCCGATACACCGATTGGCAAGATGTACTCTTCATCCGGCACCTCGCCCCTCACACCGTACAGTCGGGCGTGTTCGATGAACATCACCGGATTCTCTGATCGGATGGCCGTCTTCAACAGTCCCTTTGCATCGTAGGGTGTCGCGGGCATAACAACGATCAGCCCCGGCAAACTGGCGAACCATGCCTCGAAGGTTTGGGAATGAGTTGCGGCTAATTGCCCCCACCCCGCCGGCGTCCGAATGACCAGGGGCACCTTAGCCTGGCCGCCGAACATGTAATGAATTTTTGCTGCGTTGTTGACGATCTGGTCCATCGCCACCAAAGTAAAATTGATCGTCATCACTTCTGCAACGGGCCGCAATCCACCCATCGCTGCACCCACGGCCGTCCCGACAATGGCACTTTCAGCGATTGGCGTGTCTTTTCCCCGCCGATCACCGAACTCCTGATGCAGTCCGCGCGTAACCGCATAAGTTCCGCCCCACACGCCAACCTCTTCACCAAGAATCAAGACGCGCTCGTCGCGGTGCATTTCTTCGCGCAATGCTTCGCGAATGGCGTCGCGGTAACTTTTCTGAGCCATAGTTGCTTCTCCGCCAGCTACTCCGCGATCAGGACGTCGGCATACAAGTCGCGCGGTTCAGGTAGTGGGCTCGTCTCCGCGAATCGAACGGCCTCGTCTAGTTCAACTTCGATCTGGCTCACGATCTGTTTCAGATCAGCTTCCGTGGCAAGACCACGGCTCAGCATGCGTTGTTGGCAACGCATGATCGGGTCAGATCCTTTCGCGGCTTCCACTTCTGCTTTTGTCCGATAACGCTGCGGATCACCCATCGAGTGGCCGCGATAGCGATACGTCACCGCCTCGATGAATTGTGGGCCGCCACCACTCCGCGCCCTGTCAGCAACCTCGCGAACGGCGTCTCGCACCTCCACGACATCGTTACCATCGATCTGTAATGCTGGCATGTTAAAAACGCAGGCTTTCTTGTAGAGATCTGTCAGCGCTGATGAACGCGCGACGGCGGTACCCATTCCATAGTGGTTGTTCTCAACGATGACGACAAGAGGTAACTTCCATACCGCTGCTATATTGAGACCAGTGTAAAACGCACCCGTGTTGGTCGCTCCGTCGCCGAAGAAGCAGGCAACGATACGCGGCTCTTTGTTGTACTGGACGGCCAGCGCCAGGCCGACAGCGAGAGGAATATGGCCGCCGACAACGGCATAACCGCCCCAGAGCCGGCGTTTCAAATCGGCCATGTGCATCGATCCTCCCTTGCCTTTGCTTAGGCCCGTGGACTTCCCGTATAGTTCGGCCATTACCCGTTTGGGATCGACACCGCGTGCTAACACATAACCGTGATCGCGATAATGCGTGACTACGTCGTCGTCCTCGTGGAGTGCAGCTAGAGCACCAACCGCAATCGCCTCTTCGCCAATATAAAGATGTAAGAATCCGCCAATTTTACCTTGTCCATAGGCTTCCTCAGCGCGTTCCTCAAATCGCCGGATTAAACTCATCTTTTTAAACCAGTCAAGCGCCTCAACCGCGGTCAAACCTGATTTCGTCTTCTCTGACTCGGGGACATTTACCCCTAATCCCGCAGCCATAGGATTCGCCTCAAACTCGTTCTCTGATGCCGTTCATTGTGTTTTTTATTGCTCTCTGTTTATCTAGACTTGAATCGCTTGCCCCATCGAATCTAGTGCGACTTCTGCGATCACTTCGGTTAGCGTGGGATGAGCGTGCACGGCGTGCGCCAGGTCCATTGGCGTCAGTTCCGCTGATTTCGCCAGGCTCAATTCTCCAGTAAGCTCGGTGACGTCAGGCCCGATCACGTGTGCACCCAAAATCTCACCGCGCTTCTTGTCCACGATGAATTTCACAAAGCCCTCGGATTCGTTAATGGCAAGGGCCTTGCCATTCGCGCGGAAAGGAAATTTACCGATGTATATTTCGCGTCCAGTTTCGCGCGCCTGCGTTTCGGTGAGACCCAGGCTGGCGACCTGCGGCCGCGTATAGGTGCAACGCGGAATATTGTTATAATCGAGCGGATGCGGTTCTTTTCCTGCAATCGTTTCCACCGCGACGACGCCTTGAGCCGAGGCGACATGAGCAAGCGGTAACTTCATTGTCACATCGCCGATGGCATAGATTCCCAACACGTTTGTCCTACCATAATCGTTCACCTTAATTGCGCCGCGTTCCAGCTCCACGCCTAGCCTTTCCAAGCCCAGGTTCTCTACGTTCGGCTGAACCCCCACCGCCATCAAGAGTCGTTGGGCATGGATCCTTTCCATCTCGCCGTTTGTAGATATCTCAAGTTGAATCCTGTCGCCGAGTCGTTTCGCCTGGACGACCTTTGCACTGACACGGAATTTTACCCCGGCTTTCTTCATTGCCTTTTCAAATTCGAGAGAAACTTCCTCATCCTCTTTCGGCAAGAGATGCGGAAGCATTTCAATCACAGTCACATCTGCTCCATAAGAACGATAGATTGTCGCAAATTCCATCCCGACAGCGCTTGCCCCTACTATCACAATAGGGTTCGGCACCTCGCTTAGCTCTAACGCCTCTCGCGACGAGATCACTTGCTTCCCGTCGATCGTCAAACCAGAGAGGGAACGTCTCCGTGCGCCAGTGGCGATGATGATATTTTTCGCTGTCAAAACCCGCCCGTCGGGTTTAACCTCCATGCGGTTGGGCGTGGTCAAGGTCGCCTCGCCTTTGATCACCTCGATCTTGTTTTTTTTCATCAGGAACTCGACACCTTTGACGAGCTTGTTAACAATGGTGCGGCTACGCACAATTGCCGCACCGAAATCGACAGAAAATGATTGGATCTGGACTCCAAAATCGCTCGCATGCTGAATAGTTTCAACGACGCTGGCATTTTTCAGTAGTGACTTGGATGGGATACAACCCCAATTCAGGCAGACACCGCCCAGTCTATCCCGTTCCACGATAACAACACGGAGTCCTAGCTGCGCAGCACGGATTGCAGCAACGTAGCCACCCGGGCCAGCACCAATGATTATCAGATCGAATTCGGAAATAGACATAGAGTCACCATCCAGACCTTGGAGCGCACGACGAGACCTATCCACTTTCCGGTCCGACGGTCCCCGGTGCGCCTTTTAGACCCGTCGACGATTCAACACCTGTAACTTCGCAGCTAACTCTTAACGCAATAGGAATGCCGAGAAAGCGAAAAATTTCGGATCAGCAAATCAATGTTTTCTAGTGAAACGACGGAAGGGAGAACATAGAGATTGTGGCGAAAATGTGCGGCAATTGGGGCTTTATGGTAATAGCGACCGTAAGCTGAAAGCCACGGGTCCTGTCTTTTAATATTTGTTTTCCGAGTAAAAAGTCCACGTCCCTCGTACAAAACCGAAGAGAATTTTCACGCTCACAAAAGTGGCTTGGTCTTTCCGGTACAAGTAACCACGCTAAATATTTCTGCGCTTTGTGACCCCTGGAAGATGTGTGAACGCCGAAAGATCCGTAAGCGAGGCAACTAACTCTAAAGGGAGGGTTGTGGAATACCATGGTCATGGTTTTCAAGGTCAAGAGAACAATGTCAAGCGTTGTCGAACGGCGCAAGTGTATCTAATATAGAAAAACCTTTACGCGAAGTATCTAAAGGATCGCCTCTTGGTGCCGACTGAATGGCGACGAAGTAGAAAGCCTGGTATTCCTCATGCCTCGCGATCTCCGATCCTTCCTCATTTGCTCGGATGCGATCGGCTGAACATGAATGTTTTGATTTTTTTCTCGTTGTAGTCTTGTTGCTGTTTCTCGGCATAACGATTGCTCGGAGAAAGTCTGACAGAGTAAGTTGACCGATCGGCTGCGGAATCAGTTGACACCCAGAAAGGAGGGCTTATGTTCATTGAGACCTATTACGATGAGAGATTTGGACTTCCCGCTGGCTCAGGCGAGAAGAGCATTCCCTATCCCGAGCTGGTGGGGGAAGAGTTGAGCCTCTGGCAAAAATACCTGCCAGTAAGGACAGAGTTAGAAAATGTACCCTTCTGGCTCCATGACAACATGCCTCTCCTTGTCAGTGAGCAGTTAGAGAAGGCGCGCAGCATGAGCGCTACTTTTCTATCGCACGCTGGGCGACGCGAAGCTCACGCTTGGGCGGGTAAAAAAAAGACTGCGGGTGGAAAAAATGGTTGTTCAGGCTGCTCCCAGTGGCAATGGTCTTGATTTTCTTAGTTGGGACATTGGCTCTGATTGCGTACGCCGGCCGTTGTCCTGAATTGGCTCAGAAAGCTTTATCTCATGGAGAATTGTTCAGTTATTGAAGTATAACCGCTACCGATGTGAGGTTGATGTCTAGGCGAATCGTAATTGGTGATTGCGTGCGGATTCC
>Ga0066710_100005994_pt1 | contig 11248 bp, 7 predicted proteins | sample GraSoiAngelo_159_FD_79666 | JGI IMG/M metagenome (GOLD analysis project Ga0066710, IMG submission 79666) | Grasslands soil microbial communities from the Angelo Coastal Reserve, California, USA - 14_1009_16_40cm | ecosystem: Environmental > Terrestrial > Soil > Grasslands | place: USA... | reverse complement strand
TGGTGGTGCTCGAGGATCAGGTGAATCCGGTGATGAGCGTGGCGCTGGACAACGGGCTCGAGGTCACCGCGCTGCACAACCACTTCTTCTGGGACGCGCCGAAGGTGATGTTCATGCACATCGCCGGCATGGGCGAGGAGCCGGCGCTCGCCGCCGCGGTGGGCAAGGTGTTCGCGAAGATCCGCGACACGAGCGGCGGCAAGGGCGAGACGCCGCTCGCGGATCTCGATCCCGCCTGGACCACGCTCGATCCGTCCAGGATCGACGCGATCCTGCACGTGAAGGGCGAGCTCAAGGACGGGGTGTACAAGATCGTCATCGGCCGGACCACGCGCATGCATGGGGAGCCGATGGGATCGGCGATGGGCGTCAACACCTGGGCGGCGTTCGTCGGCAGGGACGATCGCGCGGTCGCGGACGGCGACTTCGCGGTGCTGGAGTCCGAGCTGCAGGGCGTGCTCAAGGCGCTGCGCGGGGCCGGGATCAACGTCGTGGCGATCCACAGCCACATGACCGGCGAAGAGCCGCGGATTCTGTTCCTCCACTTCTGGGGGCTGGGTCCCACCGATAGCCTGGCCATGGGCCTGCGCGCGGCGCTCGACCGCACGGCGCACGCCGGCTCGAAGCCATGAGGCCCCGGGATCGGGCACGGCCGCGCGGGCACGGCGGCGGCCCCGGTGCGGTGACGAGCTCATGGGTCGGGACCCTGGTCGCGGCGCTCGCGCTGCTGGCGCTGTCGTGCGCGAGCTCGAACCAGCTCGCGCGTCGCAGCGAGGAAGCACTGGGGGCGCACGATTACGAGCGCGCGTTCAAGCAGGCGTGCGCATCGCTCGACAAGGACCCCGGGAACGGCCGCGCCCGCATGGCGTTGTCGGCGGCGGCGTCGAACCTGATCGACGACCGGGAGCGCCGCATCGCGAACATGGTCGCGGTCGACACCCTGGCGGCCGCCGACGCCTGTCTCGCGCTCGAGGACCTGCGCGCCAAGGCGCTGCGCTACGGCGCCACGCTCCCCGAGCATCCCGAGTTCGCCGCGCGCGCCGCGCGCATCCGGCTCGGCGCGGCGGGGCAGCACTACCGCTCGGCGCTGCTGAGCCTCAAGCAGGGCAAGGCCAAGCAGGCCTACCGGCAGCTGGTCGCGGTCCGACGCTACACGCCCGGCTACCGCGACACCGACACGCGCATCCCGCGCGTGTGGGAGCGCGCCGTCACGCGGGTGGCGGTGCTCCCGTTCGACGACGAGACCGGCATGCCCGACCTGTCGCGCTGGATCGCCGACCGGATGTACGAGGAGCTGTCGCAACGCACGAAAGGATTCGAGTTCACCCAGCTCCTGCCGCAGGACCGCGTCTACGACGCGATGCGCGTCTCCGAGCTCGGGGAGCTCGACCGCGACCGGGCGATCTCGCTCGGCCGGCGGATCGGCGCGAAGCAGATCGTGTTCGGCCGCTGCAGCACGCTGCGCACGAGCTCGGACAACGACCATTACCACGGAACGATCTGGCGCAAGTTCACCGATCACGACAGCACCGGGCGCGCGGTGGAGCGCTACGTGGACATCCCGTTCGATGCCGTGGAGCGCTGGCGCCGGATCGAGCTGCGCGTGGACTACCAGGTGATCGACGTCGCCTCCGAGGCCGCGGTGGCGAAGAACGGCCGTGTCGTCGACGCCACCGCGCACACGGTGTACACCGACTACGTTCCCGAGGGCGAGGCCGGCGCTTACTGCCTGATTCCGCCCAGCCTCCGACGCTCCGATCCCGCGCGGGCGCAGTCGGAGGAGACGGATTGGAAGAGCACGTTCAAGGGCTGGACCGTCCCCCGGCTGCTGGAGCGCGCGAAGCGTGACCACGCGCGCACCCGTTACCGCGCCGAGTACCGCGAGGATTTCCTGAACGCGGATCCGGACCATCCGGTGTTCCTGGACGATATCCCAGGCGTCTTGGAGCTGGTGCGAATCGCGCTCGACGACACCTGGAAGGACGTGCTCCAGACCTTGAAGGAGCTGGATCCGAAGGACTGAAGCGGCGCCGGCCGGCGCCCGCGCGTGCGCCCATGTTCACGAGCCCGGGCGCCGCCCGCCGCGACAGCGTTCACGTGCTCCGGCCGCCCCCGCCCCTGTCCGGGTATCCACTCGGAACTCGATCCGTACAACTCCCGACGCGACATCCAGCCACATCCAAGACACGGCTCCGCACATCGAACACCCAGACGCGCTCGCGTCAGCCTGGCGTCGCCGCCCGGCCGCGGTTCTCTTCCCCACACAGCTCAGGAGGTCACCCATGAAGAAGACGATCGCACCCCTCGGAGTCCTGGCGATGATCCTGTTCGCGACGGCCGTGCCGGGCGCCGAGCACCACGTCAAGGCGGACCTGGTCCCGGCCAGCGGCTCGAGCGTCTCGGGGTTCGTCCAGCTCACGCAGCTCCCGCATGGCGGCACCAACGTCCACGTCGTCGCCCGCGGGCTCCATCCGGGGACGGTTTACGCGTCGTTCTACTACGAAAGCGACAACTGCACGGAACCCGCCGACCTGCTCGGCACATTCACCGCCGAACCCAGCGGTGAGGGCCATGTGGGCGGCAAGATCGACGACGATCTCGACGAGGTGGGCTCGGTCTCGGTGCGGCTCGGCCCCGGCTACGGAACGCTGCTGGCCTGCGCCAAGGTCCACTGACGCGCCTGCCTGGCTCCGGGCCCGTGAAGGGAGTCCAGGCCGGACGAAACGCCGACAGCCTGCGGAACGATCCGCAGGCTGTCGGCTCTCTGGCGGGCTCTCTATAGCCCGCGCGTCACGGCAGGTTCGATCGCGGATCGCTCGGCGGCCGGTCCTGGTGGCCGTGTCCCATCGCGTGCGTGACGGCCACGCCGGCCTCGTCCCAGAAGCTGTAATCGGGGTACTTGCCGCCGTGGTCCACGAGCAGGTCTTCCTTCTCGTAGATCAATTCGCGGCCGTCGGTCTCGGCCATCTCGAAATCCGTCGTCATCTGCAGCGCGAGCGTGGGGCAGGCCTCGGCGCACAGCCCGCAGAAGATGCAGCGGTTGAAGTTGATGCGGAACGCCTCCGGATAGCGCCGGCCATCCTCGCGCTCGGCGGCCGCGATCGTGATGCAGTCGACCGGACACGCCGCGCTGCACAGGTAGCACGCGACGCAGCGCTCTTCCCCGCTGGGATCGCGGGTGAGGATGATGCGGCCTCGATAGCGGTCCGGGACCTTGGGTTTCTCCTCGGGGTACTGGACGGTGACCGGCTTCCGGAACATCTGCCGGAGCGTCACCCCCAGGCCGCTCAGCGTTTCTTTTAGCATGCTGCAGTCCTCGCTTGGCGCCGCGTGCGGCGCCGGTGAGCCTTCCCGCTAGGCCATCACCCGCGCGGCGACCTGCACCGCCGAGCCCTGCTTCACGCCCGCCGGCCATTCCACGTCGCGCGGAACGAGCAGTGTACCTTCGGGCACGAGGTCGTGCACGCGCGCGGCGATCTCGATCGTGCGCCCGCCCACGCTCAGGCCGAGCCCGCCGTTCATGCCGAGCTTGCCGGCGTCGGCGGGCGAGATGAGCGCGGCCGGCGGGCCGGCCATCTTCAAGATCGGCGCCGAGCGTCGCGACAAGAGCTCGCTGCCGAGCGTCCGGTCCATCCGGTAGGCGGCGAGGCCTTGGTCCTCCCCGGCGAACGCCGGCACGCGGACATCCACCTTCGCGATCGTCCCGAGGTCGAGCGGCGTCCCCTCGGTCCCCGGCGTCGCGTGGCGCAGCGGCGCCCATAGCGCGTTCGCGCGCGCGCTCGCCGCGCGCAGCTCCGCGAGCGATCGCGCCGCCGGCTTGCCGGCCGCGGCCTCGCGCAAGAGCTCCAGCGCCTGCCATGCCATCCGGACGTCCGAGAGCGGCGGCGCGGTGCGGTAGTCGCGCGGGAACGACGAGCCATGGAACAGGCTGTGCACCGGGGCGCCGGGCACGCGCGCGCGCGCGAACGCCTGCAGGCGGCCGGCGCGGTTGACGAACGCGCCGTCGCTTTCGTAGGTCGCGGTCGTCGGCAGGAACACGCCGGCGGTCTCGTGCAGCGGGCCCGGCAGATGGTCGAGCACCACGAGCAGCTCCAGGTTGCGCAGCGCCGCGAGCTGCTGCGCGTCCCAGGCGCCGCCCTCGCACTCCACGAGCACCGCCGCCTTGATCTTTCCCGCTTCGAGATCCGCCAGGATCGCGCCGAGCGCGGTACCGCGCGACATCGCCGCGGCGCCGAAGCCGTTCGGTCCCGGGAACACGAAGCCGAGCCGCGGGCTCGCGCCCGAGCGCTTGAGCGCCTGGGCGAGCGCGCCACCTGCGGCGAGCGCCGGGCCGTCCAGGAGGTCCGAGCCGAGCAGGATGCCGGGGCGTTTGGCCGCCGCCAGCGCCTTGCCGATCGCGGCTGTCATGTCGGGCGCGGCGCCGTCCCCGGCGGTTCCAGTCGCCCGCACCCCCAGCTCCGCGCCGCCCGCCGCGCCCCCGATCGCGGCCGCCACCGCCTTGAGCTCTTGCGCCAGCCGGGCCGGATGCACCGCTGCCACCCGCGCCACGTCGTCCAGGTAGCGCTCGCCCGCGCCCAGCACGAACAGCTTGCCGCCGCGCCGCGCCACCTGCCGCGCCGCGAGCGCCGCGAGCGGCGCTTCGTCGACGAGCGAAGTGCCCGCCACGAGCAGCACGTCGCAGCGCGCGATGTCGCTCTGCTCCAGCGGATCGCAGCCGGCCGCAGCCAGCGACTGCAGCGCCGCGATCGCTCGCATTTCGCGCTCGGGATCATCGAAGTGCGCGACGCGCGCCCCCAGCAGCGGACCCTCGGCCAGCGCCTCGAGTGCCAGGTGCGTCTCGACCGCCGCGCGGGTGGAGGCGACGAACGCGAGGCGGCTCGCGCCGTGCTGGTGCGCGACGGACAACAGCTCGGCGCCGGCGAGGCCGAGCGCCTGCTCCCAGGTCGCGGGCTCACCCTGCGAGCGCACCGCGAGCGGGCGCCGCGGGTCGTTCACGTAGCCGTGGCCGAACTGGCCGCGGTCGCACAGGAACACGCCGTTCACCGCCGGGTTCTCGCGTACGCGCACGCGCTGCAGCTCGCGATGCCGCGCGCCGGGGTGCACGTTGCAGCCCACGGAGCAGTGCGGGCACACCGAGTGTCCGATCTCGAGATCCCACACGCGCGACTTGTAGCGGAACAGCTTGTCGGTGAACACGCCGGTCGGGCACAGCTCCACCAGATTGCCGGAGAACGGGCTCTCGAGCGGACCGGGCTCGAAGCGCCCGAAGTACACGCGATCGCGGCTGCCCGTGGCGCTGAAGTCGCGGCCGCCCGCGTACTCCTGGTAGAACCGCGAGCAGCGGTAGCAGGTGATGCAGCGGTTCATCTCGTGCTGGATGAACTCGCCCAGGTACTGGTTGTCGAACGTGCGCTTGGGCACGCTCACGCGGCGCTGGCCGTGGCCGCAGGCGATCGTGAGGTCCTGGAGCTGGCATTCGCCGCCTTCGTCGCAGATCGGGCAGTCGTGGGGGTGGTTCACCATCAGCCACTCGACCACGTACTTGCGCAGCGCGACCGACGCCTTGTCGAGCGTGGTCACCTCCATGCCGTCCTGCGCCGTGGTCATGCACGCCATGACCGTGCGCGACTTGCCGTCGCCGCCCTTCACGGTGCAGGCGCATACCCGGCACGCGCCGACGGCGCCCAGATCCTTGTGGTAGCAGAACACCGGCACCGGCACTCCGGCGATGCGCCCCGCTTCCACCAGGTTCGTCCCGGGCTCGACCTCGACCCGCCGCCCGTCGAACAGGATCTCAGGCACGCGCCGTCTCCAGCTCGCGCGCGCCCGGCCGCGGGAACGGGCAGCGTCCCTGCTTCACGTGGTCCTCGAGGATCCCGCGGAAGTGCTGGTACAGCCCCTTCACCGGCTCCGCAGCACCAGCGGCGTGCGCGCAGAACGAGTTCGGTCCGATGTTCCGGAACAGGTCGTCGAGCAGCTCCAGGTCGCCCATCGTGCCCTTGCCGCCCTCGATGCGCTCCAGGAGGTCGACGCCGAACGGCAGCCCGTCGCGGCACGGCGTGCAGAATCCGCACGATTCGCGCGCGAAGAATCGCTGCAGGTTGAGCGTGCCGGCCACCGGGCAGTCATCCTCGGAGAACACGATGAACGTGCCGGTGCCGAGCCGGCTGCCGACCTTCGCCACCGGCTCGAAGTCGAGCGGCACGTCGAGATGCTCGGGGGTGAGGAACGGCGTGGAGGCGCCGCCCGGGATCACGCCCAGGAGCTTCCTGCCGCCGCGCACCCCGCCCATCTCGTCCAGCAGCTCGCGCAGCGTGGTTCCGATCGGACGCTCGAGGCACAGCGGGCGCTCGATTCGCCCGCTGCCGCCGTACAGCTTCGTGCCGGCGCCTTCGGGATTCTTGGCGAGACCCTTGAACCACTGCGCTCCGTGGCGGGCGATGCCGGGCACGCACGCCAGCGTCTCGACGTTGTGCACGGTGGTCGGCCGTCCCCACAGCCCGCGCGCCGCGGGGAACGGCGGCTTCGAGCGCGGCTGCGCCTTCTTGCCCTCGAACGCGTTCAGGAGCGCCGTCTCCTCGCCGCAGATGTAGCGGCCGCCGGAGCGATGGACGTGGATGTCGAACGTCCACCTGGTGCCCATCACGGCCGGCCCCAGGATCCCGGCCGCGCGCGCCTCGTCGATCGCCCGCTCCAGGATGTCCGCTTGCTTGAAATACTCGCGACGGATGAACACGTACCCGTCGGTCATCTCCATGGCGTAGGCCGCGATGATCACGCCCTCGATCAGGATGTGGGGATTGCGCTCGAGAATCACCCGGTCCTTGAACGTGCCGGGCTCCATCTCGTCGGCGTTGACGACCAGGTACTTGGGCCCGCCGTCCGCCTTGTCGCCGGCCGGCACGAACGACCACTTCATCCCCGACGGGAACCCGGCGCCGCCGCGCCCGCGCAGGCCGGAGTCCTTGGCGATCTGGATGAGATCGGCGGGCTTCATGTCCTTGAGCACTCGCGCCAGCGCCTCGTAGCCGGACGCGGCCCGGTACTCGTCGAGCGAGGCGGGCGCGCCGTCCTTACCCTTGGCCGCGAGCAGCACTTCGGTCATTGCGGATCCTCTGGATGAGAGCCTTCACCGAGTCGCGGTCCGGCTGGAGCGGACCATGCACCGTCTCGCCCGCGAGACAGCACGGAGCACTGTCGCAATGGCCGAGGCACACGATCGGGAGCAGCGTGAACTCCCGGTCGGCGGTGGTCCCGCCCGGCGCGATGCCCAGCTCCGCGCCCAGCGCTTCCATCAGCTCGGGGCCGCCCGTGAGCTCGCAGGAGATGCTGTCGCAAACGAAGATGACGCGCTTGCCCACCGGCCGCCGGAACAGCAGGTTGTAGAACGTCGCGATCTCGTCGGCCTCCGCCGGGCTGAGCGCGCATTCGGCGGCGGCGCGCTTGAGCGACTCGTCGTCGATCCAGCCCCGCCGCTGCTGCACCTCCCACAGCGCGTCCACGATCCGCTCGCGCTTGACCGCCCGCTCGTCGGGCCCCAGCTCCTGCCGTACGGGATTGCCGCGGACGTCGAGCCGCTGGGCGTCCGCATGGGCCCCCTGGCCATGCGGCGCGGGTTCGCCGACACCGGCCGGACGGCTCACTTGTCCACGTCTCCCAGCACGAAGTCGATGCCTCCCAGCGTCACGACCAGATCCGACACCTTCTGGCCGCGGACCAGGAGCGGCAGCGCCTGCATGTGCGGGAAGGAGGCGGTGCGGATGTACACGCGGTAGGGGAGGTTGCTCCCGTCGCTGATGACGTAATAGCCGTATTCGCCCTTCGGTCCCTCCGTCGAGACGTACGCCTCTCCCGCCGGCGGCACGAAGCCGCGCGACACGTTGACGAAGTGATGGATCAGGCTCTCGATGTCGTGCAGCATCCGCTGGGCCTCGGGGATCGAGTAGCGGTACTCGGGGTTCACGTAGTCGCCGTCCGGCATGTTGTTCACGCACTGCTCGATGATGCGGTGGCTCTGCCACATCTCGGCGACGTGCACCAGGTAGCGGTCGTAGTTGTCGCCGGTCGTGCCGGTGGGGACGTCGAACTCGTAGTTCTCGTACCCGCCGTACGGGGCGGCCTTGCGCAGGTCCCAGCGAAGCCCCGCGGCCCTGAGGTTGGGTCCGGTGAACCCCAGGTCGATCGCGTCGTTCAGCGAGATCGCTCCCGTGTTCCGGCACCGCCCCACGAAGATCGGGTTCCCGGTCAGGAGCTTCTCGACCTCGCGCATCTGCGAGGGGAAGCGCTTGAGCCAGCCCTGCATGTCTTCGCGCCAGCCGTCGGGCAGGTCCTGCGTCACGCCGCCGATGCGGAACCAGCTCGGGTGCATGCGGCCGCCCGTGACCTTCGCGACGAAATCCAGGATCTGCTCGCGGTGCTCGAACGTGAAGAACACCGGCGTCAGCGCGCCCGCGTCCTGCGCGAACGTGCCGATCCACACCTGGTGGCTGATGATGCGGAACAGCTCGGCCATCATCACACGGATCACATGCGCGCGCTCCGGCACGTCGCAGCCCAGCAGCTTCTCGACCGCCATCAGGTAAGGCCAGTTGTTCTGCACGCCGGCCAGGTAGTCGACCCGGTCGGTGTAGGGGATGAAGCGGTGGTAGGTCTGGCGCTCGGCGATCTTCTCGGGGCCGCGGTGGTGGTAGCCGCAGTCGATGTCGACGTCTTCGATGTTCTCGCCGTCGAGCTTCAAGATCAGGCGGATCACGCCGTGTGTCGCCGGGTGATTGGGCCCCATGCTCATGATGAGCGTGCCCTCTTCCTCGTGCTTGTACTTGGGGTACTCGTCGATCGCCGCCTCGAACTCGACCGCGTCCTGGTGGGTGAAGTACGGCATCTCCGAGCCGCGGTAGGGGTGATCCTTGCGCAGCGGGTGCCCGTTCCAGCACGACGGCATGTACAGCCGGCGGTGGTCGGCCAGGCCGTCGAAGCGGATGCCGAACATGTCCCACATCTCGCGCTCGTACCAGGTGGCGCTGGAGTAGACCGGCGTCGCGCTCGGCAGGCGCGGATTGTCCGCTCCCATGTCGACCGCGACGCGCACCTGGGGCTTGCCCGGCTCGAGCGCCGCGAGATGGTAGACGGCGCGAAACCCCTGCCCCCGCGGCCGATTGTCGATGCCGGCCGCGAACTCGAGCCGCCGGAACCGCACCGGCGCGTGGTTGCGCAGGTAGTCGAGCGCCGGGGTGAGCTGCTCGGGCTTGACCTTCCACGTCAGCGTGTCGGTGGGGCCGAGCTCGGCCGCGTCGCGCGCCACACCCGGCACCCGCTCGCGCAGGCCGGCCTCGACCGCCGTAAGCCCCGCGTCGCGCGGCGTGACCGGCGACGGCGGCGTCCAGGTGGGGAAGTAGGTGGCGGGGATGTCGGAGTTGGGCCTGAGGATCGTGCCGCGCGGGCGCGTGCCTTCGAGCCCGGGACCGCGGGGATCGTCGGTGGTGGTGAGGCCCACGATGCGCGGCGGCTTGATCGTGCCCGAGGTGCCGTCGCGGCGCCGCAGCACCTCGCGGAACGGGCGCTCGGTCTTCTTGATCTTCTCCTGCAGCAGCATCAGCGCTTCCAGCACCGACTCGGGGCGCGGCGGGCAGCCCTGGATGTAGCCGTCGACCGGCAGCAGCGTGTCGACGCCCTGCACCACCGAGTACACGTCGAACATGCCGCCGGAGTTGGAGCAGCTCCCCATCGAGACCACCCAGCGCGGCTCCAGCATCTGCTCGTACAGCCTTATCAGGGCCGGGGCGACCTTCTTGAACACCGTGCCCGCCACCACCATGAGATCCGACTGCCGCGGCGAGCCGCGCATCACCTCGGCGCCAAATCTGGAGATGTCGTGGCGCGCGGTGATCGAGGTGGCCATCTCGACGAAGCAGCACGACAGCCCGAAGAACATGGGCCACAGCGAATTCGCGCGGCCCCAGTTGATCAGGTCGTCGAGCTTGGCGAGCAGCAGCGAGTCCTTGAGCGCTTCGGGAATGCCCTCGGGATCCTCGACGGTGATCCGGTTGGGCCGAACGTCGATCGTCACCACGCCACCTCGTGACCTAGCAGCCGGGAATTCGTGGATGAGGGATGCGCCGACGACGGAACGTAGCAAACGAGGCGCGGGGAGGGCAAAAGCCGGCGGCGGGGGGGGGCGCGCGTTGGATGGGCCGGGGGACGCTAGCCGTCGTCAGCGGCCACAGCTACGTACGTGAGCGAACAGCCAGCCAGATGTGACTTTCAGCCGGGGACGGTAGGGGCAGAATCGTCGCGGGCCTTTACTGGAGTAGACGAGTCGGGAGAGAACGGAGCGTCGTGCCCTGCCGCTTGAAGCATAATCGTAGAGCTTTGGCGAGAGGGCGTTGTCGACGACGGATCTCATGTGATACGCGGTTGCCGGAACCTCTTCCCGCCGCGGGGGGCTTCGCCGTGCGGCCTGTACCGGGGGAGGCGGACTCGTGGGCCAGTGGAGCCGGACTGGGCACCCCGGGGCAGCCCGGCTCACGCGCTCGTAGATCACCGAGGCATCACGACCATGCCGCGCGACTCGCTCGTTTGTCTGTCCGTGAGCCGGATCCAGTAGCGACCATCGGCAAGATCGGCCACATCATCCAGGCGCACTTCATGCGCCCCGGGGGCGAGCGTCCCGAGTTCCTTGCGAAACACCCGGCGCCCGGAGACGTCGAAACATTCGACGCCGATTTCGCCCCGGACAGCAAGCACGAAACCAAGCGTGGGTGCCTCAGCGCCGACCGGGTTGGGGCTCAACCGCAAGGAGAACGATCGACTGCCAATCGCCGTCATCCGTAACGCGGTTTCTTTTTGGACGCAAACATTGCCAACTTGGAGTTCAGTGCCGCACTCCTCGGATTCGAACACCCATTGGGTATCGCAAGCGGTTCCGACACACCTGAGATACCCGACCGCGGAGCAGACCGTCAGCTCGGAGGTATTCACCTCAGGGAAGAACCGACAGTCGAGGATCCGCTTCCGGAGAGTGTCACGGTAAGAGATCCGGGTCACATCGAGACAGCGTGAAGCAGAGCCGTTGATGACGTAGCGGCTTCCAGTGTATCCGCGCGAGCAGAGGTCAAACTCCCTGAAGGCCGGATGGCAGTCACTTGGGTCCACGGTGCACGGCACGACTTCGCCGTTGTGTTCCGGTCGAGGCACGATCGCTATTTCGGAGAGGTACCAAAACAACAGAGAGGTGCGCAGGATCGACGGT
>Ga0066710_100005992_pt1 | contig 11249 bp, 8 predicted proteins | sample GraSoiAngelo_159_FD_79666 | JGI IMG/M metagenome (GOLD analysis project Ga0066710, IMG submission 79666) | Grasslands soil microbial communities from the Angelo Coastal Reserve, California, USA - 14_1009_16_40cm | ecosystem: Environmental > Terrestrial > Soil > Grasslands | place: USA... | reverse complement strand
TGATATGGTGAACATCCTGACCAGTTCTGATTCGTGGTATCGGCCTTCGGATGTCTGCATCGCTCCTGACGGTTCGCTGTTGATCGCGGATTGGAACGATCCCGGCGTGGGCGGTCACAACATGGGCGACAACAAAGCCGAGAGCTTGCGCGGCCGCGTCTATCGCGTTGCGCCGAAAGGGCAAAAATACTCCGTTCCGAAAACCAGCACGCTGGCCAGTCCGAATCTCGCCGCGCGGTACGAAGCCTGGACCGAACTGCACAATCGCCAAGACGGCGCTGAAGCCGAGTTGAAGAAACTGTGGGCAGATTCGAATCCGCGCCTTCGCGCCCGTGCGCTGCAGTTGCTCGCGCGCATCAAAGGCAAAGAACAAACCTACGTCGATGCCGGATTGAAAGATAAAGATCCGGACATCCGTATCACCGCCATTCGGATTGCACGGTCATTCAAGCTGGACATTATCCCGATCGTGAAACAACTCGCGAATGACAAATCGGCTCGGGTTCGCCGCGAATGCGCCATTGCGCTGCGGCACAACTCCTCTCCCGAAGCGCCAAAGCTCTGGGCCGCCCTCGCGAAGCAGCACGACGGGAAAGACCGCTGGTATCTGGAAGCGCTCGGCATCGGCGCGGACAAACAAGAGGAAAAGTTTTTTGCCGCATGGCTCGCTGAAGTCGGCGACAACTGGAACACGCCTGGCGGCCGCGACATCCTCTGGCGCTCGCGCACGTCGAAAACGCCGGCGCTATTGGCGAAGCTCGTCACCGACAAGAATATCCCGGAAAAAGAGAAAGCACATTATCTCCGCGCGCTCGATTTCATCAAAGGTCCGGAAAAAGAAGCGGCTTTGGTAGAGATTGCGACTTCGGGACTGTAAACAGCCTACCAACTATTCAGAACATCGATCATTTGCCGTAAGCGCCCGTAGTCGCGCCGGTTGAAACCGAAAGCAATCCGCGGCAAATCCAGATACGCGTTGTCCTCACGCTCCTCGGGTGTCGGCTCGATGACCTCGACCTTTGGCCCGACAATGATATCAGCGAAATCTGCATTCAGCGCATCCAGTCCGCTCGGCGGCGGCGGATGGTTTAGCCGGATCACCAGCAGCTCCTTTACGAATCGCATTGAGTGGTAGTTCCGGTAAAAGCGGGTGATCATCTTCACCGCCTGATCCGTGTCGTCGCAGACGTGATACAAATTGAGGTCTTCGGGAGAGATGAAATGGTTTCGCAGCAAATGCTCGCGAATGTGTTTGTCCCACGTCTTCCAATATGCCCCGCCGGGGCGGTCCATGAGCACCAGCGGCATCATTCGGCTTTTCCCCGTCTGCATGAGCGTGAGCGTTTCGTAGCCCTCGTCCAATGTCCCGAACCCGCCGGGGAACAGCACGATGGCGTCCGAATGGCGCACAAACGTCAGCTTGCGCGTAAAGAAGTACTTAAATGTAATTAATTTTTTGTCGTGCTGGATAATGGGATTCGCGCTTTGTTCCCACGGCAAGCGTATGTTCGCCCCAAAGCTTTTTTCCAGCCCCGCGCCCTCGTGCCCGGCCTGCATAATTCCCGGACCCGCGCCCGTGATCACCATCCAGCCTTCCTCGGCGATCTTGCGCGCAAACTCGACGGCCTGCTGGTATTCGGTCTTAGTGGGCAGCATCCGCGCCGAACCGAACATGGTCACCTTGCGTACGTGCGCATGCGGCGCAAATAGCTTGAAGGCGTAGCGTAGCTCGCGAATAGCCGTTTGGATGACCCGCACGTCCCCGCGCGCCTCGACGTCGGTGAGCAGCTTCAGCGCGTTTTCGATGATGTCCGCGACGAGGTCTGGATTGGCTCCGCCTCCCTTATAATCGATCAATTCCTGGATCCGCCGCTTCAGCTCAGGATCCATTACCGTCTTTTCCGGTCTATCCATACCCAAGTCTATGTATCGGCAGCGCTGGACGCAAATTCATCCCACGAATTACCGTTGGTTTATGTGAAAGAGGGCAACCAACTCAGGATCAAGGCCTCCGCGTCATTTATAGCTGGCGATCAATTGCTGGAAGGCGGGCGATTGCCGGATGTTATTCAGACGCGAATCGACCATGGCATTGCTGTGAAGATTGGGGGCGTTGGAATCCTTCGCCAGCCGTTTTGCGCTTGCGTTCAAAGCCAACCGCAATGAATCGATCGCCTGCGTCTCCTTTTGTTGCAGCGCCTGGACGCCGGCCAGATCGAACCAGACTTCGGGACTGTTGGGCTGTGTGCGCGCGATGCGGCTCAACGCCTGCTCGACGCGTGGAAGCTGGTTGAGGCTATTGCAGATTTGCGCCGCGAAGAGCAACGATGTGTTGTCGGCCTTGGGATCATTCAGCAGGCGGTCCACGAGCGCGAGCGCTTTGTCCGGTTGTTGCGTCTGCGCATAACCGAGGGCCAATTGATAAACAGCTTGCAAGTTATTTGAATTTTCTTTCACCATGGCTTCGAGCTGACCAAGCTGTTGCGCCATTTGATCCTGCGGTGCGGAGGTCATAGCTACGGGCGGCACCGGCGTCGGCGCCGCGCTACGTGGCCCTCCGCTGATGCGGTTCAATTCTTGGATGAGGTTGTCCATGTTCGCATTGAGGGGATCCAGCTTTTGCGACGTGACCGCGATGGTCCGCGCATCCTCAACCCGACCGATGCTGACCAACAAATTGACGTAACGGAAAATGGCCTCCGGGCTGTAGGGGCAGAACGCGTACGACTGTTTAAAGGCAAAGTCCGCTTCCCTGAGCACGCGTTGATACTCGGCGGTCTTCCGCTGGTACTCGGCGTTGTTATTTTCAGTGAGCGCCTTCTGCATTTCGGCGGCCGACTTCTGCACGCGCCAGGCATAGACGCCCGCGATCGAGCTGCGCAATTTTGAGAATGCTTTCTGGCCGTCGCTGTCGCGAATGAATTCCGGGGCGCCTTTGAATCCGCGGTAATCGCGGCGAAAATAGACTTTTTCGGCGAAGGCACAAAGGTTGGAAACAGGCGTATCGTACGTGATCCAATTCCCAATCGCGCGCGCCGAGTATTTGCTCCAGAACTCATGGTCTTTGTCTACCATCTCTTGCGTCAGCTCCGGCAATTGCTGGCGATTGATCTTCATGATGATCCCGTACGGCGAGAGGTGCGGATACATCCATTCGAGGGGAAAGCTTTCCTCGACGTAGAATTCGTGGTCGGGATTCTTGTCGAACATCACCTTCGTCAGCAAGCCGTTGATCGCCATCACAGCGACCTGGCCTGAAACCTGGACGCGATTGTCGATGACTTTAACGTCTTCACCCGGCCGCAGTTGCTTGAGCTGGAGCCGGCGCTGCGCGTCCTCGAGATATTCGTGGAAGCAGCGCTGCGAATCGTCCGGCGTAGCGGTTTTGATTTCGCGGTCCGGATACACGCCGCCACGGCTCTTCGCGATCAGGCCGGGATAGGCTTCTTCGAGGAGGATGCGATCGAGCCGGATCAAGGTGTGGCTGGCGGGATTTTCTTCCATGAATTTCGTGGTGCGATCTGAAATCTTCACCTGCTGAAACCGATCAGGGCTGTAGAGCTGATGCCCGCCGTTGCGATATTTTTCGACGCGCGCGTTCTTGCGGCGTTCTTTCTCAGCGCTATCGAGTTGCGTGAACTCGATGTCCATCAGATCATCCTCGAGCTTGCGACGCTCGTGAAACTCGCGATCAAGCACCCGTTTGTTCAAGTCTTCGGCGAGGCGCTTGCGCAGCGATGATTCGGGACCGCCGCGGTTCACTAGTTCTTGTGCCGGTTTGGTGAGCTGCTCGTACACGTACTTTGATAGGGCATCCTGCTGCGGACCGGGCTTGAGCCGTCCGACGAAACCTTTGAGATCCGTAAAATCGTCCGGCTTGAAAAAGGATGTGCCCGCGCGTCGCGACTTTTCGATATTGTCCCCGAGTTGCAGGAAAAACCGGTCGATCGGCAACATCATGCGCGCAAAAATGTTGGTGTAGTTGTTCGCGGCCAGTTCCCGCGGACCACGCAGCAATTCGGAGAAAAAGGGCGGATCAATCTCGGTGCTGCGATTGTACTGCGCGCGGATGTAATTCAAATAGGTGCCGTCGGCGAGCGCATTTTGCGTAATGAGATAGACATCGCGGCGGTCGAACTTGGGATCACGCGGTTTTTTGCTCGCGGGAATAAAGCTCTCGCAAAAAATCATGTAGGTCGGATTGAAGCGTCCCGGGTCCGTGCCGCCGTAGAGCACCGTGTCGCGGTCCATCTCGGGGTAAATGGGTTTGCCGTCTTTGTCTGACGTGAACGGAGGCGTGAACATGTCATGCCCAAACCAATAGCCGAAGAAGTGCCCGCGTTGCTCGTTTTCCTCCCAATGCGCCATCATGGACCACAGCGGCATTAGGGCGAACAACGCCAGCAAGCCCTTGAGCGGCACGTGTGTGCGGCTGATATAGATCAGGGCTGCGACTGCCAGCGGCAAAAGCATTGCGAACAAGGCTGTATTATGGACCAGCGGGTTGGCGACGCTGCTGTAGGCAAAGCCTAGATTCACCGCACCAATGCCAGCGCCCACCAATGCCCCGAGGAAAATCCAGCGGCGCCAGCGCTCGTAGTTTGTGATCAACATTCCCGCTATAAACGTAAGGCCATAACCGACAGCCATCGCGATCATGACGTGGGATGCGGTGAAGAACACTTTGTTCAAGTCGCGGCTCTGGCGGTCCGTGCCGGGATTTAAGAGGATGAGCAGGAACACGCTAAGGCAGAGATAATTGGCGACGAGACCGACGAGCCACGCGCGTTCGCGCTTTTGCATCCGGTTCCAAAAGAAGAATGGAACCAGCGCGATCAACAGATACACGATGGTGAACTCATCGACCGCGCCCTGGAGATACATCCAGATCTGCGAAAGGAAGCTTGAAAGTTTCTCAGTGGGATGGATGCGCTCGTACTGGCCGCGCGTGAATGCGTGAAAGAAGCCGTTGACCGTTCGCGGATAACCCCAATTCAGGGGCGGGTTGCTCATCGAAGCCAGCGGCATGTAAAAGTAAAAAGCCGCGCCAAGTGTCCAAATACCCCCGCAAGCGAGCGCCGCGAGCCAATCCTTCGCAAAAGTCTTGGTTCGGATAATGAGATAAATGAAGGCTGCCGTCACTCCGAGGCCTACGATGTTCACGAACACGAAAAGACCTCTCTTATACTCAAACGCCGAGGTGTAACCGGTGATTTGCGCGAACACGGCGAGCAGCCACGCCAGCGTGCCGACCATCGCGAAATCGCGCGCCAGTTCAATGCCGCGTTTTTTGGTTCTGAAGGCGAGGTACGCCCAGATAATCATCGAGGCCAAACCGATAAGGTTGTAAATCACGAACAAAGGCGTGTTGTCGGTGAGCACACCCATCAAATCCATCTGCTTCATGACGAGCCCTCCCAGATAAATGACCGTATTCCAGAAGAACAAGTCTCGGCCCAGGCTCGGTTTGACGACGATAATCGCGGCCTCAAGGCCAAGCGCGACGACGAGGAGCGATTGATGGTTATTGAAACAAATGCCATACCAGAAAAATGCAAGGTATAGATATCGGTTCTGGTGCGGCGCATAAATCCAGCGCATGAGGCACACGAGGACACCGGCGAGCGAAAGCACGCTGAGCGTGTATACCTCGACGATCACTGCCTGGCTCCACATGAAGCCGTTGAAACCGATGAGCATGCCCGCGACAAAGCCGGACGCGACGCACATCCAATTTTCCCAATTGCGCGCAATGTTCCTGAGTTCGGCGATTCCTTCGATCATCATGCTGCTGCCGCGGGAAACCATGAGTGCGACCAAGCCGCAGGCGAGCGCGCCCGCGAAGGCCGACGAAAGGCCGACGCGATACGCGATGTTCGAGATCGGGAGCTTGGTGAACAGCCAGCTATAAATCGTCCAGACCGGATAACCGGGCGGGTGAGGCACTCCGGCATACATGGATGCGGTTGCCAGCTCGCCGGAGTCCTCCAGAGTCAGGTCCGGCGACAACGTCCACAAATAGCCAATGAACACCAACAGGGCCGTGAATCCAAAGGCGAACCAGTCGATGGACCGGAACAACGGCTTGATCGGACCGGCCGGAGGCGCGACGTCGGCTGCAGGAGTGGGCGCGAGCTTGATAGTTTTTAAGGGCTCGGGCTCTGCCGGATTTTTCGGCTTATTAACGTTCATTCAGTATATGTTGCTGCTTAAAGGAAACGATTCTCACCCAACCTCTCCAGACGATGAAGAGAAGCAAATCAGTTAATGGAGCCCATTCGTGGCCCACACGTCCCATCCTGCACTCTGCGTCATTAACGACCGGCTTTTATTGGTCCAATCGAACGTCGCCACTGGCCAGCCGTTATGGCTGCTATGGCCAGAGGACGGAAAATATGCGGCGAGATTTGGATTTTTCAAGGCCAACTCGGAAATCCTGCCTGCCGGCGAAACGATCAAAGTAGTGAAACCGGGCCCGCTCTGGGACGAGAGGGTCAGCGCCATGACGAAGACCGCCATCGCGGGGGCAAGCCACCGCCAGAGGGGAGGCATAACGATTTCGCCAGAGGGCGAGCCTCCCGCCGAGACTTCTTCGGTTTGGCCGAATAGCCGCTGCCTAAGTCGTTCCGAGGGTGGACGCGGGGTCCAGGAGCGTAATTGCGTCTCGATTTGGTTCCACGTGTTCATAGTTCTCAATTTCGATGGATGCCGCGCTGAGGCAGGCTCGAATTTTTTGGATACCATAGCGGTAGCGGCCCGCGACGGTGTTCGGCGAAATCTCCAGCAGCTCCGCGATATTCTCAAACGTTAATTGATTCCAGATTTTCAAGACGATGACCTCGCGCTGTTCGGGCGGCAATTGGCTGAGGCAGCGCATCGCGGCGCGTTCGCGGGGCGACTCATGCGTGCCGCGCTCGAACCAGGCCCTGGATTCGAGTTCGCGGGCCAATCGGCGCCAAAGGCTGCGGCGATAATTCAGCGCCTTGTTGCGAAAGGTCCGAATGCAGTAGTTGACCGGCTTTTCCGGTTCCACAGCCAGTTGCATGAGCGCGACGAATGTGTCCTGCAACACGTCTTCGGCCTCGCTATGGCTTAGCCCCAAGGCGCGGCCATACAGCAACAACTGCGCTGCTTGCGCCTCATACAACCGTTCGCACCAATTGACCTGTTGTTCCGACACTCGTCACCTAATAAACACCAGCCCGGGCCGGTTTTGTATAAACATATTTCGTGCCTAAACAAGCCCAAATCAGTGCGTTAGTCCGGGGTGGGCTCGAAAGTCCGTACGATCGTCTTGTGGGGTTGCTTCAGGCGATCCAAGAGGAAGTTGCCGATCACGAAGTAGTCCATTTCGGTGTTAACGAGGCAGCGATAGGCATCGTCGGGAGTGCAGACGATCGGTTCACCGCGAACATTGAACGAGGTATTGATCAGCACCGGGCAGCCGGTGAGTTTCTCGAAGGCTTCGAGCAAGGCATAGAAACGGGGATTGTCTTCGCGCTTCAAAGTCTGGATGCGCGCTGAGTTATCCACGTGCGTCACGGCCGGAATCCCTTTTTGGCGGACAGGCGCGACCAGAAGCATATAAGGCGATTCGCGGTCGAGGTCGAAGTAATCGGCGACGCGTTCGAACTTAACCACGGGCGCGAACGGTCGGAAGGATTCGCGGAACTTGATCTTCAGGTTCATCTGCGATTGCATCTTCGGCGAGCGTGCATCGCCGAGGATCGAACGATTGCCCAATGCGCGCGGTCCGAACTCCAGCCGGCCTTGGACCCAGCCGACCACTTTCTCAGCGGCAATTAATTCGGCGATGCGCTGCAGAAGTTCTTTGTCGTCGAGTTTGTCGTACACGGCCGAGTGGGAACGAAGCGTAGATTCTATTTCGGTGTCCGAGAACTCCGGCCCGAGGAGCGCCGCCTGCATGTCGCATTTTGTTTTTGTGACCGCCAGCGCAGCGCCTAAAGCGCCGCCGGCGTCGCCCGCCGCCGGTTGAATCCAGAGATCATCGAAAATTTTTTCGCGCAAGATGAGTCCATTCGCGACGCAGTTGAGAGCGACGCCACCGGCCATGCACAACTGCTTGAGTCCCGTGATCTCGCGCGCGTGCCGCGCCAGGCGCAACATGACTTCGTTAGTGACCGCCTGAATCGAAGCGGCGATGTCTTTGTGCCGCCTTTCGATCTGCGACTCCGGCTTCCGCGGCGGCCCATCGAACAGCGTGTGAAACTTGTCGTTGGTCATTACGCGGCTGCGGAGGAAGGCGAAGTAATCCATGTTCAGCCAGAAGGAGCCGTCGGGCTTCAGGTCGATCAGGTGCTTATAAATCGCTTCCGCGTACTTCGGTTCGCCATAAGGGGCGAGGCCCATCAGTTTATATTCGCCGGAGTTGATGCGGAAACCGCAGTAAGCGGTGAAAGCCGAATAGAGTAATCCGAGCGAATGTGGGAAGCGGAGTTCTTTGAGAATCTCGATCTCATTTCCGCTGCCGCGTCCGATCGTGCTCGTGGCCCATTCGCCCACGCCGTCTATCGTAAGTATCGCGGCTTCCTGGAACGGGGAAGGATAGAAAGCGCTCGCGGCGTGCGATTGATGGTGTTCCGTGAACAGAATCTTGCAGTCTTTGCGGAGCGTCGGCAATTCATCGCCAATCGTTTTACGCAGGTTCAACTTTTCGGACAGCCAGCTTGGGAGCACTCGCGGAAAGGTGGTGAATCCTTGCGGTGCAACTGCCAAATACGATTCCAGCAGACGCGCGAACTTTGTGATTGGTTTGTCATAGAAAACCACCGCGTCCAGGTCGGCCTCGGAAATGCCGGCATACTTGAGACAAAACGCAATCGCATGGATCGGGAAGCGTTCGTCGTTCTTTTTCCGGCTGAACCGTTCCTCTTGCGCAGCCGCTACGATCTGTCCATCGCGCAACAGGGCCGCCGCGGAATCATGATAATAGGCCGAGATGCCAAGGATATGGCGCATGGCCGCTTACATGAAGGGATACATCAAAGGCGCCAGCACCGAGCCGGAACTGAAGATGATGATCGCGCCGAGGACCAGCAGTAAAATGATCAGCGGCACCAGCCACCATTTTTTCTCCTGGCGAAGAAACAGAAAGAATTCTTTAACGAGTTGCCACATTTCCGGTACCACTCTTTTCGATCCGGTAAAGGTGTGCGCGTGTGCGAAGGTAGACCGCGTTGCCGAGCGCAGCGGGCGAGGCCATGAAACCATCGGACAAAGTATTCTCGCCCACCTTGGTGAATTGCCGGCCCGCTTTGATGACGGTGGTCTTTCCCTCTTCGCTGCAGACATAGATATTGCCGTCGGCGTAAATTGGGGAGGCGGAATAGTTGCCCCCGATGCGTTCGCGCCAGACTTCAGTGCCGGTTGTGGCTTTGAGGCACGTCGCGATCCCGCCGTCGTCAATGCCGTACAAAAGATCATCAACGAGCAGCAGCGAAGGCTTTTTTGGAACATTCCGCTTGGTCTTCCAGACCACTTGAAGCTGCTGGTTCGTCTCTGCACTCGGCGCATTCGCATCCAGGACTTCACCTTTCTTACCCGGCCGAATCGCCAGCACGAATCCACTTGACCAACCGGTCGGAACGAACACCAGGCCGTGCCCCACGACGGGCCGTGTGCCAGCAGAGTGGCTGGTGCGTTCCTCGACGCGCCAAAGTTCATCGCCGGTCTCCGGCACGTACGCATAGAAGGCTTTCGCGCCGATGCTCAATAGCGTCGGCTTGCCGCCGATGTCCCCGACGTGGCACGTGGCGAACGCTTTTCGCAAATCGCCCTCCGTCTGCGGCTTGCCGTCTGGTCCAAGGTCCTTGTAGTCGATCGAGCGGTCGGTTTTCCAAACGGTCTTTCCGGTCTTCTTGTCGAAGGCGATCACGAACTGATAATCACTGCCATCGAAATCCATGATCAGCAGGTCTTTGTAGATGATCGGCGATGAACCCGCGCCGCGATAATGGTTGCACACCAGGTCGCGTCGTTCCCAGAGAACCTTCGCAGTTTTTGAATCCAGGCAAGCTGTGCCAGGCGAGCCGAAGGTGATATAGACCCGGCCTTCCTCGATCGCTGGGGTAGGGGAGGCGTACGAGTTGAACTTGTGACAGAACTGCGGCGTCGTGACCTCGAATAATTTGAGATTCTGCAAAATTTTTCCGCTGTTCCGATCAATGCAGACCGCAAAGAGCTGTGTGCCATCTTCCGGCGCGGTCGTGAGCCAAATCTGGTCGCCCCAAATCACGGGCGATGACCACGCCTTGCCCTCGATGGGCGTCTTCCAGCGGACGTTCTGAGTCTCACTCCATGTGGCGGGCAGGTTTTTCGCGCTTGAATGCCCGTCCCCGTTTGGCCCGCGGAATTGCGGCCAATTCTCGGCACTGACGCGACATACAAAGCAAATCAATGCCAGCAGGGCACACTTCATTTGGCGCCTAGTTTAACAGGCTGCATGCGGCTCGCGCGAGTTCAATCATAGGTCACCATGCGCGTGCTCGGGTTGAGCAACGTCTGCTTCGGTGGGCCGTTGAGCGATGGGTCACGCGACGGCTTGATTTGCCATTGTTCGATTCCGGGGATGATCGAGGTATTTGGAGTCGATACTTTGCAGTCTCCCATGCTTGCCCAGGCGCAGTTCGTGCCGACACGAACCGCGGGTGGGAAGTCCGCCTGCCATTCTGAAACGCCTTCAACGCCCATGTACCGTCCAAACGGCGTGGGCATTTTAAGGTCACGGAGCTTGCACCGGAGTCTCTCGTCAGCGAACGGAATGAGTGGCGGGCTCATGGGTGCGAGCTTCAGCGGCTTCGTATTCCAATCATCGCGAATGGAGTGAAAAAGAAATCTGGCTCGCCACCATCCACCGCCCCCATTGAACCCGCGTCCTTCGCTATTCTTGAAAGCGAGCTAACACCGGCCATCCTAATTCACAGCCAATCGAAATACCTTGGGTTGTTCGCAGACGCGAATCCACCCGCCCACATCGCATTCACAACCCATAATGGTCCGCGATCCTTCCGACGCGGCGAAAAGCTGAAGGCCGACGAAATGGAAGAATCCTGGTTGTTTGTCTGGGATGCCAATATTCCACCCTCGGTAGTCTATTTGCAGCATAAGCCTCGTGCAGTTTCCCTGGACACGAACGGGTTGCACCTTTCGTTTTTGAATGCGGTAGGAGATGTGGTTCTCCTTCCTTTGCACGGCACATCTACGAACGTCGATACCAGAAGATGGCCGGA
>Ga0066710_100005990_pt1 | contig 11250 bp, 11 predicted proteins | sample GraSoiAngelo_159_FD_79666 | JGI IMG/M metagenome (GOLD analysis project Ga0066710, IMG submission 79666) | Grasslands soil microbial communities from the Angelo Coastal Reserve, California, USA - 14_1009_16_40cm | ecosystem: Environmental > Terrestrial > Soil > Grasslands | place: USA... | reverse complement strand
GTTCGTCATTCGGATGTAATGACCAACCACGGCCCACTGATGATTTTTGCTGCCGTCCTGCTGCTGGCGGGACTCAATATGCTGGCGGTTGGCCTGTTAGGCGAAATGCAGGTGCGTCACTACCACGAGCCCACGCGTCGCGCGCCATACTCCGTCGACCGTGTTCTCCGAGCCCAAAGCGAAGAACACACGATCTCGGAATAAAACCAGCAGTCAGCCTTCAGCACTCAGCAATACCTCAAGACACACCCGAGTCCTGTAATGGCTGAATGCCGAGTGCTGAATGCTAAATGCTATTTCCCAAACGCCTCCTTATTGACCACATAAGGCATCTTCGTAACATCTCCCCCATAGTTTCCTTCCAGCACATCGATCAACCCTTGCACGCACCTCCCAGCCATGCCTTTGTTCGGATCCGTGGAGAGCCGGGTAATCTTGGCCGCGCTGGCAAAATGCGGATACAGCCTGCAACGGTCCTCAATGGCCAGATCGCGCAATGGTGAATCAGGCGGCAACGGTTCTTTTTCATAGACGTCCAGCGCCGCTCCCGCGATCCAGTTTTCTCGAAGGGCTCGCGCCAGTGCTGCTTCGTCCACCACCGGTCCACGCGAAGTGTTCACTAGAAATGCGGTCGGCTTCATCATCCGCAAAGTGCGTTCATTGAATAGATGGTAGGTCGGGGTATCGCTCTCGCGCTCGCGCAAAAGCGGTACATGCACGCTGACAAAGTCCGCCTCTCTCAGCGCATCGTCCACCGTCGTGTACTTGATCCACGTCTTTTCTTTCGCAATGCCACGCCTCTGAAGTAGATCCTTGATCTCTTGAATTGCCTTCACAAATGCGTGGTTCTGATAAGCGGGGTCATAGCACAAAATATTCATATCGAACCCGGCGCACTTCTTGATCATGGCCAGCCCGATGCGCCCAGTTCCGATGATCGCAATCGTTTTCCCCGTCACTTCGTCGCCCAGAAACGGCAGGTAGGGATGCCAGTAGTCCCATTTGTTTTCACGCAAAAGATGCTCTGCCGTCCACATCTTCCGGGCCAGCGCGCCCAGCATGAAGAAGGCAAACTCTGCCGTAGCTTCAGTGAGCACGTCGGCGGTATGGATGAACGGAACCTTATAGCGGTTGGCGTCGGCGCGATTGATGTTGTCAAAGCCGACAGCAATCTGCGCCACCACTCTGAGTTTTCCCTTGCCCGCCTCGAATACTTCAGCGTCGATGGGGTCACGCAAGGTGGTAATCAGGCCGTCGATCCCTGACTTGACCTTCTCCAGGATCAGACTCTTCGGCGGCGCTTTCGGTTGCGGATACACCTCAACGTCGTATCCGCGTTTACGCAGCAGCTCTATGGACTCGCCAACATCGCAAGTAGCAAAGACGCGAAATTTCTTGGTCATCGTTCTCTCTGGATGGTGTCTTGCAGACCTATAGCTCTGGTACCCAATACCTTCTATTCGAACGTCCATCGCGTGGCGCTGCCCATGAACTTCCTCTCGAAGAGTCCGAATGCCACGCGCGGACGAACCACATAAATCGGCTCTGCGAAATCTTTCATGTCCCAGTCATATTTCTTTTGATACAGGTCCCCAAACTGTTTGCGGAACGCGTGATCGTTAACCAGCTCGGCAACTCCTTCGACGATCACAGCTTGTTCTGCGCGGTCCGAACAAATCACACACCTGGGATTCGCCGCCAGGTTTCTTGCTTTGCGCGACTTCTGGCCCGTGCTGAAATAAAATCTGCCATCCAGCCACAATCCCCAGACCACCATCGTATGTGGCGTTCCATCCGGACGCGCAGTCGAGATCCAATAATTATGCGATTTTTCCAGACGCTGTTCTGCCCAGCTCCACGAAAGCAAACCTTCCTTGCCCTTGGGTATCCCATATCCAGGCATATGCGGACGACTCGCCTTGGGCTCTCGGACTTTGCGGGAAGCTCGTTTCACTGGCATGCTGATCCTCTTTGCCGACTGATCTGGGAACTGGTTTGCTGCGGAGTCTCAATGCCCGAATCGACTTACCACGAGCCCAATGATCACTCCCCCGATCGCGCCTAAACCAATGATGGGAATGTAGGCTTTTGTGATCAACGCATCACCCACGCTAAGCAGCACTCCGATGAAGAGGCCGGTTGCCCAGCCTGGCCACGGCAATTGGATGGCACCGATTACAAAGCCAATCGAAAAGCGATTAATCAATGCCCCAGTGATCGCGGCACGCTTGTCGGAAAACTGCATGGGGATCATGAGCGCCGCATCCAGCGCGCCATAAATCAGCCCACACAGCACGCCTAACCAGATCCGTGACATTGTCTTTACTTGGCTACAAATTCCGCGTGGTCCACTGCTCGATCCGCTCCAGTGCCTTGCTCAGGTTCTCCAAAGAATTTGCCACGCTGAAGCGTAAATATCCTTCGCCAAAATCCCCAAACGCAGTCCCAGAGAGACAGGCCACACCGGCTTGGTCGAGCATAGCATCCGCCAGCTTCTTCGATTTCCGTCCCGTTTTCATAATGTTAGGAAACACGTAGAAGGCGCCTTTCGGCATGCGGCAGGAAAAGCCCTTGATCCGGTTCAATCCCGCGACGAAAACATCGCGCCGCGCCTGGAACTCCTTTCGCATCACTTCCACCGACGATTGGTCTCCGCGGATCGCTTCGATGCCCGCAATCTGGGTGAAGCTTGCCGTACACGAATTCGAATTGGTCATCAAGCGCGTGATGTGGGTCGCCAGATCCGGCCGCATGACGCCATAACCCATGCGCCATCCCGTCATGGCATAAGTCTTGGAAAAACCGTCGAGCAGAATCGTGCGTTCCTTGAACCCAGGCACCGACATCATGGAATAATGCTCGCCATCGAAGATCAGCCGGCTATAGATTTCATCCGAGAGCACCATAATGTTGCGCTCTCCGATGGCTTCGGCAATATCGCGGATGTCCTGCTTCTGAAGCACGCCTCCTGTCGGATTGTGCGGAGAATTCAGGATGATCAGGCGTGTACGGTCTGTTATCAGCCCCGCCAATTCGTCAATGTCGAAACCAAAATCCTTCTCTTCCCGCAGTCGGATCGGCACCGCGTGTCCCCCGACGTAACGAATCATCGACTCATAAATTGGAAACCCAGGATTGGGATAAATCACTTCATCTCCCGCATCAGCTAACGCCAAAATTACAAAGAAAATAATAGGCTTGCCGCCTGGAACAACCACGACTTCATCGTCCGATATCTTCACTCCGCGCGAGCGCCCGACTTCCTCCGCAATGGCGTGTCGCAGTTCCGGCAGCCCTGCCGACGGCCCATAGTGCGTCCAACCCTGGCGAAGAGCCCCGACCCCAGCCTCCACAATATTTTTGGGGGTATCGAAATCTGGTTCACCGATCTCCAGATGAATGATTTTCTTTCCCTGACGCTCCAGCGCTCGAGCCTTGTTCAAAACCTCAAACGCGGTTTCGGTCCCCAGCCGCGACATGCGCTCGGCCAGCCGAAGTTCGTATTGGGTAGCTTTCTCCATGGTCGCAAAACCCGCCATTATACCTCTAGGAAGTAAAGTATCGCCGGCATGGCAACTCACCCGACGTACAGGCAGATACTGTTAGCACTAAATCCTCGCCGCGGGGGACGTGAAAGTTATTGGGCCGCTGGAAATTCTTCGACGGTTTCTCGGCTATACATCTCGACCGCGAGTCGCAGCATCCCTAGTACATATTCGCTAAACCGCGTACATGAACTCAAGAGGAGTCCCAATGAAAGCGAGAGCGGCGAAGGTTGTCCTGGGTGTGGGAATTCTATTGCTCCTTCTGTTGATCTCTGACTCTTTGCGGGCGCAGGTCGGTGACGCCACGCTGTCGGGAACTGTCACAAACGCTTCGGGAGCAGTCGTGCCCAACGCCAAGATCTCTATCAAGAATTTAGACACTGGCCAATCGACCGCCACTCAAACCAATTCAGCAGGGTCTACAACCGGTCAAACCTCTCATCAGGAGACTACGAGGTTTCCATCTCGGCGGATGGGTTCGGCCCGAAAGTAGCTAAGGTGGCGCTGACGGCGGGGGCGAAAACCGTGAACGTAACTTTGGCGGCATCGCAAGCGGAGCCCCAAACCCCTACTAGCAACCTGCCGAACGCCCCTTCCAGCAGTAAGACGGCTCCTTCGATTCAGGACTTGGGTTTCCCCGCGGATCAAACCCAAGGAAATGCTAAGGAACAGGCGTTGCTTGATAAACGAACGCACATGCTGAAAATCCATCAACGCTTGGGACTGATCGCGGCGATTCCTTTAATCGCACGGTTGCCACTCTTGTCGGCGCAGGTGGGAGGAATACCAGCAACACCGACCGTACTGTCCATATGGTTCTGGGCGCCGCCGCGTCGGATTTCTATTTTACAAGCGCGTACTTTGCCATCCGCGCGCCGCGAGTCCCCGGAACCAGAACCCGGGGGCCAATCCGCGTGCACAAGGCCCTGGCGTGGGTTCACGGTCCGGGGATGATCCTCACCCCCGTCTTGGGGGCAATGGCGTACGCTCAAGGGTCAAAAGGTACACGGAATCGCCGCAGCACATGGGCCGGTAGCCATCGTAACCGCCGGGGCGTTTGGCGCCGCCCCTATTGTCCGTATCGCTTAAATTCTAGCTCTCTATGAATGCAAAACTCCTAATGGTCCCCCTCCTTCTGTCCTTGCCGCAGCTTGCCCCGGCGGCGGGTAGTCAATGGCTTCTCGAACAATCCAATCTCACTTATCACGTCTCTCACCGTCTGCACCAGACTGAGGGCATCAGCCATGCGGCCCGAGGGAAGGGCACTTGTCACGACGGACAATGCGATTTCCTGATTGCAGTACCTGTGAAGTCGTTTGATTCCGGCGATAGCAACCGCGACATTCACATAACAAGCAGGTTCCTTTCCAACTCGTGACGCAAGGCACCGAGACCCGAATCTCGGAAACAATTCCGGCCACGCTACCTGATTTCAAGATTGACCCACCTACACTCTTGACTCAGCCGGTTAAGAACGAAATTCCAATACGAGTGGAAATGACGTGGCGTTCGCAGTAACTTGTGCCGATGCTCGTCAGGGGCTGATTTGAAAGGCCGTTTCCGCAACAGAAGCGTCCTCGCCCACGCCCGAATCAATTGTTTCCTTTCAGGTATTTGTCGAACCACTCCACGGTGCGCCGGATCGAATCAATCTGGTTCTCACGTTTTTCGAAGCCGTGGCCCTCGTTGGCGTAGTAGTGCGCACCCACCGTCTTTCCGTCTTTCTTCAGCAGTTCGACAACTTGCTCCGCCTCTTCCCGCGGAACGCGTGGATCATTGTTCCCTTGCAGGACCAACAATGGCGCCTTCACATTGTGGATGTAGGTGATGGGAGACGCTGCATCGTAAGCGGCGCGATCTTTCACCGGATCGCCCAGCAGGCTCTTTTCGTATTCCTGCAGCATTGGGTCGGAATGTTCAAGCATAGTCATCCAGTTGATTATGCCGAAGAGTTCCACGCCCGCCGCCCACACCTCCGGACTCCTGCCCAGTGCCATCAGCGTCATAAATCCGCCATATGAGCCGCCCGTAATCCCGATCTTTTTCGGATTCACGTAGCCCGTCGCTTCCAGGAACTTAGCCGCGAAAACCTCATCCTGCAGATCTCCGCCGCCCAGGTCTTTGTAGTTGGCCTTTTGAAACTCGATGCCATACCCGGTCGAGCCACGAACGTTGGGAGCGATGCAGACATATCCTCGGGAAACGAAGGCCGCGATGCGGGGACTCCAGTAGTCCGCGGACTGCCCCGTTGGCCCGCCATGGGGTAAGACTAGCGCGGGATTTGAGCCGTCGCGCTTAAGATTGAAAGGAATCCACATCAGAGCGCTGATCGTTTTTCCCCCCAATGACTTGTAACTAACGATCTGCGATGGCGGTCGTGGCGCGGAGTTCAAGCTCGCAATGGCGGAATATGTTAGCTGTTTTGATTTTCCAGATGCCAGGTCGTAAACCCAGAAGTCTCCAGGCTCGACCGAACTCTCATGCGATAAAAGTATCCGATCTCCAGAAGTCGAAAAAGAGTTTGGCGAGGCTGCGAAGCCGTTCACGCCTCCAGGGACTGGGATCTGCTCTGACTTCGCTGTGGCTGCGTCTCCGAGGTATACATCCGCACGACCGTCTGCGTTGATGGCATAGCTGAAGCGCTTGCCGTTGGGAGAGAAGTCACCTGAACTCGCCTCCCACTTGGTCTGCGTCACCCATGTGCGACTTTTCTCCGCAATATCCAGGAGAGCTACGTTCTGGTAGCCACCCTTTTCGTTGGATGTGATCAAAAGCGTCTTCCCATCCTTGGATAAGGAAGAGGCCGTGTTCAGCACCTGTCCTTGGTGTGCAGTGAGATTCCTGGCATTTCCGCTCGTAATATCGATAGCGTAGATGTCGGCGTCGGTAAAACTCACTTCCAGACGGTTGGCGTACAGTGTTTTTCCGTCAGGGCTCCAGGCTACCGACTGCCAAAGATGGTTCGCCGTGCTTTCGTGAGTGAGTGGCGTCACCTTCCGGGTGCCCCAATCCATTAGGGCGATGTTGTACACGGTAGCTTTCTTTGGCTTGTAGTTTAACGCGATTGTCGTCCCGTCGGGCGACCAGCGCGGGCTCTCTTCGCGAATCTCAGGAGTATTGGTCAGGTTGATTACTTCACCACCGTCACTCGGGATAGCAAAGATGTCCCACAGTTCGTTTCCGGCGGTGTCCTGCTGAAAGACGATCCATTTGCCGTCAGGGGACCAGGTCTCGCCATATTGCCTTTCGTCCGACTGCGCCAGTTGTATCGGCCATCCGCCTTCTGCGTTCACCTTCCACAAATTTGACCGCCCGGATATGTCGGTGGTGAACACAATCTCTTTGCCGTCCGGAGACCAAGACGCGCTGGAAACGGAGCGCGTGAAATAGAGATCATCAATCGGAATGGGACGCGCAAGAGGATTAGAAGCAGATACGAGCGTCTTGGGATCGGTGATTTGACGCGCATCCGGCCCCGATGGCTGAGCAACCGCGGAAGCGGAAGCAAAGAGAAGCCAGAGAAAAAGACAGGTACTTGACAGAGATTTCATCACGACCTCATCTGATGTTGTCATGCTGAGCCTAGCCCGACCGTTCGCTACGAACTGCTGCTTCCTTGCCAATTCTAGGAGAGAATATGCCGCTCGAATGCTGCGGTCAATTCTTCACGTTAGGCAACAGATCACTCGTCTCCTCCATCAAAGAAGTCTCTGCCTGTCGGGAGATGAGCACTCTTGCTCAGACGAATGCCAGTTGGAGTGCTAACCTCAAGGTGTGCTCCCATCCGAATCGCCGAGGAGCCGGAAAGTCGCTTGCCGTTTTATGGGACCGAGTCATGGTGGGTCAAACTGCACTAATCCGAGTCATTTGGTTTCTTCTATTGACCGCTAGCGGGGCATTGTGCCAGAGCGAACGTCCTTCACCTGACTCGCTCCACGCCTTACGATTTGACGGCTCAAACTCACCCGAAGCAAAGCGTCAGGAGATGCTTACGTGGAGATCACTTCCTGATGCTCCCTCAGTACAGCGTCCAACTGGAGCAGACAAATTTCATGCGTTCGTCGAGGAAGCGCGCTCGCCTTTGACATTTGGCGCGGTGGCCATCAACGTGCGGGTGATGCGCGAGGAAGATGAACACCTCGCTTCCGGAATGCAGCCCAGCTTTACCGCACTTTATAGGGCGGCGGTGCTGCAAAAGGAATCCAGCGCCTTTTTTGGCAAGTACCTGTATCCGATGTTGCTCAGACAGGACCCCCGTTATCACCCTTCGACCAGCGACAGCATTATGGGCCGGACCACGTACGCCGCTTCGCGCATTTTAATCACACGCAACGACTCCGGAAAAAGAACACTGAACACGTCGTATCTCCTCGGGGTACTGACTTCGGCGGCAGTCGCCACTGCTTATCGCCCCTATTGGGCGCGATCCGCTTCGACAACGTTCAAAGACTTTGGTTCGACCATTGGCAGCGACGCTGGGATAAACGTCTTCCACGAGTTTTGGCCTGGCATCCGACAAGTGCTGAAACGCCATTCACCCAAGTTCGTTTCTAGGATCGAAGAGCGCATCACCAACGATCAGACCTCGAAAGAATTCGTCTCCACCCAGGCAAGATAATGTCCTGTAGTTCATTTCTGCTGACGGGATCGTGCCCGCGCTAAACACGTTTTTCCGTACACAGCGGATCCGAAATTTCCAGCGGTTCTCTCCAGTCTCGTGCCGACACATGCCCCGCCTGAACCCACGCGATGCGAGTGATGAGCGATCCCGCCACCGCTGAGATCCCAGCCCAGCGTCGCAAAGCATGTGAACGTTCGTTGCTGCTAATGATGCTAAGTGCTCTGAGCGCGGCAGGCACCGGTCCCGAAAGCATACCCCCAGTTCGCACTATCCAGCCGCTCGTCCCGCGTCTAAGCGGATCCAGCCCGGGTTGTCGACGGCTTTCAATTCGCCATCCTTCCCAGGATTCAAAAATCGCAGCTCCGAGGCCCAGCATTTGCAGGGCACGGCTTTTGCGGTGTCGCATCATTTCCAGCATTCCCACTGCCGCGGATAATCCCGATGCACCAAAGTGAAGCGGCAAGTTCCCGACATTCCGATTCCACACCGGAATAGTGGTCGCGCCGATGAGCACGCCGGTGTAGTTCGAGAAGGGAAGACCAAAAGCCAACGATGCCGCCTGCCCCGCATTTTCCATGACGCGCAGCGGCAGCGATGGACCATACCGCTCGCGCATGAAACCGGCAAACGCCGTGGCCGTTGCCGCCCCGGAAAATCCCAGCAATGTCCAAACTCCCACCGACATCGGGCTCTGCGGCTTGAACACCCGCATCATGTTTAAGAAGCGTTGAGGACGCCCCAGGTCGGCGATCAATAGCGCCGGCGAAATTACCGCCCCCGCAGCCGCAATCCATCGCGCATCGCGCACCAGTTTTCGATCTGCGCCTGTGTAATCCGCGATCGCTCCTACCACAGCCGCCGCGCCAGCCGCCCCGCCTACAAAGAAATAAAGCGGAACCTCCCAGGTCCACGCCGGCTCCTTCAATAAAGGAATGCCGTAGTAGCCAGTTTCAGGGGAAGCTATAGGAAAGGGAGCGCCCGAGGGCCGCACTCCGGCGGCTTTCACCTCGCCACGTTGTTCTGCTTCGCGGCGGATCTCTGCCAACCGCTGCTCAGTGGTTAGATCAGGTGTTCGTGAAGGCATTCCATCGTGCGGGGTTCTTCTCATCGCTCGCCATCCGCAAGAAAAGCCAGCAGCGTCCCACCGAGCAGAAGCGCCGCCCCAATCACCGAAGAAGTCCACCCTTTTTTGAGATAGATAGTCGGTACTTCCGGCTTGGACGGAAGATTGTAGCTGCGCGGATCACCACGCACGATGAACATAGCGTGCGTACCGCCGACGCTGGTGTTGCCCGCATCGTAAAACGTGGCGTCCTTCACGCCGCGCTGATGCAATTCTTCCACACGCTCCTGTGCCTTCACCCGCAGACTTTCAATTTCTCCGAACTTGATTGACTCCGTCGGACATGCTTTGGCACACGCGGGAACCAATCCAGCTTTCTGCCGGTCATAGCAGAAGGTGCACTTGAAAGCGCGCCCATCATCCCGATTCCTTTCGACCACGCCAAATGGACAAGCAATCACGCAATAAGCGCAGCCGTTGCAAATATCAGGCTGCACATAAACGCCACCGAACTCCGTACGCACAATGGCGCCTGTAGGACACGCTTCCAGGCATCCAGCATTTTCACAATGCTTGCAGACATCAGACGAGAACGCCCACGAATTCAATTCCGGCGCGTTGCCCCCAAACCCAGGCTGTGGCGCGTGCTCCACAAACTTCACATGACGCCACGTCGAATGCCCAAGCGCCCCGGTATTGTCGTAGGAAAACCCGCTCCATTCCAGGCCGTCCTCGCCGACTCCGTTCCACTCCTTGCACGCGACTTCGCACGCTTCGCAGCCGATACACAAGGTTGAGTCTGTGAGAAACGCGGTGCGGCTCATGCCGGCTCCATATTCGCTGCCAATTGATCGAGCGCCGCGGGACCAGCAGCTCGCCGTCCTGGCACGATGTTGCACACTAGCGCCTTGCTTTCCATAATGCGCACGTTAGGCTCTTCGCTGATCGCGACCAGATCGTTCACCACATCTCCCTTCACCCGCCCGCGGTAGCCCCAATGATAGGGAAGTCCGACCTGGTGCAACCGCCTTCCGTCCACCCAGAGTGAATGCATTCGCCGCGTGACAAGCACTCGCGCCTCCACAATGCCGCGCGGCGAAGTGATGGTGGACCACCCTCCGTGCTCAAGCCCAGCTTCCTCCGCCAACTGCGGAGACACTTCAGTGAACAACTCCGGCTGCAACTCTGCCAGATGCGAAAGTGTGCGAGTCATTCCCCCGGCTGTGTGATGTTCGGTCAGGCGATAGGTTGTGAGCACGTACGGAAAACGCGCGTCACCCGGAGAGTTCGCGTAAGAATTATCCGGCCGCTCTTTCTTTTGTGCCGCCGGATTCGGTCCCTGCGCGTACAACGGATTTCCTAACAACGACTCCAGCGGTTCGTAATGCGTAGGCAGCGGCCCATCCTTCAATCCACTGGGAACGTGCAGCCAGCCCACGCCATCCGGATGCAACACGAATGGCCTCGCGCCGCCGAGTGCCTCCACCCCGTGACCGTGTTCCAGATTTTCTTTGGTATCCGGCGAAGTAGTCTTCTCGAAATCGGGAGTATCCAGCCCAGTCCACTCTCGTTTTTGCTCATCCCACCAGACCAGCTTCTTGCGCTCGCTCCACGGCTTTCCATCCGGACGCGCCGAAGCCCGGTTATAAATGATACGGCAGTCATTGGGCCATGCGAACCCCCAACCGTGTCCCAGATAACCTTGCGGCTGACGTTTGTTGGCCCTGTTCTCATCGGGATTCGGAAACACACCCGAATAAATCCAGCAGCCGCAAGCCGTGCTGCCATCTTTTTTGAGCGCCTTGAAACCGGCCAGCAGCTTGCCATCCGCCACAGTGCGGCCATTGATTTCCTGCAAAACTTCTTCCACCTCCGGCTCCGCATGTTTTCCGCGAGTCGAATAATTCCATGTAAGTGCGTTCAGCCCCGCATTGCGCGGCCGCAGATCACGCTTCGCCTTTTCCTTAAGCCGCCGCCCCAGGTGATACATGAACCAGGTTTCGCTGCGCGCGTCCCCTGGC
>Ga0066710_100005989_pt1 | contig 11251 bp, 11 predicted proteins | sample GraSoiAngelo_159_FD_79666 | JGI IMG/M metagenome (GOLD analysis project Ga0066710, IMG submission 79666) | Grasslands soil microbial communities from the Angelo Coastal Reserve, California, USA - 14_1009_16_40cm | ecosystem: Environmental > Terrestrial > Soil > Grasslands | place: USA... | reverse complement strand
GATCTTCTTCGGGCAGGCGACGCAGTCGGATCCCGGGCAACCGCACATGAACCCGGTCAACATCCCGCTGCTTTCGAGCATCCCGTGGGGGTTGGGACGTGCGTTCCAACAGCTGTCGCCGATGGTCGTCGTGGCGGCGCTTCTGGTCTTCCCGGTGTCGTTCGCGTTGTACCGGACCCGTTGGGGCCTTCGATTGCGCTCCTGTGGCGAGAACCCGGAGGCCGCGCGCTCCCTCGGCGTGCGTGTTGCGCCCCTCCGCTACGAGGGAGTCTTGTTGTCGGGGGCGCTCGCGGGGCTGGCCGGCGCGTACCTCGCGGTCGAGGTTGCCTATAGCTGGGGGGAAGGGCAGACACAGGGTCTCGGATTCATCGCGCTGGCCGCGCTGATCCTGTCGAACTGGAACCCGGCCCGACTCATGGTGGCCTCGTTCGTCTTCGGGTTCGCCCAGGCGATCCCGCTCCGCCTTGCCGACGCTCCGATCTTCCGGCTGATCCCGGATCAGTTCGTGCGGATGACGCCCTACATCGTCACGATCGTGGTGCTGGCCGGGTTCGTGGGGAAGGTGCGACCGCCGGCGGCGGCCGGTCGAGCGTACGAGGGCGGGACGACCTAGCGGCTCAGACCGTGCCGTGGAGCCGGTCGCCGAAGTCCCCGAGGCCCGGCAGGATGAAGCCCTGATCGTTGAGTTGGCGATCGAGAGCGGCCGTGAAGACGGGGACGTCGGGGTGGTCCGCGGCCAACCGCTCGACACCCTCGGGGGCGGCGACCACGCAGACGAACGAGATCGACTTGGGGACGGCGTTCGCCTTGATGTGGGTCACGGCCGCCGTGCCGCTCCCACCGGTGGCGAGCATCGGGTCGAGCACGAGCGCGCGGCGCCCCTCCATCGGAGGGAGCTTCGCGTAGTAGTCGCGCGGCTGGAGCGTGATCTCGTCGCGCTCCATGCCGAGGTAGCCCACGACCGTGTCCGGGTACAGGTCGGTTGCCGCATCGAGGAGCCCGAGGCCCGCTCGCAGGACGGGGATCGCGACGAGCCGCTCGCCGATGACCCGGCCGGATGTCGTCTCCAGCGGGGTGGGGACCTCCACCGGATCGGTCGCCAGATCCTGGGTCGCCTCCAGGACGAGGAGCCATCCCAGTCGCCGCGTGAGCGTCCGGAACAGGTCGGGAGGGGTCCGTTCGTCGCGGAGCCGGGCGAGCAGGTCGGCGGCGAGCGGATGATCCAAGACCGTGAGGGTCACCGGCGCATGCTAGCGACGGCGGCCGCGGGTGGCTTGCCACCCGCGCCCGCCGTCTGCCACCATCTGCCCGAGATGCAGCGGTGCGTCGGCTTCTGGTTCTTCTACGGCGGGCACGACCCGGCGTAGTCGCCAGCGGCCATCGAGCAGCGAGCGACCCCGGGCCGGACGCCCGGGGTTTCGATTTCCCCGGACCGTTCGACCGGGCCGGACGAGGAGGTTCGACCGCATGGTCGTGGTGATGACACCAGAGGCGACGGACGCCGACATCGACGCCGTCGCGGAACGCGTACGAGCGAACGGCGGCGAGGCGTTCGTCTCCCGCGGCACGGTGCACACGATCGTCGGCCTCGTCGGCGACACCGAGCGATTCAAGGCGATCGATTGGCGCCAGATGCAGGGCGTCGATCACGTGATCCAGATCGGGAAGCCGTACAAGATGGTCTCGCGCGACCTTCACCCCGAGACCACCGTCGTCAAGGTCGGCACCGTCCCGGTCGGCCGGGACACCTTCACGCTGATCGCCGGCCCCTGCGCGGTGGAGAATCCCGAGCAGACGATGCGTGCGATCCGCGCGGCGAAGGATGCCGGCGCCACCATCGTCCGCGGCGACGTCTACAAGCCGCGAACGTCGCCCTACTCTTTCCAGGGGCTCGGTGAGCAAGGCATCGAGATCCTGCAGGAGGCGCGTCGCGAGTTCGGTCTCCCGGTGGTGATCGAGGTCGTGGATGTGTCCCAGGTCGCGCACGTCGCGGACGTCGCCGACTGCATCCGGGTCGGAACCCGCAACGCTCAGAACTTCGAGCTGTTGAAGGAGGTTGGGCTCGCGAACAAGCCCGTGATGTTGAAGCGGGGTCTCGCGATGACCGTCGACGAATGGCTCCAGGCGGCCGAATATGTCGCGCAACGCGGCAACTCCGAGATCATCCTGTGCGAGCGCGGGATCCGGACCTTCGAGCCGTCGACCCGCAACACCCTCGACCTGGGAGGCATGGCCGTCGCGCAGCACGAGTCGCACCTGCCGGTGATCGTCGATCCGTCTCACGCCGTGGGGAAACGTCACCTCGTGGCGGCCATGGCGCGCGCGGCGCTCGCCGCCGGGGCCGACGGCGTGATGGTCGACGTCCATGCCAACCCGGAGCAGGCGATGGTCGACGGTGCCCAGGCGTTGCTGCCAGAGGAGGTCGTGGCGCTCGGAGGCCAGCTCGCAGCGATCGCGGAGGCGCTGGGCCGGCAGATGAACCGGTAGTGAGGCTCAGTCCTCGAGCCACCAGGTCGGACGGCGTGGAGGGGCGAGGGATCGGTCGGCTTTCCGCAGGAGCGCCACCAGGCGGCCGCGCTCGATATCCGTCAGGCCCTTCTCGAGAACGTCGGGCATGTCGGCGAACTCGCGGAGGCGGGCGATGCGCCTGCGTGCGACCGGCGTGACGACGAGATAAGTGGCGTGCGATTCGCGCTCGAAGGTGACCAGATCGGATCTGGCGAGCTTCGTCGCGATGGCCAGCGCCGCCTGTCGCGTCACGCGAAGACGTCGCGCGAGCTCTGAGACGTGCATGTCGTTCTCGTCAAGCAGAGCGACGAGTGCACGGTACTGGGCGTAGGAGATGCCGAACCCTTCGAGGCACTGATCCATGGCGACCTCGAAGCGGTGTTGAACGCGCCGAGCCTCGACCATGACGTCCCACCCGGTGGCGATCGTGATGTCATCGACGTCACACATGGAGGCCGTTCATACCGCGAGGGTCTGACATCGCGGCGCACCAGGTCGCAAGCGGTTACCCACGATCGCGGCATCCTGTCTGGGAAACGTGTCAACGTCTTCACGACTGCGACGTCCTTCGCTCTCGTGAACCTGTGGACACGTGGCCGGGCGAGACACACCCGACTCACCGCAAGGGGTTGACGTTCGCCGGGGCCCGGGAGTCAGACGAGCGCGGGAACGTTGGGCGTCAGTTCGAGGATGTTGCAGCTCCCGCGCCAGCGGCCGATCGATTCGGCGGGAGCGCCAGCTCGGGACTTGCGCTTGTCCGCCAGCGCCTTCGCGGCCTCCTCCCACTCCGCACCCTCGAGCAGCCGCGGGGCCGCGGTGAACTCCTGGGCGGCCGTGTCACGACCCTTCCGGCGGGTCACCACGAAGAACTCTTTCGCCTCGCGGACGCCGGGGATCGTCTGCTCCTGAGGCCCCGGCTGCTTCTGCGACAGCAGGTAGATCCTCCCGTTCTTGTAGACGAACCACGCGGGGATCGTGATCCGACGCCCGCCGACGTCCGCACCCACCCAGATCACGTCAGACTTCCGGAGCGCATCCTCGATGTCCTTCGGCAGCTTCGTCGGAGCGGCCTGCACGTACACCGGGAGCTCGATCTCACCCACGATCTGCTCGTCGATGATGAACGAGGCCACGTAGGTCCCCGTCTCGTCGAAGACGGCGTCCGTCACGACGTCGAGCTCCGTCGTCAGGTCGAACATCCCCAACATCCGCCGGTACTCGGGTCCCCACCGCCAGATCATGCGTCCGGACGGACCGTAGAGGCGCACCTCCTCCTGCACGATCCCGACGCCGACCTTCCATGCTCGGAAGATCACGAAGGGGAGCGCGGGGCCCGGTTGCCCCGTGAGGTAGATGCCGTCCGGCGACGACGCTCCTTGGGTCTGCCAGACGCGTTCATCAACGATCGCCGCCGCGACAAGCTCCCCCACGGTGTCCATCGCGGGGCAGGATACCGCTCCGAGGTTGCTAGACCGTCCTGGCGAGCCACAGGCGTGGCTCCTCGATCTCCGGCAACGACGGCATCGCCTCGGCCGACTCCCACATCCGCGCGAGCGTCGTCTCGTCCGTGAGGTCGACGACGACGTCGCAGAACCGCCGACCTGCCGCGTACTGCTCCCGCTTCATGTCGATCCCGAGCAGCCGCTCGAACACGGGGTCGGTCGCCTCGTCTTCGCGATGGCGACGCATCGCCTCTTCGATCATCGCGTGCGTGGCAAGGAGCCGCACGCCGAGCGAATGCATCACGTGGTCCGCGTACCCTTCGGCCGCCGCCATGAACGCCTGGATACGGCCGAGCTTCAACCGTTGCTCGTCGTCGAGGACGGCGCCGAACAACGCGTCGCCATCCTCGCCGCCGAGCGCACGCTCCACGGCCTCCGGGTCGGTCGGGTCGAGCGAGGAGAACCGCTCCTGGATCGCACGGACGTCCACCGTGAGCGTCGACAGGAAATCGTCGACGAGCGCGGCGAAGTGCGCGGACGTCCAGGACCGCCCGAACTCGAGCCGGTGCGTCATCTCGTGGAGGGCGACGGATGTCCGGAACTCGGTCGGGTCGAGCGACCAGTCGTGCTCGAATCGCGCGATGTTGGGCACCACGAACAACAGGGCGCCCGAGCCCGCCTGGCGAGGAACCGCTACGTCGTACTGGCCGAGCACACGCGTGGCCAGGAACCCGAGCACCTGTCCGACCTGCGTTCCCTGCAGCAGCGGTCCGAGCTGCGTCAGCACGCCCGCCATCGGCCCCAGGTTTTCGGGCATCTGTTCGCGCATCGCCGTCTCGAGCGCTTCGCCCATCCGCTGCGCCGCGGGCTCGAGCAACGAACGAAGGCTCGTCGCGCTGGCGCCGACCCACTCGGCTCGGCGCACCGGCTGGACGTGGACGATATCGCCCGGAAGCTCTATCCCGGTGAACCCCGCGACCTGCAGTTCCGCAACGCGGACGGCTTCGTCGAGCAAGCGACGATCCTCGTCGGTCGGCTCGGGGTCGGGACCGTCCTCGAGCGCGGTCGCGACACCGACCTGCCTCGCGAGCTCCCAGTTGATCGGGCCGGTCGAGGAGGCCATGACGCGCTGCAGCTCGCGGAACAAGGGCGCGTCTCGAAGGGCGTCGGGGTCCATCCCGAACGGGAAGCCGAGTGGGTCGCTCACGCGGCCAGACTACGACGTCCCTCGCGCTACGATGGGCGCCGTGTCCGACGACCAGACGCTCGCGCGGGTCACCGCCGAGCCACTGTCCGTCGACGAAGCGATCGTGTTCATCGCCGATCCCTCGGCGGGGGGATCGTGCATCTTCGTCGGTACGGTGCGTGACACCGACGCTCGTGGCGCCGTCGTGACCGGGCTCACCTACGAATCGTGGGACGAGATCGCGGTCGACCGGCTCCGCGAGATCGCCGAGGGGCTCCGCGCTCGCTGGCCCATCCGGAAGGTGGCACTGCTCCACCGCACCGGAGATCTCGCCGTCGGCGAGGCGAGCGTGGTGGTGGCCGTCTCCAGCGCTCACCGCGCGGAAGCGTTCGAGGCGTGTCGCGAGGGGATCGAACGGCTGAAGCACGACGTGCCGATCTGGAAGAAGGAGCTCCTCGCGACCGGTGAAGGCAATTGGGTGATGGGGGCCTGATGGGGCGGGACCTCGCGATCGACCTCGGAACGGCCAACACGATCGTGTACCGGCAGGGGGAGGGGATCGTCTTCGACGAGCCCACGGTGGTCGCGCTGCATGCATCCACCGGCTCCGTCGTCGCGATCGGTGAAGCGGCCTGGGATCTGATCGGCGGCGATTCGGGCAACGTCGTCGCCGTGCGCCCGCTCCGTGAGGGAACGGTCACCGAGTATGAGATGACCGAGCGCTACCTCGGTTCCGTGCTCCGTCGGGCGGCTCCGGGACGCTTCCCCAAGCCTCGCGTCTTGATCTGCATCCCGTCGGAGAGCTCGCAGGTCGAGAAGCGCGCCGTCGTGGAGGCCGTCACGTCGAGCGGTGGGAAGCAGGTGACCCTCGTGGAGGAAGCGCTCGCGGCGGCGATCGGTGCCGGTCTGCCGATCCACGAGCCGATCGGGCACCTGATCGTCGACATCGGCGGGGCTCGTTCGGAGATGGCCGTCGTCTCGATGGGGGGCGTCGTCTCGGGCCACGCGGTGCCGTTCGGCGGGTTCGATCTGGACGCTGCGATCCAGGAGCATCTGCGTTCCGGATGCGGCGTCGCGATCGGGGCGAAGGCCGCCGAGGAGATCAAGATCGCGATCGGTTCCGCATTCCCGTCGGCGAGCGGTCGGGCCGCGCTCGTGATCGGCCGGGAGCTCTCCACGGGGAACACGGTCGAGGTCAAGATCGATGAAGACGAGGTCCGCCAGGCGATGGCCGATCCGGTTCGACGGATCGTCGACGGCGCGCGCCGGACGCTCGGCGACGCGCCGCCCGAGCTCACGCACGACGTGCTCGAGACCGGCATGTTCCTCACGGGCGGCGGGAGCCTCCTGAAAGGTCTGGATCAGCTCCTCGCCCAGGAGTGCGAGGTCCCGGTGCATGTCGCCGAGAAGCCGCTCGAGACGGTGGCGATCGGCGCGGGGCACATGCTGGAGCATCTGGAGGAGTACCGTTCGGCGTTCCAGCTCGTCCGGCCGGCCGGCCGGCGTTGAGCCCAGGGGGATGGCAGTGACGTTCTCGATCGTGGCGTTCGATCCCGGGAACGGCGATCTCGGCGTCGCGGTGGCGTCGAAGTTCCCGTGCGTCGGCGCGGTCGTCCCCTGGGCGAAGACAGGCGTCGGCGCCGTGGCCACGCAGGCGTGGGCGAACACGGACTTCGGACCTGACGGGCTTCGGCTGATGGCAGGTGGGATGCCGTCCGGGCCGGCCCTGGACGCCGTGATGGAAGGCGATGAGGGCCGGGAGGAGCGCCAGGCGGGCTTCGTGGACGCGCGCGGCGAGGCGGCGACCTTCACGGGCTCCGGATGCGTGGAGTGGGCAGGCGGCGTTTCCGGCGAGCATTTCGCGGCGCAGGGCAACATCCTGGCGGGCGAGGGCGTCGTCGATTCGATGGCCGGCGCCTTCGCGTCGGCCGAGGGCGAGCTCTGCGATCGGCTCCTCGCTGCGCTGCTGGCGGGCGACGCTGCGGGTGGCGACCGCCGCGGGAAGCAGTCGGCGGCGCTGCTGGTGGTTCGCGATCGCGGTGGCTATGAGGGACGCAACGACCGGTACATCGACCTGCGGGTGGACGACCACCCGGAGGCGCCGGCGGAGCTCGCACGCCTGTTCACGGTGTGGGACGACACGATGCTGAGCCGCAACGACCCACCGCTGGAGGCGACCGAGGAGCTCGTGAGCGAGCTCCAACGCCGCCTGGCGAAGGTCCGACGGTACGACGGACCGGTGCACGGCGAGTTCGACGAGGCGACCCGGCTGGCCCTGGCGGACTGGGCGGGCTGGCACAACCTCGAGGGACGGCTACGCGAGGACGGTCGCGTCTCGCGCCACCTGATGACGGAGCTCCGGGAAATCACCCCGGAGGTGTCGTGACGTCCGCGGCGCTCAGCCGACGGCTCCCTTGACGAGTCGCACCAGGAACGAGACGCCGACGTAGGCGCTCAGGGCGAGCACCGCGGCGCCGGCGATGACTGCGATCACGAGCCCCAGCGCGCCCGTCAGGCGTGATTCCCAATCGAGGCGCGTGTCGGTCACCGTGAAGTACGTCTGCCCGGAGCCGGGGACGGGAACGCCGACCGGCTGGTTCGCTCGGGAGGGGGCGGCGGCCGTGGGCGCGGCCCCCTGGCGGAGCGTCATGAGGTACGCGGCCGCGCCCACGGCCGCCGCAACCAACACCACCAACAGGTACGCCATCGCTCCGAACGTGAGCCTACCCCTCGGAGCGGCCGCGCACGAGGAACGACCACCCCCTTCGGGGAAGCAGTCCGTAGGATGGCTGCCCGCATGCGTCACCCCTTCCGCGTGGCCTCGTTCATCCTCGCCGCGACCGTGCTCGTGGCTGCCGCGTGGATCCGACTCCCGTACTACGCGATCGGTCCGGGACCCGCCCGGACGGTGACGCCACAGATCCGCTTCGACGGTCGCCCGCGGTACGACCCGACCGGTGCGCTCGAGATGACCACGGTGAACTACCACCAGGTGACGCCGCTGCAGACGATCGCCGTCTGGCTGGACCCGAACTGGGCGCTCATCCCCCAGACCGACCTGTATCCGACGGGCAACGTGTCCTTGGAGAACCAGCGATCGATCTCGGACATGGACCAGAGCAAGATCGACGCGACCTCCGTCGTGCTCCGGCGGCTGACGACCTACCCGAAGGCACATGGCAAGGGTGCCTTGGTCGAATCGACCGTCCCGGACTGCTCGGCGGATGGACGGTTGTTCCCGGGGGACGTCATCACCGCGATCGACGGGCACCCGGTCCGCGACACCGGGGACGTCAGCCGGATCCTCGATGTCGCGAAGGAGGGGCAGCCGCTGTCGTTCCGGCTCGATGTGGATGGGAGGGTGCAACGGACGACCTTCGCCCGGGAGCCGTGTGGACCCGACAAGGAGCTGCTCGTCGGGTTCCGCTCGATCGACGCGTTCCCGTTCCCGATCACGATCGACAGCGGCGACGTCGGAGGACCCTCCGCCGGCCTGATGTGGGCGCTCGGGCTCTATGAGCTGATGACGCCGGGCGATCTGACCGGGGGCCGGACGATCGCGGGCACGGGGACGATCGACCTGCGCGGCAACGTCGGGCCGATCGGCGGGATCCGCGACAAGGTGGTCGCCGCGCAGCATGCCGGGGCGAGCATCTTCCTGGCGCCGGCCGGCGACATGGGGGAGCTGGCGGGCGTGGACACGGGGGCGATGCAGGTGATCTCGGTCGCGACCTTCGCCGACGCCGTGCGAGCGCTTCGGCCTGGCGAAACGACGACGTGAAGTAGGCTGCAGCCCATGTCGACGATCCGACTTCCGAGCCGGTCACGGAGGTGGCCGCTGGTGGTCATCGGAGCCGTCGTGGTCGCGATCGTCCTGTTCACGGCGCTCGCGGGCTTCGTGATCGATCTGCTCTGGTACCGCGAGATCCACCAGAGCGGCGTGTTCTGGACCGTCCTGCGGACCAAGACCGTGCTCGCCGTGGTGTTCGGGCTGCTGTTCTTCGTGATCTTGTACGTGAACCTGATCATCGCGAGGAGGATCCGTCCGACGACGCGGATCCTCTCGCCGGACCAGGAGGTCCTCGAGAGGATCCGCGACGTCACCGATCCGCTCGTTCGGTGGGCGGTGCCGCTCGGCTCGGCCGTGCTGGCGTTCCTCGTGGCGCTCGGCGTGACGGGGGAGTGGAGCAACTTCCTGCTGTGGAAGAACTCGGCGGGCGTCACGTTCGGGACCCCGGAGCCGCTGTTCAACCGCGATCCGGCCTTCTACGTGTTCTCGCTGCCATGGCTCCGCTTCCTCCAGGGGTGGCTGTTCTCCACCCTCGTTGGCGTGACGATCCTCGTCGGCATCGCCCACGTCCTTTGGGGCGGGATCCGACCCCAAGCGCCGATGTTCGCCGACAAGGTGACGCCGGCGGCTCGCGCACACCTGTCGGTCCTGCTCGGGCTCATCATGCTGGTCAAGGCGTGGGGCTATTGGCTCGGCCGTTTCGACCTGCTGACCTCACCCCGAGGCGTGGTCGAGGGCGCGTCCTACACCGACGTGAAGGCGCAGCTCCCCGCGCTCAACTTCCTGGCGATCGTCGCCGTGATCTGCGCCATCCTGTTCTTCGCCAACATCCGGCTCCGGCAATGGAGCCTGCCGATCATCGCGGTCGGGCTGCTGGCCCTCGTTTCGGTCCTGCTCGGCGCGGTCTACCCGGCCTTCGTGCAGCAGTTCCGGGTGAAGCCGAACGAGCAGCAGTACGAGCACGACTACATCGGAGACAACATCGTCGCGACGAACACAGCGTTCGGCCTGGGGGCGATCCAGGCGCAAGAACGCGGCGTGTCCACGGGGCCCCTGACGGCGAAACAGATCGCGGACAACGCGGGCACGGTCTCGAACATCCGCGTGTGGCGGCCGCCGGTCCTGAAGGAGAACCTGCAGTCCGTGCAGCGCTTCCGTCAGTACTACGACTTCAACGACGTGGACGTGGACCGCTACACGGTGGACAACGAGGAGCGGGTCCTGATGGTTTCCGCGCGAGAGATCGCCCAACAGGGCCTCGACCCATCGGCCCAGACCTGGCAGAACGTCCATCTGGCGTACACGCACGGGTACGGGGCGGTCGCGGCGCAGGTCAACACGGCCACCGCTGAAGGCCAGCCGGACTACGTCCTGCAGGATCTCCCGCCGGTCACGACGGATCCGGCGCTCGACATGTCGCAACAGCCGCGGATCTACTTCGGAGAGAGCGATCAGGAGCCGTTCGTGGTCACCAACACGAACGTCAACGAACTGGACTTCCAACCGGATACGTCGTCGAACGCGACCTACACCGGAACGGGCGGCATCCCGCTCTCCAACGTCTTACGCAGAGCGATGTTCGCGTGGAAGTTCCGCGACTACAACCTGCTGGTTTCGGGCAGCATCAGCAGCAGCAGCAAGATCATGATCTATCGCGACATCCAGACGCGGGTGCGCAAAGCCGTTCCCTTCCTCAAGTTCGACAACGACCCGTACCTCGCGGTCGTCGGTGGGAGACCGGTATGGATCTGGGACGCCTACACCTATACGGATGAGTATCCCTACTCACAGCAGGTCGATCTGGCGCAGGCGGCTCCGGGGCAAGATTCGTCGACCACGTTGCTGCAGGGGAACGTGAACTACCTCCGGAACTCGGTGAAGGTCGTCGTCGACGCGTACAACGGCACCATCACCTACTACGCGAACCTCACTGACCCGATCGTGCAGGTCTGGTCTCGGGCCTTCCCCGGGTTGTTCACCGACATCAACAGCGCGCCGCAAGAGTTCTGGCAGCACTTCCGGTACCCCGAGAACCTGTTCCAGGTCCAGGCGTACCAATATGCCGCGTACCACGTGACCAACCCGACGGACTTCTACCAGAAGCGAGACTTCTGGGCGATCCCCAGCGACCCGACGCTCTCCGCTTCCGGTTCGGCCTCCGTGGCGATCCACCCCTATTACCAGTTGATCCGATTGCCCGGTGCGTCCACGGAGGAATTCGAGTTGGTGATCCCCTTCGTTCCCGCCGACCGCCAGAACATGGTTGCGTGGATGGCCGCGTCGTCCGACCAACCGCACTACGGGCAACTCACCGTGTTCCGGTTC
>Ga0066710_100005988_pt1 | contig 11251 bp, 10 predicted proteins | sample GraSoiAngelo_159_FD_79666 | JGI IMG/M metagenome (GOLD analysis project Ga0066710, IMG submission 79666) | Grasslands soil microbial communities from the Angelo Coastal Reserve, California, USA - 14_1009_16_40cm | ecosystem: Environmental > Terrestrial > Soil > Grasslands | place: USA... | reverse complement strand
GAGTTCACCCCGCCGGTCAACGACTTCCATCGGCTCTCGAGCCCCAGCGACATCGGCATCGACCGGGAGGGAAGCCTGTACTTCGCCGACGAGTACGGGGACATCGTCGGACGGGTGACGGCCGACGGGCCGCAGGAGTTCTGGCGTCCGCCCGCGCGGCAGAGCCTGCCCGAGGTCCCGTTCACCGACACGCGCGGCGACCTGTGGTTCATCGAGGTCGGCGCGGCGCAGCTGACGCGCATCTCGGGCGTGACCGCGGGCGTCCTGCCGCCGGCGCGCCCGCCCGTGTTCACGTTCGAGACGGCGACCGGCACGGTGCGGGCCAGCGGCCTGCGCGACATCGAGTCCGTCGATGTCAAGGTGCTGCGCGACGGGGCGGAGGCCGCCCGTTCGGTCGACGTCGGCGTGTCCGACGGCGGCTTCGTCACGAAGGTGGACTCGCTGCAGGGCGACGACCGCGTGGTGATCGTGCCCCGCGGCCGCTTCGCCCCGGCGCCGTTCTCGTTCCCGGTCGCCGACCTGCGCGCGACGATCGCGCGCGACGGCTCGGTCGCCGGGCGCGCGCTGCACGCCGGCACAGCGCTGGGCGAGCGCGTGCAGGTCGAGGCGGGAGCGGCACGCGGCTCCGCCGCGCCGGGCGACGACGGCGGCTTCTCGCTGCGGCTCGACGGCGGGGTCTCGGCGGGGACGGTCTCCTGGGCGGGCGCCATGCCCAACGGCGCGCATCGCACGGTCACGCCGCTGGCGCGGGCCGTGTCCGGCGGGCCGACCCCCGTGCCGCCGACCCACCGCGGCGACTCGGCCTGCGCGCGCGGGCCCTGGCTCTCGCGCTTCGGCGCCAAGCGCGTCGTCCGGCTGCTCGGCCGGACCGGCGCGGCCGTGCGCCGGTGCTACGGCGCGCCGCGCTCGACGCTCAAGCGCAAGCGCCACGAGCGCTGGACGTACCGCGACATGACGCTCACGCTCAGGCGCGGCAAGGTCAGCGCGCTCACGCTGACCGGCCGGGGGCTGCGCAGCGTCCCGGACGGCGCGCGGATCGGCTCGCGGCTGCGGGTGTTCCGGCGGGCGATCGGCTCGCTGGTGCGCGACCGGCGCCGCGGCGCCTACCGGGCGCTGTTGCGCCACGGCCGTGGCACGTTCGCCGACGTTCGCCTCACGGTCACCCGCGGGCGCGCCACCGGCGTGCGGGTGACGCTCGTCCGGCGCGCCCAGCTCGACCGCACCGGCCGACGTCTGGCCGCCCACCTCAACGCTGGAGGCTCGCGCCGATGACGGCAACACCGCTCCGCATCCTGCTGACCGCCGGCGTGGTGGTCCCGGCAGCGCTGCTCGCGCTCGCGACGGTCTCGGCCACACCGCCCACGCGCGCCGTCACCGGCGATCACGCGACGGTGCACCTCGCAACGGGCGACATGACGCGCGTCCTTCAGGCGGCTGAGGCCGTGACGACGTCGACACCGCGCGACGAGCTGGTCGCCGAAGGGCGCAAGCTCTTCCGCTCGACGTCGATGGCCACCGCCGGCGAGTCGTGCCAGACGTGCCACACCGAGGGCTCCGCGACGGCCAACCTCGGGACGATCCCCCACCCGCGGGCCGACATCGCGAACGACTTCACCGGCCCGCGGGATGCTCCCGCCCTGTGGGGCATCGCCAAGACCGCGCCGTACTTCTGGAACGGCGACGTCCTGACGCTCCAGGAGGCGGCGACCACGGCCGTCATCAACCACTTCGACGACTTCGTGCGCGGCTCGTGCCAGGCGACGAACGGCGACGTGAACGGCCCGCGGCCCGCCGGCTGCCTGGAGAAGGCGGGACGGCTCGGCGCCTCGATCCGGGCCTACCTCGAGCAGCTCGATCCGCCGGTCTCGCGCTTCGACCAGGGCACGCTGACCGAGCCCGCCCAGCGCGGCGAGGCGCTCTTCCAGGGCAAGGGCGGCTGCATCTCTTGCCACGGGGGCCCGCAGTTCACCGACAACCTCATCCACGACACCGGCGTGCCGAAGACCTCGCCCCGGGACACCGACCCCGGCGCCGGCCCGCCGCCGCTGCCGGCCGGCTGCCGGGTCGTCCCGCAGCCGGCGGGCTGCAGCGTTCCGGTCACCAAGGGGCCGTTCATCAACACGCCGCAGCTGCGCGACCTGAAGCACACGGCGCCCTACATGCACAACGGCGTCTTCAAGACGCTGCACGAGGTCGTGGCCTTCTACAACAAGACGTCGCTGCTCTCGCCGATGAACCTCACCGACGCCGAGATGGACGACCTCGTGGCGTACCTGAGCGAGTTGTAGGTACGCCGATGACCACCGGTGGAACTTTTTCCCTGAAGCGCCTACCCGCCAGTCAACTAATGTCGGCTCATGTCGGGTCCAGCTTCCGTCGGGCCGGCGCGCCGGCGCCGGCGCCGCCTCGCGGCGGGGCTCGCGGCCCTCGCCGCCGGGGCCTTGCTCGGCCCCGGAGCAGGCGTTGCCCGCGCCGTTCCGTTCTGCCCCCAGTGGGCCGGCTTCTCGCCCGCGAACTTCCCCCAACAACCACACATCGACAACGCGCTCCTACCGCTCGTACCGGGCGCGCAACGCATCCTCGACGGGCGGTCGAACGTCAACGGGCAGCCGCTTGCGCATCGCGTCACGTTCACCGTGACCAACCTGACGAAGGTGATCGACGGCGTGCGGACCGTGGTCGTCCACGACGTCGACTACAGCAGCGGACAGCTCGCGGAGTCCGAGCTCTCCTTCTGGGCCCAGGACGTGTTCGGCACCGTGTGGAACATCGGCGAGTACCCGGAGGAGTACGCGAACGGGAAGATGGAGGGCGCGCCGTTGACCTGGCTGGCTGGCGTCGACGGCGCCGTGCCCGGGATCCACGCCCCGTGGCAGACGCCCCCGGTCGGCGGCCAGCGCTACAACCAGGGATGGTCGCCGACCATCCAGTTCCTCGACTGCGCGCAGACGATCGGCGTGGGCCTGACCAGGTGCGTGCCCGCGGGCTGCTTCGACGGGATCGTCGCGACCGACGAGACGAGCCCGCTCGATCCGGCCAGCGGGCACCAGCGCAAGTACTACGCGCCGGGCGTGGGGATCGTCCAGATCGGGGCGATCAACGATCCGCAGGGCGAGACGCTCGTGCTCACGAGCGCGTCGCAGCTGGACGCCGACGCGCTCGCCGCCGTCGATGCGGTCTCGTTGGAGCAGGATCGGCGGGGCAAGCTCTCCAACCCGGTTTACCAGACCGCGCCGCCGGCCGAGCTGCCCGCGTCGTCGCCGGCCGACGCCGGGCCCGCGCCCGTGCCGACACCGATGCCGTCCACGCCACCGAAAGGACGGGAGCCGCCGGTTCGGCTGTCCCTGAAGCTGTTCCCGGGCGCCGGCACCGTCACGCGATCGGGAAAGGCCTTGGTGGGCGTGCTCTGCGCGACTCCCATGAATGCGATCGTCGCCCATCCGGGCGTCTGCCGTGGTCGCCTCGACGTCTACCTGCGCGGCGGGCGCACGCGGATCGGCACCGCCCGGTTCGCGGTCGGCGGCGGCAACGAGCGCATGGTCCGCGTGCCGCTCGTCGCGCGGGCGGTGCGCGCCCTCCACCGCGGCGCGCGCATGCCGGTCATCGCCCGCGCGCGCGCGACCGGCGCCAACGGCGGGTCCGTGGCCGCGCAGACGTCGCTCACGCTGGTCGCGAACCCCTCGCGCTGACCGGCGCGAGCGCCCGCCGTCCGGCAGGCGATCTTGCGAGAACTCACCTTTCGGCGGGGGGTCGGCTCGCACCATGCTTGCGACGTGTCGAAATTTCGTGAGCGCGCAGACCGCCGTCGCAAGGGCGTCGGCTGGCTCGGCGCTGGGCGGATCCTGGCGGGGCTGACCGTCGGCTTCGCCCTGATGGCGATCGGCCTGGCCGGCCTGCGCTCGAACGTTGCGGGGCTGGTGGGCTCGTCCAGCACGGCCGCCGCCCCGACGCGGCCCGAGCTGATCCCCGGCGTCCAGGGCCCGGCTCCCGGGCCGTTCGCCGGCGGCGCCGTCCCCGGCGCGCCCACGGGCCCGGCGGGGGCTTCGCCGGCCGAGCCGCTCTCGCCATCGGCGCGGGCGACGCCATTGCCGGTGCGCCCGCAGGTGCAGGGCGGAGCCGGGGGAGGCCTCGAGGTCGTCGCCGGCCGCCAGGACGAGGTCGCCGGTCCGCCGGCGCGCGCGGCGCTGCGCGACAGCGACGGCGATGGGGTGCCCGACGGGTGGGAGCTGCGCTTCGGCCTCAACCCGCGCAATGACATCGACGGAAACGCCGATCCGGACCACGACGGCGTGAGCAACCTGAACGAGTACCGGACGGGCACGAACCCGCTGCTCGCCGACACCAACGGTGACGGCGTGCCGGACGGGCGCGCCGACCCGGACGGTGACGGGATCCCGAACGCCGTCGAGCAGCGCCTCGGGCTCGATCCGTCCCAGCCGTCCACCCCGCCCAGCGATCGCGACCTCAAGCGGACCGCGCGCAACGTCGAGGCGCCCGCGCCGACGGCCGACGTGCTGTCGGCCGGCGAGGTGTCCGTCCAGCCCGCGACGGTCGACTCCCGCCCTACCGACGGCGCGCTCGACTCCGACGGCGACGGGCTGCCCAACGCCCTCGAGCTGAAGATGGGCCTCGACCCGACCAAGGTCGACAGCGACGGCGACGGGATCCCGGATGGCGCGGAGGACTACGACCACGACGGGCTGCCCAACGCGCTCGAGCTCAAGCTCGGCCTCGACCCGACCAAGCTCGACAGCGACGCCGACGGCATCCCCGATGGACAGGAGGACGCCGACGGCGACGGGCTCTCGAACCTCGTCGAGCGCGCGCTGCGACTCGATCCCTCCAGGGCCGACACCGACGGCAACGGCGTCCCCGACGGCCTCGAGGACACCGACGGCGACGGGATGAGCAACGCGGCCGAGATCGCCGCCGGCCGCGACCCGGCGACGCCGGATCCGCCGGGCGCGACGATCCTCGAGCCTCCGCCGCCCGTGACCGTCACGCCGCCGCCCGTGGCCGTCACGCCGCCGGCGCCGGTCGACCCGGCGGCGCCCGCGCCCGCGCCCGCGCCGGCGCCCGACCCCGCTCCGGCTGTTCCTCCGGCGCCGGCCCCTGATCCTCCTCCGGCTCCCTAGGGTCCGCCCTCGACGTACGCCTTGGCGAGCCGCTTCGGCGCGCGCGCGAGCCAGGCCTCGACGATCACCTCGTCGAGATCCTCCGCGCCGATCCGGTCGAGCTGGACGAGGATCGCGGGGTAGCCGTCGAAGTGCGGGGTCGTGAAGTAGACGCCGGCATCGTCGGCCAGCAGCGCCTCCTTGGCGCCGAGGTGCTCGACGCGGGCTCCGAGGATCGGCCCGTCGGGCGCGTCGTCGCCCAGGGCTGCGAGGTCGGACCGGCGCAACGGGCGCTCCCAGACGAACAGCTTGTCCTTGACGCGCCACTGGCGCAGGTCGCGCGAGAGCACCTCGCTGGTCTCGGGCAGCGCGAGCGCGATCCGGCGCACATCGTCCCACGAGGCCACGCCGTCACCATAATTGGCCTCATCCCCCATTCCCAGACGAGACCCGAGACGCGCTACGCCCGCAGCGGCGACATGCACATCGCCTACCAGGAGTTCGGGTCGGGCGACCTGGATCTCGTCGTGGTCAGCGGCTTCACCAGCCACGTCGAGCTGCTGTGGGAGCACGAGGGCCCGGCGAGCACGCTCGAGGCGCTGGCGTCGTTCGCTCGCGTCATCACCTTCGACCGCCGCGGCACCGGATTGTCCGACCCCGTGGCCAAGGCGGCGACGCTGGAGGAGCGCATGGACGACGTGCGCGCGGTGATGGACGCCGTCGGCTCCAAGCGCGCCGCCCTGCTCGGCCTCTCCGAGGGCGCATCGATGGGCATCCTCTTCGCCGCGACCTACCCCGACCGCGTCCAGGCGCTCGTCTCCTGGGGAGGTCTCGCGCGTGCGACCGCGGCCCCGGACTATCCGTGGGCCCTGCCGGCGGAAGACCTCATCGCCTCGGCCACCGAGCTCATCGCGCCGCACTGGGGCGAGGGCGCCAGCATCGACATCGCCGCTCCGAGCATCGCCGGCGACCCCGGCGCCCGCAGATGGGCCGCGCGCTTCGAGCGTGCAAGCGCGAGCCCCGGGATGCTGGGCGCGATGGTCGAGATGTTCCTGGACATCGACGTGCGCGACGTGGTGCCCAGCGTCCACGTGCCCGCGCTGGTCCTGCACCGCAGGCACGATCGCCTCGTCAACGTGCGCCATAGCCGCTGGCTCGCCGAGCACCTCCCCAACGCGCGGCTCGTCGAGCTTCCCGGCGACGACCACAGCCTGTTCGCCGGCGACACCGGCACGGCGCTGAACGAGATCCAGGAGTTCCTCACCGGCACGCGCGCGGCGCCCGAGCCGGACCGCGTGCTCGCGACGGTGCTCTTCACCGACATCGTCGAGTCGACCAAGACGGCCGCCGAGCTCGGCGACCGGCGCTGGCGCGACCTGCTCGGGCGCCATGCCGACGCGACGCACCGCGCGCTCGAGCGCTTCGGCGGCCGCGAGATCAAGTCGACCGGCGACGGTGTCATGGCGACGTTCGACGGACCGGCGCGCGGGATCCGCTGCGCGCGGGCGATCGCCGAGGCGGCCGGCGAGCTGGGGCTGCGGATCCGCGCGGGCCTGCACACCGGCGAGTGCGAGGTCATCGGGAACGACATCGGCGGCATCGCCGTGCACATCGCGGCTCGGGTCAGCGCGCTCGCGGGGCCCGACGAGATCCTCGTCTCGCGGACGGTCAGAGACCTCGTCGCGGGCTCGGGCATCGTCTTCGAGGACCGCGGGCGCCACCAGCTCAGGGGCGTGCCCGACGAGTGGGACGTCCTCGCCGTGCTGCGCTAGGAGCGGTGGTGGTTGACGACCTCGACGTTGTTGCCGTCGGGATCGAGCACGTAGGCCGCGTAGTAGCCGGGGTGGTACTGCGGGCGCTCGCCGGGCGGCCCGTTGCTGCGGTAGCCGGCCTCGGTCGCCACCTCGTGGAACCGGTGCACGGCGCCGTCGTCATCCGTGGGGAAGGCCAGGTGCACGTTCTCGCTCGGCGTCCCGGGCACCAGTGACAGCGAGCCGGTGGCGCCGGCGAACTGCACGCGCTCGGCGGTGTCCCTGCGCACGTGCAGGCCGGCGTGCGGCGCGATGGTCTCGTAGAAGCGCCTCGCCGCGGCGAGGTCGGCCACCCGCATCCAGACGTGGTCGATGATGCCGCCCCGGCGCAGCGCCCCGTGATGGACCGCCTCGGCGCTGTTTCCGTCGGGGTCGAGCAGGTACGCGCCGTAGTAGTCGTCGCGATACTGCGGCCTCGGGCCCGGCGCGCCGTCGTCGGTGAAGCCGGCGCCCGTGCCCGCCTGCCAGAAGGCGTCGACCTGGTCGCGCGAGGGCGCCACGAAGGCCACGTGCAGCCCGCGCGTGATCGGGTGCCCGTCTTCGGCACCGGTGAGCGAGAAGTCCTGCCACTCGGCGAACGTCCCGGTCCTGTAGGTGTTGTCGACGCCGAGCGGCGTCAGGACGGTGTCGTAGAAGCGCTCCGACGCGGCCCGGTCGCTGACGCGGATCGTCACGTGGTCGAACATCGCGCCGACACGCTACGACGACCGCGGCGGTCAGGCGGCGAAGAGGGCCCGGCAGCGCTCGGCCGCGGCCGCGTCGCCCTCGACGGTCAGCGCGCCGCTCTCGATCGCCTCGCTCGCCGAGATCTCGCCGCGCCCGAGCAGCGCGAAGGTCATGTGGTCGGTGCGGACGACCACGTCGGGGTCGTCGGCCGGGCCATCGTGGGTCTGCACGTCGCCCGCCTTGGTGGTGACCGTGACGGCGTCGTCGCCGATGCGCAGCTCGTAGGTGTCGTCCACGTCGGCGGGCACCGATTCCGGCCGGATCGCGGCCCGGATGGCCGGCAGCCACCAGCTCGCCTTGACGGCATCGGCGGCGCTCGGGGTGGCGGCGAAGTGCAGCCCCCAGCGGAAGAGCTCCTCGAGGGCGGGCCGCAGGCCGGCGCCCAGCTCGGTCAGCTCGTAGACCGTCGAGGCGGCCGGGGGAGGGAGGCGTCGCTTGCGGACCAGCCCGGCGCCTTCGAGCGAGCGCAGGCGATCGGCGAGCACGTTGGGGCCGATGCCGGGCAGCCCGGCCTGGAGGTCGGTGTAGCGCTTGGGACCGAGAAGGAGATCGCGAACGATGAGCAGCGTCCAGCGCTCGCCGACGACGTCGAGCGCGCGGGCGGCGGGGCAGAACTGCTGGTAGCTGCGCACACAGCGAGGATATCGACCGAATAGGACTTACTACGAATCAAGCTGTTCAGACTTAGCTTTTCGTAGTACAGTCCTTCGCGAGGTGGTTCCGTCCGTTCCATCGGGAGTCGCGGTCACGGTCGTCGCCGTGGCCTCGCTGATCCCGCTGTCCGGCTTCCTGACGATCGCCTTCGGCGCCCGCGCCGCCGGGCTTGCCGGCTGGCCGCGGCTCGCCGGCTACGTGGCCGCCGGACTGCTCGCCTGGGGCGGGCTCGGCGTGGCGCTCGCGGCGCTCGAGATCGGCTGGGGCGCGGCGTACCGGCTCACGCCGGTCCTGCTGGCGCTCGCGTACGCGCTCCCCGTCCTCCTCGTCGTCGCTGCCCTGCGCCGCGCCCCGCGCCTGCGCACCGCGCTCGGGACGCGCTCGGCGCTGTGGCGGCTGGCCTCGATCCAGCTCGCGCGCAACGTCGGGCTCGTCTTCCTGGTTCTTCACGCGCGCGGGGAGCTGCCCGGCCTCTTCACCTATCCGGCGGCGTGGGGCGACGTCGCCATCGGCGTGACGGCCCCGATCGCGATGTGGGCGCTCTGGTTCCGTGACGCCGAGGTCCGGCGGCCCGGGTCGGGCTGGCGCAAGGCGTTCATCGGCTGGAACGTCGCGGGCCTGGCCGACCACGTCGTCGCCGTCACGCTGGGCATCCTCTGCTTCCCCGGCGCGCTGCACGTCTTCGACGTCCACCCGACGACGGTCGTGTTCGCCGGGCTGCCGATGGTGCTCTTCCCGATCTACATGGTCCCGTTCGCGGCGATGGGGCACCGCATCATGCTCGACGCGATCCGGCGTCCCGCGGGGCGGGCCCGCCGCGACGGCGTCGCCGAGCGGGTCCCCGTCCTCGGAGGCGCCGGGTGAGCGCCGAACGCGACGCTCCGGGCGTCGTGGCGCCGCCGCCGCTCATCTACGCCGGCGGCCTCGCGGTCGGCTTGGGCCTGGACGCAGCGTTGCCCTCGGCCTCGCTGCCGCGGCTCCTGCGGACGTCGCTCGGCTGGGTGCTGGTCGTCGCCGGTGTGGTACTGCTTGCCTCGTTCCTCGCCGCGTTCCGCCGGGCCCGCACGCCAGTCGATCCTCGCGAGGCGACGACGACGGTCGTGACCAGCGGCCCGTACCGGCTGAGTCGCAACCCGGCCTACCTCGGGATGACCCTGATCTACGCGGGGATCGCGGTCCTCAGCCAGGCGCTCTGGGCCTTCCTCGCGCTGATCGTGACGCTGGTCGTCGTCGACCGCGGTGTGATCGCACGCGAGGAGCGCTACCTGGAGCGCAAGTTCGGCGCCGAGTACCTGCGCTACAAGGCCCGGACGAGACGCTGGCTGTAGCTGCTTGACATGTGACCAAAAGGTCACGTATCGTTCCCGGCCATGGACGAGGTGTTCAGGGCCCTTGCCGATCCGACCCGCCGGAGCCTGCTCGACGAGCTGTTCGAGGAGGACGGGCAGACGCTGAGCGCGCTCGAGCAGCGCCTGCCGATGACGCGCTTCGGCGTGATGAAGCACCTGAAGGTGCTCGAGGAGGCGGGCCTGGTCGTCACCAGGCGGCGCGGCAGGGAGAAGCTGCACTTCCTGAACCCCGTCCCGATCCGGCTCGTCCACGACAGGTGGGTGAGCAAGTACGCCGAGCCCTGGGCCGCGACGCTGAGCGAGCTCAAGGACACACTGGAGGCCAGGACGATGGAGAAGGTGTTCGAGATCTACATCAAGACGACGCCGGAGCGCCTCTGGGAGGCGATCACCGACAACGAGATGCGGCGCAAGTACACGTTCGGCGTGGGGGTGCAGTCCGACTGGACGCCCGGGTCGCGCTACGAGGCGGTGCACCCGGGAGCGGGCATCACGATCTCCGCGGGTGAGAACCTCGAGGTGGATCCGCCGCGCCGGCTCGTCCAGAGCTTCAACGCGCTGTGGAGCGACGACGTCAGGGCCGAGGGCACCTCGCGGGTCACCTGGGAGATCGAGCCGGTCGGCGACTCGTGCCGGCTGACCGTCACCCACGACCAGCTGCGCGAAGGCGCCCACGACGAGATCTACGGCGGCTGGCCGATGATCCTGTCCGGTCTCAAGACGCTGCTCGAGACCGGCGAGCTGCTCACGACGCCGGGGTCGCTGATGTACGCCCAGGCGCCGGAGCCGGCTGCCTGAGCTGCAGGCTGCACGCGAACGCGAGCGCCGCGTTGACGGACGGGTCGCTCGCGCCGGCGAGCGTCCGGCCCGAGAGGCGGCCGTTCGCCGCAGCCTGCGCCGGGCTCGGGCGGAACGCGCGCGGCGCCTGCGTCGCCCTGGCGGCGAGCAGGCGCCGCACGTCGGCGCGCAGCGCGCTCGGCCGCCCGGCGAGCGCTCCGGTCGCGACGCCGACCGCCACGACGCGCCCGCCGTGCACGGCGTACACCCAGGCGGCCCGGCGCGTCCGGCGCAAGCGCACGCCGGCGCCGGCTGTCCGCGTCGCGTGGAGCGCGCGTGCGTTCGCGCCGACGCGGACCCCTCCGGCACGGCGCCCGCGGGCCGTGCTGCCGACCAGCTCGACGGTGCCGGACCGGCTCAGCACGGCGACGTCCGCCGCGCGGCCGTTGCGCTTGCCTCGCACGCACCAGCTCCACGCGCGCGTGCGCTGCTGCGGCTGTCCGGCGCCGCGCAGCAGCGTCCGCCAGTCGACGCCGACGCGCAGCGGCCCGCGGCCGCGCGGCGTGAACCGGCCGATCGGCGCGTGACAGCCGGGGACCGGGATCCCGTCGGCGCGCTCCCACATCTCGAGGTAGGCCTCGGCGCCGTTCCACAGGTCCTTGGCCAGCGCCTCGCCGCCGAGGCGCCGCAGGTCGGCGAACCAGTCGGCGTACAGCCCGTAGTGGGCGACGCCCTCCTTCGCGTAGTCGAACGTCCGGTCGCCGGTGCGCTGGCGTTCGAAGGTCACCCGGCGGTCGATGCTCTTGAACGGGTACGTGAT
>Ga0066710_100005986_pt1 | contig 11252 bp, 8 predicted proteins | sample GraSoiAngelo_159_FD_79666 | JGI IMG/M metagenome (GOLD analysis project Ga0066710, IMG submission 79666) | Grasslands soil microbial communities from the Angelo Coastal Reserve, California, USA - 14_1009_16_40cm | ecosystem: Environmental > Terrestrial > Soil > Grasslands | place: USA... | reverse complement strand
TCTACGCCAACCTCCTGCTCGGTTGGGTTCACGCCAACTTCCCAATGGTCAAGATCGTTTTCGTCATCCGCCATCCGCTGGCGGTTATGACCTCGCGCATGCGCCTCGCGGAGGTGGACCGGCATCGGCGCTTCGCCCCCGAGCTGGACCGCTTTCTGAAGCAGGACCACCTGATGGCAGATCACCTGGCACCGTACGAGGACGCCATCCGGAGCACGACGACACCACCCGAGCAGTACGCGTTCTGGTGGTGCGTCGAGAACTTCGTGCCCCTCCGGCAACTTCGTGAGGGAGAGTTGCATGTCGTCCTCTACGAGCGGCTGCTCATGGAGCCGGAAGAGGAGATTCCGCGGATCGCCGCATACCTGGGGCGTGAGTTCGACCCCAGCATCTACCCCAAGATGCGGCGCCGCTCGCGCACCACCGGTTACCGCAGCGCGCTGCAACAAGGCGGCGATCCCTCCACGGACTGGATGCGCTACTGGTCGGCGGAGGACAAGCGAAAGGTCATCACCGTGCTGGCCCGGTTTGGCCTCGACGCCGTCTACACGGACCGGCCGACGCCTCGACCAGAGGGTCTCGCCTCGCTCATGCAAGGGGGTTGAGGACAGCGTGAACAAGATCGTGGAGATCGCCGACCAGGAGAAGAGAAAGCGGCCGCCCATCTGGAGGCGTCCCCGCTACCGTGCCGTGCAGCGGCTGCAGCGCATGGTGTTCGGCCGTGTCTTGCTCGACCGGGCCGGCGATCAGCGTGGGACCACCTGGGTGGTCGGCGGGTCGCGCAGCGGGACCACCTGGATCGCGGAGGTGCTCAACCACCGAAACGAGTACCGCTACATGTGGGAGCCCGTGACCCCACGGAGGGTGCCGATGTTCGCGCGCTTCCTGAAGGGCCAGTACCTGCGGCCGGACAACCAGGAGCCGCGTTACCGGGAACCGCTGACCGCGCTCATCACCGGACAGATCCGGCATCCGTGGGTCGACCACCTCAACTGCAACCCCGCCGCCTCCAGGCGGCTGATCAAGGACGTCTACGCAAATCTCTTCGCCCACTGGGTGAATGTGAACCTCCCCGGCATCCACACCATCTTCGTCATCCGGCATCCCCTGGCGGTGATGACCTCGCGGATGGACACGGCGCCCGTGCGAATCCACGGCGAGTTCCTGCCAGACCTGGATCGCTACCTCCAGCAAGACGACCTCCTCGAGGACTTCCTCGCTCCCTACGAGGGCGTCATCCGCGCGTCGCGCACGCCGCTCGAGCAGTACGCGCTCTGGTGGTGCATCGAGAGCTTCGTGCCCCTGCGCCAGTTCGAGGCGTCCCAGGTGCACGTACTCTGTTACGAGCGCCTGCGCTGGCAGCCGGAGCAGGAGCTTCCGCGCTTGGCCGCGTTCCTCGGCCGCGAGTTCGACCACCGGTTGCTCGCCAAGCTGCAACGCCCGTCGCGCACGGCCGGCTTCGACGGATCGCTGGAGCGTGGCGTCGACCCTGCCACCGCCTGGATCAGACGCTGGTCACACGACGACGTGCGCAGGGCGATGCGCATCGTCAGCATGTTCGGCCTCGACGAGATCTACACGGACGACCCCACCCCGCGGCCCGGGGGCGTGGAGGCCTTCATGAGGAAGCCGTGCGCCTCAGCCCAACCAGCCTGAGCAGTCCCGTGGTCGACGTGACCGGGGTCGCGAATTGACCGTCACGGGCGGACTCCCGACCACGGTGCGGCCTCAACTGAGCGGCGCGCACGTGGCTCGCGGCGTGGGCTGGAACCTGCTCGGGCAGGCGGCACCGATTGCGACCGCGCTCGCCTGCATCCCGGTGCTCACACGTGCACTGGGCACTGATCGCTTCGGCCTGCTGGCGCTCAGCTGGACCTTCGTGGGTTATTTCTCAATCTTCGACCTGGGCCTCGGACAGGCCATGACCCGAAGCGTCGCTCACAAGCTCGCAGTGGGGGACGAAGAGTCGGTGCCGGCTACAGTGTGGACGACGCTGACGGTCGTGCTCGCGTTCGGGCTGGTCGGGTTGACCGTTGCCTGGTTGGCTGCACCGACGATCGCGCATGCGCTGCGCACCTCTCATGCCCTGCAGGCCGAAGCGTTACAAACCGTGCACCTGCTCGCGCTCTCCATCCCCGTGGTCATGACCAGCGTGGGACTCCGAGGTGTGCTCGGCGCCCACCTCCGCTTCAAGCTCGTGAGCGCACTCGGCATCCCGTTGGGTATGTGGTCATACATCGGGCCCATCGCAGCGCTGCCGATATCCCACAGTCTCACGCTCATCGTCGGAGTGCTGCTGCTGGGGCGGGTGGCCGGGTTTCTGCTGTACCTCGGCTTTTCTTTGAGAGTAGTCCCCGGCTTGCGCTTGATCGCTCTGCGGTGGAGCCTCGTGCGCCCGCTGCTCAGCTTTGGAGGCTGGCTCACGCTCGACAGCACCATCGATCCGTTGGTGAACTTCCTCGACCGCTTCCTACTCGGCGCCCTCCTGTCCGTAGCGGCAGTGGCGTTCTACGCGGTCCCGTACCAACTCGCGGCTCAGGCCTGGATCCTCGCCACCGCGGTGAGTGGTGTGCTGTTTCCGACGTTCACGCGCGTCATCGCCCTGGATATTGCCCAGGCACGCTTATTCTTCCGCCGGGCGGTCAAGTACTTGCTCTTCGCCATGTTCCCGTTGGCGCTTCTCATGGTCGGCCTCGCACGTCCGGGACTCCACCTCTGGCTCGGCGGATCGTACGCGTCGAAGAGCGCGACGGTGCTGCAGCTGGTGGCGATAGGAGTCCTGGTCACCAGCATCGGGAGCGTCGCCGGCACGTTCAACGCGAGCGCGGGACGGCCGGACGTCAACGCCAAGCTCGGGCTGCTCAAGCTCGTGCTGCATGTTGCTCCGCTGTGGTGGGTGGTGCCGAACTACGGTGTTATCGGCCTGGCAGCGTTGTGGATGGCGTGCGCCGGGGTGGAGGCGCTCGGCATGATGCTCTACGCCACGGCGAGACTGGCGATTGCGCGCCGTCAGACGGTCCGCCGAGCGATCCAGTCACTTGTGCTGTGGGCGGTGCTCGCCCTGGCCGCCCTGGACCTGCCGTTGCAGGTCAAGCTGGTGTACCTCGCCGCGGTCATCAGCGGCACCGGGCTGTTTGCCTGGAACCGGCTGTTGAGCCGCGCCGAGAAGCAGCTGTTGTGGTCGCGGCTGGGCCTGAGAGCTGCCTGAGGGAGGTCACGGTTCGCTGCTGCGATGCGCATTCTGCTTGTGACCAACCGCTTTCCCCCCGACATCGCCGGCGGCGCGGAGATCCTTGCCGGAGGCCTCGTCGAGGCGCTGCGGCGCCAGGGCCACACGGTGGTCGTGCTCACCTCACGGTCAGCCCGCTGCAGGGGTCGGCAGCCCGGCGTCGCGCGGGCGTTGCGCACAGCCATCGACAGCAACGCGTCCCGGCCACGCCTGGCACGGGGAGCAGTGAGCCAGTCGATCTCCTTCTACCGCCAGATGCATTCCCCCGCGTCAGCCCGTGCGCTGCGCCATGCCGTGGCGCGAGTGCAGCCCGACGTGGTCTACGTGTGGAATGTCTCCGGCATCGGTCTGGTCTCGTTGCTGCATGCGCTCCGGAAAGTGCCGATGCCCGTCGTGTTTCATCTGCATAGCTACTGGTGGCAGTACATCAACTCGCCGAGAACCCCGTTCTCCAGGGTTCGTGCCACATGGTTGAAGCGGCTGCTGATCGGCCCCGTGCCGCCGCTCAGGTTCGCGAGCGCCATCGTGTGCAGCCAAGCACTGAAGCGAGAATACCGGAGCAGCGGGTGTCCCGAGGAGCGCATCGAGGTGATCCCCAACGCGATCGATGCGCACTTCTTAGAGCCGGCGGCGGAGCGCGCCGCATTGGGCGCGACGCTCATGTACGCCGGCAGGCTGTGCGCCGAGAAGGGGGTGATGACTGCGCTGCACGCCGTGGCGGCGGTGCGGGATGGAAGCCATCCCGAGGTGCGCTTCTTGATCTATGGAAAAGGAGATACGAGGTACGAGCAGGCGCTTCGCCAGTACGTGCACGAGCGAGGGCTCGAGAGCGCAGTATCGTTCGAAGGGCTCGTGCGCCAGGAGGAGCTGGTCGGAGCATACGACAGGGCCGACGTCGTATTGGTGCCGTCTCTCTGGGAGGAGCCGTTCGGTCTCGTCGCCGTGGAAGCGATGGCTCGCGGCACGGCGGTGGTCGCCTCAGATGTGGGCGGCCTGCATGATCTTATCCGCGACGGGCGCGACGGTGTGCTCGTGGCTCCGGGCAACGCTTCCGCGCTGGGCAAGGCGATCCGGGCGCTGCTCGACGAGCCCGCGTGGCGCCGCCAAATCGGTCAGCAGGCGCGCGCGAGAGCGTTGAGGCGCCATCGCTTCGACGTCTTCGCCACTCGCGTCGAGCGCCACCTCGAGCGAGCGCGCCGCATTGAACCGCACGAGAGTCGATGGGTCGCGTAGAAGCCGGCGGCGGTACCGGGATGCTGACGGACGTCGTCAACACGGAGGCCGAGTTCGATGCGCTGAGGCCCGAGTGGAACTCGCTCGTGCCCAGGCTTAGCCAACCGTCGCCGTACCAGTCGTGGGAGTGGAATCGCTCCTGGTGGCGGCACTTCGGTTCGGGTCATCACCTGCACATAGTCACGTTTCGCGAGGCCGGCCGGCTGGAGGGAATTGCACAGTTTTACCGGCGACGCTTCGGGCCGCCTGGCGCAGGAATCCGGGCGCTGGTGCCGCTCGGATGGGAGGGCAACGGCCGCCGGCAGGGCATCACCGAGCACTGCGAGCTGCTGTTTCCAGAGGCCGCACGGCGCACCCTCATGACTGCGCTGTCAGATTGGCTGGGCAACCGGCGCTGGAGTGTGGCCCTTCTGCCCGGAACAGATCCTGGTGAGGAGCTTCCGCAACGGCTTTTGTCACACGTCGTCATCAGGGGCAAGCCGAGCACCTACCATCATCGCGCGCTGCCAGCGACATATGCGGAGCTCGTCGCCGGACTGAACAAGAGCATGCGCGACAACGTGAAGTACTACCCGCGGCTGCTGGAGCGCACAGGCCATCGGTTTCAGCTCCGCGTCTGCGACTCGGCGAATAGTGTCGGCGCAGCGCTCAGCACCTTCCTCGAGCTGCACCAAGCACGGGCGAGGAGCATCACAGGGGTGCACCACCGCGACAAGTTCGCCTTCGCCGACCGGAGGGCATTCCTCATCGAGGTAGCCCCCAGGCTGGCCGCGCTCGGTCAGCTGCGTCTCGGCCTGCTCGAGGTGGATCGGTGCGTGGTGGCGGCGCAGATGTGGCTCGAGATGAACGACACGATGTTCATCCACTACACCGGCTACGATCCGGCGTGGGCAGCCAATTCCGTACAGCTCATAGCGACGCTCGAGTGCCTCAGGTGGTGCATCGGGCGCGGTGTTCGACGGGTCGAGTTCCTGCGAGGATCCGGTCAACGCAACGAGCGCTGGGACGTCGAGCGGCGCGTCCGAGTGAACCTCACGCTCGGCCGATGGCCGGCACCTATGCGCTCGCTGCTGCGTGTGCAGTGGCTGCGGCGTGAGCTCCATCTCCAGGACACGAGTCTGGGACCCGCTACGGGGGGAGGCGGGTGAGCGTGGCGTCGCGCCGGCCCACCATCGGCATTCTCACAGGAGCAGACTCTCAGAAGCGCGGCCGCACCCATTCGTCCATCGCCTTTTTTATGGCTCGAGCGCTGCAGCGCAACTGCGGCGAGGTCGTGCATCTCGGGCCGGTGCTCTCGCCGGTGGAGCTGGCCGGGAAGGTGGCCAACCGATTCGCCCGCCGCGTGCTGCACCGCCCCTGCGATTTCAACGACACCTGGCTGCAAGCGTGGGACTGGGCGAGGATCTTCGCGAAGAGGCTTTCCGGGCTCGACATTCTCCTCAACGTCCAGATGGGGCCGCAGTTCGCGTTGCTCGAGACGGACATCCCGATCATCTACGCGTCGGACGCAACGTTCGAGCTGGTGCGTGACTACTACCCCTTTTACTCCCACCTACCGCGATGGAACGTGCGGCAGGGCGAGGCCATCGAAGGCTGCGCCCTCGAGCGAGCAGCACTCTTCACGGTCCCTTCTCGGTGGGCCGCAGCCTCGGCTCGTGACCACTACGGGGTGCCGCCGGACAAGATCCGCATCATCTCGCGAGGTGGCAACCTCGACGAGGTGCCTCCCGAGCACAAGGCCACGGCGCCGCGGTTGCAGCGCGCGACATGCCGCCTGCTCTTCGTGGCCGTCGAATGGGAGCGCAAGGGAGGAGACATCGCGTACGACACGCTGTGCGCGCTGCGAGAGCGCGGCGTCGATGCCAGCCTGATCGTGGTCGGCTGCGAGCCACCGGCGTCGGTCAATCGGAGCAGCGTCCGGGTCATCCGCTATCTAGATAAGGAGGTCCCAAGCCACCGAGCGGCACTTTCGCAGCTCTTCCTTTCGTCGCACTTCCTGCTCCTGCCGACGCGAGCGGAGTGCACCCCACGTGTCTTCTCCGAGGCGAGCGCTCACGGGACGCCGTCGATCGCCGCCGACACCGGCGGTGTCTCAGGCGCCATCTTCAACGGCGAGAACGGCTTTCTGCTCCCACCCACGGCCGACGGCTGCGCCTACGCTGCGCTCGTCGCGGATCTGCTCGAGCAACCGGAGCGCTATGAGGCGTTGGTGGCGTCCAGCCGTCGGGCATACGACCAGAGACTCAACTGGGACGCATGGGCTCGAGCGGTGGGCGAGAGCATCAGCGAGCTCCTCGCCGCGCGCGGGCTGAGCGCCACAGCAGCATGATCGACATCGAGGGAGAAAACCCCCGCCTCAGGATCGCCCTGGTTGAGCTCTATGGAGTGGGAGGTACCGCTGACTACACCGACTGCCTGGCGCGGGCACTGAGCGCGCGCCGGCTTGACGTGACGGTGATCACTTCCACCCTTTTCGAGCCTCTAGACGGCGAAAGCTCGGCCAACGTGGTCAAGGTTTTCCGCTACCGGTCGACACAGCTCAAGCCAGTCAAGGCAATGCTGCTGACAGCGGCTCTGCGCCGGACGCAAGCTCTCCTTGCCGCTCTGCGGCCCGACGTGGTGCATGCGCAGGGGACGGTGCTGCCCGCCATTGAGCGTCACTTCTACGGCGACCTCGACTTCGCCGCCCGGGTCTGCACGGTGCACGACGTCACCGCCCACGAGCGTCGTCCGATGCTCGGCTCGTTCAGACGCTTTTACGCCGACTTTGACGCGCTCGTCTGCCACTCTCGCGCCTCGATGTTGCGCCTGCACGGTCAGCTCCCGCAGACGCCAGTGACCACGATCCCACATCCGCGCTACACGCCGCTGGCGGCGTCCCCGTGTGAGCGCGAGACCGCTCGAGAACAGCTGGACATCTCACCGCTGGCACCGGTGGCGTTGCTCTTCGGGTTCCTCCGACCATACAAGGGCCTCGACGTCTTCCTCAGCGCCCTCGCGATCGCGGCGGCGCGCGACCCCCGTGTTCTCGGCGTGGTGGCCGGCCGCCCCCTGTACGACATCGGCCCCAGCCGCCGACGGGCCGAGCGGCAGCACCTCCCGGTGCGTTGGGACCTGCGGTATGTGCCACGAGACGAGATGGGCAGATACTTCGCAGCCGCCGACACTGTGGTGCTGCCGTACCTCGACACCAGTGACAGCGGCATGCTCGAACTGGCCGCGGCATTTGGCAGGCCTGTTGTAGTGAGCGCGACCGGTGGGATGCAGGAGGCGTTCGAGCGCTACCGGTACGGCGAAATGGTGCCACCGAATGACCCGGAGCAGCTCGCCGCGGCGATGTTCCGGAAGCACGACGCGCGCGAAGGCCAGGCTCGCTCCGGCGGCGCCACGTGGAGCGCGGCCGCCGAGCAGACGGAGGCGCTCTACCGTTCGCTCATTGCGCGGCCGGCGGTGGCGGTGCCAGCGTGAGTGACCGGCTCCGCATCCTATTCTTGGCGCCTTACGAGCCGTCGGAGCTGGCGGCGCGCTCTCGCTTGCTGCTCGCAGGGCTCGCCGCGCGCCACCACGTGGACGTGCTCGCGCTTCACCGCAGCGGGCGGGCGGTCGTCGCTTCGCTTCCGGTCGACCGGCTCGAGCTCTTCGCGTCGGCCGGCGTCGACCGCGCACTTGCGCTACGCCACGTCTTCGACCGCGCGTTTCCCCTGCAATCGATCGCAGGTGCGTCGCGCGGTCTCAGCCGGGCGGTTCGAGCAGCGGTGGCCGAGCGCGAGTACGACCTGGTGCACGTTGAGCACATCCGAGCGCTCCCCCATCTCCCGCCAAGGCCGCGCCCGCCAGTGCTCTTCGATGCGGTTGATTGCGTGTCGCAACTCTTCGCCCTGGCCGCACTCGAACACCACCGCCCGCGACGCTGGCTCTTCGAGGTGGAGTCGCGCCGTGTGGCGCGGTTCGAGCGCTCGGCGCTGGTGACTGTCGACCACGTCATCGTGGCCGCCGAGCGAGACGCCGCCAGTCTGCGTGCGCTGAACCCGTTCGCCCGGGTGGCGGTCGTCTCCAACCCCGTCGACCCCTCGCGGCTGCCCCAGACCTGGCAGCAGCGCGCGCGCACGGTGGTGATGACGGGCAAGATGAGCTTCCACGCCAACGCCGCCGCTGGCCGCTGGCTCTGCGACGAGATCTGGCCCTTGGTGCGGTCGCGTCATCCTTCGGCGACGCTCATCGTTGCCGGAGCAAACCCGAGCCATCGGCTGCGGCGCAGCGCGGGCCAGGGCGTCGTGGTCACCGGGTGGGTCGGCGACTTGACGGGAGTTGTCGCCTCGGCGAGCGTCGCCGTAGCGCCGCTGCGCTATGCGGTGGGCGTCCAGAACAAGGTCCTTGACGCCCTCGCGTGTGCGACTCCTGTGGTGGCGACGCCGCAGGCTGTCGGCGATCTGCGGCTGCGTGACGGACGTGACGTGCTCGTGGCCTGCAACGCCGCAGAGTTCGCCACCCAGATCAGCCGGCTACTCGACGATTCGCAGCTGGCGCAGGACATCGGCGAAGCAGGACGGATCTACGTCGAACGGCACCACTCACCGTCACGCATCATCTCGCTGCTCGAGCATGAGTACGAGGCGATGCTGCGGCGTGTGAGCGGCGATGCGGTGCGCGCGAGCACGCTCGGAGTCGCGGGGTGAGGTGCTGAGCAGGAAGCCGATGGACGGCCGGGGCATGCCCATTGACGTCATCTATATCGCCGGCGCGCCGCGCAGCGGCACCACCATCCTGTCGCAGCTGCTCGGTGAGCTGCCGGGCCTGTTCAACGTGGGGGAGGCGAGGTTCCTGTGGAGGCAGGTGCTCTCCTCGGGCAGGTGCGGCTGCGGCACACGCCTGATCGCTTGCGACTTCTGGCGCGAGGTTCTGACAGACTCGCCAGTGCCCTCAGGGGACGACCGGACGCGCACGCTTGCCGCCGCTGCGCTGACCCATTCGCGTCTCCGCACGCTGCCCTGGGAGCTCGTCGTCCGGCGCCTCGGCGGGTCGCTGCCACGGGCCTTGCGCGAACATGCGGCCGCGACGATCGCCGTGTATCACGCCGCAGCTGCCGCAGCACATGCTTCCGCTATCGTCGATGCGTCGAAGTCGCCGTCATTCGCCTATGCGCTGACGGCGAGCGAAGGGGTGCGCCTTCACGTCGTGCACGTGGTCCGCGACCCGCGAGCGGTGGTCCACTCGTGGCTGCGCAGCCAGTCAGGGGCATCGGCGCGTGTGCGCGCGCGGGGCGTGCTTTACAGCGCGCTCAAGTGGAGCGCCTGGAACGTACTTACGGAGCTGATCGTCCGGCCGTCCGCTGCCACCTATGCGCGCCTCCGATACGAGGACGTGGCCCGCGCGCCCGCTGCGCTGCTCTCACACATCGCGCCCCTCGCCTCCCAGGCTGGACCGGGCGGTCGGATCGGGCTGCTGGAGGGTGAGACCTCGGTGGTCGAGCTCAGCACCAACCACACCGTCTTCGGCAATGGGCAGCGGTTCATTTCGGGCCCCGTGCGCGTCGAGCCGGACGAGGAATGGAGGGTCGCGATGAGTCGACGCGCTCGTGCCACGGTCATCGCCTTCACCTGGCCCCTGCTACGCCGCTACGGCTTCAACGGGCGCGACCTCAGGAGGATCGCCCTGTGACCAATGATGACGTGCTGTTCCACGGTGCGATTCCACCTGCGCGCGTCAGGTGCCGTCGTCGAGGTCGACGGGGTGGTTCGTGAGGTACTGCTGCTCCGCCTGCGGGATCGCCTGCTGCACCATGCGTACGCCAGGGATCGGCGTTTGTGAGAAGTCGAACGCGTTCGCGTAGTCGTACGCTGCCGCGTCGGCGCCGGCGAGCGAACTCAGCCCGAGGGTGTGCTCGGTGAAGGCGAGCAGCGAAGCGAACGTGGCGCCGCTCGAATCGGTGTAGCCCGGCCTGGCGTAGGGGCTGATGATCACCATGGGCACGCGGATGCCGACCGACGGCGAAAAGGGCGGCACGTGGTCGTAGAAACCGCCGTTGTCGTCGTAGGCGATGAAGATCGCCGTCGTCGACCAATCCGGCCCGTTCTCGACGGCGCTCACCGCCTGGCCGATCCAGTTGTCGCCCGCAGCCATCGACGTGCCGTTGTGCTGCGAGGTCGGGCCGTTGGCACCGCCGGACGGAAGCAGCACGGAAAACCTCGGAAGCGCCCCGTTCTGGGCATCCGTGATGAACCGATCGGTGGGCACCAGGTTGGTTTTCTGCGATGTGTAGATGCAGTCCGCGAAGGTCGGGCAGATCGCCCAGATGTAGTTGTTCGCGTACAGCCTCCAGCTCAGGCCGGCCGCATCCAGACGATCCATGATCGTGTCCACGTGCTGCACGGGCGTCGGCCGGTATGCGCCGCCGTTGGGATAGACGCTCGGATCCAGACCGCTGTCCGGGATGCAGGACGGCTCTTCGGTCGCGACCGTTGCGCCCGGTGCCAGCCAGAGTGAGTCCTCGTTGGAGTCGCAACCCCAGCCGCGGCCCTGTGGCGGAGGCGACGGTGTCTGGTTCGTGTTGTACATGGGGTTGAGCCCGGTGAAGCCGTCGAGCGTGCCGGACGCCAACTCCATGTGCCCCGACCAGCTGGGCACTGGACTCTGCTCGAACGTCCTGTCCGACACCGCGAAGGTGGTCGCGAGGGCGTCGAGGTTCGGGATCTGATCCTGCTGATACGCGCTGTAGCAGCGATATCCGGTCGACTGGGCGCACGAGCCCAGCTTCGCGAAGCCGTCCATCTTGCCGCCGTCGATCGCTGTC
>Ga0066710_100005985_pt1 | contig 11252 bp, 12 predicted proteins | sample GraSoiAngelo_159_FD_79666 | JGI IMG/M metagenome (GOLD analysis project Ga0066710, IMG submission 79666) | Grasslands soil microbial communities from the Angelo Coastal Reserve, California, USA - 14_1009_16_40cm | ecosystem: Environmental > Terrestrial > Soil > Grasslands | place: USA... | reverse complement strand
ATTCGGGCAGTCTTTTTGCCATCAGCGCTACTAACCTTCAGGGCGTCCTTTACACCGCGCAACGACGCAAGAAATGGGACCGGATTCTTCAAGAATCAAAACTCGTGGACACAGTTGGCTATTTGATTTTCATTTACGAATTCCAGCCGAGTTTGACGAACGAACTCCGGTAAAGCTCGGCTGAACCCCGCCAATTCATCGCTGCAACCGATGAGCGCAACAAGTTTTTCGATTCGACCTTTCGCCGGGGCGCTTGACTTTGGAATCTGGGCGTGCTGTTGGGCGCTGGCGGAATCCTCGCCGGGCGACAGCACCGGTTATCAATGGCTCGAGTTTTCCCCCTACGCAGGGATCATCCTTTTCTTCGCGGCGGCGACCGCAGTTCGCCTTTAATTACGAATGTTCCTCAATCATAGTTATGCCTCTGCGTGTGACAACAACGGAGCTCGCTTTTCTCCGAGTCGATTCTTAAGCCGTAAGAATGGAAGCTCAATAAATCGAAAGCTGAGCCAGGAGATGAGTATGACGTTGGCGAACCAGATGAGGAAAATCGCGAATCCGCGGATCGAAAAAGCATTTATCGGTCGAAGATAGTAAGCATAGACGCCGATGAGTGGGGCGTGTGACAGATAAGCGCCGTACGAAATCCGGCCGAGGAAAACGAGGGGCGGAAAATTCAGAAACGATGGAGCGGTTCCTTGCAAGCAGCTTAAAATCAGTATTGCAGCCCAAATATTGATCACGCTAAAGCCCCAGACGTATTGGTAATTAACCCTTGGTGCACCCGGCCAACCTAGGGTGCGCCAGTACGATCCAGCTGCGGAAGCGCCCGCAAGATAATTTAGCAGCCCAATCACAATAACGGCGGCCGTCATTATCCATAGAATCTTCTTTGACTGGCGCGGGAGTTTATCGCGAAATATCGCGACGCATCCACCTATAGCCAATGAATCTTGACACAGCAATGAAGCTTCGACCACTGAGGGACGCGCCGACTCACCGTAAAACCACGGAAGAGTCAACCGCAGAATCGGGGCCACAAGGAGCCAACCTGGCGCGATCCATTTAAGCCACTTCATTGGTAAAAAGAAAACCAGCCACGGCCATACGACATAGAATTGTTCCTCGAGTGACAGCGACCAGAGATGATCGAACCAGATAGTGTTGCGCGTTGGGCAAAAGTTAAAAGTAAAAGTCACGATGTAAATCCAGTAGCTACTCAGGCTTGGCGCACGTGGGTACCCGCGCCGAAACGCAAAGTAGAGCGCAACCGATATCGTGAAGAAGACGACAAAGGCCGGGAGGATTCGGAAAGCCCGTTTGGCATAGAATCGGCCGAAGTACTGGCCGATTGGCAAAGCCCTCATCTTTAAAAGGCCGTCGGTAATAAGATAACCGGAGAGGGCGAAAAATATCCACAACCCAATCCAACCAAACAGAATATAGGGGACTGGATTAATAAAGTGATCGGCAAAAATCAAAATCACACCAACGCCACGCAAGCTATCGAGCGAGGCCAAATGTCTTTTGCCCGTTTCCATTACGTTTTGCTTAGCAAACTACCTGCTCATGCGCGCACGCGTATGTCCCATGAATTCTCAAATCCTATGATACCGGTACGATGACGATTCGTACCGACGGGGGCAAGCGCTTTATTCTGAGTAAATGGAGTGCCGTTGCTAGATATCCTGAGCATCAATATTGATGACCGATGTCAACTTCGCCATCCCGCTCGCTTTTGAGCCGCTTCGTGTAGATTAAACTTGAACGATAATTTCTCGTGACTCGCGAAGGCGGATCCGCCATTGTGCCGCGAACTCCCGAATCTTCCAAGCCCAATAAAAGACGTTCGCTTGACACCAATAGACGATTCAAAGCCAGCAGTGTCAAAGTTGGGCTTGGCCTTGCCACTGTGATTCGGAAGCCCTAAACTTCATCGCATCCGCTGGCACCCCACGGTTGAATGCCCATTACATACAAACGCGATTATGGGTCCATCTGGATCCCTTCGACTCCGCTGCCACACATGCTGCAGCTCGACGCTTTGCGTGCCTTTGCCGTTCTGGCGGTCTTGGTTGGCCACTTTAGCCCACTTGCCTCGAAGCTCCATACACTAACTACGCTTACCGACTTGGGAGGCCTCGGTGTACGCCTGTTTTTCGTGCTCAGCGGCTTTCTCATCACGGGAATCCTCCTCAGGTCGAAGGAGCATTGCGAAAAGAACCGCCTACCTGTTTCGCATGCGTTTCGCCAGTTCTATGCCCGTCGCGTTTTACGTATTTTTCCATTATTCTATCTCGTGTTGGGGCTGGCGGCGGTCCTCAACATTCCACCAGTTCGCCAGACGTTCGCGTGGCACGCAGCGTTCCTGACGAACTTCTACATGTTTTTGCACGGATGGGGGGGTGCGACTAACCACTTCTGGTCGCTCGCGGTGGAAGAACAATTCTATCTCGTGTGGCCCTGGATAATTCTCCTTGTAAGCAGGCGCAGACTTCAGGCTGCGATTCTGGTAACGATAGCGCTCGGCCCTCTTTTCCGCCTTTTCTTCGGTCTAGGCACTGGTAACGTCGCTACAGTTATCTTGCCCCTAAGTTGTCTCGACACGTTAGGCGTTGGCGCTTTGCTGGCTCTCCGTAAAGATCAAATCGCCCGTCAGCAATCCCGCGAATACCCCTTCGGTAAAGCTGGTTTGTTGCTCGGCTTCGCAGCGTTGGGGGTCTTTATTCTGTTGCGCGCTACCCATCAAGCCTGGATGATCGGATACGCTCTCTTCGATTTGGGGGCGGCTTTGCTCGCGGGTTGGGTGGTGCTGCGTGCCTCGACCGGCTTTCGCGGGCCGATTGGAAAACTCCTTGAGATCAAGCCATTGATCTATCTTGGCACGATTAGCTATGGCATCTACGTCTACCACAACTTCATACCCTATCTTATGTATAAGACCTTAGGTCTTCCCTCGATTGCGGACCTCCTCAAGCTCCCCTACGCGTGGCCCTTGGACTCTCTGTTGGAAGGTGGCATTGCGATCTTCGTGGCAGCCCTTTCGTGGCACTTCTTCGAACGGCCGATTAACAACCTCAAGCGGTATTTCAAATATGAGGGAGATCGATCGCCGAAGAAAGCTGTCCGATCTGTCTCGATCGCTGAGGCGAGAAACCGAGCGTGATTGGAGCAGGGATAAATTACGGAAGCCACATTCGAGACGGGTCAGACCCCCTAAGAGGCCGCGCGTCAGGGTGATTAGCCACGCCCGCTTTTACGCCGCCTCTGCAATTCTCAGAAACTCTTACGATTCCGGACTGATTATCCTCCCCATCCTCGCTTCCCTTGAGATAACGTTTCGCGGATTGGTGCAATCCCTTCGCTCGGATAAATCGTCTCATTCTGCAAGCGCGGAAAGCCCACTCGCAAAAGACTGTGCAGATGCAGAGCCAAGTTCATTGCTGAGGTCGATGCTGCGGTCTAACTTCCGCCATAATTTGCCAAGGACTTACGCGAAGACATTTGCCCCTCGGGCCAGAAACTTCACCCGCCACCAAGATCGCGACAGTGGAATTGGGCGGGCCGTGGCGATTGCATTCGCCAAAGGAAGCGCTGATGTCGCGGTCGTTTATCTTGAGGAACAGGAGGACGCGCAGGAAACGCAGCGTCTCGTCGAAGAGCACCGAAGGAAGTGTTTGCTAATCGATGGCGACGTGGGCGACGAAACATTCTGCCGGAAAGGGGTCAGGAAAACCATCAGCGAGTTGGGCAAGATCGACATTCTAGTGAACGCCGCCGCCGAACGGCATCCGCAGGATTCAATCCTTTTCGGACGAATATTTTCGTAATATTTTTCCTCGTGAAAGCAGCGGTGAAGCATTTCAGAAAAGGCAGCGCGACCATCAACACGGCGTCAGTTACCACCGACAAAAAGCAGCCCGCACTTTCGCAGGCGCATGTGGAAAAGGGCATTCGCGTGAACGCGGTAGCGTGCGGACCAATTTGGACACCACTAATCCCATCGACATTTCCCTCGAAAGATGTCGCGACATTTGGCTCGGACGTGCTGCTTGACCGGAGCCGGGACAACCGGAAGAAATCGCGCCGAGCTTTGCGTTTCCAGCGCCGGACGATCCATCTTACATGACCGGTCAGGTTTTGCATCCAAATGGCGGCACGGTAGTGAATGGCTAAAGCAATCGATGCACGGCCAGAAATATATTTGATGGTCTGGCGCAGGTGCGTTTTACTTCCGGGCGTGCGGGAACAGACACCACTTCGTTCCGAATCCTCAACGGGATAGCAGCGCGTGTACGAACATCTACCATCGGTAGTTTTACGAGCAGGCGCTCTCATGCGCCATGCGCACCATTTTTCTCATCTGCTCGCGGGCTTTGTGGAATTTGGTCTAGTGCGATTCCAAGACTTATGGCGAGTATTTTTTCGCCGGCGCTCCGACGAACCCGCGATCGACATAAATTTGGAGACCGAACGAAAGTCTTCCGAACGACGACAACAGACGAGACATGACGATCATGAGTGGAGGCAATACGACCGCTCGAGCGGTTCAGCGGTTACTCTCGATGTCAACAGGCTCGAAAAGAAAAAGCTCATCATATCAGTCCATGTCCCGAAAACTGGCGGCACGGTTTTTAGGCACGTGTTGAAAACGGTAGCGCAAGAAGTTTTTTACCTGGACTATCGCTCTGGAAGAGTGCCCACGGCAGTGAAGTGGCGCGGAAAACGGATCGGGACGCAGCTTGAATCGATTCCGGATCCCGACTCGCTTCCAAGCCGAAGTGTTATTCACGGCCACTTTCCCGTGAGCAAATATACTTCCAGGTTTCCCAACGCCATTTACGTTACCTGGTTGCGCGACCCGGTTGACCGCGTTGCCTCGCACTATTTCTACTGGCGACAAACGCCCTATCCGGATGATCCCGAGTGGAATAAAGTCGTGGCAGCGAAGATGAGCTTGGAACAATTTGCCCGAACGAGTTTCGCGCGCGACCTTCAGCACCGAATACTCTGTCCACTGGGAGTGGAAGGGTTTGCCTTCATCGGTATTACCGAGGAGTACGAGCGCAGCATCGAGCTCTTCCGGCGATTGATTTATCCCAACGTGCGATTCGATAAGGTGCTGAACAATCGCAGCCCAAATCGGCCAACGAGCTTCTATGAACTTGACCTGCGGAAGAAAATTCTCAAACTCAATGAGCGCGACGTTTATACTTACGTGGATGGACTTCGCCGATTCCGTCGCCTCTGCGACCAGGTCGGAATTTGATTCGCAGTTCTGGCTGGAATCGCCCTGATGAACGAGCAATCACGCCCATCACTTGCCGCGCTTAGCCTTGCGTGCGCATACTCGCATTCACACTATCAGGAAATTGCCGCTCAGTTTCAGAAATTGGGAGAATATGGGCGGCGTCGGAAAATTCAGGAAAGTCTGCTAACTGGAGCGAACGAATTTTCCATTCCCGGCTACTGTCATATTACTTCGCGATATACCGAATTCGCAGTTAACCTGCGGAACCTCGACCAGGCAAACCTTCCGAACTGGGTCTGGCGGGAAAGCTTGGTTTCCGATGGAATTTACAATAACCGCATGCGCGCTTCGATGCACCTCTTTGAACAGATCTTGAGACCTCGTAAGGAGGATCCAATCTATGTGTCCGAACAGCGCTCGCCATTGTACTCTTGGTTGAAGAAGAAATATCCAAACACGATCGGCAGCGAATATCTCGGAGCCAGAATGGCTCTAGGAAGCATCGACGAACACGGTGTTCGCAATGAGTCACTTACGGCACTTAGTTTTCCAGACGAATCAATGCAGTTCGTCCTTAGTTTCGAATGTTTTGAACACTTCGCCGATTACAAAGCGGGACTGCGTGAGTGCGCGCGTGTCCTTAAGCGCGGCGGCAGCTTGCTCATCACTGTTCCCTTCCGGCGTGATTTGGCCCACCATACCGTGAGAGCGAAAGACCGGGAGGATGGAACCGTGGAACACTTGCTCCCGCCGGAATATCACGGTGATCCACTGAGCAAGGAGGGCTGTCTCTGCTACTACCATTTCGGCTGGGAATTGCTCGATGACATGTGGGCCGCTGGCTTTTGTGATCCTCGGGCTTGCCTCTACTGGTCGCGTGAGTTTGGTTATCTTGGGATCGAACAGGTTCTTTTTCTGGCAAACAAGTAGCCATTGAATCCCTGGGGCGAACTTCGGATCGTTCGCTTTGCCGAGAATTTCCAGGGGGTTGAATCAGGTGGTGGATTTCGTTCACGGGACTTTGGATTTTAAACGGACGCTGGAGCAAAGATTGGCATGCGAGAGTCAATTCGCGGTTAGCGGAAGTGCTCGAGGGCGAATTTCACGCAGCCTGCGGGTGGCGCTGCCTGCAGGTCGCAATCTCGTCGAGTTCGGGTATAAGCCGGTGCTTTTCTGGCGTCTGTTAATTCTGCAGCGGGTTACTTTTTCTGCTTCTGTTGCTATTTGCTGTCCGCAGATTAATCGCAGCCTGTGGTTGCTCTCAAGTTTTTCGGGACAACGACCCGCGAGCGGTCTAAGTCGAGCCGCTCTTTGCGTGGGGCTGGCTAGGAACTCCCAACATTGCAATCTTTTTCGCTATCCGTCGCGCCCCGGAGCGCTCTGCATTCTTTCTGAAGTTTTGCGATTAGGTTTTGGGCCTCGCGGTATTTTTTTCCCAGATCGCAGAAATATTGGACTTGTTGGTTAAATTCAGTTTCCAACTTTTCAGCAACTTTGGCTGAGGCTTCGCGCCGTTGCGGATAACTCTGAAGTTGATCACTCAATTCCCTGGCTTGAGCTACGACTGCGGGATCGGTCGCGGGGTCACTCGCGTTAAAGTCGACCGGCACGTTGGAACTGTTGATACGTTTGGCGAGGGGCTCGAGACATTGCGCGGCGTACGGTTCGCCGAGGAAATCGAGTAATGATCGCATGGCGGACTCGGGTTGTTCGGCCATATCGGAATAGCGGATCCGATAGACGACATCTGGACCGTATGCCTGCTCCGCGCTGACACAGCAATTGACTCTGCGGAGCCAATCTTTGTAGGCAGCTTGCTCGTTAGCGACCAACCGGTTTCGACCGTCGGGAAAGAAGTTTAGCAGCGAGCGCACCACATCTGTGACATCGCGAGCCAGGTGAATGAAGAGAGCTTGAGGGAAAAGTTTGCGCAGGCCGCAGATATAAAGAGAGTTTTCCGGCGCTCCGTCCACCCAGCGGGATTTGGGCTCGTCCGAGGAGCGGGAGATTGTGAAAGGCGGGACGTCCCATTGGGCCCTCCGCCTCTGAAACTGTTTTCGATGGCTTAATATCAGGTCGTTAATACCTTGGCCGAAGAGCGCGAGAAACTCTTCGCGCCCGACTTCAAGTGCGCTCAGCTGCCCGCGCGCCCCACGTGCGCTCCCGCGTTGATAGCCGACAGCTGCGTCGACCGCAAAAGGCCCCAGCCAATCTGATTCTTCCTGCAAGAGGATATTCGGGTGCTGGCCAAGACAATACGTGAGAATGCTCGATCCCGATCGGCCTGAGCCTACGATAAAAATCGGCTTGTTTATGTTATCATGCATTTCAGTTGTACAGTCTGGGCGCCGACGTGAGCCCGAATCGCCAGCTGCTTTGCTTTTCTCGCCCTCGGACAATTTATTCTACATCAGCGGTTAAGTTTTGCATCCCAATAGCGGCCACGGCGTCAACGGCCAACGAGACCAGCGAGAAGCCGCGTCAGGCAAAACCGATCCGTCCTTTTGCGCCGCTCGGCGACAAGTTCGAGTCATTTTAACTTCCTCTACTAAGGGGGGTGAGGCCTTGAGCAGTTCACTTCCTTTCTGAAGTTTGCCAATTAATTCTTGGGCTTCGCTCTAGTCGTGAAAATATTGCACCCGTTGACTAAATTCAGCTTCCAACTTTTCAGCAACTGTGACCGAGGCTTCGCGCGGTTGCGGAGAACTCTGAAGGTGATCGCTCAATTCCCTGGCCTGCGCTACGACTGCGGGATCGGTCGCGAGATCACGCGCGTTAAAATCGGCCGGCACATTGGCGCTATTAATGCGTTCCGCGAGAGGCTCCAGACATTCCGGAGCGTACGGTTCACCGAGGAATCCGAGCAGCGATCGCACGGCGGACGCGGGTTGCTCAACGATATCTGAATAGCGCATCCGGTAGACGACGTCCGGACCGTACGCTTGCTCTGCTTCGACACAGGCGGTTACTCTGCGAAGCCAATATTCGTACGCGACTTGCTCGTTTGCGACTAACCGGTTTCGACCGTCCGGAAAGAAGTTTAGCAGCGAGCGCACCACAGCTGTGACATCTCGAACCAGATGAACGAAGAGAGCTTCAGGGAAAAGTTTGCGCAGTCCGCAGATATAAAAAGAGTATTCCGGCGTTCCGTCCACCCAACGGGATTTGGGCTCGTTCGGGGAGCGGGAGATTGTAAAAGGCGGGACGTCCAATCCCAATTGGGCCCTTTGCATCTGAAACTGTTTTCGATGGCTCAAAATCAACTCGTTAATAGTTTGGCCGAAGAGCGCGAGAAACTCTTCGCGCCCGACGCCTATTGCGCTCAGCTGCCCGTGCGCTCCACGTGCACTCCCGCGTTGATAGCCGCTGGCTGCGTGGATCGCGAAAGAACCCAGCCAGTTTGACTCTTCCTGAGGGATAATATTCGGGTGCTGCCCGAGACACCATGTCAGAATGCTCGTCCCAGAGCGCGGCGATCCCAGCACAAAAATCGGCTTATTTATTCGTTCAGCCGAGGATTCCATTTCTTCGTGGGAACTTTAGTGCTGTTGTAGCGATCTGTCGCTCACGAACTCCATCTTGGCAGCCAGGTTAATTAAAGCCCTCGCAAATCCTTTGGCTCACCTGTCACGAGAATGCTTCCCCGGGAGTGGCGACAATTGGTACGCCAAAAGCCCCGCTGTTGATTTTTGGCTGCTCACCAGTGCCACAATACCTGAAGGCTTCCGAAGAAATAATAAAATCGCGCCGACCGACGCGTTCCGGCGGTATTCCCGTCGCAGAAATATCGAGCTTCGGGTCCGTGTGAAGAAGGGTACTTGAGTAAGCGCAACCAGCGGCATGTGATCAAGGAACTGCCGCCCGTAAGCGGAGAGACTTTCGACATAGCGCCGTTGCCCTTTCGCAGAAAGCGTACCAAAGGCGAGTGACGATTTTCCCGAACCGCTCAAGCCGGTAATGACGACCAGTTTCTCACGTGGAATCTCCAAGTGGAGGTTCTTCAGATTGTGCTGGCGCGCACTACTGATTTTGATAACTTGCTGAGGCATTCTGCGAGGAATGTCGAAGCCTTTAATCAAGCATAACCGTTGGTTTCTCCAGCGAAAAGCACTGGTCCAGCGAGCATGATCAGCGCTTTATCGCGGTGAGGTCCCAAGCGGCTTCGTAAAAAGATGAAAGTTTCAATCGTCATCCCTTGTTACAATGAGAAGAATACGATTGAGGAGATCGCCGAGGCGGTTCGCTCTGCTCCAATTGAGAATAGGGAGATTATTGTAGTGGACGATTGCTCGGGAGACGGCACGCGCGCTTTACTGGAAGAGAGGCTTTCTCGAGTGGTCGACCGGATCATTTACCATCCAGCCAATCGTGGCAAGGGAGCGGCGTTGCGCAGCGGTTTCGCGGCCGCGACTGGTGACATTATTTTAGTGCAGGATGCGGATCTCGAATACAACCCCGAAGATTACCTAGTGCTTTTGGAACCACTTATGTCAGGGAAAGCCGACGCGGTTTTTGGATCTCGGTTCATGGGCGGGCGACCGCATCGCGTCCTGTTTTTCTGGCACATGGCTGGGAACAGGTTTTTGACCCTCCTTTCCAACATGTTCACCAACCTTAATCTAACGGACATGGAAACAGGCTATAAAGCCTTCAAAGCCCCTCTTATCAAATCGATTCAGATTGAAGAGGATCGGTTCGGCGTTGAACCTGAAATCATTGCGAAACTCGCTCGGATGGGTTGTAGAATCTACGAGGTCGGGATCTCTTACAACGGTAGGACTTACTTGGAAGGCAAGAAGATCAATTGGAAAGACGGCGTGAGAGCCATTTACGCCATATTGAAATACAATCTCAGACGGCGCCAAACGTGAGCGATCCGAGCGTAATTTACACCGGCTTCGATGTCTTACAGGCCTTAGATGAGGCGACTAACTATAATGCGCTTTTAGTCGATCTCATTCTTCGAAGCGCTCGCGGCTGACGTCGGATGCTCGATTTTGGTGCAGGAATAGGAACGTTTTCGAAGCTACTTCGGAAAAAGGGTATAGACATGGTCTGCGTTGAACCTGACATTTACCTCTCATGCGCACTGGCCGGCGATGGGTTCCCGACAGTCACAGACTTAAACCAAGTGCCAGACGGTTCATTCGAGTTCATCTTCGCTCTGAACGTGCTGGAGCATATCCAGGATGATCGCGCCATTCTTTGTCGACTCGGCGCAAAGCTAAAGAGAGAGGGCCGATTGTTGGTTTATGTTCCGGCCTTTGAATGTTTGTGGACGAGTCTGGATGAAAAGCTCAAACACTGCCGGCGCTACCGTCGGGGGGGCTTGGAGGGATTAACTCAGTCCGCAGGACTTTCGGTACGGAAAAGTAGTTATGTAGATTCAGTCGGATTTTTCGCCGCGTTAGCCTTCAAGATTCTCGGCAATAAACGCGGACACCTTAGCGCACGGGCCATTAGTGTTTATGATCGTTACGTTGTGCCGTCAAGCAAAGCCTTGGATCCTTTGTTGGGCCGCCTGTTCGGGAAAAACGTCTATATTGTAGCGAGCAAGGACTGAGAACCATTGAGAGGAAACCCGGAAATCCCTCCTGATTGGCTACTTTGACTGAACTTTGAGATCACCGCTTCGGTAGTGGGATTTTCGGCCGCAACCCACTCATAGCCGTTGGCTCTCACGAGAATCCGCCGGCACATTTCTAAAAGCGCCGCAGGATTATATGCCGCTCCAAAGAATTAGCGCGCACTGATCCGAATCCATCCGAAAGGGAAGGCAGATGCATAGAGGGCGCAGCACGGCAACCCGTTTCACCGTTATATAATCCATTGAAACTAAGTAGCCTACAGCCCGGAGCCCCGAAGAAACAGCTGCATAATGTAAACCTTTGGCGGAGTTAACGTGTCTTGGATCGGGCCTTCGGACATCGTATTTTATGGAAACATCTCAGGCCGCACTGCCTTGAGTAGTTGCCGTGGAAAATAACGGCGGGCGAGAGTT
>Ga0066710_100005984_pt1 | contig 11253 bp, 10 predicted proteins | sample GraSoiAngelo_159_FD_79666 | JGI IMG/M metagenome (GOLD analysis project Ga0066710, IMG submission 79666) | Grasslands soil microbial communities from the Angelo Coastal Reserve, California, USA - 14_1009_16_40cm | ecosystem: Environmental > Terrestrial > Soil > Grasslands | place: USA... | reverse complement strand
CGGCGGAGAAAGCCAGGTCAGGAGCGTGGCGCTCTCGTCCGCGCTCGACCTCGAGTGTGGGGGTTGCGCAGCAGGTGTTGCGGCGCGCACATCGAGCACTCTCGCATCGGGGATAGGCGGGACGTCATGCATCCCGCCAACCAGCGGCGTTTCCCATTCGCTCGCCGTGCTCGTAATGAAGTCGGCGAGCAGCGCAGGGAGCGTCGCGTACACGGCGGCAAGGCGCGACTCGCGTCGCGCTTCGGAATCCTGCAGCGTCAGAAACATCGATGCGACCACCAGCGCCGAATCCTCGACGGACCACGCCCGTGGCTCCGCACGCAGGAGGAGATATTCGGGAGGTTTGATCGCGAGCGCGCTTAAGCCTTCGTTGACGCCCTCGACATAGGCACGCAGCACCGCACGCTCCTCCGGCGCCGCAATTTCAATGGCGCGCTGCGCGCGTGCACGCAGACGCAGCAAGCGTGTGCGAGTGTCGATCGGCACGGCCGCCGATCCGAACAACTCGGACAACTCTCCCGCAGCTCGTCGCCGCGCGAGGTCCATCTGGAAGAAACGATCCTGCGCATGCAGGAAACCCAGCCCGCGCGCCACGTCGGCACGCGAGGTCGCGCTGATCGTTGGAATTCCGAGGGCATCGCGCTCGATCACGATCGCGGCCGTTGCGCCAGGCATCGCGGCTTCGCCATCGAGTTGCGCAAGGCTGCCGCGCATCTGAACGTAAAACCACCCCGCCGTCCCGGCGAACACAGCCAGAACGACCACAGCGACGCCACCGAGATAGCGAACAAGGCGACGGGAAAAAACGCGCCGCGGCGAGGCAGGCGACGATGTGGACATGTCTCGATGCGCTTCGGTCCGATAAACCATTGGAACGATGGCTCATTTTATCGCCTTGCGGGGCGCAAATGCGCTCCGTTGTGGAGTCGGTCGTTGTTGCCTATGATGCAGTCGGCGATCAACCAGGGAGAGCCGATTGAAACCCGATTGGAGTGGCGTATTTCCGGCCGTGACGACGCAGTTTCGCGAAGATCTTTCGCTCGATATCGACGCCACCGCACGCGTCATGGAGAATCTGATCCGCGACGGGGTATCCGGCCTCATCGTCTGCGGCACGGTGGGCGAGAACTGCTCGCTCTCCAAGGAGGAGAAGATCGCGGTCATGGAGGCAGGGAAGGCAGTGGCGCGCGGGCGCATCCCGGTCATCAGCGGCATTGCCGAATTCACGTCGGCGTTCGCGATCGACATGGCGAAAGAGGCTGCGCGCATCGGTCTCGATGGCGTGATGGTGATGCCGGCGCTGGTCTATTCGTCCAAGCCGCACGAAACCGCGGCGCATTTCCGCAGCGTCGCCGGGGCGACCGATCTGCCCGTGATGGTCTACAACAATCCGCCTATCTACAAGAACGATGTCACGCCGGAGATCCTCGCTTCGCTGGCCGATCGCGAGACGATCGTCTGCTTCAAGGAATCCTCCGGCGATACCCGGCGCTTCACCGATCTGCGCAACATGGTCGGCGATCGATTCGTGCTGTTTGCCGGACTCGACGACGTCGTCGTGGAGAGCATCATGGTCGGCGCCGTGGGCTGGGTCTCCGGGCTTTCGAATGTATTCCCGCGCGAAGGCGAGACGCTCTTCCGGCTCGCGAGCGCGGGCCGGTACGCCGAGGCGATGAACCTTTACCGGTGGTTCATGCCGCTTCTGCATCTCGACGCCCGCCCCGACCTCGTCCAGTGCATCAAGCTGTGCGAACACATCATCGGACGAGGCACCCATCGCACCCGTCCGCCGCGGCTGCCACTCAGCGCGCAGGAAACAACCGAGATCGAGGCGATGATGAAGCGCGCGCTGGCGACCCGCCCCAAACTGCCCGACGTCGGTCTCAGGCAGGCGGCCTAGAACAGCGGTGCTGCTCCATTCGCGCCAGGCGCTGCAAGGCTCGGTGACTTCGGCGCTGGTGGCGCAAACACGTCGTCGAGCGGGTCCCGGGCTCGCGGCGGCGACTCAACCCACGAGTCGCCGCGCACGAGCCACCCGCTTACGACGACAGCGCCACCTTATGCGCCTTCGTCACCGGCTCTTGCCGCTGACGAATACGTTCACGGGCGCCCGGCGCCAGCGAATGACCGGCAAAGCGCCCGTTGCGCCGCGCCCGCCGTCACGGGTGGCGCGGCGAGGGAGTCGTGGGTTGACTCCCGAAGCCGACGCCGGGTACCCGTAGGTGGGCGAATGCGGCGCCCGGGCGCGAGCGGGCAGTCGCCAGCGCCGCCTTGCGCCCCCAGAAGCGCGCCGCGTGTTACGACTAAACTTGCTCTCGTCGCATTGCCAGCAAGCGTTCGAATACCGCGGGGCTCGCGCGCAGGCCATTGTGCTCGTATTCGTTGGTCAGCCAGACCTTGAGGCCGGCGATGGAGGCGGCGGTCCGCTCCGAAAGCGCGCGCGGGACGTACATGTCTTCGGCGTAGATCGCTGCGACACCGGGAACGGTATTGCGGGCGAGTTGCGCCGGATCGTACAAATCCGGCCAGCGTTCCTCGCGGGCGAGCAGCTCGGCCACGTCGCGCAGCTGCCGCAGCCCGGGATAGTCCTCGAACATCCACGGATAGATCATCTCCCCGGTGAACGATGGCGGCCGGCCGGGCGCCCAGTCCATGTCGGGGAACTCGCCGCGCACGCGCTGCGCCGACCAGCGTGCGGCGGCTCCCTGCGTGTAGCACATCTCATGCAGGACGGCGAAGATCGGATTGGTCTCGAACGATTGTGAATTTTCGAGTGTGCGGAGAAACGGCAGGCTCAGTTCGTCCCCGTCCACGCCGGGGCAGAAGGCGCTCTCGAGAAGATAGTGCAAATTCTCCATTCCGTCGTCGAACCCGAGCATGAAGCCGACCTGTTGAAAGCGGCGAACCGTGAGACGGCCTCCTGTCGGCAGGGCGACGTCGTGACTGTGCAGGTGCTCCAGGATGCGGGTGCACAGATCACGATCCGCCGGGTAGCGCGCAAAGAAATTGCGCGTCTTGCGCTGGACCTCGGGGTAGGTGTGTCGGTAGTAGTCGTCGGCGCTGCCCGAAAGCGGCGGCAAGCCTCCCGTGATGAAGACTTCGTTGAGCCCGTGCGGATGAGCGGACAGGTAATGCACCGCGCAGAACCCGCCGTAGCTCTGCCCGAGCACGCTCCACGGCGCTTGTTCACCGACCAGTTGACGACGGATCAATTCGGCATCACGCACGATGCTGTCGGCGCGGAAATGCATCAGATAGTCGGCCTGCGCCCGCACGTTGCCGCGTCGGGCAAGGGTTTGCGGCAGGACGACACTACTGCGCCCGTTGCCGCGCGAATCGAGAAGCAGCACGTGGTAGTCGTCGAGGGCTCGCTTGACCCAGCCGGTATTGGTGAGGGGTCGCGGCCCCGGGAAGCCTGGCCCTCCCTGCAGGAAGACCAGCCAGGGCCGGGCCTCGGCGGATCTTTCGCTCTTCCTGACCGCCCGCGCGAAAATCGACAGCACCTCCCCCGCGGGCACGTCGTGATCGAGCGGGACCGTGAACTCATAGTCAGTGAGCTCCATGCCGTGATGGCGGACGATGGCAAGCGTTCGAATCGGCACCATGTTCATTTCCTAGGGTTGGGATTCTATCTTGGGTCGAGTGGAAACGACCGAGCACGACCGGTTGCGGTCCTCGTGGCGATCATCTCAGCGCGCGCGAATGATGCGGCCCATGCCGACGATGCGTTCGACGGCGGTCACCATCACCACGATCAGCGCGATCTGCAAGGTCGAGGCCGCGGCGATCACGAGCTGGCTGCCGCGCGTCTGCGCGCGATAGATCAGATGGGTGCAACGCCCGCGACATTGACGAGATCGCTCTGCAGCACGCCGAGTGCGATCCCGGCGGCCACGCCCGCGTCGACTGCGTTTCCGCCCGCCTCGAGAATCGTGAATGCCGCGTGTGCGGCGCCGTGGTGCCCCGCTACCGCCATGTGACGGGTACCGCGTAGGACTGGACGCAGGCTGCCGACGCCGCGCTTCGGGATGGGTTGAGAGATCGAATCGCTGTGCATGGATGTCTCTTCGCGAGTACGCTTCAGGCGTAACGATCGGGTCCGAGCGCGTCGATCGAGCACGAAGCCGGCTCACCGGAGATCAGCTCGGCGATGATCTTGCCGCTGATCGGCGCGAGAGAAATTCCCAACATCGCATGGCCGCTCGCGGTGGACAGATTGGCGAAGCGCTCGAAGCGGCCGAGGTAAGGCAAGCCATCCGGCGAGCACGGCCGAAGCCCCGAGCGGATGATTGCATGGTCGAACCGCGACGGCGTCATCTCGGGATAATACTTCGCGACCGAGTTGACGATGCCGCGGATACGGATCGGGTTGATGCTTTCGTCGATGCCCATGAGCTCCATCGTCCCGCCGAAACGAACGTCGTTGCCCATCGGCGTCACGGCCACTCTCGCTTCACTCAGGAGCGCGCACAGGCGCGGCCGTATCAGTGAATCGTCCAGCGTGAGGCTGTAACCTTTGCCCGCCTGCATCGGCAGGTCGAGGCCGAGCTTGCGCGCCAGGACCTTGGACCAGATGCCGGCGCAAAGCACGAACTCGTCGGCCTCGAGCAGACCGTCGCTCGTCTCCACCGCCTCGACGCGCGCTTTGCCCGCGCGCCAACCGCGAACGTCGATGCCATGACGAACGTCGGCGCCCGCGCGCTCGAGCTCGCGTCGCAGCGCGGCCATCAGACGGCCGGGCGTCAGATGGCCATCGAGCCGGTAATAGATGGCACCGGCAATGGTCATGTGAACACCCGGCTCGAGCTGCGCCGCTTCCGTCGGCGTGAGCACTTCGGCCGGCATGCCGAGATGCCGGGCGTATGCCGCGGTCTTCGCCTCCTCTTCGAGGCCATGCTCGGTCCTGCAAAGCGTGAGCAATCCGCGCTCGACCAGGTCGAATTCGTTGCCCCACAATGCCACCCATTCCTCGAACAGCGTCCGGCTCGCAAGATGCAGATCACGTAGCACCGGCGCCGCTCGAGCGACATGCTCCGGCGTCGCGGCACGATAGAGCTTCCAACCCCAATCGAGGAGCTCGGCATCCAGCCGCGGCTTGACGTGGAAAGGACTCTCCGGATTCCACATCCAGCGTAGCCCCGTCTGAACCACACCCGGGCTCGCGAGCGGAATGAAATGACTCGGCACGATCATGCCCGCGTTCGCGAACGAACAGCCGTCGCGCTCCGGTGCACTGCGTTCGATCACAGTGACGTTGTGGCCCTTGCACGCGCAGAACCAGGCGACGGAGAGCCCGATGACGCCGCCGCCGACGACGAGCACCCGCTTGCTCATCGGCGTTGACCGATCCCCCAGCGCAATGGATCGTCTTGATCGAAGAGCAACGTCGATTCGGCCGTCACGTAGGCGCTACCGGTGATGTGCGGCAGAACGCGCTCAGGGTGTTGCTCATCGTTGGCGAAAGACGCCTCGAATACCGTGCCGATGACGCTCTCCTGTCGCCAGCGCTCGCCCGATTTCAATTCGCCCGCGGCCGAGAGACAGGCGAGCTTGGCGCTGGTCCCGGTTCCGCAGGGCGAGCGATCATAGGCATCGCCGGGACAGAGCACGAAGTTGCGGCTGCCTTTCACTCCGGACGCGAGCGGTGCGTACACTTCGACGTGATCGATCTCCGCGCCGTCCGCGCCGCGTATGCCACGTTCGGCCAGAATGCGACGAACGCGCGTTGTGAATTCGATGAGCCGCTCGATGTTCGCCGGCTCGATCGCCAACCCCGGCGACGGCACGAGATAGAACCACTTACCACCCCACGCCACTTCGCCCGTGACCTCGCCATAGCCTGGCACTGGGACCGACACGTCACTCGCCAAACGATAGCTCGGGACATTGCCGACCGTCACACGATGCGCGTCGTGCAATTCGACGCTGACGATGCCCACCGGCGTCTCGATGCGATGCCGGCCCGGCCCGATCCGGCCGAGATGCGCGAGCGTCACGGCCAGTCCGATCGTTCCGTGCCCGCACATGCCGATGGTGCCGACGTTGTTGAAGAAAATAACGCCGGCCGCGCAGGTCGAATCGAGCGGCTCGCAAAGAAGGGCGCCGACGATGACGTCGGAGCCTCGCGGCTCGTTGATGACGCCGGAGCGGAAGTGATCGTATTGCGTTCGAAACCGCTCGCGCCGCTCGGCGAGCGTCCCGGCGCCCAGCGGCGGTCCGCCCTCGATCACGACCCGCGTGGGCTCTCCCGCGGTGTGGGAATCGACGATGCGGACGTTCTTCATGAGATCAGCATAGCCGGCCTCTCCATCGCGTCTGGTGCACTACCACGAGGACTTCGACGAGCGCAGGCGGCCGGCGGCATGAGACTTCGATTATAGTCGACGCCGGGAGACGATCACGGAGCAGCGGTCGATGCGCTCTTCTCGGGACGGACACGTTCGTGTCGCGGCGGCTTGCGCCGTCGCGTTGGTCGCCCTTGCGTCATGGGCCGGGCTCGCCTACGCCGCGGATCCGGCCAAGACGCTGCGCGTCGTGCTCACGAGCGCCGAGATGAGCTTCGACCCGCAGTTCTCCGCCGATGCGGGCTCCGACGGCATCATCGACCACATCTACGAGTCGATGCTCGACTACGACTATCTCGCCCGGCCCGTGAAGCTGGTGCCGCGGACGCTCGAAGCGCTGCCGACGATCACGGACGGCGGCGCGACGTACGTGTTCAAGTTCAGGCGAGGCACCTTCTTCGCGTCCGACCCGGCATTCAAGGGCAAGCCGCGCGAGCTCAGCGCGGCCGATCAGGCGTATGCGCTCAAGCGGCTCCTCGATCCCGCGGTCAAGAGTCCGTGGCTGTGGCTGATCGAGGGCAAAGTCGTCGGCGCTGACGCCGCGCGCGAGAAGGCGCTCAAGTCGGGGACGTTCGACTACGACGCTCCGATCCCCGGACTCGAGCTCGTCGATCGCTACACGCTCCGGATCCGTCTGACGGCGCCGGACCTGCGTTTTCTCTACGTCTTCGCCATACCCAACACCGCCGCGGTCGCGCGCGAGGTCGTGGAGACGTACGGACGCGACTTTGGCGCGCATCCCGTCGGCACCGGGCCCTACATGCTCGGCGAGTACCGGCGGAGCGCCAGGATCGTGCTGGTCGCCAATCCGAGTTTTCGCGAGACGACGTACGTGCCCGCGGGGCCGGTGCCCGAGGCGTCGATGCCGATTGCCGCCGCGCTCGCGGGAAAGAAGCTGCCGCTCGCCGGAAGGATCCAGATCACGGTCATCGACGAGGGCCAGGCCGTGTGGCTCGCATTCGTCAATCGCGAGCTCGATCTCCTCGAGCGCATTCCCGCGGATTTCATCGATGAGGCGCTCGTCAACGGCAAGCTTCGCCCCGATCTTGCAGCGAAAGGCGTGCGACACGAAGCGCTTCTTCGACCGAATACGCGCTGGACCTACTTCAACATGGAGGACCCGGTGGTTGGCGGCTACACGCCGGAAAAGATCGCGCTGCGCCGCGCGATCGGCATGGGCTATGACGTCGCCGAATACATTCGCGTCATCCTCAAGGGCCGCGGCGTCCCCTCGTCCGGCCCCATTCCGCCCGATGTCGCCGGCTACGATCCGAAACTCAGGAACAACGCTCAGCTCTACGATCCCGCCGCGGCGCGCGCGTTGCTGGACAGGTTCGGATACAAGGACCGCGACGGCGACGGCTACCGCGAGACGCCCGACGGCAAGCCGCTCGTGCTCGAGCGCTGGTCGGCGCCGACGTCGCTCACGCGACAGGAAGACGAGCAGTGGAAGAAGAACATGGACGCGATCGGTCTCAGGATCGCGTTCAGGAAGGATCGGCTGCAGGAGCTCAGGAAGATGGCGCGGCAGGGAAAGATGCCGATGCGCACCGACGGATGGAACGCGGACTATCCCGACGCGGAGAATTTCATGCAGCTTCTCTACGGCCTGAACGTCGGCCAGGAGAATCACGCGCGGTTCAGCCTGCCGGAGTTCGACAAGCTCTTCGATGCCGCGCGGCGGCTGCCCGATTCACCGGAGCGCGTTGCCCTCTTCGACCGGATGACTGAGCTCGTGCTTGCGTACGCGCCGTGGCGGATGATGGAGCACCGGATCGAGGACCACGTGCTGCAGGCGTGGATCCGGAACTACAAGCCGCACCCGGTCCGGTTTGCGATCTGGCGCTACCTCGACATCGATCCGACGCAGCGTACGAAATAATTCGCAATCCTGGGCGGCGTCACACTCGACGAGCGCTCGGAAGACGGTGCAACGTTCGTAAGAGCACGCGTGCGGGTGTACGCTGCTTGTCCCGTCAATTCCGCCGCGACGGATGTTATTTCGCTGCGGTCGAAGGCGAGATCGCGCAGCGTGCGGTCATCGAGCTGGCGAAGTGCGTCGCGGATGCCCCTCGCCTGCCGACGGCTCCGGTGGCGTGCGTGCGCTCGGCGTGCGATTGCACCGGCTGCCTGGATCATCGCGACGATGATCTCACCGAGGGTAAACGAGGGATGAGCGAGAGCGGCGTGATGCAGCTCATAACTCGCCGGCGGCGTGGAAAGCGCTGTATCGGCGGCCGCATTCACGGTGTATTGCGCCTAGTGGTTTCGGACTTCGAAGATGATCCTGCTGCGAAGGGACGTGGCGGGTGACCCGCCATCGCCGGCGGCCTGGCGTCGGAGTCAATCTCGACGCGCGACCACGTCCGCTTAGAGCCGCGGTGCCGCATCCACGCCGCGACCAGCGCCTTGAGCGTTCTATCGCACAGCGCGAACGTGTCCGTCATGAGCTCTCCGGCGAGCGACGCCGGAGAGGCGGGGGGCAGATTGAGATGGGCGTCGGCGTCGCAGGCGCCTGCGACAATGTCCATATCGAACCTCCGCGCGATGCGCATGATCGGCGCATTTCCCGAGACGTAGTGCATGAACAGGCGCGGTGTCCCACGGTTGCGCGCGTGCGCCAGGGCGCGTTTGAACAGCGCGACGCCAAGGCCGAGGCCACGGCGCGCCGGGAGGACCGAGAGGCCGAGCTCCGCCCCATCCTCTTCGAAGGCCACATGCGCCAAACCGACGAGCATGAGCCGATCGTCGTGAACGCCGAAGACTGCGTCGCGATCGAAGTCGATTCCGTCGACGTAGGCTGCGATGGCTCTTGGCGCCAGCGCTGTGCCGAACCGCAGACGCCGATCCTTAAAGGGCAACGCGAGAAAATGCGCGGTGACCGTGGGGCGTGCGCCATCGCCCAGGCGGTGGATGGCAACAGTCATGACCGAGCCTCGCGTTCGATCGAGCGCTCGGCGCGGCGCCTCGGGTGCGGGCCGCGACGCGGCTGCAGGCGGGTGACCGTGGATGGGGCATTGGTAGCGACGCCCGACGGCCGCTCGGCATATTCGAGGATGGCCCGTGCGCGGTGCCAGCTCGCTGCCGCGAGGAGGCCGCCAAAGAAGGCCAGGGCCAGCGCCGCCAGCCAGCTCGTTCCGGGATCGAACAGCTGAATCAGCCCCGCAGCCACTGCCACCGCGCCGATGTACCCGGTATGCAGCCACAGACTGGATACGACGACCGCGCGGTCGATGTCTTCGCGTAGCTCAGGCATCGAATCAGGATTCATGGTTCAGCTCTCGCTTTCCGTCGCTTGCGCCCCACGCGACACGGTGCACGTCGACTCGGGTGATCCCGATGTCGAGCAGCTCGCGTTCGCTCATCGTCCCGAAATCGTGGAACGCAGCTGCGGCCACCCGCCGCCTCTCGAGCCAGGCATCCAGCCGCTTCGCCGCCGCGCGCATGCTTCGAGCGGCAGCCAGCATGATGGCGGCTACCCGGAGCAATGCCGCCGCCGAACGGTACTGTGTGTCATATGTAGACATCGTTTCGAATCTCCTCGGTACTGCAGTGCAGTCTATTGGGCGGGTGCGGCAGCAGGACTTCATCGGGCGGTCATTTTTGTTTCGTTTGTTTCAAGCGCCCCCGGCACGCGTCTAATCGAGAGCAAGTGGCCTTATCCTTGGCGGGTGCACAGGCTCGCTCCCGATGACGTGATTGCCGTGATTGCCGGCCCGGGCCGCACCCAATAACGCGACCCGTTGGGGGTGGGGGTCGCTTTCAGCCAGGAGAGTCCCTTTGACCTACCCTCCCCATCGTGGCGCGGTAGCTGTAGGATTTGCGGTTCCGCCCGCTGCGGGTGCAACCAATCGCCCGCCGCGGAGGGCTGAAGGAGTTGGAGCAGCATTCGTGAGCCCCAAAGCCACAATCTTGATTGTCGATGACGAGCCGGACGTGCGCGACGTACTGGTGGAGTACTTCGTCAGCCACGGCTACGCGGTCATGGGCGCCGAAAGCGCCGGCGTCGCGAAGACGATGGCCGCTGAACATTCGATCGACCTGGCGTTGGTGGACATCCACATGCCCGGCGAGGATGGCTTGAGTCTTGCGCGCCACCTGCGCGAGCGCTACGCGAAGATCGCGATCGTCATGCTGACTTCAGCCGCCATGGTGGTGGATCGGATCGTGGGCCTCGAGATGGGTGCTGACGACTACGTCCCCAAACCCTTCGACCCGCGCGAGTTGTTGGCTCGCGTCAAGAGCGTGCTGCGTCGCACCTCGTCCGCGGGCCGCGCCGAGCTTGGCGCTGCACGGGTGCGCATCGGACGATGCGTGCTCGACATCGCTGCACACCGACTCACGAATGAGAAGGGAGGAGAGGTCGCGATGTCCCCGCTGGAGTTCGATCTGCTCAAGGCGCTTGCGGAACACCCCAACCGGGCGCTGTCTCGCGAGCGCATCCTGAGTCTCAACCAGCGGGATTGGGACCCATTCGACCGCAGCGTGGATCTGCGCATCATGCGTTTGCGCAAGAAGATCGAGCCCGATCCCGACCATCCGAGGTTCATCAGGACCATACGCAACGAGGGCTACATTTTCGTGCCCGACGGAGCGTAAAAAATCAAATGAACTCCCACGCTTATCTGCACACGAGAAGGTATCTGTGCGTTCTTGCATGCGTCGCGCTCTTGCTCCCGCTCGCCGGTTGCGTACGCGAGCCGGAAACCGCCCTACGTATCGGTACCAACGTCTGGATAGGGTGCGAACCGCTTTACCTCGCGCGGGAGCTGGGTCGTCTGGATGCTGCCGCCGTACAACTCGTGGAGTATCCATCGGCGAGCGAGGTCCATCGTGCTTTTCGCAACCAGGCCATCGACGGCATGGTCATCAGCCTCGACGAGTTATTCGGGCTCGCCGCGGACGGGTT
>Ga0066710_100005983_pt1 | contig 11254 bp, 9 predicted proteins | sample GraSoiAngelo_159_FD_79666 | JGI IMG/M metagenome (GOLD analysis project Ga0066710, IMG submission 79666) | Grasslands soil microbial communities from the Angelo Coastal Reserve, California, USA - 14_1009_16_40cm | ecosystem: Environmental > Terrestrial > Soil > Grasslands | place: USA... | reverse complement strand
GTCAGCGTGGTCTGGTTCCTGCCCGACGTCTACCGCTCGAGCGCGACGGTGCTCATCGACCGGCAGCAGATCCCCGACGAGCTGGTCCGCTCGACGGTGACCAGCGGGCTCGAGATCCGCCTGCACACGATCAGCCAGGAGATCCTCAGCCGGTCGCGGCTGGAGGCCCTCATCCAGCGCTTCGACCTGTACCCCGACCTGCGCCGGAGCGCGCCGATGGAGGAGGTCGTGGAGCGGATGCGCGACGACATCCGCATCGATCTGAAGGGGGGCGCCGCGCGCAACGAGCGCGCCACCACGGTGGCGTTCACGATCAGCTACGTCGGCCGTGACGCCAAGAAGGTGGCCCTCGTCGCCAACACCCTCGCCTCTTTCTACATCGAAGAGAACCTCAAGGTGCGCGAGCGCCAGGCGGCCGGCACCGCCGAGTTCCTGCGCGTCCAGCTCGACAACATGAAGCGCACGCTCGAGCAGCAGGAGCAGGCGGTAAGCCGCTTCAAGGAGCGGCACATCGGGGAGCTGCCCCAGCAGATGGAGGCGAACCTGGCCACCCTCGAGCAGCTCAACTCCCAGCTCCGGCTCAACAGCGACCAGCAGATCCAGAACTCGGAGCGCCGGGCGGCCGTCGAGAAGCAGCTCGAGGAGGCGGAGGCCTCGGTCAACCCCGGCGGCCCGCGCGCCGCGGCCCAGCGCCTGGAGGAGCTTCGCAAGCAGCTCACCGCCCTGCGCACGCGCTACAGCGAGAAGTATCCCGACGTGGTGCGGACGAAGGCCGAGATCGCGGCCCTCGAGGAGCAGCTCCAGAAGGCCGAGCTGTCGCCGGAGGCCTCCGGTACGGTGGCGGGCAACCCCCAGGTCGCCCAGCTCCGGGCCAGCCGGGACGAGTTCGACGCCCGGGGCCGGGCGCTCCAGGCGGAGGCCAAGACCCTGCACGACGCGCTGGCGCGCTATCAGTCGCGGGTCGAGAACGTGCCGCGGACCGAGCAGGAGTACCAGCGGCTGGCCCGCGATTACGACGCCACCAAGGAGCAGTACCACTCGCTGCTCCTGCGCCAGGGGGAAGCGGAGGTGGGGGAGAGCATGGAGCAGCGGCAGAAGGGCGAGCAGTTCCGCATCATCGAGCCCGCCCTGATCTCCGAGAAGCCGACCGCTCCCAACCGCGGGCAGCTCCTGGTTCTGGGAATCCTGCTGGCCCTCGCCCTGGCCGTGGGCGGGGTGGTGGCGGCGGAGCACCTGGACACCTCCTTCCACACCTGCGAGGACCTCCGTCTCCATTCGCGGGTCCCCGTGCTGGCCAGCATCCCGCGGGTGGCCACTCCCCAGGACCGGCAGGAGCGCCGCCGCCGGCTCGCCCTCACGACCGCCGCGGCGGCGCTCGGCCTGGCCGCCATCGTCGGCGTGTCCTATCTGGCCGCGAGCGGCGAGCACGCGCCGCTGGCCAGCCTGATCCTGAAGCCGGGGTCATGAGCACCGAGCTGAGCAAGGAGCGGCTGTCGGCGGCGCCGGCGGCGGAGAGGGCGGGGCCGGCTAGCGAGGTCCGCTCCGCGGCCGGGCGGGATTCGGCCGCGTCGTCGACGCCGGCGGCCCACCTGGTGAGCCTGGTCGCGCCCGGCTCTTTCGAGGCGGAGCAGTACCGCATCCTCCGCCATGCGATCGAGCGCCGGCGCGCCGATCACGGCGTCGCGGTGGTGGCGCTCACGAGCCCCAGCGGCGGCGAGGGCAAGACGACCAGCGCCATCAATCTCGGGGGGGCCCTGGCCCAGGCCGCCGAGCTGCGTGTGCTGCTGGTGGAGGCCGACCTGCGCCGGCCCAGCGTCGCCGCGCAGCTGCGCATGCCTCCCCCGGGGGCCGGCCTGGCCGAGGCGATCACGGACCGCACGCGGCGGCTCGACGAGCTGTGCCTGCCGATCCCGGGATTCAACCTGTGGGTGCTGACCGCGGGCCGTCCCGTCATGGCTCCCTACGAGCTCCTGCGGTCGCCCCGGGTGGCCGAGCTGATGGCGGAGGCCCGTAGCCGATACGATTACGTGATCGTCGATACGCCGCCCGTCATCCCCTGTCCGGACTACCGGCTGCTCGAGCCCTCCATCGACGGCGTGATATTGGTCGTGGCCGCCGACAAGACTCCCCGCGAGATGCTGGACACGGCGCTGGACCTGCTGGACCGGCCCAAGGCGCTGGGAGTCGTCTTCAACGGCGAGCGCCCCCAGCCGGACCGCTACTCCTACTACTACTCGAGACCCACGGCCACCCGCTGGCCGTGGCTCCGGCGCCAGAGATGAAAGCCAGCAAGGCACCTCCCCAGGAGAGGCCCGCGCGCCGCATCGAGATCGGCCGGCGGACCGCCGCGGCCCGGCCGGTGACGATCGTGATCGCCGACGACCACACCATCTTCCGGGAGGGCCTCCGGCGGCTCCTGGAGACCGAGCGTTCCTTCCGCGTGGTGGGCGAGGCCGGCGACGGAGCGGAGGCGGTGCGGGCGGTGCAGCAGCTCCGGCCCGAGATCCTGCTCCTGGACATGGCCATGCCCAGGGTGCCCGGCCTGCAGGCGCTCGACGAGCTCTCCGCGAGCGACAGCCCGGTGCGCACGATCGTGCTCACGGCGGCCATCGAGCCGCCCAAGGTGGTGGAGGCTCTGCAGCACGGGGCGCGCGGCGTCCTGCTCAAGGAGGCGTCCACGGCGCTGCTGTTCAAGTGCATCCGCTGCGTGGCCGATGGCCAGTACTGGGTGGGCCGCGAGGAGGTGGGCAACCTCGTCGAGTACATGCGCCGCGAGGCCGCCGCGATGCAGGACCAGCGCGAGCGCTTCGGCCTCACTCCGCGGGAGGTCGAGATCGTGTCCGCCATCGTGGCCGGCCTCAGCAACCGGGACATGGCGCGCCAGTTCGCCCTCAGCGAGCAGACGGTCAAGCATCACCTCACGCGCATCTACGACAAGCTCGGCGTGTCCAACCGGCTGGAGCTGGCCCTCTACGCGATCCAGCGCCGGGTCGTCGACGACAGCGGCACTAACGCCCTCCCCCCGCGCGGCTGACCCGCGGCGCGGCACCCTCCCGTCGACCCCCCGACCCTCGATTCACCCCGGGACGAGGCCCGGCACCTTTGTGCCTCGGCCACGCACCTTGGGGCCATTGTTGCGGCGGGTGACTGCAGCTAGCTTCTAGGGTACACAGGGCCATCGAGTCGGCAGTGCTCGCCGATGCAGGCGCTTCCTGTTGGAAAGGACGGACGGTCCGATTCGTGCGCGCGCCAAGGTTCTCCATCGAGATCCCGTTCTACTTCCGGCGTCGCGGCGAAGCTAGCTGGCGGCAGGGCATGACCGACAACATCAGCCGATCCGGCGTCCTGTTCCGGACCACGGAGATGCTCGAGGAGAGCACTCCGGTCGAGATGCACTTCGCGCTTCCGCTGGAGGTCTCGGGTCAGCCGGGCGCGCTGGTCGCTTGCCGCGGCCAGATCGTCAGGACCGTGCCTCCCGAATCGTCGGACGCTCTGCCGGCCCTGGCGGCCACGATCGCCCGTTACCGGTTCGTGCGCCGCAAGGGCCTCACAGGTGCGTGAGGAGTAACCATGTTGTTCACGTTGGCCTTCCTCGAGGCGGCCTCGGTCTTCGCCGCCGTGTGCGTGTTGATCATGATGCGACAGCATCCCTCGATGCTGGGGCTGGGCGTGCCCGCGGCGGTGGCGCCGGCCCTGGCCGTGTCCGGGTGCTGCCTCGTCTCGTTCTATTACAACGACCTGTACGAGGTCGGGGCCCTACGTGACGTCAAGAAGGTGGCGCCGAGGCTGCTGCAGTCCCTCGGCCTCACGTTCCTGCTGCTCGGGGCCAGCGAGACGCTGCTGCCCGGGGTGAAGCTGAGCGCTCCGCTGCTGGCTTCGACGTTCCTGGTGGTCGTCGGCCTGGTCGTGCCGCTGCGCGCCGTCTCCCACGGGCTCATGACGCGGCGGGCGGCGGCCCAGCGGGTGGTCATCCTGGGCACGGGCCCGCTGGCGTGCAAGATCGTCGAAGAGATCGAGCGCGCGCCCCGCCTGCCCTACTCGGTGGTCGGCATGATGGACGACGGCGGCCCCGCCGCGGCGCCGCCGTGGCTGTCCGGCGCGCTGCACCCCCTGCCGGTCCGGGCCCTGGAGGACATGGAGCGGCTGATCGGCCAGTTGCGCCCCGACCGCCTGGTGGTCGCGCTCAGCGAGCGGCGGGGCCGGCTGCCCGTGTGGACGCTGCTCTCCTCCTGCGCGACCGGCCTGCAGGTCGAGGACGGGATCGAGTTCTACGAGCGCCTGACCCGCAAGCTGGCCATCGAGAGCCTCAGACCCAGCTTCCTGATCTTCCACCGGGTCCTGCAGAAGAGCCGGCTGCAGCTCGCCGTGCGCCGGACGCTGAGCCTGGCCGTGGCGGCGGCGGGCCTGGTCCTGGCCACGCCCCTGATGGCCCTGGTGGCGGTGCTGGTCAAGCTCGATTCCCGCGGTCCGGTGTTCTTCATCCAGGAGCGGGTGGGCCTGCGCGGCCGCATCTTCCGCCTGATCAAGTTCCGCACGATGCAGGGCGATCCGCCCGGCGACCACGACGTGTGGCGGCGCGACGACCAGTCACGGCTGACCCGGCTCGGCGCGTGGCTGCGCGACCAGCACCTCGACGAGCTGCCGCAGTTCTTCAACGTGCTCAAGGGCGACATGGACATGGTCGGGCCGCGGCCGGAGATGGCCTGCAACGTGCAATCCATGACGGAGCACATCCCCTACTACGGCCTGCGGCACACCGTGCGGCCGGGCATGACGGGCTGGGCCCAGATCAAGCAGGGCTATGCGCTGAGCCAGGCCGAGGTCACCGAGAAGATGCGTTACGACCTGTACTACATCAAGCACATGTCGCTCTGGCTGGACCTGCGCATCCTGCTCGCCACCGCGCGGATCGTGCTCTTCGGGCGGAACGCATGAGCGCCTCGCCCTGGGAGGCTCTCTTCTGGACCAGCCTGCTGCTGGTGGCCCACACGTACCTCATCTACCCGGCGGTGCTGTTCGTCGCCTACGGCGTGGCCCAGCTCCGCCGCGACTGCCGGTACCTGGCCCGCGGCTCCGACCGCCGGTGCCGGGACCTGCGCGACCACGAGCTGCCGCCGGTCAGCCTGGTCATTCCCGCGCACAACGAGGCGGAGGCGCTGCCGGCGAAGCTGGGCAACCTCGCGGAGCTGGACTACCCGGCCGACCGGCTGGAGATCGTGTTCGTGTCCGACGGGTCGAGCGACGGCACCAACGAGATCCTGGCGGACGCCGAGCGGCCCGGGCTGCGCAGCGTCGTGCTCCCGTCTCGCGGCGGCAAGGCGAGCGCGCTCAACCGCGGGGTGGCGGAGGCCGGCCACGAGATCGTCGTCTTCTCCGACGCCTCCACGATCTTCGCCGGCGACGCCGTGCGCAAGCTCGTCCGCCACTTCTGCAACCCGCAGGTCGGGGTGGCCTGCGGCACGCTCCGCTTCCAGGGCAACGCCGAGTTCCAGCGCACCGAAGGCGTGTACTGGCGCTACGAGAAGGCGCTGCGGGTGATGGAGTCGCGGCTGGGCGCCACCCTCACCGCGAGCGGGGCCATCTACGCCCTGCGGCGGGCGGCCTGGCGGCCGCTCAAGGCCGACGTGATGATCGACGACTTCGTGGTGCCGTTCAACGCGCGCCGGCTGGGCTACCAGGTCGTCTTCGACCCGGAAGCCGGCGCGGTCGAGTTCGCCGCCGAGTCCGTCGCGGACGAGTTCGCCCGCCGCGTGCGGCTGGCCGTGGGCAGCTTCCGGGCGCTGGGCCAGCTGGCGCGGGTGCAGCTCGACGCCTTCACCTCGCTGGCCTTCTTCTCCCACAAGCTGCTGCGGTGGGTGCTGCCGTTCCTGATGATGGCGCTGCTCCTCTCCAGCGCGGCGCTCTGGGATCGGCCGTTCTACCTGGCCGCCTTGCTGGTCCAGCTCCTGTTCTACGGCTGGGCGGCCGCGGGCTACGTCTTCCGCGACCGGATGGCCCCCTTGCGCTACGGGCTCATCGGGTACTTCCTCCTCGCCATCAACGTGGCCTTCCTCGTCGGCTTCGTGCGGTTCCTCTACGGCCACCAGGAGGTGAAGTGGAAGCGCGCGGCCTGAGCCGGCCGGCGCGGCGACGGCTGGGCCTGGATGGCGCGCGCGTGCTCCTCTACCACGGCGTGGGGAAGAGTAAAGGCGCAGATCCGCGCTATACCGTCACGCGGAACCAGCTCGCCGGCCACCTGGAGCAGATCGGCCGGGGCGGGCATCGCGTCCTGCCCCTGTCGGCGGCCTGGTCGGCCCCGGCCGACGAGGCGCGGGCGCCGGCCGTCGCGCTCACCTTCGACGACGGCGGCGCGTCCGACTATGAGCAGGTCTTTCCGATCCTGTCGGAACGCGGCCTGCCCGGGGAGTTCTTCGTCAACCCGGGCACGATGGGCCGCCGCGGCTACCTGAGCTGGGACCAGGCGCGAGAGATGGCGCGGGGCGGGATGCGTTTCCAGTCGCACGCCTACGACCACGTCTATCTCACCCCGCTGCCGGCGCCGTCGCTTCAGCGCCAGCTCGGCGATTCCAAGCGCCGGATCGAGGACGAGCTGGGGCGCCCGGTCGAGTTCCTGGCCGCGCCGTATGGAGACCTGAGCCGGCGCGTGCGGCAGGCGGCGCTGGCCGCGGGCTACCGCGCGATCTGCACGTCCTGGAGCTGGCCGGCCCGCGCCGGGGCGCGGAGCGTCGACCGGGTGGCCGTCTATGCGAGCACCACTGCGGAGGACCTGGCCCGGCTGCTGCGCGGCGACGTCGTGCCGTACCTGCGGCGGGCGGGCCGGTCGGCGCTGCTCTACCCGGTGAAGCGGGCGGTGCTCCATCTCCGGCCCGCGTGGCGGAGCGACCAGGCGGTGGAGGGCCCGGCGTGAACGGCCGGCTGCACGTGTCCGTGCTGGTGGACGCGCTGGGCTGGCGCCTGCTCGAGGGCCGGGCGTTCCTGGAGGAACTGCTGCCGCACCGGCAGCCCCTGCGCACCGTCCTGGGTTACAGCTCGGGAGCCATCCCCACGCTGCTCACCGGACGGCCGCCGGCCGAGCACGGCCACTGGAACCTCGTGTACTACGACCCCGACGGCTCGCCGTTCCGCTGGCTCCGCCATCTGGCCTTCCTCCCGGAGCCCGTCCTGGACAATCGGCTGGCGCGCAAGCTGCTGAGCGAGGCGGGACGCCGGGTCCTGGGGCTCGGACCCCTCTTCGACTGCGCGGTGGCGCCGAGCCGGCTGCCGTGGTTCAACTGGGTCGAGAAGCGCTCGCTCTACGAGCCGGGCGGCGTGAGCGGGACTCCCACCCTCTTCGATCGGCTCGCCGAGGCGGGGGTGCCCTACCGCAGCTACTCCTACCACGACTATTCGGATGCGGAGATCCTGCGGCGGGCCGCGCGCGACGTGCGCGAGTCCGAGACGGGGGTCTTCTTCCTCTATCTGAGCGAGCTGGACCACGCGCTGCATCGCCACCTCCAGGACCGCGCGGTGGTGGACGGCCGGCTGGCCTGGTACGCCGAAGGCTTGCGTGCCGTCTTCGAGGCGGCGCGGGCCCGGGACGCCGCGGCGGCCCTGTCCGTCTTCTCGGACCACGGCATGACGCCCGTGCGCCGGCATTACGACCTGGTGGCGGAGGTGGAGGCCCTCGGCTTCTGCACCCCGGACGACTACCTGGCGGTTTACGACTCGACGATGGCCCGCTTCTGGTTCTTCAGCGACCGGGCGCGGCAGGCGGTCACGGGCCTGCTCGCGTCGCTGCCCTGCGGGCGCGTGCTGGACGATGCGGAGCTGGACCGGCTGGGGATCCTGTTCCCGGACCGGCGCTACGGCGAGCTGATCGCGCTGCTGGACCCCGGATGGCTGCTCGCCTCGAGCGGCTTCAACGGCAGCCGCTGGCGGCCGGCCGGGATGCACGGCTATCACCCGGACGACGCCGACTCGGACGGCGTGTTCCTGGCCAGCGCGCCCCCGTCCCTCCCGGTGCGCTCCCTGGCCGACGTGCACGCCTGCCTGAGCGAGGCCGCATCGTGAGGCCGCTCACGGTCGCCTACTTCGACAACGCCGAGGTGCGCGGAGGAGCCGAGGAGCACATCCTCATCCTCCTGAGGGGCCTCGACCGCGCGCGCTTCCGCCCGCTCCTGGTCTGCACGCCGCAGGCGGCGTCCAAGCTGGGCGCCGACGTGCCCCGGGACGTGACGGTCGTCCCGCTGCGGCTGCAGCGCCTGCTCGACCTGGGCCCGGCCCTCCGCCTCGCGCGGCTGCTGCGCCAGCGGCGCGTCGACATCCTGCACTCGCACATGTTCTGCAGCAGCGTGCTCGCCTCGCCGGTGGGCCGGCTGTGCGGGGTCCCGGTGGTCCTCGAGACCCCCCACGTGCGCGAGCGCTGGCGGCGGGGCCTGAAGTCGAGCTACGTCGTGGACCGCGTGGCCGGCCGCTTCGTGGACCGCTTCATCGCCGTCTCGCGCGCCAACGCCCGCTACCTCGTCGCCGAGAAGGCGCTGCCGGCGGACAAGGTCGTCGTCATCGAAAACGGGTGTGACCTCGGACGCTTCTCGCGCCGGTCCGAGCCCGCCCCGGGCCTCCGGCCGGGCCTGGGCTTCGCGCCGCGGGATCCGGTCCTCGTGGTGCTGGGACGGCTCGAGCCCCAGAAGGGCCATTCGGTCCTCCTGCAGGCGCTGCCGCTCGTGCGCCGCGAGTTCCCCCGAGTGCGACTGGTCTGCGTCGGCGAGGGCGGCCAGCGTGCGGCCCTGGAGGCGCAGGCCGCGAGCCTGCAGCTCGACGAGGCCGTACGCTTCGTGGGCTACCGGTCCGACGTGGAGACCTGGCTGGCGCTGGCGGACGTCATGGTGCTGCCGTCGTTCTACGAGGGGCTGCCCCTGGCCGCCATCGAGGCGCTGGCCGCGCAGCGGCCGGTGGTCGCCACGGCCGTGGACGGCACGCCCGAGGTCGTCGTCCACGGACAGACAGGGCTCACGGTGCCCGCGGGAGATCCCCAGGCTCTGGCGGAGGCCATCATCCGCCTGCTGAGGGAGCCCGAATGGGCCCGCCGACTGGCCATGGCCGGCCGGCGCTGGGTCGAGGAACGCTTCAGCGCGCAGCGTCAGGTTCGCCTGACCGAGGAGCTGTACCTCGAGGCGTGGAGCGCGGGCCGGCGGACAGGCCGCGACACATCCGCGGGCGCGGCCGAGCCGCCGCCGGCCGCGCTCGCCTCCTGAGATGGAGAGCCGGGCCGTGGCGGCGGGTCCCGCCATCCCCGTCGAGACGCGGGCCGCCGGGCCCCTTCACCAGGGACACTCGAGCCTGATCCGCGCCGTGGTCACCGAGGGCTGCGCCGATGTCTTCGCGCGGGACCTGCGGGCCCTGATCGTGACCGGCAGCGTGGCCCGCGAGGAGGGCACGTTCCAGCCGACGGAGAACGGGAACGTCCTGCTGGGCGATGCGGAGTTCCTGCTGCTGTTCCACGACCGATCGCCTCTGCCGCAGGCCGCCCGCGTCGAGGCGCTGGAGTCGTTGGTCGAGGGGCGCCTGCAGCGCGAGGGACTGAGGGCCGAGGTGGAGCTGAGCCCGTGCCATTCCCGTTACCTGCGCGCGCTGGAGCCGAGCGTGCTCGCCTACGAGCTCAAGGCCTGCGGCCGCGTCGTGTGGGGCGACCCCGGCGTGCTGTCGCTCGTCCCCGCCTTCGCCCCTGAGCAGATCCCGCGGGAGGACGCCTGGCGCCTCCTGTGCAACCGGCTCATCGAGCAGCTCGAGCCCCTGTCCTCGCTGACGTGGCCGTGCCAGAGCCCGCCCCCCCCGGTCCGCTACCGTACGGCCAAGCTCCACCTCGACATGGCCACCTCGTTCCTGATCTTCGCGGGGGCGTACGCGCCGACCTATCGCGAGCGGGCCCAGGCCCTGCGCCGGATGGCGGAGCGGGGGAGACCGCCCGTTGGCTGTCCGCTGCTCCTCGACGCGTTCGCCTCCCGCGTCGAAGCGGGCACCCGCTACAAGCTGGGTGGGACCGGCGGGGAAGAACTCGGGAGCTGGGCCCGCTGGCGGGAGGCGATCGAGCAGGCGCACGCGCTGTGGCGGTGGGAGCTGGCCGGGCTCACCGCCGCCCCGGAAGGCGCCAGCGACGACGTCCTGCGGCAGCGATGGCGGAGGCGCCAGAGCGCGACGGCGCGCCTGAGAGGCTGGCTGCACGCGCTGCGCAGCCGCGGCTGGCACCGGAGCTGGCCGCACTGGCGGCGGTGGGCGCGCCTGGCTCTGCGCAGCAATCCCCGGCTGTGCGTCTACGCCGCGGGCACGGAGCTGGTGTTTGCCTTGTCCAGCCGCCTCGGCGCCAACGCCGCGCCCGACCTCGACTGCGCGGAGCTGACGAGCGGGCTTCCGGTGCGCATGGTCCCATCGGCCCGCAGGGGAGTGTCCTGGCCGGAGGCCGCTCGCGACGTGTACCTGAACTACCGGGAATTCCTGGTGGGCACGCGGTCATGACCGGGGTCCGCCTGGAGCCGCTCGGATCGGACGAGGCCCGGCGCTGGGACGAGCTGCTGGCGCCCTACGCCAGCCGGCAGCTCTTCCATCGTCAGGTCTGGCTCGACTACCTGGCCGCGACCCGGGGCGCCGAGATCCACAAGTGGTCCATCGAGGCCGGCGACCGGCGGCGCGGGTATTTCTGCGGCGGCATCGTCCGAAAGGGGCCGTTCCGGATCCTGGGCAGCCCTCTGCGCGGGTGGGGCACGAACTTCATGGGCCCGGCCATGGACGATGACGAGCCCATCGACCAGCTCGGCCTGCTCGGCGCTCTCGACGCGGTCTCCCGGCAGGAGCGGTTGGCGATGATCGAGCTGGAGAGTCCCCTGCTGCAGCCCTCGGCGCTCTCCGCCCGCTCGTACGAAGACGATCCCGGCCGCACGTTCCTGGTGTCGCTCGTGCCCTTCGACCCCGACGCCACGTTCGAGCGGATCCATTCCAAGAAGCGGAACCAGATCCGCAAGGCCGTCAAGTCGGGGCTGACGGTGGAGGACACGGACGATCCGGCCGTCGCCGACGAGTTCTACGACCGCTTCCAGGACCTGATGCGGCACAAGGGCCTCGTGCCCCCCTATCCACGCGAGTACCCGCGCGCGCTGTTCCGCTGCCTCAAGCCGGCGGGGCTGCTCTTCAGCCTGCGGGTCCGGGACGCCTCCGGGCGCGTCCTGGCCAACGGCCTGTTCCCCCACGACGACCGCGCCGTGTACTTCTGGGGAGGCGCGAG
>Ga0066710_100005982_pt1 | contig 11254 bp, 11 predicted proteins | sample GraSoiAngelo_159_FD_79666 | JGI IMG/M metagenome (GOLD analysis project Ga0066710, IMG submission 79666) | Grasslands soil microbial communities from the Angelo Coastal Reserve, California, USA - 14_1009_16_40cm | ecosystem: Environmental > Terrestrial > Soil > Grasslands | place: USA... | reverse complement strand
GGGTGCGGACGATTCGATGGAAGACCGGCTTCCACTCGCGGTCCTCCTCGTCGAGCAGCGCGGTCTTCTTCCGGCGACCGCCGTAGGTGAAGGCCCCGTTCAGCCCGTCGAGCCGTTCTTTCAATCGCGGCGGCAGCGCGTCGTAGGCCGCGTACATGCTGGCGAAATGCGTGTCGCCGCCCCGGCTCGGGACGGCCAGCGCGTAGAGCTGGGTCGCCTTGAACGGCTCCTGATCGTAGGCGCCGTCGGTGTGCCAGCCCTCGGCGCCGCGACGGTAGATTGCCATGTCGAGCTTACCGTCCGCCCCGAACTTATTGACGCCGAGCATCGTGATCTCGGGATAGTCGGGGTGGCGCGTGCTCTTCGACGGGTGCGGGAGAACGACGCCGAAGCGGCGGCTGTAGCGCAGGAAGTCGTCGATCTCAAGCTCCTGGCCCGGCACCACGAGCACGTTGCCGTCGAGCCAGGCGCGATAGATCTCGGCGAAGCCCGCGTCGTGCCGCTTCTTGACGTCGATGTCGGACACCTCGACGCCGACCTTCTCTCCCAGCCTTCGAACCGTGGCCATCGCCTCCTCCCAGACCTGAACCTAGGCCTGTAGCCCGTAGTAGGCCGCGCAGTTGTCCCAGAGGATCTTGCGCTTGCTCTCCTCGGGGATCGGCAGCTGCAGGAACGACTCGACCGCCTTCGGAAACTTCGAGTCGCCGTGCGGGAAGTCGGTCGAAAACACGATCCGGTCGTCGCCGATGGCGTCGATCACGTGGCGGACCGGCTCCTCGTCGCACTCCACCGACACGAAGCACTGGCGCTTGAAGTATTCGCTCGGGGCCATCGTGAGGTCGCGCGCGTACACGTCGCCCAGCCACTCCCAGTGCTCGTCCATGCGCCAGAGCAGGAACGGCACCCAGCTGCAGTTGCCCTCGAGGAACGCCACGCGCAGCCGCGGATGCCGCTCGAGGATGCCACCGGCGCAGAAGGCGCCGACCGTGAGCATCTGCTCGACCGGGTGCGAGTACACGTGCTTCAGCAGCGTGTTGGCGCCGAACTGCTCGCCGACCTGCCGGAGCTGCGAGCCCGAACCCTCGTGGAACCCGAGCGGAATCTGCAGCTCCTCGAGCTCGGCCCACAGCGCCTCGTAATACGGATCGTGCCAGTTGCGCCCCATGACTTCGTTCGGCCGCAGGAACACGCCGCGGAAGCCGAGCTCGCGCACGCACCGTCGGGACTCGGCCACCGCGTCGGCGACGTCGAACGGCGAGATCATGCCGGCGCCGATCAACCGCTCGGGGTTTTCCTGGCAGAACTCGTGGAGCCAGTCGTTGTACGCGCGCGCCATCGCCGCGGCAAGCGGCCGGTCCATGTCCGGGATCGTCAGCGCGAAGAGCCCGCGCGAGGGATAGACCACGGCGACGTCGATCCCTTCGATATCCATCGCCTCGAGCTGGACCTTGGACGTCCAGCCGCGCTCCTCGTAGGGCTTCCACCGCTCCTGGTTGAGCGCGTAGTTGTGGCCCTGACGGCGGCGGCTGCGGTCGGCGTCGATCGCGACACGGCCCCACGGCTTGCCGGCGTGGGCCAGCCGCAGATCGCCGACGTCCTCAGTGAGCCCAACGGGCGCCCGCTCGCGGAAGGCGGGATCGATGTACCGCTGCCAGAGATCGGGCGGCTCGATGATGTGGATGTCGCTGTCGAGGACCTTGAAGCTCTGGTGCGCCATGACCCACCTCCGTTGAGCGTGCCTAGTAATACACCGACCGCCCGGCGCCGCCCGTTGCGACGACGAGCTCGCCGCTGATGGCCCAGGACCTGTCCGATGCGAGGAAGACCGCCACGGACGCGATCTCCGACGCGTCCACCATCCGGCAGATGGCGTTGCCGCGCGGAGAATCCGGCGTGAAGTCGCGCTTCTCGGCTTCTTCCGGTGTGACCCCCAGCTCGGTCGCCCGCGCCGCCAGCAGCCGCGGCGTGCGCTCGGTGCGCGTGGTGCCGGGGTGGACGCAGTTGACCGTGATCCCGAAGCGGCCGAGCTGCACCGCCAGGGTCTTGGTCATGTGCACGAGCGAGGTGTTGCGCGCGCCCCCGCTGAGGTTGCCGGCGTTGCGCGCGTTGGTGCCGCTGATGTTGATGATGCGGCCCCACTTCTGCTCTTTCAGGTGGGGGATGACGGCGCGGGCGCAGCGCAGCGCTCCCACGTACTTCACGTTGAAGTCGTGGAGCAGGTCCTCGTCGACGACCGACTCGATGGGGCCCGTCGCGCTGGCCGAGCCGCCCGGCGGCGAGCCGCTGTTCACGAGGATGTGTAGGCCGCCCAGCTGGCTCGCGGCCTGGGCCACCATCGCGTCCACCTGCGCCCGGCTGGTGACGTCGGCCGCCAGTGGGATGACCCGCCGCCCCGTCTCGGCAGCCAGCTCGCGCGCCGTCGCCTCCAGCTGCTCCTTGGTGCGCGCGACGATCGCCACGTCCGCGCCTTCTCTGGCCAGCTCCCGCGCAATGGCCTTGCCGATGCCCAGGCTGCCTCCGGTCACGATCGCGTGCTTGCCGCGAAGCCCAAGGTCCATTGCGTCCCCCTCCCGCGCTTGGTGTACGTCCGGGCTCTTCGTCGAGGACGCGATTCTACCTCAGAGTCCCCGCCTCGTCGCGTCGCGGCTTGACTACGCGACGCAACGGAGTTAGTCGTCCGGCTGTGACCGCCGCGCCCGAGCGTCGCCGGCTCTGGAGAACGCAATGGTGCCGATCCAGGGGCGCGTCGAACCAGCAGGAGGAGAGCAATGCCGCACTACCTCAGTGACGACGAGCTGAAGCGCACGGCCCCGGCCGAGGTCGCCGCCTACCGCGGCCCGGTGCCCACCCAGATCGTATCCAACGGCGAGTACAACCCGTTGCCCCAGACCCGCGAGCAACGCCGGGTCGAGGCGCGGGTGAAAGAGCTCGCCGACGATCTGGCCCCCAAGCACGGCGTCAGCCGACGGCAGTTCCTGGCCTCGAGCGCCGGCATGGCCGCCGCGTTCCTAGCCATGAACGACGTGTTCGGCCAGGTCTTCGAGGTCACCAGAGCGGAAGCGGCCACGCCGGGAGTCGCCGACATGCGGGCTCAGGCGCTCTCCGGCCAGTTCATCGTCGACGCCCAGACGCATTTCGTGCGCGACGATTTCAAGCAGGAGGGGTTGCTCGACCTGGCGAAATACGCCAAGGAGCACTGGAACCCGAAGCTGTGGGGCGAGAACAACCTCGCCCGCTTCAAGTTCGAGAACTATCTCAAGGAGATCTTCGTCGACAGCGACACCAAGGTCGCGCTGCTCTCGGGCGCGCCCTTCGACGACCCGACCTGGGATCTCCTGACCAACGACCAGATCGCCGCCGCCCGCCTGTCCATCAACAAGTTCGCCGGCTCTCGCCGTCTTCTCGGCCACGCCGTGTTCACGCCTAAGAAGCAGGGATGGATGGAGGAGGTCGACCGCGCGATCACGACGCTCAAGCCCGACAGCTGGAAGGGCTACACGATCGGCGATCCACTATTCCCGTCCAAGCAGCAATCGTACTGGTGGCTCGACGACGACAAGCTCATGTACCCGTTTTACGAGAAGGCCGTGAAGTCCGGCATCACGACGGTCTGCATTCACAAGGGACTCCTGCCGGCCGACTACGAGACGTCGTGGCCCGGCGTGTGGGAATACGCCACGGTCAAGGACGTGGGCAAGGCGGCCAAGGACTGGCCGAAGATCAATTTCGTCATGTACCACGGCGCGCTCCGGCCGTTTTTGGAGAAGCCCGACGCAGTGCTCGCCGAGTTCGAGCAGACCGGCCGAATCAAGTGGGCGACCGACCTCGCCGAGATCCCGAGCAAGTTCGGGGTGAAGAACGTCTACGGCGAGATCGGCACGGCGTTCGCCACATGCGCGGTCGCGAACCCACGCTTCGCCGCGGCCTTCATCGGCACGCTCGTCAAGGGGCTGGGCGCCGACCACGTCATCTGGGGCACCGATTCGCTCTGGTACGGCTCGCCCCAGTGGCAGATCGAGGCGATGCGCCGGCTCGAGATTCCCGAGGACATGCAGAAGAAGCACGGCTTCAAGCCGCTGGGCGCGGCCGACGGACCGGTGAAGAAGGCCATCTTCGCCGGCAACTCGTCGCGTCTGTACGGGCTGCGTCCCAAGATCGCGCAGCACGGCATCACCACGGACAAGATCGCCGCGATCAAGGCGGAGTATCTTGCGGCGGGAGGCGCGCGCACGAACGCGCGCTACGGCTTCGTGGCCAGATAGGGCGCTGAAACAGGCCCATCTGCGGCGTTGGCGCCCTCGGCGGCCACGCTCACGTACTCGAAGTACGCTCGCGTGGCCGCCTTCGGGCGCCGCCTAGCATCTGGACCTGTTTGAGCGCCCTAAGCGCGAAATGCGGACGGCCTACAGCTTGATGTTCAGGAGCTTGGCGGCGGTGCCGCCGAGAATCGAGATGCGCTCCGCGTCGCTCAGACCCGGCGTGGCGAGGATGTGGTCCACCGAGGTGTGCGTCCACGGGAACGGATAGTCGGTGCCCATGACGATCTGGCTCGACCCGGTCTCCGCAACCAGGTGCCGCAGCGCCTCCGGCGTGAAGACGAGCGAGTCGAAGTAGAGCTGACGAAGATACTCCGTCGGCCTCTTCTTGAGCTTGACGGTGCACCGGTCGGGAAACGTCACGCAGATCGCGTCCGAGCGCGCGGCGTACGACGGCAGGTAGCCGCCGCCGTGAGCGGCGCAGATCTTCAGTCCGGGGAAGCGGTCGAGCGTCCCCTCGAAGATCAGATGCGAGAGCGCGATCGTGGTCTCCAGCGGGTTGCCGATCGCGTTCTCCAGCCCGCCGCTGCCCTTGAGCCGGCTCTTCAAGTCGGCCGCCGCGCCCGCCGCCTGCGGATGCATGAAGACCAGCACGCCCAGCTGCTCGGCCTTCGCCCAGAACGGGTGAAACTTCGGATCGGACACATCCTCGCCGTTCACGCTGCCGCCGACGCCGGCGCCCCGCAGCCCGTATTTCTTCACGCCCTCCTCGAGCTGCTCGGCCGCGAGGTCCGGATGCTGCAGCGCCACGGACGCGAACGCGACGAAGCGATCCGGCTGCGCCGCGCACACCTCGGCGAGCTTCTCGTTCTGGATCCGGATCAGGTCGCGGGCGACGTCGCGGTCCGCCGTGTACCAGTACGGGTTGATGCTGAGCGCCTCGACGTCGATGCCCTGCTCGTCCATCGCGCGGATCCGATCCGCCGTCTTCGACATCAGCAACCCCGGCTGCTCGACCTTCCGGCCCATCAGCGCCATCGCCTCGGGGACGGCGCAGTGCGCGTGCACGTCGATGGTCTTCACGCGCCGGCCGTTCACCAGCACCTCGCGCCGCCGCGTCTGCGCCTGCGCCGATGAGCCGCCCGCCAGGCCGCAATCGACGAACGCGATCCCGGCCACCGCGCCGGCGGCAGTATCTCCGAGGAATTCTCTGCGGGTCATGGCGTCCTCCGTGTCAGAGCGCGAGCGTACCACATCGCCCGGCCCGGAATAGCCGCGGCGGCGCGATCGTCCTAGCGCTGCACGTCTCACGAGACGCGTGATACCCTCGCCCACGTTCCGACACGAAGGGAGGCAGAACCAATGATCCAGCGCCGATACGTCATCGCACTCACCGCGGCCGCCGGCCTGGCGTTCGCGCTCGGTACCGCCTGGGGCGCGGAGCTGCGCGGACGGATGACGCTCGCGAGCGGCCAACCCGCGGCCAACGAGATGATCAAGCTCAAGGACAAGGAGATCGGGAAAACTGACGGCGCGGGAGCGTACCTGCTCAATCTGCCCGCCGGGAAGCACACCCTGACCGTGAAGGGTCAGCCGATCGACGTCCAGGTCTCGCCGAACGGCAGCCGCCAGGACGTGCGGCTCAAGTAGAGCCATGGCTGACGAGCAGCCGGGCAGCCGGTTCAAGCGCTTTCTCGAGTACCTCGAAACGATCAGCAAGATCCTCGGCGGGGTGAGCATCCCGATCGCCGGGCTGTTCGTCACGCTGGCGCTGCACCAGCAAACCGAATCCAACCAGCGGGCGCAGCTCTACGCCAACATCATGACCGGACGCGAAAAGGCGGACAGCGACGTCCGGGCCCAGATGTTCAGTCGTCTCCTCGACCGCTACCTCGTCACGTCCGGCGGCGTGACCCTCGACGGGTTCCGCGACCGCGTCATGTTCCTCGATCTGGTCCAGGCCAACTTCGAGGAGTATTTCAACGCCCGGCCGCTGTTCACCCGCCTGTACGAGCAGATCCGGGATCAGGAGGCGCGGACGCGCGGCGCCGACCGGCAGGCGTGGGGGGCGCTCAAGCAGCAGCTCTTCGAGATCGCCAAGGACACGACCTCGCGGCAGGTAGCGCTCCTCGTCCGCTCGGGCCACCTGACCGAGGACATCGTGGTCCCGCTGACTTCCGCCGACAGCGCCACGCCCTCACAGCCGTCGGTGAGCCAGCGGATCGCCCTCTACTCGACGCGCGGCCTGACCGGCCTGAACGGGCTCTTCGTGCCGGCCGAGGACGGCTGGGCTGCTCCGCCGGGCCAGGCCGCGGACACCGCCAAGGATCGCGACACGGCCCGGAGCCAGGACGACGGACGCAAGCGCCACTCCATCATCATCCGCGTCAACCAGATCCTGGAGTCCGCGGCCAAGGTCACGGTCTTCCTCTACGAGGACGTGTACAAGAACAAGCGGCTCGTGCCCGAGGAGTCGATTGCGCAGGTGAGGCCGATCGAGTTCGAGGTCTCGTTTTTCTCCACGCCGTACATGGACAACACCCGGCTCTTCGGCGGCAGCCGCTTCTCCGTCATCTACGACGGGTGCATCGACCCCAGCGTCGAGGACCAGGTGTGCCGGTTCCCGCTCAAAGCGTCGGCCCAGCCGCGGGCGCAGTTCAAGGTGGTCACGTTCGACGAGGCGTTTCTGAGCCAGCGCGACCGGCCCTACGTCGACCAGATCCTCGAGAAGATCGGCGCGGCCAAGGGATGGTGACCGGCCGCGCGATTTCCGCCGCTCTGCTCCTGCTGGACCTCGCGGCGGTCCCCGTGGCGCGCGCCGCCCAGAGCGTCACGCCCGCCGACGACGCCTACCACTACGCGGCCTGGGCCGACGGCGCGCACGACGCGACATACACCGAATGGTGGTACTTCAACGTCGTCGACGCGAACGCGGGCGTGCGCGCGATCTTCAGCTACTTCATCGCCGATCCGGGCGGCCTGCAGGGGCCGCCGCGGGTTCAGGTCGTCTCGGCCGCGTACACATCGGGCGGGACTGTGTGGGCCATCGACGCCTACCCGGCCGAGGCCTTCGCCGCCAGCACCCAGCGGGCCGACGTCGTCATCGGCTCGTGCCGCATCGAGGTGTTCGATCCACCTTCACGAACACGCGATGGGCGTTCGACCCCACCGAGCGCGTGTGGTACCCGACCGAGTCGCTGCTCGCGGCAGACGACGGGCACCGGCGGCTTCGCGTCGTGATGACCGCCGTCGAGACCGTGCCCCTGCGTGGGGATCTGCCGTTGCCGCTGGCGGACGTCATCATCTTCGAGCAGACCGCGCGCTACCAGGGATGGCTATGGACACGCGGCCCTGATGGTCGCTGGCGGCTCGAGACGGTCTTCGACGGTGAAGGTTTCAAGGAGTACACCGCGAAGCACTACTGAGCCGTCGGATCCCGTCGAAGCCGCGGACCCCTCCCGACTCGTTGACAACGCCCCCGCCCGGGCCTAAGTTCGCGCATGCGCTTGCACACGAGGGACGGACGCGGTCCCGCGGGAGGACATTCGTGATCCCAAAGCTGAGCGGCGACATCCGGCCTCTCATCCCCAAGCTCGGTCTCCGCAACTACTGGTACCCGGCGCTGCCCGCGCGCGCGGTGGGCTGGCGCAAGCCCGTGAAGGTCTCCCTGCTCGGCGCGGACATTTGCCTCTTCCGCGGCGCCACCGGCGCCGTCGCGGCGATCCAGGACGTCTGCCCGCACCGCGGCGCGCGCCTGAGCCAGGGCAATTGCCACTACCGGGGGACGGTGGCCTGTCCGTACCACGGCTGGGTGTTCGACGAGTCCGGCAAGAACGTGATGGTGCTCTCCGAAGGGCCGGCCTCGGGCGTGTGCGGCAAGCCGGGCACGGAGGCGAAGATCTACCCGACGCGGACGCTCAGGGGGTTGGTGTTCGTCTGGATCGGAGACGGCGACCCGGCGCCCATCGAAGAGGACGTGCCGGAAGAGTTCTTCGACGACGAGGCGCTCGTTCTCATCGGCCGGGTCTACTGGCGATGCAACTGGGAGGTCGCGCTCGAGAACTCGATGGACTCGCACGTCAACTACGTCCACCGGGACGCTCTCGTGGTCGCTCGCGCCGGCTTCATCGCGCGCGGCGCGCAGGGCGAGCACCCGATCTTCGTCGGCAACGGCTTCGGCGGCGACGTGGGCGAGAGCACCTATTTGCGGAAGAGCCCACGGTTCGACATCTATCCCGACGGGCGCCGGTGGCCGAAGACGAACTACCGCCGCCTCTGGACGTGGCTCTTCCGGCCGCTCGCCGAGCGCGCGCGCCGCCACATCCCGCCGCCCCGCACGGCGCGCTGGTGCGGTGGCCATCACTTGCCCGGCATGTTCCGCGCCGAGTTCGCGTGGGACCTTTACACCCGCATGTGCGTGCCGGTGGAGGAGAACCTCACGCGGGTCTGGTACTACCACTACCTCCGGCCGACGGGCGCGCTCCAGCGGCTCTGGCAGCGGATCCTGTACGGCGCGCTGCACCGGTGGATCATCGAGTACAACTTCTCCCGCCAGGACGAGCGCGTGATGCTCGACCAGCGCTACGACACGCCGGAGAAGCTCTCGGGGACCGATGCCGAGGTCATCCAGTGGCGCCGCCTCGTCGTCACCAAGCACTTCGGCGGGCGCGACGCCGAGTTCGACTACCGGAACCCCGACGGCATGGCGCCGGACCAGGTGCCGCTGAGCCGCGTGTCCGTGCGGTACGTGCAAGAGCAGGCGCGCGCGAAGTCGTAGTCGCGCTTCGACAGAGACCACCGATGAGGCTCGCGGGCAAGGTCGCCATCGTCACCGGCACCAGTCCCAACATCGGCGGCGGTATCGCCCAGGGGCTGGCCGATGAGGGCGCCGCGGTCGCCTGCGTCGATCTGGTGCCGGAGAACGCGCGGCAGTGCGCCGACTGGATCGAGCGCCGCGGCGGCGACGCGCTCGGCATCACCTGCGACGTCACCGACGAGGCGCAGGTGGCGGCGATGGTCGCGCGCGTCCGCGAGACCTACCGCGGGGTCGACGTCCTCGTCAACAACGCTGGAATCCTCGGCGGCCTGAGCGTGCTCGATATGCCGCTCGAGCGCTGGACCCGCCAGATCGGCGTGAACCTCACCGGGACGTTCCTGTGCACCAAGCACGTCGGCCGGCTCATGGTCGAGCAGGGACGCCGGGGCAGCATCATCGTGATCGTGTCAACGGCCGGACACCAGGGACAGGCCGGAAACATCGCGTACTGCACGAGCAAGAGCGGCCTGCTCAACTTCACCCGGGCCGCGGCCATGGACCTGGCCAAGCACGGGATCCGCGTGAACAGCCTCACCCCGACCGCGACCGATCGCGAAGAGTCCCTCGAGCGCGCGGTGGCGTGGGGCCGTCCACGATCCGACAGCGGCAGCGGCCGGATGCTCGACTTCGAGAAGATGGTGCCGGCCGGCCGGCTCCCGAGCCCGCGACACTACGCCAGCGCCGCCGTGTTCCTGGCCTGCGACGACTCCGAGATGATCACCGGCTTCGACCTGCGCGTGGACGGCGGCGCGATCGCCAAGTACTGGCCGTGGATCCCGAACGCCTGAGCGTCGCCACCGGAAGGGGCCGCCCAGGGGAGCGCGTGCGCCCTCAGCCAGCGGCGATCGGACTCGGCACCACCGCGGGAAGCGGCCGCGGCGGGCGGAACGTGAACGCGATGGCCACGGCGCCCAGGCCGATGCCGAACGAGCCCATGTAGAGCCAGAAGTAGCTGCCGAACGTGTCGTAGAGCCAGCCACCGGCCCACGGCCCGAGGGCCATGCCCAGCGTAGCCACGGTGCCGACCGCGCCGAAGACGGTCCCCATGATGCGGGCGCCGAAGTACTCGCGCACCAGGATCGCGTAGAGCGGCATCGCGCCCCCGTAAGCGAATCCGAACACGACGGCCACGGCGTAGAAGCTTGCGAGGTCACGCGTGAACACGTAGAGGCTCACCGCGACCGCCTGGAGGGCCAGGCCCATCAGCAGCATGCGCTTGGCGCCGATGCGATCGGCCATGAGCCCGCAGAGGATCCGGCCGCTGAGCGAGGCCACCCCTGCCACGCCGAGCACGGTGGTGGCGGCCATCGCCGTCACCCCGTTGTCGATCGCGTGGGTGACCATGTGGAAGATCGGGCCCGAGTGAGCGGCGCAGCACGCGAAATTCGTGAGCGCGATCGCGGCGAACTGCGGCGTGCGCAGCGCCTGCCCCACCGTGAACTCGCCGCCGTCGCCGCCGGCCGCCGCGGCCGAAGCCGCGCCAGACCCGGCCGCCGACGGCTCGCGCACGAGAAAGGCGGCCGGGATGACGACGAGCCAGGCGATGTCGCCGATCACGAGCATCGCCGTGCGCCAGTCGTAGCTCGTGATGATCCAGCGCGCGAGCGGTCCCACCACTGTCGAGCCGAGTCCGAGTCCGGCCGACACCAGCGCGACGGCCAGGCTACGGTTCCGCGTGAACCACCGGGTGGTCGTCGCCGTCAGCGGCGTGTAGAAGCTCCCCGCCGCCAGGCCGACCGGCACGCCGAACATGATCTGGAACTGGCTGAGCGAGCCGGCCTGGCTGGCCGTCACCATGCCGGCGCCGAGCAGCACCCCCCCGCAGAGGACGACGGCGCGCGTCCCGAATCGGTCGGACAGCGCGCCCCAGAGGAACGAGCCGATGCCCATGCAGAGCCAGTTGATGAGCGCCGCGGTGGAGATGCCCGTGCGGGACCAGCCCGTCGCTTCCGACATGGGCTGCAGGAAGATGCTGAGCGAGAGCATCGCGCCGACCCCGATGCAGGTCACGACGATGCCCGTGCCGACGATGACCCAGCCGTAGAAGATCTTGCTCATCCGCGGCTCGCGAACTGGAGCAGCTGCACCAGGTTACCTTCCGGATCCTCGAGCGTGGCGAGCTTCACGTTGGTGTAGTCCGTCGGATCCTCGACGAACTTCACCCCGGCGTCCTTCAGCCGCC
>Ga0066710_100005981_pt1 | contig 11255 bp, 2 predicted proteins | sample GraSoiAngelo_159_FD_79666 | JGI IMG/M metagenome (GOLD analysis project Ga0066710, IMG submission 79666) | Grasslands soil microbial communities from the Angelo Coastal Reserve, California, USA - 14_1009_16_40cm | ecosystem: Environmental > Terrestrial > Soil > Grasslands | place: USA... | reverse complement strand
TCGTCGGCCGCGACGCCGAGATCGAGCAGATCCGCCGGGCGCTGGCCCTCGCGCACGATGGGCGCGGCCAGCTCGTCGCCGTCGTGGGGGAACCCGGCGTGGGGAAGTCCCATCACACCAGAATATGCGCTCGCTATGAACTGGTCGCCGACAGCGTCCTCGGACTGGAGCACGGCAAGGCTGAACCCGTGGCGACGGGCTGAGATGGGGGACATCCTGGACCTTGGGGCTGGCGCCGTCCACGTCTGGCGCATCGAGTTGGACGTCCCCGCGTTGATCCGAGCGCGTCTCTGGACCGTGCTCACCGAGGACGAGCGTCGCCGGGCCCTGCGTTTCCACTTCGCCGCCGACACGGAACGCTTCGTCGTGGCTCACGCCGCTCTACGCCTGATCCTCGCGCGCTACCTGGGCGGCGCCGACCCTGCCGCCCTCTGCTTCTCCACCGGAGCGTTCGGCAAGCCGGCGCTGGCGGGCGCGCCCCAGTTCAACCTCTCCCATTCCGATGCCTTGGCGCTGTGCGCGGTCGCGCGCACGCGCGTCGGTGTGGACGTGGAGAGGATTCGTCCCGACTTCGCGACGGATGACATCGCGTCGTCGCACTTCTCGCGCCATGAGTATGCGGCGCTCCGGGCGGTTCCGCCCGCGCAACGGTCCGCGGCGTTCTTCGCCTGCTGGGCGCGCAAGGAGGCCTACATCAAGGCGAGAGGCGAGGGCCTTTCGCTGGCCCTCGACACGTTCGATGTCTCCCTGTCGCCGGGGGAGACGGCGGCGATTGTCGGGACGCGCCCGGATCCTGCCGAGGCCCGCCGCTGGTCGTTGTCGTCCCTCGATGTGGGGCGGAGCTACGCGGCCGCTGTGGTCCTGGAGGGCGAGCTCGCGTGTCTCGGCTGCTGGCAGTGGGTCCCGAACCTTGAAGATACGCGTCAGAAGCGATAGAGCGCGCACCCCACCTGCAGGCCCGAGCCGACGGCAACGAGTACCCCCAGATCACCGGCGGCCACCTGACCCTGCTCGCGCGCCTGTCGCAGCGCATACGGCAGCGATGATGTGAACAGGTCGCCGTCTCGGCTCGCGTCGACGAGGCGCGCGCGCGGCACTCCGAGCCGCGCGGCGAGCGCTCCGACGAACTGCGGCGACAGCTGGGGCGGGAAGATGGCCTTCACGCGCGCCAGTTCCATGCGCTCCACGGCCAAGAGCTCCCGGACCGCCTGCTCGATGAGTGAGAGATACTCGGCGTGGAGGTCCGGCGCTCGCTCGTGGCGCAGAAACGGGACTCCGCCGCCGAGCTGGCCGGCGGTCCGGTAAGCGTCCAGCCGATCGGCGCGATAGGTGAAGGTGAAGGCCCCGAAGCCGCTCTCTCCTCTCGAATCTTCGTCCAGGATCAGCGCCGAGCCCGTTTCGCGGAGGCCGAGCAGGCGATCGGGGCGCGGTCCGCGGTTGTTCTCGACTTCGGCCGTCGCGACCATCGCCGTGCGGAACTTCCCGGCCAGGATCGCCTCGGCGGCCGCCCAGCAGGCGTTCAGGAAGCCCACCGCGCCGTTGAAGACGTCCAGCGCCAGCGTCTTCCGACCTTCGGGCGAGCGCACATCGTGGTTCATCGCCAGTACGCCCGCGAGCATCGCCGCCTGCGCCGGCTCGCACAGGAACTCGTCGCGATACACCCCGGCGTACAGGAGCAGCTCCACCTCGCTGCGGTCGTGCCTCGAGCGGGCCAGGCAGTCCTCCGCGGCGCACCGCGCCATCTCCAGCGCGGTGCGGCCCGGCGCGCCCGGGAGGGGAAGTACCCCGACACTCTCCACCCGGACCCGCGCGGTACGGCGGATCGGAGCGGGGATCGGCCGGCGCGCGGGGCGGACGGGCTCCGGCGCCCGATGCGGCGCCGGGCCGCGCAACCGCTCGGGCAGGTCGTCGAAGGTGTAGAGCGCCGTCCCGATTGTCTGGCCCGACCCGCTGATGCCGAAGATCACGCGGTCGCCCGTTCGCACGGTCCCCGCGGCAATCCGGTCGGCGAGCGCCACCCAGTGCGTGGTCGTGGCCGTGTTCCCCCTCTCCCGGAGGTTGATCACGGTGTTGCCCTCGTGGGCGACCTTCCGGCGGTAGAGCTGGTTGATCGCCCGCATCGCTTCGCGCAGCGCCGTCTCGGAGGTCTGGTGCATCACGAGATGGTCGAACGCCTCGGGCCGCCACCCGCCCCGGCGGAGCACGTACGCCGAGTGCGACACGGCGTGGGCCACTCCCACCGCGGTCTGCCGGATCGCGTCGGTGAGCATGATGGCCCCTCCGTGATCGCGGTCGGTCGCCTTGGCGACGCAGAGCCCGCTGTAGCGGCCGAGCGTGTAGAGGTCGATCTCCTGGAAGCCGACCCGGGCGCCGGCCGAACGCTCCAGCACCATGGCGACCCCGGCATCACCCAGCGTGAGGCATGCCAACCGCGGGTCCATGAAGCCTTCGATCTCGCGCTGGGCGGTCGCGGTGAGGTGCGAGATGTACTCTCCGCTCACCACCAGCACCCGCCGCACGGCACCGGAGCGCAGCCAGGCGTCGGCCAGGTTGATGGCCGTGAAGACACCGGTGCAGGCGTTGCTCACGTCGAAGGCGAGCGCGCTCACGAGCCCGAAGCGTTCGCGGAGCGCCACGGCCGTCCCTGGCTCGAACGAGAATCGGTTGGGTCCGTCGAAGCGCGAGATATTGCAGCAGACGACCAGGTCGATGTCGGCGGGGGCGTGGCGGGAGCGAGCCAGACAGTCGGCCACCGCGCGCGCGGCCAGGTCAATCGAGAATTCCGTGTCCCCGGCCATACGTCGCGTTCGGATCCCGGTCATCCGTTCCAGCGGGAAGAGCATGCGCTTGCTGCAGCCGCGGAGCACCTCGTCGGTGGACACGACCCGCGGCGGCAAGTACACGGCCAGACTCTCGATCACCGTGTTCTCGGCGGCGATCGCCAGCGCCGGGGTCCGGCCATCGGCCGGGGTCTCCTCCCCGGTTGGATCAGCAATGACGCCGAGCCCGACCTCCGCCGGGAGCTCGCGGTCGGGGCCGCGCCGCTCGAGCGCCTCGGCCAGCTCCCGCACCGTCTGATACTGGAAGAGCAGCTCGGGAATGAGCGGGAGTCCCGCCGCCCGGGCCCGCTCGGCGACGCGAAGCGTCTGAAGCGACGCTCCGCCCAGGTCGAAGAAATTGTCGTTCGCCCCCACCCGCGCGATCCCGAGCACCTCCGCCCAGAGTGCGGCCACGAGGACCTCCGTCCCCTCTCGCGGCGGCTCGAAATCGGTCTCCGTCTCCGGGCGCTCCCAGGTGGGCGCGGGAAGCGCGAGCCGATCCACTTTCCGGTTCAGCGTGAGCGGGAACGCATCCACCGCCACGAACGCCGTGGGGACCATGTAATCGGGTAGCCGCTCCCTGAGGAAGCGGCGCAGTTCCCCCGGCGCCGGCACCTGGAGGGTGTGGGCGGCGATGGGGTCAAGGGCGCCGCGCTCGCCGCGGCGCGCCGCGTACAGCATGTAGATGAACTCGGAGCCGTGTTCCACCACCACGGTACGGTCGTAGGTGGCGTCGAATCCGTGGCGCTCCAGCAGCTGCAGGATGGCGTCCAGCAGCGGACGGGTGTGCACCTCGAGCACCATCTGCCGCACCCGAGGCCAGTGTTCGTCACGCAGGCCGCGGAGGATGTCGAGCTCGCTCTTCTCGGCATCGATCTTCAGCAGGTCGATCCGTTCGACGCTGTGCTCATCGATCACGTCGGAGAGGGTGCGCAACTCGCAGCCATAGACCTCGCTCTCCAGGTACGTCTCCACGGCGTCCAGGTCGTGGGCGTCCACCGCCAGCCCGGCATCTCTCACGCGAGCCTCTCGGAGAAAGCTCGCCACGATGGAGCGGATCAGCTGGGTGTCACCGCTGGGGAACCGCCCCGAGAGCGCGGCCAGTCGGGGATAGAACGTGAAATCCGCCCGTCCCGGCCGATCGGCGAGGCCGCAGGGGAAGACCACCGCGTCCACTCGGTTGAGCGCAACGTTGCTGCGCAGCCGCTCGAAGTTGGGCGGGAGTGGCTCGAACGCGTAGATCCGAGCCCGCCCGCACTCGGCGTGCGCGAAGAGAGTGAACAACCCGATGTTCGCGCCCACGTCGAAGACGCAGTCGCCCTCCTTGAGCGAGATGCCATGCCTGAGATAGGTGCGGTCCTCGAAGACCTCCTTGAAGACCGCGTTCGTCTGATAGGCGTCGTGCGGGACGACCTCCATGCCATTGGGGAGGCGATACCGCCTGGGGCCGTCGCCGTTGCCCGACGAGGCGGACCAGCCCGCTGAGCGAGACGTCGGAGTCTCCCCGCCCACCCTCCGGGGCACGAAGTACGCCACGAGGCGGTGCTCGCCGTGGGGATCCTCGCGCACCACCACCGCCGATTCCCGCACTCCCGGGTGCGCGGCCAGGGCCGCCTCCACCTCGCCCGGCTCGATCCTGTAGCCGCTCAGCTTCATCTGGTGGTCCACCCGCCCGAGGAACTCCAGCGCTCCGTTCTCGAGGCGGCGGGCCCGGTCGCCGGTGCAAAAGAGGCGCATGCCCGGCTCGGTGGCGAAGGGATCCGGGATGAATTTTGCCGCCGTGATGGCGGGCTCGCCGACGTAGCCGCGAGCCACGACGCCACCGCCCACGTACAACTCTCCCGGCACTCCGGGGGGCACGTGGCGAAGCCGTGCATCCAGCAGGTAGAGAGAAGCGCCGGCGATCGGACCGCCGATAGGCACTGTCGCACTCAGGGGCTCACCGACTCGGTAGGCGGCGCACCAGACCGTCGCCTCGGTGGGCCCGTAGAGGTTCCACAGGGCGCCCACCCGCTGTACGAGTCGGGTGGCCAGTGCCCACGGGAGCACCTCGCCGCCGCACAGCGCGGTCAGACGGGAGGACCCCGCCCACCCGGCCTCCAGCAGAAGGCGCCACCCGGCGGGGGTGGCTTGCATCACCGTCGCCCCGTGCTCACGGATGGCCGCGGCCAACCGCACGCCGTCGGCGGTCACCTCGCGCGACACGATCACCACCCGCGCACCGACCGTCAGCGGGAGGAGGAGCTCCAGCACGGCGATGTCGAACGTGAGCGTGGTGACCGCGAGGAGCACATCGTCCGGCTCGATCCCGGGCTCGTTCTGCATGGCGCGGAGGAAGCCGGCGAGCGCGCCGCACGTGACCTGAACTCCCTTCGGACTGCCAGTGGAGCCCGAGGTGTAGATCACGTACGCAAGGTGGTCCGGCCCCGCGCGATCGTCGAGCGGCCTCGCGGGTCCAGCCTGCTCCCCGCCATCCAACTGTCCATCTCCGCCCAGCACGACCACGTGAATGCCGTGCTCGGGGAGACTGCCGAGCAGGGCCTGCTCCGTCAGCAGCACCGACGCACCAGAGTGTCGGAGCATGAACGCCGCCCGCTTCGGGGGGTGCGCGGGCTCCATGGGAAGGTACGCCCCGCCCGACTTCAGCACGGCAAGCATTGCTACGACCATCGCGGCCGAGCGGTCCAGGCGGATGGCGACGACGGAGTCTGGCCCCACGCCGAGCTGGACAAGCCTCCCGGCAAGCCGCTGGGCGCGACGATCCAGCTCGGTATATGTCAGCTTGGTCCCGCCGCAGATGACCGCGACGGCCGACGGGGTACGCGCGGTTTGCCGTTCGACCCAGCGATGCACGCCCTCGTAAGGGCACCGTTCCAGCGGGGCTCCGTGGGCCAGCTCCGCCAGCCGGCGCTCCTCCGACTCGGAGAGGAGGTGAATCCGGGAGATCCGCTCCTCGGGGCGGGCGACGACCGCCTCCAGCAGCGTGCGGAAGTGCTCCACCATTCGGGCGACGGTTGCCGCCTCGAAGAGGTCGGGGTTGTACAGCCACGCGGTCTCCAGGCTCCCGTCGCCTTCCACCACCACGGTGAGCGTCAGGTCCACCGGCGCACCCCGCTGGCCTGACGCATAGGGCTCCATCCCGGCGGCGCTGACGCCGGCGCGCACCGATCTGTCCCAGAAGAAGGCCACCTGGAAGAGGGGCGAACGGCTCGCGTCGCGGCGCGGGCGCAGGCGTTCGACCAGCACGGGAAACGGGAAGTCCTGGTGCGCCAGCGCTCCCAGGACCGCTTCGCGTGTCCGCCCAAGGAACGCCAAGAAGGACGGGTCGCCGGAGAGGTCGCCCCGCAGCACCACGGGGTTGATCAGGTATCCGACGATCTCGTCCAGCTCGGGACGGCTTCGCCCGACCATCGGGGAACCCACCGGAACATCCTCCTGGCCGGAGTAGCGCGAGAGCAGCACTTGGAAGGCTGCCAAGACCACCGTGTACAGGGTCGTGCCTTCAGCGACCGCCATGGCGCGCAAGCCTGTCGTGAGCGCCTGATCCAGCCGCGCCGAATGGGAGGCGCCCCGGTATGTCTGCACGGGAGGCCGCGGACGATCGAGGGGGAGCTCGAGCGGTGGGAGCTGACCCGACAGCCGTTCGCGCCAATAGTTCCATGCGCGCTCAGCCTGGGGCGCCGCCGACGCGGCGGCCTGCCACCGTACGTAGTCCGTGAATTGCGCCACGGGAGGAAGCGTGACCGGCTGGCCGGCGCGGATCGCGGTGTAGAGACGCTCCAGTTCGCTGCGCAGGATATCGAGCGACCAGAAATCGATGGCGATGTGATGGAAGACGAACACGAGGACGTCGCCGTCCGCGGCCCTCCTGAAGAGCGAGGTGCGCAGTACCGGGCCAGTCTCCAGGTCGAAGGGGCGGTCGGATTCGGCCCCCACGCGATCGCGCAACTCCGCCTCGCTCCACCCTTCCGCGTCGATCGTCTCCAGCCGTGCCTCTCCACTGGGGGCCACCACCTGCATGGGTTCTCCGCCTTGCGATGCGTACGTGGTCCGCAGGATGGCGTGGCGATCCACCAGCGCCTGGAGGGCCGCGCGCAGCGCGGGCACGTCGGCGGCCGGGTGGATCCGGACGGCCGTCATGATGTTGTATGCCGCGCTGTCGGGTGCCAGGCGATGCAGGAACCACAGGGCCGACTGGCCTGGTGAGAGGGGGCATGTCGTCGGGGAGCGCGCCGCGCGCTTCTGGAGGAGTCGGGCGAGAAGCTCTCGCTTCTCCCGGGGCGTCAGGTTCGAGAGCGCATCAGACGGCATGGACACCGATCACTCGTCTCGCGACGGGTACAAGTCGCGCAGCAGGAGATCGACCTCGTCGTCGGAAAGATCCGAGACCCGCTGCGCGATGTCCCCTGCGGTGCGCGCCTCCGAGCTCGCCTCTGCGCGAGGCTCCGCAGCCGCGACCGCGGGAACGGACGGAGGTTGCTCGCCGGCCGAGTCAGCCAGCAGCTCCATCAGGCGGGCCAGCAGCTGCGACACACTCGATCCCTGGAGAAAGGTGACGATCGGCACCGAGACCCCGAGCGCGTTTTGGATCTGGGTCTTGAGCTCGATCGCCATGAGCGAGTCGAGCCCCATGCGGGGAATCGGAACCTCCATGTCCACCTCCTCGGGGGAGAGGCGCAGCACCTTCGCCACCTGGGCCCGCAGATGGACTTCGAGCAGCCGTAGGCCTTCCTCGGGGCCCGCCGCCAGGAGTTGTTCCCGGGAAAGTTCCCATCGCACGGCTCCTGGCGCCGGTCCGTGGGCGGCGGCGTTGTCCGCCGCCAGCGCCGACAGGAGCGGCGCCGTGGCGGCGTCGGGGCTGGCTCGGAAAAAGCGAGGCCAGTCGATCCGCATCACCGCCGCCAATGTGTCGCCCTCGGCCAGGAGCCGCCCGAGCGCCGCCAGTGCCAGGGAAGGCGGCATGGCCCCCACGCCGAGCGCGTCGAGCCCTCGCAAGCCTCCCGCGGTGCGGGCGACCATGCCCACCTCGCCCCACGGACCCCACGCCACACTCTGGGCCGGGAGGCCCAGCGCGCGGCGGTGACATGCCAGCGCGTCCAGGAAGCTGTTGGCCGCGGCGTAGTTTGCCGCGCCCTGCCCCAGCCAACCCAGCAAGGAGGGAACGGCGGAGAACAAGACGAAGAAATCCAGATCGGCGTGCTCGAAAGCACGATGGAGGGCCCAGCCACCCGACACCTTGGGCCGCAGCACCTCCCGGAACGCTTCCTGGTTCAGCTCGGTGAGCAGGGCACCACGCACGACACCGGCGGCGTGAAACACCCCGCGCACATCCGGCCAGCCGGCGGCGGTCAGCCCGTCCAGGACTGCCTGCACGGCATGCTGGTCGGCCACGTCCGCCTCGGCGATGTAGACGCGGGCGCCCCGACGCTCCAACTCGAGCACCGCAGCGATCCGTCCGGCATCGGCGCTGCCCACCGGGGCCGCGTCCCACCGCTCGCGAGGCGGAAGCCCGGTGCGCCCCATCAGTACGACGTGGCGCGCGCCACCAGCGACCATCCACTTGGCGACCTCCTGCCCCAGGTCTCCCAGTCCACCTGTCACGAGGTACGCCGCGTCGCCGCGGAACTGTTTGGCAGGCGCCGGCTCCGCGGCCCTGGGGCGGCGCATGAGACGCGCCGCGTACCGTCTGCCACCACGAAGCGCCAGCTGCGTCTCCCGGCCTCCTTCCAGGACGATTGTGACTAGTTCCCGGGCCGCATCGGCTGGCGGCGTGGTCGAATCCAAGTCGACCAACCCTCCGAGCCGGTCGGCCAACTCCACCTCAGCCGCGCGTCCCAGGCCCCAGATGGGCGCCTGAAGCGCGTTGACCTCCGTCGAAGATCTCCCGGCCGGCTGGGCGCTCCGAGTCACCAGCCAGACCCGGGCGGCAGAGCCAGCGGCCACGAGCGCTCGAAAGATCTCGACCGCGGTCCAGGCGCCAAGCGTCTGGGCGGCCTCGACGTCGCCGACGGCCGCGACATCGGAAGAGCTCGCATCGAGGCTCCACAGGTGTACGACGCCGCGCAGGCTGCGAAGGTCGGGATCGGCCGGCAGGCTCCGCTCGAGCGCTCCTGGCTCGGTCGCGGACTCCACCACGCAGCAACGCCCGCCGCGCGCCTCCAGCTCTCTGGCCATCGCTCCGCCGACGCCGGAACGGTCAGCCAGGATCAGCCAGTCTCCGTCGGCAGCCTTCATCTCCGCTCGACTGTCGACGCTCTCCCAGCATGGCTCGTAGAGCAGGTCGTCGGTGCCGGCGGGACTCGGAGCAGCACTGGCGCCGATCCGCTGTAGACGGACGCCCGAGGCTTCCACCAAGAGCTTGCCATCCTCGTCGAACAGATGCAGGTTTCCCTCCACCGCACCCCCACCGGCATCGCCGCGCGTGGTCGCGTGGCTCCACACACCGGTGGGCGGGAGGACCCGATGGATTCGGAGCTCGCCGACACCCGAGACCACCCAGGTGCCGCTGGCCCAGTCGGAACGGGACACGGCGGCGGCCAGGGACTGAAGACAGGCGCCCAGGAAGGCAGGGTGCGCCAGCCAGGGGCCGGCACCGACCTCCAGCTCCGGGGCCGGCCGGATGTACGCCAGCGCCTCGCCGTGGCCTAGCCAGACCCGCTGAATCCCCGCGAACGCCGGCCCGCGGGCAGAAAGCTTGGCGAGAAACTCGCGCCCGGAGACCTCGGTCGTGCATCGCTCTCGTACGCGGTCGGGGGGCTCGGGAGCCGGTCGCTCCGGTCCCTGCCAGGCGGCACACATCCGGCGTAGTCGATCGAGGTGAGGCAGGTGTTGCAGAATCGACTCGGCGGTGGGGCCGAAGTCGAGGAGGCAAGTCACCTCGTCCACCCCCACGTCGCTGAGCGCGGCCACCAGGTGCCGGCACGACTCGGGAGTGCCGAGGAGCGCGCGCTGCGAGTAGAAGCGCTCGAAGAGAAACTCGGCGAAGGCGTCTCGGTCGGGCTCCGAGAGCAAGGCCGGGTCTAGGGAGCGTCCGCGACTCTGCCCGAACGCGGTGAGAAGGTGGGCGATCGACTTCAGGTACCTCGTGTACGGCCCGCGAACCTCCTCGCGCACGTCATCGACATCGTCCCCGAGGAAGGTGTGGAGCATGACGGCGACGCGGCCGCTCGCCGGGTCGTGCCCATGGCGCGCGCGTGCGTCGCGGTACAGGGCGATCTTTCGGCCCAGCTCCTGGACGTCCTGGTCCAGGAGGTGGGTGAGGAGGTTCGCGCCCAGCTCGCCGGCCCGGGCGAAGGTTTCTGGATTTCCCGCGGCGGTGATCCAGAGGGGGAAGGTCCGCTGCACGGGGGGAGGTTGGATCCGCACCTCGACGGCTTCCCCGGTCCCACCGGTGGCCGTGATGGTCTCGCCCTCCCACAGTCGGCGTACCGTGTCGATGCCGCGGAACATGGCCGCATGCCGGTCGGCATAGCGCCCGGGGAAGAAGACGAAGTCATTCGGGTGCCACCCCGAGGCGAACGAAAGCTCCACGCGCCCACCCGAGAGGTTGTCGACCATCGCCCACTCCTCGGCCACGCGGATCGGGTCGTGCAGGGGGAGCACGACGCTCCCGGCCCGCAGGCGGACGCGCTCGGTCTCGCGAGCGAGCGCAGCATGCAGGACGGACGGGTTCGGGTAGAGACAGCCCAGCCGCGTGAAGTGGCGCTCCGGAACCAGCACTGCCGCGAAATCGTGATGGTCGGCGAAACGTGCGGCCTCGATGACGAGCTTGTAGCGCTCATCCGTGAGCGCGTCATCGCTGGCCGCGAAGAACATCACGGAGAAGTCGACGGGCCGACCGAGCCGGGGCGCGGGGGCCCCGGCGAGGCGCGCAGTCGGCGTTTCCCCCGTCACGGTGCCGCTGGCGTTCAACTCCCAGTCGCCCCGTGCGGTCGCACTGTGCACACGGAACGCGGCGGCGCCCGGCGCTCTCAGCGACAGGCTGATCTGCACCCGACGCCGGCCCTCGGCGGGAAGAACGAGGAGCTTGTGAAACGCGAGCGCCGAGACGGAGCGCGCGTCCGGACCCAACGTCTCCCGAGCTGCCGCGAGCGCCATCTCGACATACGCGGTAAAGGGCACGACCACGGCGCCTTCCAGCGTGTGGGCCGCCATCCATGGCATGCGGACGAGGTCGAGCTCGGTCTCCCAGACGCGCGTCTCGGGGAGGCCGGCAACCTCCGGCAGGCGCGCTCCAAGAAGAGGATGGCCGCTCCAAGCCGGAGAAGAGGCCGGCCCGTTGCCCCCACTGCCCGGCGCCGTCCGGTGCGCCGCCTCCAGCCAGCACGGCACCCGCTGCCACGGGTACGCCGGCAGCGTCACCACCCGCCCGGCCGGCACCACCTCGCCCCACCTCACCCCAGCGCCCAGCGCGTACAGCGCCCCCAGCGTCTCCAG
>Ga0066710_100005980_pt1 | contig 11255 bp, 8 predicted proteins | sample GraSoiAngelo_159_FD_79666 | JGI IMG/M metagenome (GOLD analysis project Ga0066710, IMG submission 79666) | Grasslands soil microbial communities from the Angelo Coastal Reserve, California, USA - 14_1009_16_40cm | ecosystem: Environmental > Terrestrial > Soil > Grasslands | place: USA... | reverse complement strand
GCTGGTTCCATCTCACCTTCGGTCCCGGTATTCTGGCAGTGGGTTTACGGCGCCGAGCCTGCCCAACCTCTTGACAGAGAACTACTCTCCGAGTCACCTTAGTCGTCCGTCGTACCTCTCAAGCCCGGTCGCCCCCTCCCACGCCGGAGGCGTCGACACACCCTGGATGGAGTTCTGTTGAACCGATCGCTAGCACATCACCTTGAACGGATCACCGCGCGTCTTGGCTTGCCCGCCCGCTGGGGCCGGCTAACGCTGATCGCCGTGACGGGGGGTGTCCCGGGTGCCTTGCTCGGGATCGCGATCGCACTCGTTGCTCCCAAGCACTACGAGGCGACGGCATTGATCGCGATCGACGCACCAACCCAGTTTGGGGCCCTCGGCGATCTGGCAGGCCTGGCGGCCCAATTCGGCGTGCCGACTGCGAGCGGAACGAGCCCGTTCTATTTCGCAGCACTGGGCTCCAACACTGATGTTCTGGACCGCGTCTTGAACATGTCCATTGCCGTAGGCGACTCGACGCTCCACTTGATCGACCTGTACCGTCCCGGGCTCCGAAGTCAACCCGAGCTTCGCCTTCAGAAGGCGATGCGAGACATCAGTCGGGACATCAGCGTTTCGACCGACATCAAGAGTGGCCTGGTGACCGTCACGGTTACACAGACCGATCCCGTTCTGGCCGTAGCGGTTACCGACTCCCTCGTGAACACTATGGACATTGTCGGCCGCCAACGACTCCACAGCCGTGCGAGGGCGGAACGGGAATACACGGAAGTCGGCCTGGACAGCGCCCGGCGCAAGCTCAGCGATATCGAAGACGCGTTGGAGCGCTTCTACGAGACCAACCGAAATATTGAGGGGTCCCCGCGCTTGAAACTCGCCGAGAGCCGCATTCTCAGGGAGCTGGACTTGCGGCGATCCCTGGTGGTCACGCTGCTGCAGAATCTCGAGAATGCGAGGCTCGAGGAGATCCGGAGTACGCCGCTCCTGACCGTGGTACAACACGCCCTCGTCCCGGGGAAGCCGAGCTGGCCCAAGAAGAGTGTGCTGGCGATTCTGGGGTTCGGCGTGGGCGCCTTGTTGTGGCTCGCGGTAAGCCATGGGCGCGAGTTCGGCTCGACTCCAACGTAGAATCAATCGGGCACTCGGTCGGGGTATCACTACGCGCGCGTGCGAACGCCCTCCCCTCTCTACCTTTCATCACTCTGGGCGCCATGGCACTCAACCGCCGATCCGCGATTCTGTCGTTTCTCGCGTCTCCACTCCTGAGCCGCTTCCGGGCCAACTGGCGGCCGTCGCCCGACGCGCAGACAGCCCCCGGACCACCCCCGGTCCTGAGCGTCCGTCAGTTTGGGGCCGTCGGCGACGGCAACCGCGACGATTCGTCGGCGTTCAAGGCCGCATTGGCAGCCGTGGCGTCTGCAGGCCCCGGCGCGGCCCTCTACGTTCCCTCCGGCCGTTACCGTGTCGCCGCGCTTTCACTCACCCGGCAACCCGTCCGAGTATGGGGCGATGGCGAGACCAGCGTCCTGGTCGGAGCACCGTCGGGCCCGATCCTGTCTCTCACCGACTGCCCGGTGGTCGAGATGAAAAGCTTGGGCTTCGGCGCCGCCCTCAGCGGAACCGGAGGTGACTATGCCCTGCTCGAGGTGGCGACGTGCGCCGACGTCTCCTTAACTCGGCTAAGGGTGGAAGGCAGCGGCGGCGACGGCGTGGACGTCCGATCCTGCGACGGCATCGATATCGCGGATTGCACCTTCACTAAGGCGGCCCGGTACGGGCTCCGAGTGCGCGACAACCCGACCCTGTCCCGGCACCGCCGGATTCACCACTGCGTCACCGCCGACAACGGTCAACACGGTTTCCTGCTCCAGCGTATCGTGGGATTCGACGTCGAGGCGAACCTTGTGCTCCGCAACCGGTCAATGGGCATCCACGCGACCGACGGCTGCGATTGGCTGCAGGTGCTCCACAACCGGTGTTCCGCCAACGGCACCTCTCCCCTCGAGCACGGAGTCTACATCCTCCAGTGTCGCGGCGTCGTGGCGCACGCGAATTCTTCCTTCGGCAATGCGGGGGATGGCATTCTCCTGCGCGAGTGCAATGACAGCGTGGCCGCGAATAACATTTGCGCCGACAATCACCGCCACGGAATGTCGATCCAGGGCATCGACGGGGGGGTCGTGGACGCCTTCGTGGCATGCGGAAACATCGCCTTGCGGAATACCGAGCACGGACTGGCAGCGACGGGAATCTCGCGGGCGCTGTACGGAGCGAACTTGGTCGCCGACAACACTCGGTTCGGGTTGGCGGGTTACGCAGGACCGGCCCGAGCCCTGTCACAACTCGCGTTCGCATCCAATCTTGCGTTGGACAACCGCCAGGGGGCGGTACTCGTGGCCGGGGCGCAGTCCGCAGCCGTGGTGGGCAATGTGGTGGCAATCACCGCTGGAGGGAACGTGCCAGCGTTGGCCTTGAAAGACTTCGAGGGCCACCAGATCCAGGTCGCCCGCACGCTCGCCAACGTTGAGATGGCAGGGCCGAGTGCTCCGGCGACGCGAGACCTGCGCGGGATGGGAAACATGATCGAGCATCTGTCCTCCGACGCCCCTGTCCACTAGGAAGGCGACGCCACGCGTGTCGAGGATCCTCCTCCTGACTCCCTCCTTGACCGGCACGCCAGGCGGAATCACACGCTACGCCCGAACCCTCGTTCAATCGGAGGTGTTGGAGCGACGGGGGTTCGCCGTGACTGTGGTCGCAACGCACACCAAGGGAACGGCGACCGGGAAGGGGCTTCTGGCGGCTCGTGCTGCGGCCCGGGTCATCATGGAACGTCCCCGCCATGCCATCACTCACGCGCTGATCGCGTCCCACGCCAGCGGCATCCGAAAGCTTGCCCTCCTGGCCGAGTCCCGGGCGCTGGGTGCCAGCACGATCGCCCACTTCCAGAGCTCGTCGGTGATCGAGTGGCTCGCAGCGCTGTCTCCGTGGTGGCGGCGCCTTGTCTTGGCGACTCTGGGGCGGCTGGACCTGGTAGTAACGCTTGGGGACCGTCTGGCCGACTACTTCCGCTGCTCGGGCGTCCGGGCCCCCGTTCGCGTCATTCCGAACGGTGTGCCGACGGTCCCTCCCCGACCACCGCGCGCGCCCGGAGCCCACCGATATGTCCTCGCAGCCGGTGAGTTAGGCGAGCGAAAGGGCACCCTGGATCTCCTCGCCGCGTTTGCCCAGGTTCGGACACGGTGGCCGGACGTTTCCCTCGTGCTCGCCGGTGACGGACAGGTCGATCCGGCCCGGCGCCGGGCGCACGAGCTCGGCATCGCGGATGCGGTACGCATCTTGGGCTGGGTAGATCCGTCCCGACTCGAGGCTCTCGTCGCCCATGCGGAGATCTTCATACTGCCCTCGTACCGGGAAGGCATGTCGTTCGCGGTGCTTGAGGCACTGATGCAGGGAACACCCGTGGTCGCGACGCCGGTGGGGGAGCAGGCCAGCGTCATCACCGACCGGGAGACCGGTCTCCTGGTGCAGCCAGGTGATATCGGGGGGATCGCCCGGGCGCTAGAGGACCTGCTCCGTGACCCATCGCTTGCGGCCGCGCTCGGCAGAGCCGGTAGGCTTCGGGCCCAAACGGCCTACAGCCTAGCGGCGAATCACGAGGCTGTGGCTGACATGTACGACGAGCTGCTGTCTCGCAAGAAGCCAAGCGACGCCCACAGCACGTAGGCCGCGATGCTGCGCACGCCAAAAGAGTTGTAGCTCGACTCGAATGCTATGAGCGCGACCACACCGACCACGATCGCCCAGGCGATGGGCGCGTCGGCCATCGCGGCTCTCGAGGTGGCGACCAGCGTAGCCACGAACAGGAGAACTAGAGGAATCCCCAGATCGACCGCCAGCATGATCCAGGGATTTTCGAAGGTGATGTAGGATCCAAAGACCGCGGTGCTGACATCGGTTGATCCGCCAAGGCCCACACCTTTCGACTCGTAGCTCGTTACGTTTTGTGCGAAGTACTCAGCACTGAGCACGCGCACCGCCGTGGATTCCCAAGACGTCGTTGTGCGCTGGAGCACCCGCTGACCGAACGGGCTCGCCACCGCCATCGCGAGAACGCCGGCCGCCCCGAGGACAAGAGCGATGGTCCTGCGGTTCCGGACGCGGACCTTCAGTCGATGCCGTTCTCCCCAGGCAATCAGAGCGATGGGGTAGAGAGCGAAGGCAATCGCGCTCGCGCTTCGCGACCCGGTCGCGAGAATCCCCATCACTAGCACCGAGGCGGACATAATTCGATCCCGGAGACGTCCAATGACCGGTGAAATCGCCAGTGCGAAGAGAAGGGCATTCGATGCCGCCAACGGAGCACCAAATGTGATGGTTGACCGGTACTGTCCTGTAGCAAACGGGAACCAGGGAACGTCGCCGTAAACCGACTCGTACAGAGGGTTTTGGCCGAACGCGCCTTCGATGAGCCCGATAAGCGCTAGGATGACCCCCGACAGAACGATGAGATTCCCCGCCTGAGCACGCGACCACGGCCAACTCCGGAAGCTGCCTAACAGCATCCAAAACAGGAGGAACGGACCAGCGTAGTTGTCGACCAACAGGGGAAGGCCCCTGACCCCGCGCTCGGCAGCCGACATCCCTGCAGCGAATAACAAGAAGAAGACCTGGAGAGTGAGTGCGACCCGCGTCCACTTCCCCGAAAGCAGCTCCTGCCACGTCACTGCCGGGCGCCAACCCAATCCCACAAGCGCCACGACATAAACGGTGGCGGGATGCACGCGGCTCAGGAGGGCTCCGTCCCCCGCGCCCGTGAAGACCGACCACAGTGAGTATGGGATGACCGCAACGAGAGCCAGGGCACCGAGCGGCGCCCAAGCCCACTGGCGCGCCGCCCCCACTGCCGCGATCCCCACCGTGACGAGCACCACGGCCGCGCCCCAATTCCCGATCGCAGCCAGCCAGCATGTGAGCCCGAGCGCCAGCCCGACGGTGACCCCGCCCATGAGCGTTTGAGGCCGACCCACACGGGCCGCCGGCGTGACGGAATCAATCACTCCTGAATACCCTAATCGTCTCCGCTACCATCGTATCCACCCCGAACCGGGACCGCCACTCGGTCTCCGCGCTCTGGCCGAGCCTCCGGCGCAAGGCTGGGTCTCGGAGCAAGCGCCCAACCGCCGTGGCGGCGGCAGCGGCGTCTTCCGGGTCGAACAGCAGGCCCGTACGTTCGTGGGTCACGATCTCGACGGCCCCTCCATGCCGCCCCACCGCCACGGCCGCGCCGCAGAGGCCCGCCTCGATAATCACCAGCCCCTGTGCCTCGACGCTCCGGCCCTCCTGCCGTGTGGGGAAGAGAAAGACATCGGCCGCCGAATACGCCTGCCGCAGTTCGGCCTGTTCTGCCCGACCGTACCAGAGCACATGCTCTTCGATCCGTAACCCGCGGGCGAGGTCCCGCAGCCGACCCTCCTCTGGGCCGACGCCGATGATAACATACCGCAGCCCCGGAAACTCCTCGCGGAGCATCGCGACCGCCTGCAGCGCGACGTCATGCCCCTTCCGACGCTCCAGGCGGCCGACCGTCAACAGGAGGGGTCCCTCGGCCGTTCCGAGCGCGCGCCGCCGCCAAGCAGATCCGTCGCCCCGCCGGAACGTCTCGAGGCTGACTCCCACGAACACCACGTGACACTTGCAGGGGGGAAGGCCGGCCCGGAGGGCGAGCCCTCTAGTGTATTGACTGATGCAGATAATCGCGGAGGCGCGCCAGCCGAGCAGCTGCATCACGGCACGCCGCCACCAGTCCCGCGGCGACCACAGACCGAATCCGATGAGCTCAGGCCCACAAACTGTCACGATGAGTCGAAAGCGGCGCGGAAACCCTAGGGTCAGAAGCGCCGCTACCTGCGCGAAGAGATACGTGGTGGCGATCACGACGGGTCGCTCCGTCCGCGACCGCGTGGCCCGCCACAGAGCAAGCGTGAGAATCCACCGACGCCTCAGGAAGAACCGGGCCGACCTGAGAGAGAACCTTCTTACTGGCACCGGCCCGATGGCGTCAGCGTTGGGCGCGTCGGGGTATTGAGGCGCCAGGACCTCAACCCCCACACCCCGGGTCGCGAGGCCGCGCGCGAGGAGCTCGGAGTACGAAGCTAGTCCGCCCCGGAACGGAGCGAACTCTGTCGTCGCGACTACCACCTGAAGAGTCAGAAGGTCATCTCCCCCGCTCCGCCTTAAGATGCGCCCGCGCGACCGCAACACCTAGAATCGCGACCAGGGATTCCGCGGCGATGGTGGCGAGAGCGATCCCGGGGAGGCCGAAGACGCGCGCCAGCACAATATCGCCTACGATGTTCGTCGCCACCTTCACCAGGCCAAGCCAGATCAAGGGTCGCGTGGCGTCGATGGCGATGAGGGCGCGCACTGCAAAGCCGCCGACCGTGTATGGAAGGATGGCGACGAGGTAGAACCCGATGAGCCCCGCGGCCTCAAGGTGCGATTGCAGGAACGTGCCTCCCATGACCATTCGCGCCATCAAAAACCCCGCGGGGTACACGAGCGGCGCAGCCGCCAAGGCTGCCATCCCGCCAACCAGCGCCAGGGCACGTAGTTCACGCCAGAGATCGCGGCGATCCTTCGCCGATCGAGACCACTGCGTGAATACGGTAACCTGCAATCCCGCCACCACGGTGCCGACGATCGCGAAGTAGGCCTTCTCCCCGTACTCGACGACACTGATCCCTCCCGCCATCACTCCGGCGGCGACCACGCGATCCACGATGGGCGACAGCGCTGCCGCCGCCATGCTCGCCGCGATCGGCCAGGTAGTCTCCCACACCGCATTCACCGAGGGGATGGTGAAACCCGCGCCCTCGACTCCCCGGGCCGTTCCCTGGAGAGCCCGAGCAGCGAGGGATAAGTTGTAGATGGTCCGCGCACCTTCCCCTAACAGGAACGCCGTGGTCAGATCCGGAAGGCGTGCGCCGAACGGACGCACTACCATCACAAGCACAATCCCGACAGCCCGAAGGGCCATGCCCACGCAGACCAGGGGATAGCGCCCCCGACCAGTCAAGACGCCAGCACCCAGTGAGCCCAGGACCACAAGGGCAGGTACGAGTGCGACGCCCAAGGTCTGCCAAGCTCCAAGCAACGCCCGGATCTCGGGGCGTGGCTGCACGCGCGCAGCGACCTGAATGGCAAGGGCGGCGAGTGCGGCGAGCCCAAGGCCGAGCAGGGCCGCCCAACGGGCCAGACGCCATAGCCACCGAAACGCTAGGTCTCCCTGACCCACGACGGACGCAGCATGAGGCACCACGGCTTGCTCCAGCACCACGCCCCCGACGGACACAAAAAACGTCACCGCTCCCAACGCCAGGAAGAACGCATCGGTCTCCGGGGTCGCCCCGAACAACCGTGCGCTCACCAAGGGAATGGCGAACGACGCCGCCCGCGCCAGAGTCGTCCATAAGATGTTAGAGTGCGCGCCGGCCGCGGCTGATGCCGCCAGGCTGACGACGCGCCGAGTCCGCTCGACTACCACGGGTAACCCTTCTTGACTCCCAGCGCGCGCGCCTGCGCATAGGCCTCGAGCAGCGAGCGACGGGCGTCCCCGACCGTCAGGCCGGCGCGCGCCAGGCGAACGCGGGCGGCCGCCTCGAGGCGTGTCCTCCCGACCTCGTCCTCCGCCAATGCGGCGATCGCGTCACCCAGCCCGTCGGCACCCAGGTTGGGGGCCACCAGCAGCGCGGCGTCCCCAGTGGTCTCCCGGTGCTCAGGAAGGTCGAAGGCGACGATCGGCCGCCCTAACGCCAGGTAGTTCATCAGCTTGACCATGGTACTAGCGTCGTTGAAGGCGTTAGAGGGGCACGGCTCGACGGCAATGTCTGCCGCAGCTACCAGCCGCCGGAGTTCGTCCTGATCGGCGATCCAACCCCGGAAATCCACGCAGTCCGCGACTCCCAAACCCGCCGCGAGCAGCCGAGCGTGGGGGAGCGCGTCACCGTCTCCGGCGATGACACATCGGTACCGACGATACGGTGTGCGTGTCCGGGCCCGGGCCAGCCCCCGTAGGAGCTGATCTACGCCGTCTTGCGCTCCGATAGAGCCTATGTAACACAGGACAATATCCGCGCCCCGGCGCAGGGCGGGGTCCGGAGCCACTGGTGTCCAGACGCTTTCGTCCGGAGCGTTGCGAACGATGTGCACCCGGTCTGCCGCAATGCGCCCCCGCCCCAGGGCGACGCGGCGATAGCTGCCGTTCGGCACGATGACCAAATCCGCGACCGCGTAGGCCGAGCGCTCCAGCCCCAGCAGCGCGCGATGAAGGACGGACCCCGGACGCCCGCCCTTCGCGAGGTAGAGTTCGGGCGCAAGGTCATGTTGGTCGTAGACCACCACGGCCGCGCGTAGCTCGCGCACAAACGGGAGCCACAGCACGTCAGGGGGGTTCGCGAAGTGGAGGATGAGCTGCCGCGAGCGCGCGAGCCGGCGACGGGTGCCCCATACCCGCCAAAGGCTGATCCCGATCTCCCGGGCGTAGCCAAGCGCCCCGCCTCCCTCGGGCGGCTCGGTGAAGCGATGCACGCGCATGCCGTCGACGGTCTCCTGGGGGAGCTGGCCAGACCGTCGGGGCGCGATGACGTCAACCTGGTAGCCGGCACCCGCAAGGGTGCGCCCGAACTCCCAGATCCGGACGTCAGGGGGGACGCCCTGATTCTGCACCACCATGAGCACGGGGACAGCCGCGCCGGGCGGCCCGTCCCGCCCCTGCCCCGCTCGCTGCACCACTACTTACTCACGGGCGTCCAGATGCCCGCGCTCGTTCCGCTTCCACCACCCCCAGTAACTCAACGTGCACAGGTCGGCCGACGGGCGATCGCGGAATCTGGCGATCATCCGCGTCCGCCGAGCTTCCACGATCTCGCGCGGCACGGCGTTGGTCACGCGCCCCGCACGATGACCGAATCCCGCTGCCGCGAACGCCTCGACGAAGTCCGCTTGCCGCCAGCGATTGGTATACCCGGGACGCAACCTCGTGCGTATCTGCCATTCCCACTCTGGGAACGTCAAGAGCCGAAGTCGATCCACAGGGTCGAAATGGTCCCGAAAGTCGATCTCGTGAATCGAATCACCCCCGGGACGGGTCACCCGCGCAAGCTCCCGTACGACCACCGCGGGCTGATGAACGTGCTCCAGCACCGCGTTGCTGTAGCTAAGGTCGATGGCGTCCGCCGCTACGGGCAGCGCCGCTCCGTCCGCTTGCCGGTACACTAAATAGTCGGGATCAAACTCGACGTGGCCGACTTCGATGGCGCGCACGGCGCTCCGCGCGCGGTGGGCGTGCGGCCATCGCTCGGCCTCCAGACGGACTAGCACGCCCCGCAAGTGATCACAGTCTGGCTCGTCCCAGAACAAGTGCCGATACCGATCAACGGCGACCACCCGACGGGCGCCGGCCGCGAGAAAGATTAGGCCCATCCCCAGCGATCGTCCCGGGCCGAGTTCCAACACTTCCCGCCCAGCGACGTCCAATCGCCCCTCAGTGCGCTCTATCAGCTCCTGCCAGAGCTGAAATGGGCGTGCGGGCTCCTGGACCTCGTGGCAACGTCGGGGATTGGCGCGCTCGATGCGCTCGCGCAGGGGCGCGAGGGCGGACAGAGCGTTCTTCACGACATCAGAAAGCAACCCCCGCCCAACCCCGCGCCAGTCAGGCTCCGGCGATCCCGCCGGGGTGCCGCCGGGGTCTGGAGCTAGCGACAGATCAGCCAGAAACGCCGCCGGTCGGCGCGCGGTTGCGGTTCATCAGCACCGGCGCCACGCACGCTCCGCATTGTCGCGCACGGCACGCATAAACCCAGCTGAGGAAGCGGACGGAGTCTTCTACGCCAAAGGATCTCGCAAGGTCTCGTAAGTAAGCGAGTGGTTCTCCGCTCCCGACCCCAAGACAATCGAGAATGCGAATCAGTCGCCGTGAGGATCCGAGAAACGCTAGCCATAGAAGATCGGGCGGGTTACAAAAGCGAAACCCGATAACCAGCACCCGCTAAATTCCCGCCAAAGCGAGAACTCTGCAAATCCGGTGGCACTCATTGATTCTGTACAACGAGCGCGACCGGGATGCTGTTGACAGGCTCCGCTGCGTGCATCCCTCTCCGGTCTTGTCTATCGGTTTGACCGACGCTTCCACGGGCCCTAATGGCTGCATTGCCACGACGGCCCACCTGAGTAATCGCGACACGGCGCTGCTAGCGACCCGCCACCGCAGCTGCCGGCTGGCACCTGCCGACAAAGAACTCTGTCAAGGCGTCCATGACTCGATCGGCTTGATCAGGCGTCATCTCCGGGAACATGGGGAGGCTCAGGATCTCATCCGCCGCCTGCTCCGTCACGGGGAACGCCCCCTCGCCAAGGTGCAGATGACGGTACGCCGCCTGCTGATGCAGCGGGAGCGGGTAATGAAGCCCGGTGGCGATGTCCCGGCTCTGCAGGAAAGCGCGCACACGATCGCGGTCGGGCACCCGGACCACGAACAAATGATACACGGGCCGACTGCCCGGCGTCTCCGCCACAAGGCGCACGTCCGGCACCTCTGATAGACGCCCCCGGTATAGCGCCGCGATGGCGCGCCGAGCTCGATTCCACTGCTCCAGGCGCCGCAGCTTGATCCGCAGGAACGCAGCCTGGAGGGCGTCGAGGCGGCCGTTGTAGCCCTCGATGTCATGATAATACTTCTGCGCCTGGCCATGCTCCCGCAGCTTGCGTACAAACTCGAGCCGCCCGGCGTCAGGGGACGTAACAGCTCCCGCCTCTCCGCACGCGCCCAGGTTCTTGCCTGGGTAGAACGAAAATGCGGCCATCGCTCCCATCGTCCCAACCCGCCGACCCTTGTAATCTGCGCCGTGCGCCTGGGCTGCGTCTTCGATCACCCACAGCCCGTGCACCCGAGCGATCTCCTGGATCGGATCCATGTCCGCCGGCGTGCCGTACAGGTGCACTGGAACGATCCCGACCGTGCGCGGAGTGATTGACACCGCGAGCTGCGTCGGATCCATCAAGAGGGTGTCGGGCAGGACGTCGACGAACCGCACCGCCGCGCCGGCCTGCGTCAGCGCCTCGGTGGTAGCGATGAAGCTGTTGGGCACGGTGATGACTTCATCACCCGGCTTGATACCCATCGCCAGGTACGCAAACCGCAGCGCGTCCGTGCCGGAGCCCACGCCCACAGCGCCGTCCGCGTGGCAAAAGGC
>Ga0066710_100005977_pt1 | contig 11257 bp, 8 predicted proteins | sample GraSoiAngelo_159_FD_79666 | JGI IMG/M metagenome (GOLD analysis project Ga0066710, IMG submission 79666) | Grasslands soil microbial communities from the Angelo Coastal Reserve, California, USA - 14_1009_16_40cm | ecosystem: Environmental > Terrestrial > Soil > Grasslands | place: USA... | reverse complement strand
GGTCCGCATGATGAACGGCATGGTCACGACCAGGTGCGCGATCAGCAGGGACAGGAAGGCGTCACGCAGGCCGAGGTCGCGGAAGAACCGCGCGAGCGCGATGCCCACCACCAGGCCCGGCAGCATGAGCGGCGAAGTCAGGAACGTGGCCAGCGCCTCCCGGCCGGGAAAGGTGCCGCGCACGATCGCGATCGCGGCGAGCGTGCCGAGGACGAGCGAGGCCGCCGTCGCCAGGAAGGCGATCTCCGCCGACAGCCGGGTTGCCGACCAGAATCCGTCGAGCTCCATCATTCGCTGGTACCAGCGGAGGGAGAAGCCGTCGGGTGGGAAGTCGAACACGGTCGACGGGCTCACCGACACACCGACGACCACCACGATGGGCGCGAGCAGAAAAACGAGCACGACGCTCAGCATGAGCCAGGAGAGCGCGGCGCCGGCGCGGTCCGTCGCCGGTTACCCGCGGTGGCGAAGCGGCCGCGCGAGCAGGCTGCTGGCGACGACCACGGTAACGGCAATGACGAGCAGGAGCGCGGCGGCGGTCCCGCCGAGCTGCCAGTTGCGAAGGAAGAGGAAGGCCTTGGCGACGATCATCGAGATCGTCATGTACCTTTCGCCGGCCAGCAGCGTGGGCGTGACGTAGGCGGCGACGGTGAGCGAGAAGGTCAGCGCCACGCCGGCGATGACGCCAGGCATCGACAGCGGCAGCGTGACGCGGAGGAAGCGCCGCAGCGGATCGGCGCCGAGGCAGGCGGCGGCGTCGGTGAGGCTCGGATCGATCATCCGGACCACCGAGAAGAGCGGCAGCACCATGAACGGCAGGAAGATGTTCACCATCCCGATCAGCAGACCCGCCTCCGTGAAGATCAGCCGCAGCGGCTCTCCGATGATCCCCGATGCGAGCAGGAGGCGGTTCACCAGGCCGTTGCTGCGCAGCAGGATGGTCCAGCCGAACGTCTTCACGATGACGCTGACGGTGAGCGGCAGGAACAGCCCGGCGAGGAGCATCAGCTGGAGCCACGCCGGGCAACGCGCGAGCGCGAACGCGGCCGGATAGCCGAGCACGAGACAGATGCCGGTGGCCAGGACGGCGATCTTGATCGAGTTCCACAGAACGTGGACGTGGAACGGGTCGCGGAAGAACGCGACGTAGCTCGCCAGCGTGAATCCCTCCGGGCCCCGGACGCTCGTCAGGAGCAGCATCAGCAGCGGCAGTCCGAACGCCAGCGAGAGCGCCAGCGTGGCGGGCAGCGCCAGCATCGGCATCGGGTCGAATCGACGCCGCCATGAGAAGCGCGCGGAAGCATCGACCGCAGTTCGAGGCGGGATGGGACGCGGGACTGGCCGGTCCTCGATCGTGCTCATGGAAGGGGATACACGAGCGTCCGCTCGATCGGCCAGCGCACGGCGAACTTTTCGCCGGGAACGAGGCCCTCTTCCGGCGCGTGGCCGACCTCCGCGATGGCGCGGTCGGCGCCCTCGGCCTTGAAGTGCAGGAGCGTTCGCGAGCCGAGGAACACGACGTCGGCCAGCACGAGCGACGCATGGTTGACGCGCGAGGACGCTGGATCGGGGCCGGAGACCCCCGCCAAGGCGAGATCGATGTATTCCGGCCGCACCGCGACGAGCACGCGCGCGCCCTCGGGATACGTCCCCGGCGCGATGACCGCGCCGACGGCCGTCTCGACCGTGACGCTCTCGGCCCCGGCGCCGACGACCCGGCCGTGCAACTTCGTGGCGAGGCCGATGAAGTCGAGCGCGAACGGCGTCGCGGGACGCGCGTAGATCGTGCCCGGATCCGCGAACTGCTCGATGCGCCCGGCGCTCATCACCGCGATCCGGTCGGACATCACGAGCGCCTCGTCCTGGTCGTGCGTCACGAAGATCGCCGTGATGCCGAGCTCCCGCAACAGGTGGCGGAGCTCGATCTCCATCTCCTCGCGAAGCTTCCGGTCGAGCGCGCTGAACGGCTCGTCGAGCAGCAGCAGCGCCGGCCTGGTGGCGAGCGCGCGGGCGACGGCGACACGCTGCTGCTGGCCCCCCGAGAGCGCGGAGACCGATCGCTCGGCGTACTCCGCGAGCCGGACCATTTCGAGGAAGCGCTGCACCGAGGCGGCGACCTCGGTGCGCGACGCCCCCTGCATCCGAGGACCGAAGGCGACGTTCTCTGCCACGGTGAGATGCGGAAAGAGTGCGTAGTTCTGAAACACGACGCCGACGCTCCGGCGATGAGCCGGGAGCGCGGTGATGTCCCGGCCGTCGACCACGACGTGGCCGCGGTCGGCCCGGAGCAATCCCGCGACGAGCCGCAGCAGCGTGGTCTTGCCGCAGCCCGATGGGCCCAGGAGCGAGACGAACTCTCCCTTGCGGACCTCCAGGGCCAGATCGTCCAGAACGATCGTCTGCTTGAAGCTCTTGCTGAGTCCGGCGATCTCCAGATAGCCCCGGTCGGTGTCGCCGCTCCTCGCCGGCCCGACCGCGGCCGACGCGAGAAGGCTCATGATCCCGCCGAGATCTCCCGCTCCCAGCGGTCGATCCACGCCTGGCGGTTCTTCGTGACGTACGCCCAGTCGGGGACGAGCAGCTCACCGCCGGTGTCGAAGCCCGGCGGCAGCGTCGCCTGCGGATGCGTCGGGTTCGAGTAGAAGGTGCCGGCGAACAGGCTCTGCAGCTCCACGCCGAGGAAGTCGTTCACCATCGCGAAGGCCAGATCCGGATGCGGCCCGCGCTTGACCCTGGCGATGCCGGCCGGCATGGCGAAGGAGCCCTCCTTGGGCTTGCTCAGATCGACAGGCGCGCCCTGACTCTTGCGATAGAGCGTCGGCCGCGAGTCGATGCCCGACACCAGCCACGCCTCGCCCTGCTCGAGCAGGTTCATGGCCTGCGGCGCGCTGTTGTAGATCATCAAGAGGTTCGGCTTCAAGGTCTTGAGGCGCTTGAAGCCGGCGTCGATGTTGTAGAGCGCCTCCTTCATGGGCTTCCCGGTCTCCAGATGCGCGGCGGCCAGGAGCGCCCAGAGTCCCTCGGTACTCTGGAGCGATGGAAGGATCACGCGCCCCTTGTATTTCGGATCCCACATGTCCGCGTAGGAGGCGATGCCGCCCGGAACCTTCTGCGTGTTGTAGGCCACGCTCGAGCGCGGCTGCATGTAGTTGGCCCACATGCCCTGGTGCGGCACCGCCGTCGGCTTGATCTTCGTGACGTTCGGGACCTTGTCGGGCGTGAGCCTCTCGATCAGGTCCTCCTCCTCGGCGAGGATCATCACGGGATCGTCCATGAGGACCACCGACATCGTCGGCTTGTCCTTGTTGGCGCGCATCTTCTCGAGGTTGGTGAACGACCGCGTGCCCTCGTAGAGGATCTTGCAGTTGTGCTTCTTCTCGATGACCGGGAAGATCTTCTCGCGCAACCCGGGTGTCGACGGGCCGCCCACGAAGAGCTCCCGAGGTTGCGCGCGCAGCACGGCCGGAAATCCCGCGGCGCTCACGACTGCGGTCCCGGTCATCGTGGCGAGGAAACGACGGCGTGACGTCTGCTCGATGAACTCAGGGGCCTTCATACGTCCCTCCGGTTCGGGCCGAGTGGCCCGGGTGATACGAGCCTTATCTGGGGTCAACCGGCGACGTTGCCGCTCCACCGCGTCGGCACGCGGGGATTCTACTCTACGTGCAGCGTTCCAGCTCGCGCACGATCTCGTCCGCGCCCGGGATGGCGGGCGGCCCGGCTTCCCTGAAGTACGCGGCCCCGAGCGCGTAGCGGATGACGCCGCCACGGTCGACGATGAAGACGCCCATGTCCTCGTCGGTGAGGAGCTTCGGAATCTCGCCGAGCGCCGGTTTGAAGGTGCCGAAGTCGTTCGGCGGCGGCTCCATCTTCGAGCCCGCAATGAACGTCTTCACGTAATACGCCGGACCGTGCGAGCGCTGTTCGAGCCCCCAGTCGCGCCGCACGCGATAGTCGGGATCGCACAGATAGGGAAACGGCAGCGTGAACTGTCGCGCGTAGAACTGCGCCCGCGCCGGCGTCGTGTTCGTCACCTCGAGGACTTCGCCACCCCGCTCCTTGATCCGCGGGTACCCGCGCGCGATCTGCGACATCTGCATCCGGCAGAACGGACACGCCATGCCCTTCGTGAACCAGAGCACCACCGCCTGACGGCCCCGGTAATCGTCGAGCCCGATCTCACCGCCCTGCGCGGACGGCAGCCGGAACGATCGCGCCTGGTCTCCGACCTTCGCTAACGCCATCGAGTCACCCCTCGCTCTGGACTCAGCTCGTGGAAATCCGCCCTCAGCAGAGGAACGGCAGCACGAGGAACGTGTCCGTGCTCCAGCCGGTGGTGTCCTGCACCTCGCGGCTCCGGGTCAGCCATGCCTCGGCCTCGGCCTCGTCGCCCCGCTCGATCGCGAGCGTCGCCAGTCCTTCGTAGCACGGGAACAGGAGCTGAGGTTCTCCCACCGACTCCGCGACGTCGAGCGCGCGCTGGTAGTAGTGCGCGCTCGGCTCGTACTCCCCGCGGCACTGATAGACCTGGGCGAGGATGATTAGCGGAATGGGCAGATGATTCCTCTGTCCAAGCTTCTCGTCGAGCTCGATCGCCTCCTTCGCGGCCCGCACACCCTCGTCGTAGTCGCCCGCCAGCGTGCAGTGCCCGCCGGCGAGCGTGCAGTGGAGCCACGACTGCTGCAGCTGATCGCCGATCTTCTGGGCCAGCGCCAGCCCCTCCCGGCAGTACTCGAGCGAGCGCGTGTGGTCGATCGTCGCGTACATCACGGCCAGGTTCGTGTACGCGCGGCACGCCACCGCGCCGAGCTGATGCGCGAGCGCGGTCTCCAGGCTGCGGGCGACGAACGTGGCGCCCTGCTCGATGTCGCCCGCGCGCGCGAGCGCGACGCCCCACGTGTTGTACGCGTTCGACATGACGTCGGCGGCGCCGAGTGCCCCGCCGAGCTCGAGCGCGCGCTTCGCCCAGTCCGTCGCCTCCCCGTGATCGCCGCGCCGGAAGCTGATGCGCCCGAGCTCCTGAAAGAGGCGCGCCGCTTCGAGGTTCGCGGTGTCGGCCTCGAGAGCGGCGAGACCGCGCCCGAGGTGGGCGAGCGCCTCGTCCGACTCCCCGGCGTCCCAGCACGCGACGCCCATGCGGCGCTGGAGGTCGGCCGCGAGCCGGCGCTCGCGCGCGGCGTCGACCGCCGCCAGCGCGTCCGTCCAGTGCCCGCGCGCTTCCGCGAGCGCGCCGCGCGCGTACGCCGCGTCGCCGCGCCGACCGAGGAGCCGCGGGCGGGAGACGGCGTCCGTGTCACCGTCGGCCAGCAACGACACCGCGCGCCGGTAGTAGTCACCGGCTTCGGCGTAGGCGAACAACCCGAGCGCGCGGTCACCGGCGCGCTCGAGATAGTGGATGGCTTTCGCGCGGTCGGGAGTCTTCGCGTAGTGCTCGGCGAGGTCCTGCACGATGTCGTCGGCGCGGCCGGGATAGAGCGTTTCGAGCGCCGCGCCGGCACGCGCGTGCAGCTCGGCACGCGCCTTCAGGAGGAGCCCGTCGTACGCGACCTGCTGGACGAGGAGATGGCTGAACGAGAGCCGCAGGTCGGGAAAGACGTCCTTCTCGCGCAGGAGCTCGAGACGCACCAGATCGGCCACGTCCCCCTTCACGTCGACGTCCGGGGGCGCGATGCGCTCCAGCAGCGTCAGCGTGAAGTCGCGGCCAAGGACGGCGGCGCGCTGCAGCGTGCGTTTGAGCTCGTCGGGGAGACGATCGATGCGCGCGGTGAGCAGATCGTGCACCGTCGCGGGGATGCGCGCGTCGGACGCCTGGGCGCCTTCGTGCAGCTCGCGTTCGCGGAGGTACCGCGTGAGCTCCTCGATGAAGAAAGGATTGCCCTCGGCGCGGCTCACGACGAGCTCGCGGACCGCCGGCGAGACGTCGCGCGCGGTGAGAAGCTTCTTCACCATCGCCGCGGTGTCGTCCTCTGACAAGGGTTCGAGCGTGAGACGCTCGTGGAACGACCGATCCTGCCACGGCGCAACGTAGCCGGGGCGATGGACGAAGACCAGCACCAGCGGACGCGCGGCCACGCTATCGACGAGCGCCTCGCAGTACTCCTCGGAGTTGCGGTCCACCCACTGCATGTCTTCGGCGATGAGCACCAGCGGCTGCTCGGCCGCGCCGCGCAGCGTGAGCGCTTTCACCGCGTCGATCAGCCGGCGCTTTCGCTGCGCCGGATCGAGGCCTTCGCTCTCGAGCTCGTCCGCGGGCAAGCCGAGGACGTGCCGCAGGTACGGCACGGTCCACCCGAGCTCCCCGTCGAGACGCTCGACACCGGCCGCCACCTTGTCGGCGTGCACCGCCGGCGGCTCGCCGTCCTCGAGGCCGAAGTTCGCCTGAAGGAACTGTGCGACGAGATGGAAGGGCAGCTTTTCGCCGTGCGGCAGGCAGTGCCCTTCGAGCGTGAGCAGCGCGTGATCGGCGAGCCGGCGACGCAGCTCGTACAGCAAGCGGGACTTGCCGACTCCGGCGTCTCCCACCACCGAGATCACCTGGCCGCGGCCGCTCGGCGCGCGATCGACCAGCTCGAGCAGCCTCGCCAACTCGCGCGTGCGGTCCACCAGCGGCGTGAGGCCGCGCTCGACGGCGACCTCGAAGCGCGCGCGCCGGCGTCGCTGCTCCTGCACCTCGAACGCGCGCACGGGATGATCGATGCCTTTCACCGTCTGCGGCGAGAGCTCCGTCGTGACGAAGTAGCCCGAGACGAGCTTCTCGGTCGCTTCGCTGATGACGACATGGCCCGGTGTCGCAATCGTCTGCAGGCGAGCCGCGAGGTTCACCGTCTCGCCCTGCGCCGTGTAGTCCATTCTGAGGTCGTCGCCGATCCGGCCGACGACCACGGGCCCGGTGTTGAGGCCGATGCGCAGCGAGAACTCGAGACCGCGGCGCTGCCGGAGCGTCTCCGCGTACTCGCGGATCGCCTTCTGGATCGCGAGCGCCGCCGCGACGGCGCGCACGGCATGGTCCTCATGCGCGATGGGGGCGCCGAAGAGCGCCATCACGCCGTCGCCCGTGAACTGGTTCACGGTGCCCTCGTAGCGATGCACGGCTTCCATGACGCGGGCGAAGCACCCGTCCATCACCGCGTGGAGATCTTCGGGATCGAGCTTCGTCGACATCGCGGTGAAGCCGGCGCAGTCGGCGAACAGCACCGTCACGAGCTTGCGCTCGCCTTCGAGGGCCGAGCGGGAGCCGAGCACCTTGTCGACGAGATGTTTCGGCGTGTAGGGCGCGGCCGACTGGCGATTGGGCGCCGGCCCTGGCGTCGCGGGCGCAGACGGGCCGTCGACGATCCGTCGGGTTTCGCCGGCTCCAACGCCGGAGCCGGGCGTCGCGGCGGCCACCGCGCGGCCGCATTCGTCACAGAACTTCGCGTTCGGACGAAGCGCGGTCCCGCACGCGGCGCACGCGCGGGGCAGCGCGGCGCCGCAGCCATCGCAGAACCTGGCGCCCTGGCGATTTTCGACGCTGCACGCCGGGCAAATCACCGCGCCATGGTAGCATCCGCGTCGTGCCGCTGATGGACGGTCCGATTCCGCCGCGCTGGGCGCCGCACCTCCAGAGCCTCCTTCGCATCGTCGTCGCGTTTCTCTTCATCGCGCATGGAACGCAGAAGCTCTTCGGATCCCCGTCTCCGCAGCCGCGCGCGGCTGTTGCGCTCGTGTCGCTGCTGGGCCTTGCCAGCCTGATCGAGATGATCGGCGGGACGCTCATGTTCCTCGGAGTCTTCACGCGGCCGGTCGCGATCGTGCTCGCCGGAGAAATGGCGACTGCGTATTTCATGGCCCACGCACCAAACGGGTTCTGGCCGCTGGCCAATCGCGGCGAGCCTGCGGTGTTCTTCTGCTTCACCTGGCTCTTCTTCGCGGCAGCGGGCGCGGGCCCATGGAGTCTCGACGCGCTCCGGAGACGATCGACGGCACGACCGAGGCGCTGAGTCGACCGGGCGGCTCGCCGGCCTCCCCGGCTCGTCAGAAGAGCTCGCGGTCGGGAACGGGATCCTTCACGCCTGCACGGGCACCGTGCACGACGTCGCGCGTCGGTCGACCCGCTGCCGCCGGCGGCGCGTGCTCATCGACCCCGACTGGTAGACCGTCGCGATCGGATACCGCGAAGTCCGCCGGTCAGAGTTCGGGCCGCCGCTCCGTCCACGGCGAGGCCAGCTCGAACGCGCGAGCCGCGCGCAGCACCGTCAGGTCGGCGTACCGTCGTCCGACGATCTGCAGTCCGACCGGCAACCCGTCCGACGTGAAGCCGCACGGCACCGTGATCGCCGGCTGGCCGGTGAGGTTGAACGGGTACGTGAACGGAAACCACTGGAGCCCATTCGTGACCGGGCGACCATCGATCTCGTCGGGATACACGCGGCCGATCGGAAACGCGGCCGTCGCCAGGGTCGGCGTGAGCAAGAGGTCGTAGCGCTCGAAAAAGCGTCGCACCGTTTGCCAGAGCGCCGTGCGACGGTGGGTCGCCTGCTCCGAGTCCACGGCGGTCATCGTCGTGGCGCGATCGACACGGAGGAGCAGCATCGGGTCCATCTGCTCCCGCCACGTCGGCAGGAGCGGTGCCATCGCCGCCGCGCGAATCGGCGCCGTCAGATCCATGAAGAGAGCCTCGACGCCACCGTCGAACCCCGGATGCGCTTCATCGACCGAGACGCCGAGTCCGGTGAGGGACTTCGCCGCCGCGGCGACGATGCGGCGAACCTCTTGATCCACGGCCGCGAAGCCGAGATCGAGGCTCAGCGCGGCGCGCAGTCCTTTGACGCCGGTGTCGATCGCTCTTCCGAAGTCCTCACCCGTCGCCGGCAGTGACTGCGGATCCCGCTCATCGGGGCCGGCCCACACGGTCATCAGCAGTGCCGCGTCCCGCACGGTGCGCGTGATGGGTCCGAGATGGGACATGCCCGTGTAGCCGTTGATCATGGGCCAGCGCGGGATGCGTCCCAGGCTCGGCTTGAATCCCACGACGCCGCACGCGCTGGCCGGAATGCGGATCGATCCCGCCAGGTCGCTGCCCTCGGCGATCGGCGCGAGCCCGGCTGCGACCGCCGCGGCCGCGCCGCCGCTCGAGCCGCCCGCGACACGGTCCCTGTTCCAGGGATTGCGGGTGTGCCCGAAGATCAGGTTGTCGGTCGCGCCCTTGCACCCGAACTCCGGCGTGTTCGTCTTGCCGATGACGACGGCGCCGGCGGCTCGCGCGCGCTCGACGACCAGCGCGTCCTCGTTCGGCACGTTGTGCTCGAACGCCTTCGATCCGAACGTGGTCCGAATTCCCGCGGTCGGCGTCAGATCCTTGAACGAAATCGGCACGCCATGCAGGGGACCGAGTCGCTCGCCCTTCGCCACCGCGGCCTCGGCGCGCCGTGCTTCGTCGAGCGCGCGGTCGGCGACCACCGTGCAGTACGCGTTGACGACCGGATTGATCTTGTCAATGCGGGCGAGGACCGCCGTCGTCACCTCGACGGGCGAGAGCCTGCGGGCCCGGATCGCCGCCGCGAGATCGACCGCGCTGGTGAAGCACAGCTCGTCGTTCGGCATGAGGTCCTCCTCGAGAGAGCGGTCCAGCGACGGGTGACGTCGCCCGCGCCGAGCCCGAGCCGGCGCGAGGTGATGGTCTCACGAGCGGCCGACGACCACACGTTGATCGTGGCCGCTTGCGAGGCGTTGTCGTTTCTCCTCCGCACCACTCACGCGAGCAGGCCGGCGATGATCCCGGTGAGGAAAATGCCGTCGAACGTTCCCGCGCCTCCGATCGACACCAGCGGGGCGCCGAGCTCTGCGATCCGGCCGAGGTTCCAGAGGTCGGCGCCGAGCAGCGTGCCCATCGAGCCCGCGACGTAGGCCACGGGCGGCGCGCGGCGAAACGCCAGCAGCAGCGCCACGCCGGCGGCGACGAGCGGCGGGATCACCATCGGCACCGCGATCCCGACGCCGGGAACGATCCTGGCCAGCGAGTGGACGACGAGCGCGACGATCAGCACGCCCACGGCCATGCGCGCGAACATGCGCGTTTTCACGGCGAGATACAGCGACAGGAGAATCGGGATCAACCCGCCGCCCACGTTGATGGCGACGACCGACGTGCTCCGCTGCGTTGCGGGCGGAACGACGTAGACCCGACCGAACATCCAGACCTGCTCCGGCGGCTTCACCGACGAGACGCGCACGCGATAGAGCGGAATGTTCACGTAGCTCCCGATCAGCGACAGCAGCATGACCGCCACCACGTAGCGGGGCCGGACGCCGATCTTGCGATAGGCGTACGCGAGGATCCGGACCTCGATCAGGATCACGAAGACCACGAACAGCAGGGCCAGCAGCAGCAGGAACCCGAGACCGAACGGCGAATAGATCATGGGGCACGCTCCGATTCATGAAGCGCGTCGTCACCGCGCGAGCACCGGGCGCAGCGTTGTGAGTCGCGCTAGCGCGCCCGCGCCAGGAGGCACACCGCGAAGCGCCGACCGGCATCCGTCCAGCGCGCCTCGGTCCTGAGCCCGGCGCGCTCCGCCAGCCGGTCGATCTCCGGGAGCGAATACTTGAACGAGTCTTCGGTATGGATCGTCTCGCCGGCGGCGAACCGGACGTCGCCTTCGAGCGCCTCGATCGGCACGCGCTGCGCCCGGGTGCTGACCAGATACATCGCCACGCGGCCGGTCTCTTCCTCGTAGACCGCGCGATGCGTGAACGTGTCGAGATCGAAGTGACCGCCGAGCTCGCGGTTGATCCGCGCGAGCAGGTTCTTGTTGAAGCGCGCGGTCACGCCGCGCGCGTCGTCGTAGGCGCGCTCCAGGACGTCCTTCGACTTCCGGAGATCGATCCCGCACAGCACCCGGTCCGCCGGCCCGAGCAGGCCGCGCAGCCACCGGAGGAAGCGTGCGGCCCCGTTGCCGTCGAGGTTGCCGATGTTCGAGCCGAGCCAGAGCACGAGCCGCGGCTCCTCGATCTCCCGGCGCACGACGTCGAGCCCGTCCTCGTACTCTCCGGCGACGGCGCGGATCTCGAGCGTCTCGTACTCGCGCACGAGCGCCCACGAGCTCTCCGCCAGCGCCGCCATCGAGATGTCGATCGGCACGTACCGCAACGCGGGCCGCGAGGCGAGCAGCGCGTCGAGCACGATGCGCGTCTTCACGGCGCTGCCGCTGCCGAGCTCCACCACGCTGAGAGCGCCGGCAGAGCCAGCGCTGAGAGCGCCGGCAGAGCCAGCGCTGAG
>Ga0066710_100005973_pt1 | contig 11259 bp, 10 predicted proteins | sample GraSoiAngelo_159_FD_79666 | JGI IMG/M metagenome (GOLD analysis project Ga0066710, IMG submission 79666) | Grasslands soil microbial communities from the Angelo Coastal Reserve, California, USA - 14_1009_16_40cm | ecosystem: Environmental > Terrestrial > Soil > Grasslands | place: USA... | reverse complement strand
GCCCTGGGCCGCAGGTCCGGCCGGTGACGGGATCGGTATGGCCGTCGAGGCGGCGCGGATCAGCCCCAGGGCGCCGGCCAGCAGGTGGAACGCGCGACGGGCCTCGAACCGGGGACGCCTCATGTCGGGGCCTCCACTCCAAGGGATCGGTCGGAGCGTTGCGGAGAGTGTCGTAGGCTAGCCCGAGGCCCGGAAACGGTCAAGCTGCGGGCGGGAGGACAGGCAGTGACCGACTTCGATCACCGCCTGTCCCGCCGGTGGAGCGGGGCCCGACTACACTTTGGCTTTGGCGAGCGTCTCGGCACACGCGTTCGCAACTCCGGAGTTCGGAGTCTTGTCCCCTCGCGACGTGGCCCAGCCGCCAGCTTCGATGAATTCCCTCTGCTTCCACGACTCGATCTTCTGGAACTCGGCGAGCTTCGAGGACGCGCTTGGCTGCCCCATGAAGCTCGCGACGCAGGACGGTGTGAGCGCGACGACCACGGCCGAATTGGTTCGCTCGAGTGCCATGCGCTCGGCGGTGCTGCCGAGGGTCCATCCCAACCACGAAAAGCCGATGATCATCGTCCCGATTGCCCCAACGACCACGCCCCATGCCGCCGGTCTGAACCACGGAATCTGCATCTGCATAGAGACTCCTCCTGAATCTCGAGAAAAAGAGATTCATCGCCAAAGGTGAGACACGCCAGCAGGTCCGATTCCCGACGCCGGCTGCGTCTACCCTGGGGAGGGTCGGGGGCTGGTGGCGGCCACTATAGCACGTTGTGCTCCCGACGCCTTCTGCGCCACTTCTTGACAACCTTCTCACCGGTGCTGTACCAGAAGGCGTCCTTGTGTAGCCAGTGGGATCTCCAAGTCGTCGCCAGCGCCGTCACCGCGCACGATATCGCGGGCAAGCGGGTGCTGGAGGTGGGTGCGCTGAACGTCAACGGCACGGTGCGGCCGGGGATCGAGACGTTGCGGCCGGCCGAATACATCGGCATCGACCTCCGCCCCGGGCCCGGCGTCGACCTCGTGTGCGATGCGGCCGAGATCGACCGTCGATTCGGCCCGGACGCCTTCGACGTGGTCATCTCGACGGAGCTGCTCGAGCACGCGCGCGAGTGGAAGAAGATCGTTCACAACTTCAAATACGTGCTGCGGACCGGGGGTCTCCTGATCGTCACCACCCGGTCCTACGGCGTCGACTTTCACCGCCAGCCGTTCGATTTCTGGCGGTATGAGAAGAGCGATTTCGATCTGATTTTCAGCGACCTCCAGATCGAGGATCTCCAACTCGATCCCACGGACCCCGGGCTGTTCATCAAAGCCCGCAAGCCCGACAACTACGTCGAACGTGACCTCTCCGACCATGGGCTCTATTCGATCCTGAGGCAGCGGAAGAAGCGGGAGGCGACCGATCTGGACATCGTCCTGTTCAAGTGCCGCTACCGGTGCATCCGGCTTCTGATGGATCTCCTGCCCAAACGCTACCGCCGGGCCGTTCACGAGGGACTCCTCCGGTAGGCCGGTTTTGCCCGTGCCGCGCTTGAGTGCCCCGGCGGCATGGCGGCGACTCCGGCGGGCTGGCCTCAGAGTGCTCGCCGAGGCCATCGCGTTTCGTCGCCGCGTCATCCTGGGCCGGCGTACCGTCGACGCCGCGGACATCGCCACGCTGCGGGCGAGCATCCAACGGTTACCGGACCTCCCGGCCTCCGGCTCGGAAGCCGAGGCGATGTGGCTGGCATATCGGAGACGGTTCCGTGAGGACGTCCTGACGAGAGATCCTCGGCGTTTTCTACGCTGGCCGGTGGTCCGGCCGATGTACAGGCGCGACGCGCCGTACGTCGGGGCGCAGCTCGCCTACCTCAGAGCCCATCCGGACTGGCCGTCGCGCTGGCGGCCGGCGATCCAGGAATCCGCGGTCGGCGATCCGCGGCCGTTCTTCGATTACCCGACCAGTAGCGGCAACCTGTTGTACCAGGCGTATCAGATGTGCCGCTTCGAAGACGTGACCGGAGCGCGGCTGCCCGACGTCGAATTCATCCTCGAGTTCGGGGGCGGCTACGGCGCTCTTTGTCGGCTCGTGTACACGCTCGGATTTCGGGGCACGTATGCGATCTACGACTTTCCGGAGTTCTCGGCCCTCCAGCAGTTCTATCTCCGGGCCCACGGGTTGCCGACTTCCTCGGGGACCCGCCGCGAGCCGGGCCGGCCGGCCATCGTCACCCTGTCGACGCTCGGCGAGCTCGACGAGCTGCTCGAGGGCCGGTTGCCTGGCCGGGCGGCCTTCGTGGCGCTCTGGTCGCTCAGTGAGACGCCGCTGCAGCTGCGCAATGCGGTCATGACACGCGTGAAGACCTTCGACCTGTTCGTATTTGGTTATAACCCTCGGTTCGCTGACGTGGACAATACGGCGTGGTTCGCCGCTGCGCGCGCTCGGCTCGATGACCGCATCGACTGGCACGACGTGCCGCTCCAGTTGCTTCACGAGTCCGTGCGTCACCTGTTCGGCGCGGGCCGGGCGCGCAATTGACAGGCCTCGGCGCCTTCGCATAATGCCGCCATGGCCGCGACGGACCCCCTCTCCGAATTCCGGCTCGACGGCGACGTGGCCGTCGTCACCGGCGGCGCGAGCGGCATCGGCCACGTAGTGGCCACGGCGCTGGCCGCCGTCGGCGCGCGCGTCGTAAGCTTCGATCTCGCTGCGTCCGGCGACAACGCCTACAAGGTGGACGTCACCGACGAGTCGCAGGTCAGGGAAGCCTTCGCCGACGTCGTCGCGCGGCACGGCAGAGTCGACGTCCTCTTCAACAACGCCGGCATCGCGATCCGCCAGCCCACCACCGAGCTGACGCTCGAGGACTGGAACAAAGTGGTCGCGGTCAACATGACGGGCGTCTTCCTCTGCGCGCGCGAGGCGGCGCGCCACATGCTCGCCGCGCGACGGGGCGGACGGATCGTCAACACAGCGTCGATCATGGGGTTCTCGGGCGGCGGCCTGTATCCCAACATCTCCTATCAGGCAACGAAGGGCGCGGTCGTCAACATGACGCGGGCGCTGGCGGTGGAGTGGGCGAGCCAGGGAATCCGGGTGAACGCGATCGCGCCGACCTGGGTGCGCACGCCGTTGACCCGAGGGATCACCGAGAAGCCGGAGCTGGTCCGGCGCATCGAGCAGATGACTCCGATGGGCCGTTTCGCCGAGCCGGGCGAGATCGTCGGCGCCGTAGTGTTCCTCGCGTCGCGCGCGTCCGCGATGGTCACGGGCCACGTCCTGGCCATCGACGGCGGATTCCTCGCCCAGTAGGTCCGCTCGAGGCCTGAGACTCAGGAAGGAGCACTCACGATGAGATGGTGCCGGTTCCAGTCAGGACGCACGGTGACGTACGGCGTGATCGAAGACAGTACGGTGACCGAGGTCACCGGGAGCCCGTTCGACACGTTTACGCGGACGGCGAACGCCATGCCGCTGAGCCGGGTCAAGCTGCTCGTGCCGGTGATTCCGCCGACCTTCTACGCGGCCGGCGTCAACTACCGCGAGCACGTGACCGAGATGGCCCACCGCCGCGGCGTCAAGCCGGAGTTCCCGCCGAACGCCGACGTCGGCTACCGCGCCAACAACGCGCTGATCGCCACCGACGAGCCCATCGTCATTCCCAAGGACGCCACCGACCAGATCCAGTACGAGGGCGAGCTGGTCGCGGTGATCGGCAAGCGGTGCAGGCGCGTGTCCGAAGCCGACGCGCTCGACTACGTCTTCGGCTACACGATCGGCAACGACGTGAGCGAGCGCGTCTGGCAGCGCGGCGACCGCACGCTCTGGCGCGGCAAGAACACCGACACGTTCAAGCCGATGGGGCCGTCGATCGTCACCGGCCTCGATCCCGACGCGCTCCACGTCACCATCCGGCTCAACGGCAAGGAGATGTTCAGTTACGCCGTGAAGGACGCGATCTTCGGCGTGCGCACGTTCATCAGTCGCATGAGCCAGTACCTCACGCTCTACCCGGGCGACGTGCTGTGGATGGGCACCGACGGCGCGACCGAGAACATGAAGGACGGCGACGTGGTCGAGGTCGAGATCCCCGGCATCGGCGTGCTGCGCAACCCGGTAGTCAGGGAGCGCTAACCAGCTCTCGGGAGACGTGTATGCAAGGGGCCAAGAGACTCACTCGCCGCGAGATGCTGCGGACCCTGACGGCAGCCGGAGTCGGGCTCGGTGTGTCACCGACCCTGTCTGGCTGCACGAGCGCAGCGAGATCAGAGACTCGCCTGCCGGCAACAATCGCCGACGCGGGCAAGCGGTTGCGCGCCGGCTCCCTGACGTCCGAGACGTTGACCCGCACCTACTTGAAATGTATCCGCGAGCTTCAGCCCAAACTGAATGCCTTCATCACCGTGCCCGAAGAGCGGGCGCTGGCGGCCGCCGCGGCTCTCGACGCGGAGCTGAAAGCCGGCAAGGATCGCGGTCCGCTGCACGGCATCCCGATCGTCTACAAGGACAACTGCGACACCGCCGGCATCCTCACCACGATGGGCTCCCAGTTCTTCAGCACGCGAGTGCCGGCGCAGGACGCGACGGTCGTGCGTCTGCTGAAAGACGCGGGCACCGTGACGCTCGCCAAGGCCAACATGAACGAGCTGGCCGCCGGCGTGGCCGGCGCCAACAAATACTATGGGAACGCCCACAATCCCTGGGACGTCGCGCGGTGGCCCGGCGGTTCTTCGAGCGGAAGCGGCGCGGCCGTCGCCGCGGGATTGTGCCTCGGTGGAATTGGCACCGATACCGGCATCTCGGTCCGTGGTCCGGCGGGCTGGTGCGGCATCGTCGGAGTCCGGCCGACTTATGGGCGCGTCAGCGTCGCCGGCGTCTATCCCCGCGCGTACAGCTTCGACACGATCGGCCCGCTAGCGCGCACCGTCGCCGACGCCGCCACTCTGCTGAACGCCATGGTGGGCTACGATCCGACCGACAACTATTCGATCCGGTCGCCCAAGGAGGACTTCACGGCGGGACTCAATCGCGGTGTGCGCGGCGTTCGCCTCGGAATCGTCGAGAACTTCACCTACCGAAACGTCGACACTGAAGTGGCCGACGCCGTGCGCGGCGCAGCCGACAAGCTGGCGAGCCTCGGCGCCGAAGTAAAGCCGGTGCGCATTCCGCTCTTCGAGGACAAGATCAACTTCTCCTATCCGCTGACGATCCTTCTCTACGAGTTCAATCAGATCCTGGGCAACGAGTACCGCACTGCGGACAAGCGCCTGTTCGGTCCGGTCGTCCAGGCCAACATGGCCCGCGGCAGTCAAATTCCCCAGGCGACGTACGACAAGGCCATCGCCGAACGGCCAGCGGAGATCGCGCAGATCCGAGAAGTCTTCAGGCAGGTCGACGCGTTCCTGACGCCGACCCATCCGATGGTGGCGCCGCTCCAGACCGTGGACGCCGAAGGCTCGGAGCGGGTGCGACAGTTCACGGTGCCCGTGAGCTTCACCGGCCTCCCCGCGGTGTCCGTTCCGTGCGGGTTCGGCCCGAGCGGGCTGCCGATCGGTCTCCATATCGTCGGCAACGACATGCAGGAAGCGTTGCTGCTGAGAATCGCCGCGACGCTCGAAGCCGCGACCGACTTCCACGAGCGAAAGCCGCCACTCTATTGCGCGTGATCCCTGATGCGAGAGCCACGGCTCTCGCGTGTTACGCGGAGACGGACTCGGCGACCACGGCGCGCGACGACTCGACGCGCGCGAAGTAGAGATAGAAGCCGACGAACGTCAGCGCGTACACCGCGCCGGCCAGCCAGTAGGGTATCGCCCAGTTGCCGGTGGCCATGAAGGGCCCGGCGATCCACGCGCCCACTCCCATCGGGAACTCGCTGAACGCGTGCATGACGCCGTTGGTCGTGCCTCGCTCGCGGTCCTTCACGATCTCCATGGAGAAGAGGCTGTAGACAGGATCGGTGAGCCCTTTGCTCGGAAACGCGCCACCGATGAGGATGATCGCCATGACGTAGACGATCCCCGCCGTCACCACGCCGGGCGCCAGCCCGATCAGCACGAGAAACGGCACGCCCAGGAACTTCAGGAAGGCCACCGTGCGCACGCGGCCGAGTCTTCGGACGACAAGAGGCGCGAGCAGCGTCGCGAACGCGGTCACGATCGAGCCCGCGCCGAAGATCATGCCGATCGCCGCGGTCGAGGCCCCCAGCTCCCGCGCGAAGTAGACGTTGAAAAACGGTGCGGTCATCCCGAGCGCCAGTCCGGCGCCGCCCTCGGTCAGCGCGAGCATGCCGATCGTGCCGTAGCTCTCGAAGCTCTTCCACCAGCGCCGGATGTCGATGGCCCGCCACTGCTCGTCGATCAGATAGATGGGCACGGCGGAGAGCAGCATGATGGGCAGGACGACGACGAGGCTTGCACGCAACGCTCCGGCCTGCTCGGCGCCGAGCCCGAGGAGCGGACCGAAGACCAGCGGCAGGAGGCCCGCGAGCAGATTGCCGAGACTGGCTGCCCCCACGGTGAGAAACCCGCCGATGCTGAAGAGGTGAACGCGCTCGTCGGGCCGGCTCTGCTCGACCATGAACGGCGGGCCGACGATGGCGTGACCACCCTCGAACAGTCCCTGCACGGCGGCGAGCACGAGCAACGCGGTGGGCTCCCCGACGACGATGAGCGCGGCCGTTCCCAGGATGTTGCCGGAGTACGAGACCAGGAACACCCGGCGGCGGCCGAAGAGATCGGACAGGATGCCGGCGGGAATGACGGCGAGGCCATGCGCGATCCAGTTGATCGACGCGAGCTGCGCGACGAAGAGCGTGTCGTGGCCCTTCGCGAGCAGATACAGATAGAAGAGCAGCCTCCAGATGCTGACGGAGAGCCCGCTGAACGGCGTGCGGATCAGGAGCAAGCGCGCGTTCCGGCTGAAGCTCTGGATGCGGCGCAGATACTCGCCACCGTGACGCGCCTGCTGGACGAGGAGGACGGCGGCCGCGATGGTGAGGCCGATGCCGACGAACCACACGGCGAGCGGCACGTGCGTGCCCGCCTCGGGCCCGTGAGCGTGGCCACCGTTGGCCTGCGCGACCGCCACGCGCGCGAGCCCGGCCATGAGCCCCGCGCCCACAGCGAACGGCCACGGACGGCGCCGCGACGTCACGCTCGCGAGGCTACGTGCGTCCGGAGTCTTGTGCAACCGTCGATGGCCTTGTCGGCGCGATGCCGGCAACTCTGGCGGCGCGCGTCAGGATTTCGGCCGCGATCGTCCTGAGGCGCGGCGTCCGGATGAACGGAGAAGCGAAGAGCCTGAACGATTGACCGGCGCTGTCGATCAGGGAACCATCTGTCCTCGCGACCATCGGGGGCTCTGTGAGAGCGAGCCGCGGGGACACTTCGAGAGCCCGGACGACCGCGCGGTAGGCCATGCGGCCCATGGTGACGAGCACACGCGGCCTGATGACGTTCAGCTCGGAGGCCAGGTGTTGCGGAGCGCATCGGTCCACGGTCCGGGCCGGCGGATTCTGCGACCCATGTGCATCGCGAACGATCGCGCATTTCACGGCGTGCAAGAGGAACACGCCGCCATCGCTGAGCATGGTCCACGGAGCGCCGAGCGTGTCTTCGATGAACCAGCGAATCCTGTCGGTCTCATCGTTGGTGGCGCTGGCCGCGCGCGAGCGTTCTCGCGCTGTCACGAAGGGCGGTGCGAGCGTCACGATCAACAGGGAGACCGGTCGCGCCGGCGGTTCGGTCTGTTGGCGAACGTTGACGGCGACTCGAGGATCGGCCTCGCACGTGGTGCAGCGCCATATCTCTTGCTGTGCGGTGTCCCAGGGAAGCGCGGTGGCCGCCACCCAGAGCGTGGCGAGGGTGCGGTCGTTGGCCACCGTGTTCCCATCCAGGCGCGGCGCCATTCCGTCGACCGTGTCTACCTCACCTGCTCGCCGGCTCCGTCGCCATCCTACGGCCACTGCGTCTCGGTCACTTGCCGTGAGGTGGTCAGGCACCGATGCGAGCGCGTCGAAGCGGTCGAGCAACAGCGTCTCGGCCGGTGTCTCCAGATGCGGGAGGCGCACGCACATCGACCGCAGAGCCCCGACCTTGCGCAGGATCCTTTCGGCGTCAGTCACGAGTCAGTCCCGCGTCCCGAAGCGCATCGAGATCACCCAGATCGCGATTGGAGTTGCGTAGTCGCTTGAGGACGACGAGCGCGTCGACGCTGACGATGGAGAGGCGTTGATCGTCGATGACCTTCTCCGTGCGCCCCTGGACAGCATCGCTAAGCTCGGGATCGACGACGATCAAGAGGTCGAGCGGCAGCAGATCAACTCCGTCGATCTTGATGAGACGCTGAATCTCGATCCGACCGTCAGCGACTCGAATGGGCCGACCGGTCTTGCGAAAACCGAGCGGCGCGGCAGCGCGCACCACACGATCGACATCGGCGGCGGCCACCAGGACATCGATGTCTTCGGTTGCGCGGGGCGTCGTGTAGAGGGACACGGCAAGCCCACCGGCCAGCCCGTACGGAATGCCAGCGGCCTCGAGGGCGCCGGTAAGAGCACGAAGCTCGCTATAGAGATCCAGCATCGCGGTCGACTCTAACACGCGGTCTGCCGCCGATATGCTATGGCCGAGGCGTGCCATCAGCCCCATTGCTTCGTTCTCCGCGCGTTGCGCCCGAGGCGAGGAGACCATCGATCTCCGACGCGCCGAGGCCGATCTCTTGCAGGATCTCCATGCTGTGCTCGCCGAGTCGGGGCGGCAGGCGCCTGATGTCGCCGGGCGTCTTCCCGTACCTGGCGGGAATCCCGGGCAGGCGCAGCGTCCCTTCGCTCGGATGATTCACCACGTGCCAGAAGCCGGTCGCCTCGAGCTGCGGGTCCGTGAGCAGGGACTCCAGTGAGTTCACGACCATGCCCGGGATGCCCTTCTGGTCCAGGTCGGCGAGCCATTCCGCGTTCGTGCGGGTCGTGGCGATCTTGCCCAGCTCCTCGTACAGGAAGTCGATGTGGCGCAAGCGCGTGCCGAGCGTCTTGAAGCGTGGATCGTCGAGGAGATCCTGCCGGCCCGCGATGATGAAGAAGTCGCGCCAGTTCTGATCGGTGTAGGGCAGGATGGCCAGGTGGCCGTCCCTGGTCTTGAAGGGACGGCGGTAGCGATTGAGCACGCGCTTGTAGCCGATGCTGTCCTGGGCGGGCACGAACGTCTCGCCATAGAGGTGTTCCACCATGACCCAGGCCACGAGGCTCTCGAACATCGGGACCTCGACTTCCTGGCCCTCGCCGGTGCGCGCCTTGTGGTAGAGCGCGGCGAGCACCGCCGCGAGCACGGTCATCGAGCTGGTCTTGTCGGCGACGATCGTCGGCACGTAACGCGGCTCTCCCACGAGCGCGGACTGGAGCGACGCGATCCCCGAAGCGGCCTGGATGATGTCGTCATAGGCGGGCTTCTCGCCGTAGGGCCCGGCGGCGCGAAACCCGTAGGTGCCGACGTAGATGATGCCGGGGTTGACGGCCCGGAACATCTCGTAGGAGAGCCCGAGGCGTTTCGCCGCTCGCGGCCGGTAGTTGTGGAGGAACACGTCGGCGCGCTCGGCCAGGCGCAGGAGCACGCGCCGGGCGGACTCCTGCTTGAGGTCGAGCACGATCGAGCGCTTGTTGCGGTTCACGGCGAGATAGAACGCGCCCATGTCGTTGCTCTTCATGGGCCCGAGCTGGCGCGTGGTGTCGCCCTCGGGGGGCTCCAGCTTGATGACTTCGGCGCCAAGGTCACCAAGCTGCTGGGCGGCCCAGGGGCCGAGCACGACCGTGCTGCAATCGAGGATGCGGACTCCGGTCAATGGTCCAGGCATGGCGACGTATCTTAGCCCGATGATCGTGCCGCCGCGCTCTTCATCGTCCAGCCGTCGATGACGAACGCGAAGAAAGCACCGGTGCCACCAGAACGAAAGCGACCGGGCCACCAATGCGTCTTGCCCACGGCGCTCGGCGGGGCGAGGATACCGGCCACCACGCGTCACGGGGTGGACCCGACGCACCGCGAAGGGAGAGCGCATGAGCTCGAAGGGAAGCCCGGCCCGATGGATCGCGCTGGCCGCCGCCGGCCTGCTCTGTGTCCTGCTCGTCGGAGGGCCGGCCGGCGAAGCGGTGGCCCAGGCGAAGCCGGAAGGGGAGATGCGCTGGGCGCTGTACGTGACGCTGGCGCCGGCGTGGTTCGATCCGGGAGAGTTCGCGGGGCTCACCCCCTTCTGGGTGAACTATGCACTCCACGACGCGCTCGTCAAACCCATGCCCGGCAATCTCATGACGCCCAGCCTCGCCGAGTCCTGGACGGTGAGCGCCGATCAGCGCGTCTACGAATTCAAGCTGCGCGAGGGATTGAAATTCCACAACGGCGACCCCTTCACCGCCGAGGACGTGCGCTTCAGCTTCCACCGGGCGAAGGGATCGAAGGTCCTGCACGACAAGGTGCGGGAGGTGGCGATCGTTGATCCCTACCGCGTGCGGTTCCACCTGAACGACCCGTGGCCGGACTTCATGACCTTCTACGGCACGCTCGTGAGCGGGGCCAGTTGGGTCGTGCCCAAGAAGTACGTCGAGCGGGTGGGTGACGACGGGTTCAAGAAGAATCCCGTCGGCCTGGGCCCCTACAAGTTCGTCAGTCACACGCCGGGCATCGAGCTGGTCATGGAGGCGAACGAGAGCTACTGGCGCAAGATGCCGTCGGTGAAACGGCTGGTCTTCAAGAGCGTCCCCGATGCCATCACGCGGGCGGCGATGCTGAAGCGCGGAGAGGTCGACGTCGCGTACTTGCTCGACGTCCCGCAGGCCCAGGAGATCAAACGAGATCCCACGCTGAGGCTGGCCTTCTCCGGAGGGGCCGCGTCGTTCTTCCTGGATTTCCTCGACCAGTGGGATCCGAAGTCGCCGTGGGCCGATCGACGGGTGCGGCTCGCCGCCAACTATGCGATCGATCGCCGAGCGCTGAGCGAGGCAGAGACCCTAGGCGCCTCCAGGCCGGCGGGCAGCATCATCCCGCGCACCTTCGACTTCGCGCTGCCCATCGAGCCCTATCCCTACGACGCGCAGAAGGCCAAGCAGTTGCTCGCCGAGGCCGGCTACCCGAACGGCTTCGACGCCGGGGAGCTGCACCAGCTTCCGCCCTATTTCTCGATGGGCGAGACGATTATCGGCTATCTCGGCGCGATCGGGATCAAGCTCCGGATGCGGCCGATGGAGCGCGCGGCCTACACCTCGGCGCTGCTGGCGAAGAGGCTGCGGGGCG
>Ga0066710_100005970_pt1 | contig 11260 bp, 10 predicted proteins | sample GraSoiAngelo_159_FD_79666 | JGI IMG/M metagenome (GOLD analysis project Ga0066710, IMG submission 79666) | Grasslands soil microbial communities from the Angelo Coastal Reserve, California, USA - 14_1009_16_40cm | ecosystem: Environmental > Terrestrial > Soil > Grasslands | place: USA... | reverse complement strand
TGACCCGGGTGTCGAACGGCACGCTGGTGAAGGTCTCGAGCTGGTACGACAACGAATGGGGCTTCAGCAACCGGATGCTGGACGTCACGGTCGCGTTGATGAACGCACGCTAGAAAGCAGGATCGAGGACCGAGGGAAACCGCCCGAGGGTCCTCCGCCTTTCCCTCAATCCTAGCTCTTCGATCCTCGGTCCCATGCAGTTGCTCAAAATGTCCGATGTCGATCTGCGCGGCAAGCGCGTGCTGATCCGCGTCGATTTCAACGTTCCCATCCACGACGGCAGGATCGGCGACGACACGCGCATTCGAGCCGCCCTGCCCGGCGTGAGGCGGGCGCTCGCTCAAGGGGCACGGGTGATGCTCGCTTCCCACCTCGGCCGCCCGATCGAGGGAGAGTTCAATGCGAAGGAATCCCTCGCACCGGTGGCAGGGCGTCTGTCGGAGCTGCTTGGCCAGGAGGTCCAGCTCGAGCGCGACTGGCTGGAAGGGGTCACAGTGGCGCCAGGCAAGGCCGTGCTCCTTGAGAACTGCCGGTTCAACAAGGGCGAGAAAAGCGACGACGATGCCTTGGCGAAGAAGATGGCGGCGTTGTGTGACGTCTACGTCAACGACGCTTTCGGCGCGGCACATCGCGCCGAGGCGAGCACCCACGGCATCGCGAAGTACGCGCCGATCGCGTGCGCGGGACCGCTCATGGCCGCGGAAATCGAAGCCCTCTCGAGGGCGCTCGAGCGTCCCGCCCGGCCTCTGGTTGCCATCGTCGCCGGCGCCAAGGTTTCGACCAAGCTCTCGGTGCTCGCTGCGCTTGCCGGGAAGGTCGACCGCCTGATCCCCGGAGGGGGCATCGCCAATACCTTCATGCTTGCGGCCGGCATGAAGATCGGCAAATCGCTCGCCGAGCCCGAGCTTGCCGCCGAGGCGAATCGAATCGTGGACATACTGCGCGCCAAGGACGGAGAGATCCCGCTTCCGACAGACGTTGTCTGCGCCAAGGAGATCACCGAGATCGCGAGGGCGGAGATCAAACCGGTCGACCAGGTGAGCGACGACGACATGATCCTCGACATCGGCCCGGAGACGGCCGCCACCTTCGCCCAGTCGCTCTCGGTTGCCGGAACCATCGTCTGGAACGGGCCGGTCGGCGTGTTCGAATTCAGCCAGTTCGGGCAGGGAACCCGTGCGCTCGCCCAGGCGATCGCCGCATCGCGGGCGTTTTCACTCGCGGGCGGTGGTGAGACGCTCGCGGCTATCGCCAAGTATGGGGTTGCGGACGGGATTTCCTACATCTCGACCGGAGGCGGCGCTTTTCTCGAATTCCTCGAGGGCAAGAAACTGCCCGCGATCGAAATCCTGGAGCTGCGCGCGGGCCCATGAGCCGCGGTCGAACAAGCCCGCGGCTACTTGGCTGCGCGAGTGTCGATCCCGGCGGCGCGGGCGAGCTCGCGATGCACGCGGGAAACGCGCTCGACCTCTCCCTTGGCGGCGAAGCGCTCGTAGAACCCCTCGACGCGGAACGCTTTCAACTGCTCGCGCCATGGAGTGAGCCGCTCCTCCCAGCGCTTGAGTCGACCCTCGGCGGGCTCGCCGTCCTCGCGCGCAAGATCGGCGCACACGCGGATCATCGCTTTGAGGGTCACGGGCTTGGTCACCATGTAATTCGCCTGGCCCCAGGCCTCGCCCCATACTCGCTCGGCGGCCTTGAGGAAATCGCGCACCATGCCGTAGTAGCGCGGGATCTCCTTGCTGCTTCCGCCTGCCACCTGGATGCGGCGCCAGTCACGGTTAACCCAGCGGTGCAGCTCGTTGAAGAGCTCGGCCTGCAGAATCCACTTGTCCTGCTGGCTGCGCCCGCCGAGCCGGTTGATGCGGTAGCGCAACGGGCTGTCCCCCTCGCTATAGAGGCTTCCGACCAGGCGCGCGGCGAACTTGCGGTGGGGCTCCGCCCAGGACACTCGCTCGTACAGGTCGACGAGGTGGCTCTTGTTGATGCGGGTGGGCGTCGAGTTGATGATGACGAACATCTCGGTAGCAAAATCCTCGCTGCGCCCGTCGAAGATCACGCACGGCACGTTGATCGTCTTGGCGTCGTCGGGGCGCTCCTCGAGGTAAAAGCGCAGTGCCGCGAGCCGGTGCTGGCCGTCGATGATGAGGAATTTCGACTGCGGCTCCGAAAGTTGGCCGACCCCATTGGTTCCGTCGGCAGCCTGGAAGCGCAGCTTCTCCGGGGTGAAGAGCAGCACTGTGCCCGGAATCGGCGGCTGGGTGATCGCCGTTTCGTAGAAATTCTTGAGCTGGCGCACCTTGGCCCGCGAGAGCGCCCGCTGGAAAGCGCGATCGGTTCGCTCGATTTTCGAGATGAACTGGGCGATTTCGTCTTCCTGCGAAATGCGTGCCGGGGCGATCTCCTCTCCCTCGCCATAGAACCGGCTGATGAAACGGACTTTGGCGAGCAGCTCGGGGGCGCGGATGCTGCCGAAGTAGAAGATACCGTCCTTCTGGCGAATCTGCGTGGCAAGCACGTGTGTTCTCCCTTAGAGTCCCAAACAAACCGCGGCGCAGGCCCCTGGTGCCCCTAAGTCAAGGGCTGCCACGATGGCTTCCTGGCAGTCTCCTTGAAACAAGGGCCCAGCCGCTGGCGCAGACCGGAAATATAGCCGAAACGGGGTGCTCACTGCCAAAAAAAAGATTCCCCGACCCGCTCTCAGCCGGGTCGTGCCAAGGGAAGTCGCCGGTAAGCATCTGGTAAAGTAGAACGGTTTTTCTCGGGGGGTCAATGAGCCGAAGCACCAAAATCGTCGCCACGCTGGGCCCCGCGTCGAGCGATCCTCAAACGCTCGAGCGGATGTTCCTCGCGGGGGTGGACATCGTGCGCATGAATTTCTCGCACGGCACCGCAGGGGACCACGAGCGGCGCGCCGAGCTGGTGCGCGAAGCTTGCCGCAAAACCGGGCGCACGGTCGGCATCATGGGCGACCTGCAGGGCCCGAAGATCCGCGTCGGAAAGTTCAAGGACGGCAAGGTCACTCTCAATCCGGGCGATGCGTTCGTGCTCGACGCCGACCTCGAGCTGGGCGACCACGGGCGCGTCGGCCTGGATTACAAGGAATTGCCGCGCGATGTGCGGCCGGGAGACGTGCTGCTGCTCGACGACGGCAGGATCGTGTTCGAAGTCGAAAAAGTCGTGGGCAACAAGGTGTACTGCCGCGTGCGTCACGGGGGGGTGCTCTCCAACAACAAGGGCATCAACCGCTTGGGGGGCGGTCTCACCGCTCCCGCGCTCCCGCCGAAGGACGTGGAGGACATCCGTACCGCGGCGAAAATCCGGGTCGATTACCTGGCCGTTTCCTTCCCCAAGTCGAGCACCGACATGTCGATGGCGAGGCAGCTTCTGCACGCCGCCGGTGGCGAGGCGTTCCTCATCGCCAAGATCGAGCGCGCGGAAGCCGTCGAGCCCAAGGCGCTCACCGACATCATGTCGGCCTGCGAGGGGATCATGGTGGCGCGCGGCGACCTTGCCGTAGAGGTCGGCGACGCCTCGGTGCCGGCGCTGCAGAAGCGCATGATTCGCCTTGCGCGCGAGCAGAACAAGCTCACCATCACCGCGACGCAGATGATGGAGTCGATGATATCGAGCCCCGTGCCCACCCGCGCCGAAGTGTCGGACGTCGCGAACGCAGTGCTCGACGGCACCGACGCGGTGATGCTCTCGGCGGAAACGGCGAGCGGAAAGTACCCGGTCGAGACCATCGCGGCGATGAGCCGCATCTGCGAAGTCGCAGAGGACTCGGCCGAGGTGACTCTCGACCGCGATTTCCTCGACCGCATTTTTACCCGCGTGGACCAGTCCATCGCCATGGCGGCTCTTTTCACCGCTTATCACCTCAAGGTGAAAGCGATCGCCGCGCTCACCGAATCGGGCTCGACCGCGCTGTGGATGTCGCGCATCAACTGCGGCGTGCCGATCTACGCGCTCACTTCGCAGACCGCGACACGCTACCGCTGCGCGCTGTTTCGCGACACTTACCCGCTCATGGTCAAGTACGTCGGCCACGACCGCGAGGAGCTGCTGGAGGAGGCTGAAAACGTCCTCGTAAAGAACCGCGTCGTGCAGAAGGGCGATCTCATCGTGATCACCATCGGCGAGCCGATCGGCAAGGCGGGCGGTACCAACACGATGAAAATCGTCAGGGTAGGCGAGCACCGCCGGGCCTGACCGGCGCGCCAGGACAAAAAAGAGACCTTGACGCCTCGGGCGTAGGCCGCCGGAACGATGGATTCTCCACCCGAGCCCGAGCTTCTCTCCCTCAACACCGCCACGGTGCGGGAGAAGTGGAGCCTGCGCCAGATGATCGAAGGCTGCGCCCGCCACCGCATTCGCGGCATTTCACCCTGGCGCGACAAGCTCGCCGAGATGGGCGTGAAGGAAGCCGCGAAGGCGATCCGCGACAACGGCCTGACCGTCACGGGGCTTTGCCGGGGCGGCATGTTTCCGGCCGCGGACCGCAAAGCCCGCCGGGCTGCGATCGACGACAACTTGCGAGCCATCGACGATGCCGCCACACTCGAGGCAAAGTGCCTGGTGCTCGTCTCCGGGGGCCTGCCTCCCGGCTCGAAAGACCTTGCCGGGGCGCGCGGGATGGTGAGAGACGGCGTGGGCGAAATACTCGATCACGCGAGCTCGGCGGGCGTGCCGCTCGCGATCGAGCCGCTGCACCCGATGTACTGCGCCGACCGCGCCTGCGTGAACACGCTCGCGCAGGCGCTCGATCTGTGCGACGAGCTGAACCGAAATGGGAGCGGTGCTCTAGGTGTCGCGGTGGACGTCTACCACGTTTGGTGGGATCCGTTGCTCAGAGCGCAAATCGAGCGCGCCGGCGACAAGCGCCTGCTCGCGTTTCATATCTGCGACTGGCTGGTGCCCACCGCGGACCTCCTCACCGACCGAGGCATGATGGGCGACGGCATAATCGACCTCCCGCTCTTGCGCTCCTGGATGGAACAGGCGGGGTACCACGGCTTTCACGAGGTCGAGATCCTGTCCTCGCGCAACTGGTGGCGGCGGGACCCGGACGAAGTGCTCGCGACCTGCCGTATGAGGCACCGGACTGTCTGCTGATGCCGGAAGGCCGTGTTTGACGCGTGACCACGCCGGAAAGGGACATAGCGGCATCGGCGCCGGGCAGGTAAAATTACGGCTCTCGCTTCCCTATTCCGGAACATCAGAAGGTACCAGTCCATGGACATGAAGCTGCTATCCAAGACGGCGGCAGCCATGGTCGCCGAGGGCAAAGGATTGCTCGCCGCGGACGAATCCAACGCGACCTGCGAGAAACGCTTCAAGTCGATCGGCGTGGAGTGTACCGAGCCGAACCGCCGCGCCTACCGCGACTTGCTGTTTACCACCAAGGGCATCGAAGAGTACGTAAGCGGCGTGATTCTCTTCGACGAGACCCTGCGCCAAAGCACGGTCGCAGGCAACGAACCGTTCCCGAGCTACCTCGAGAAAAAGGGGATCGTCCCTGGCATCAAAGTGGACAAGGGCACCCATGATCTCGCGCTCTGCCCGGGCGAGAAGATCACCGAGGGGCTCGACGGACTGCGCGGGCGGCTGGCCGAATACTTCAAGCTGGGCGCCCGCTTTGCCAAGTGGCGCGCCGTGATCACGATCGGCCCGGGCACTCCCACTCACGCCTGCCTGTACGCCAACGCCCACGCGCTGGCGCGCTACGCTGCGCTGTGCCAGGAGGCCTCGATTGTTCCGATCGTCGAGCCCGAAGTGCTGCTCGACGGCGATCACACGATCGAGCGCTGCTGCGAAGCAAGCGAGGCGACGCTGACGGCACTTTTTGCCGCGTTGCGTGCCCACCACGTGTCGCTCGAGCACGTCGTCCTCAAGGCATCGATGGCGGTGTCGGGCAAGGACTGTCCGAAGCAGGCCGGCGTGGACCGGGTCGCCGAAGAAACCGTGCGCTGCCTGAAGCGCACCGTTCCGGCGGCGCTGCCGGGTATTGTTTTCCTTTCGGGCGGTCAGAGCGACGAGGCCGCGACGGCTCATCTCAACGAAATGGCGAGAATGCCGGGGCTGCCTTGGCCGCTCACCTTCTCCTTCAGCCGAGCGCTGCAGAACCCCGCGCTGAAGACCTGGCGCGGCGCGCCCGGCAACGTCGCTGCCGCGCAGCGGGCGTTCTATCACCGCGCGCGCATGAACGGGCTCGCTTCGCAAGGCAAGTATCGCTCGGATCTGGAAAAGCAGGCTGCCTAGAGATGGCGGCGGCTGCACTTTACGAATCGAACATCAAGAGCCTGCCTTTCCTGGGGCGGGGTAAGGTCCGCGACATGTATTCGGTGGGCGGTGACCGCCTGCTCATCGTCACCACCGACCGGCTCTCCGCCTTCGACGTGGTCCTGCCCGATCCCATTCCCGGGAAAGGCGAAGTGCTGAACGAGATGTCGAACTTCTGGTTCAAACGGCTCGCGCACATCGTGCCCAATCACCTGAACGGCGCAGCGCCGGAAGCGGTGATCGAGGGCGCGGAAGAAGCGGCGCAGGTGAAGGGGCGCTCGGTCGTGGTGAGGAAACTCAAACCCCTTCCGGTCGAGGCGGTAGTGCGCGGCTATCTCATCGGCTCGGGCTGGAAGGACTATCAGAATACCGGCGCGGTATGCGGCATTCCCTTGCCGAAAGGGCTGAAGCAGGCCGACAAGCTGCCGGAAGTCCTATTTACGCCGGCCACCAAGGCCGAGGCCGGCGCCCACGACGAGAACATCTCCTTCGCCTGGGTCGAGAAGATGATCGGCAAGGCGCTCGCGGCCAAAGTGCGCGACCTGAGCGCGCGCCTGTACCGCGAGGCCGCCGACTACGCAGTAGAACGCGGCGTCATCATCGCCGGCACAAAGTTCGAATTCGGGACGGACGACAAGGGAAATCTCGTATTGATCGACGAGGTGCTGACCGCGGACTCCTCGCGGTTCTGGCCCGCGGACGAGTACCGGCCGGGATCGAGCCCGCCCTCCTTCGACAAGCAGTACGTACGCGACTATCTGGAGGCGCTCGGCTGGAAGAAGACGCCGCCTGCGCCGCGGCTTCCACTCGAAGTGATCGCAAAGACGTCCGAAAAATATCGAGAAGCCCTGTACCGCCTGACGGGGCAAAAACTGGAAGGGTAGAAATGGCCAGCCGCACGCCGCTTGTCGGGATCGTCGTGGGAAGCGCAAGCGATTGGGAGATGATGCGCGAGGCGACAAAGCAGCTCACCGATTTTTCCGTGCCCTACGAAGCCAAAGTGCTTTCGGCGCACCGCTCGCCCGACGCGCTCGCCGAGTGGGTGGAACGCTTGAGCGCGAAGGGCGTTCGCTGTTTCATCGCGGGGGCAGGCGGCGCGGCGCACCTGGCGGGCGTGATCGCGGCGAAAACGACCGTGCCGGTGCTCGGGGTGCCGATGCCGTCAAAATATCTTCAAGGCCTCGATTCGCTGCTCGCGATCGTGCAGATGCCAAAGGGGATTCCGGTGGCGACTTTTGCGATCGGCGAGGCCGGCGCTGCCAACGCGGGCCTCTTCGCCGTCGCGATGCTTGCGCAGGGCGACGCGAAGCTCGCCGAGCGCCTCGCCCAATTCCGTGCGAGCCAGGCGGAAGCCGTCAAGAGCGCCAAGCTGCCCGATTAACGCGGATTTCAGCCGTCAACACCGCCCATTCCCTTCCGATTCGGGAAGCCGTCGCGGTCCTCAAGCGCGGCGGCCTGGTGGCGTTCCCAACCGAAACGGTATACGGACTCGGCGCCGACGCATCCAACCCCGCGGCGGTCGCGCGCATCTACAGAGTGAAAGGCCGGCCTGCGAACCATCCGGTTATCGTTCATATCGGCGACGCCGGCCAGCTGGAACGCTGGGCGCGCGAGGTCCCCGAGCACGCGAGGAAACTCGCAGCGCGCCTCTGGCCGGGGCCGTTGACCCTGGTACTGAAGCGCGCCCTGGGTGTGGGCGATTACCTGACCGGCGGCGAGGACACGATCGGCCTGCGCGTCCCCGGTCACCCGGTCGCCCTTGAGGTGCTGGGCCAATTCGGCGGCGGGATCGCCGCTCCATCCGCCAACAAATTCGGCTGCATCAGCCCGACTACGGCGGCGCACGTACGTAGCGATCTCGGCAAAGAAATCGATTTGATCTTGGACGGTGGCCCGTGCGAGATCGGCATCGAATCGACGATCATCGATCTGTCGCGCGATCGCCCGGTTCTATTGCGACCGGGCCGAATCGGCACGGAAGAAATCGCCGCGACGCTGGGCGTGAAGCCCGAGCCGCGCGACCGGGGCGCTCCGCGCGCCCCAGGTACACTGGAATCCCATTACGCGCCGCGAAAGCCGCTACGGCTCGTTGCGATTGAGCAATGGGAGCGAGGCGCGTGGCAGAACTGCGCAGTGCTGTGCTTCCGCGCGCGACCGGTCGGCGACAAGAATGCAGTGTGGATCAGGGCTTCCACGGACCCGCAGCGCTATGCGCGAGACCTGTATTCCAGTCTGCGTGCGCTGGACGCATCGGGCTGCGATGAAATTCTGGTCGAAGAGCCGCCGGCGAGCGCCGAGTGGGCTGCGGTCCGGGACCGGCTTCTCCGCGCCCGCTCGAAGTGAGTAGTCCGGTTTAGGCGGATTGGGCACCACTCGCGTTGCCGGAGGAGGGGATTGCCGTTAAAATTGCCTTCACGTGGGGTTGTAGCTCAGCTGGGAGAGCGTCGCGTTCGCAATGCGAAGGTCGGGAGTTCGATCCTCCTCAACTCCACCAGCATCCCATGGAGGCCCGGTCCAGTTTGAACGCGATGAGGCAGTTGGGGCTGTTCTGGATGCTGCTGAACGAGCCCTCGCCTCAGTGACATGCCCACCCCGCTCAAGCTCCTGATTCTCGAAGATAACGCCTTCGACGCGGAGCTCGAGGTAGGGCAGCTTCAGGCCGCCGGCTACGATTGCGACTGGCTGCGGGTGCAAACTCGCGAGGATTTCGAGGCGTGTCTGGATCAGCCGGATTTCGAGCTGATTCTCGCCGACTATAATCTTCCGAGTTTCGACGGCCTGAGCGCGCTCGGTCTGCTCAACGAGCGCGGCCTGGAGATCCCCTTTGTCCTCATCTCCGGCACGCTCGGCGAGGAGCGCGCCATCGAGAGCGTCAAGGCGGGCGCCACTGATTACGTGATGAAGGAAAGGCTCGAGCGCCTTGCGCCGGTGGTGACCCGCGCCTTGAACGACCGCCTGGAGGTCGTCAAGCGCAGGGCCGCGCAACAGGCGCTCCGGGAAGCCCATCGCAGGCTGCAGGCGCTTTCGGTGCGCCTGCTCCAGGTCGAAGAAACCGAGCGTCGTCGCTTCGCGCGCGAGCTGCACGACGGCGTCGGACAGATGCTGACCGCTGTGAAATTGCGCCTCGCCGGCCTCAATCCCTCTTTGGCCGATTACGCGTCGCGCCGAAGCGAGTGCGTCGCGGCGATCGACGAAGCGCTCGAACAGGTGCGTCGCATGTCCCGCGACTTGAGGCCGTCGCAGCTCGATGACCTGGGGCTGGTGGCGGCGCTGCGCTCGCACCTGGACCGGCAGGCGGGCGGCGCCGGATTCAAGCCGAACTTCATGCATGACGGAGTGCCTCCGCGCCTCGCCCCGGAGATCGAGACCACCTGCTTTCGTATCGCCCAGGAGGCGCTGACCAACATCGCTCGCCACGCGCACGCGAGCGAAGTTTGGGTTACGCTCGCAGGCACGGAGGCCGAATTGCGTCTGGAGGTGCGCGACAACGGGCGGGGTTTCGACGTCGCAGCGGCGCGTCTGGGCGCGGCGGCCGGCCGGAGCATGGGCCTGCTCAGCATGGAAGAACGCGCCACGCTCGCCGGCGGGCGGCTTGCGCTCGACTCGGCGCCCGGGAAGGAGACCCGGTTGAGCCTCGCGCTTCCCCTGATCCGCGCCAGCTCGGGACCGACATGAGCCAGATGCGAATACTTCTCGCGGATGATCATATCCTGGTGCGGGCTGGGATACGCGCGCTGCTGGAAGGTCTGGAAGGCGTCACCGTCGTGGCCGAAGCGGGCAACGGCAACGAAGTGCTGGACTTGGCGCGTACCCATCGCCCTGACGTGGTGTTGCTCGACATTTCGATGCCGGGCCTCGGGGGACTTGAGGCCAGTGCTCAGCTCAAGCAGGAGCTCCCCGAGGTGCGCGTGGTGATGCTGTCGATGCACGCGAACGAGGAATACGTGCTTCAGGCGCTGCGCGCAGGAGCCGCCGGCTACATGCTCAAGGATTCCGCAACGGCCGAGCTCGAAATCGCCTTGAAGGCCGTGATGCAGGGCGAGACCTATCTCAGCCCGCCGATTTCGAAGCAGGTCGTGGAAGGCTACGTGCAGCGGGTCGGAGGCGAGCAGCCCGCGCCCGACAACCTGACGCCGCGGCAGCGCCAGGTGCTGCAGCTCATCGCAGAGGGCCACAGCACCAAGGAAATCGCTTATCGGCTGGAGCTTTCTGTGAAGACCGTCGAGACTCATCGCGCTCAGCTCATGGAACGCCTTCAGATTCGCGACATCGCCGGCTTGGTGAAGTATGCCATCCGCAATGGCCTTATCAGCGCCGGGAAGTGATGCGCGTTGAAATCAGGGGTTTTCCTGTAGCTCCGGCCCGTTTCTAAGGTATTTGGCTGACCTTGTTCGGGGCTGGCCCGATTGGCTTGCCCTCCGTACGGCTCTAATGTGTCGGAAACGCCCGCCAGCGGGTTGCTGCCTAGTGCCGCAAAGCGCTCGGTTTCGGAGGGTAAGCGTTGAAACGCATCAAGGTCATGGTCGTCGACGACAGCCTGCCGTTCGCGAGAGCGGTCGCGCAGTTCCTCTCTTGCAGCGGCAGCTTCGAGGTGCTGGCGAGCGCGCATTCCGGGGGCGAGGCGCTGGCGCGCGCAGGCGCCGAGCAGCCCGACCTCATGCTCATCGACATCAGCATGCCCGATATGAGCGGATTGGCGGTGGCTTCCTCGATCAAAGCACTGCAGGCCCCTCCCAAGGTGGTGATGATGACCCTCGAGGACAGCATGGAGCACCGGGTCGGGGCAATCGCGGCAGGCGCCGATGCGTTTGTGCCCAAGGACCAATTTGCACGCGAGCTGCGTGGCGTGGTCGAAGTACTGTTCGGCGCCGGCGTGCGGCAGGGGGATGGGGGCGGACGGCGTGAGTAGGTCGATAATCACTCAAGCCTGAAATCCAGCCGGTCGAGCCACGGGGCGGCCTAAAGGTTTTTCAACAGC
>Ga0066710_100005969_pt1 | contig 11261 bp, 9 predicted proteins | sample GraSoiAngelo_159_FD_79666 | JGI IMG/M metagenome (GOLD analysis project Ga0066710, IMG submission 79666) | Grasslands soil microbial communities from the Angelo Coastal Reserve, California, USA - 14_1009_16_40cm | ecosystem: Environmental > Terrestrial > Soil > Grasslands | place: USA... | reverse complement strand
TAGATCCTGCAGACGGCGTCCACTTCCTTGGCGCCGTGCGCCAGTGCCATGTTGTGGGCGCCCGTGAACAGCAGCCCGCGCCGGACGCACTCCTGCTGGAACAGGCTCTTGAGCTCCCACCAAGGACGCCCGTCGTCACGCGCGAACGTCATCACGGTCCGGGGCGCGAGCCCGACGCACCGGACCACCTCGGCGAGACCGCTGGCGGCCGCCGAACGGTTGGCGCGGTCGCGGACCGTCTCGCCGTGGTGCCAGAGGTGCGGGATGACGGCCTCGCGCTCTATCTTCCCGATCGTGGCTAGACAGGCGGCCAAGGACACTGTCTCTCCGCCCGCTGTGAAAGAGAAGAAGACCTCCTTCAGCAGCGCCATGATCTCCCTCCGCCCGACGAGCGCGGAAAGCGGATATCCGTTAGACATCCCCTTGCCGAAGCAGGCCAGGTCGGGGAGGACGCCGAAGTGTTCCTGCGCGCCGCCGGGCGCCAGCCGGAACCCGGTAACGATCTCGTCAAAGATCAGGAGCGTCCCGTGCCGCGTGCACAACTCCCGCACGGACTCGAGAAATTGCGGGCGAGGTGCCTCGATTCCGACGGGCTCCATGATCACCGCCGCGACCTGCCCGGGATGTTCATCGAAGAGCTGTTCCAGGGTTTCGATCCGGTTATAGGTGAACGTGCGCGTTAGGGCCCGCACGCTCTTGGGGACGCCCAGGCTGCGGGTCGTCGTGCCCACGTACCAGTCCTGCCAACCGTGATAACCGCAGGTCGCGATCACGTCGCGGCCGGTGAAGGCACGCGCTAGTCGCACGGCGCCGCTGGTGGCGTCCGAGCCGTTCTTGCCGAACCTTACCATCTCGGCGCAGGGGATCACGCGCGACAGGAGCTCGGCCACCTCGGCTTCCAGCGGATGGGGCAGCGTGAAGATGACGCCGCGCTCGAGCTGGCCTATCACCGCAGCGTCCACGTCGGGGTCGGCGTAGCCGAGGGAGACGGCACACAACGCCATCGTGGTGTCGAGGTATTCGCGGCCATCGACGTCCCAGACGCGCGCTCCCTGACCGCGGTCGAGGAAGAGCGGCGACGCCCCGCGCACGAACTGGTTCGCGCCCTTGCTGAAGGTCTGGCTCGCGCCGGGCACGCGCGCCTCCGCCCGCTTCAGCCACTCCATCGACTTGCGGAACTGCTCACCAGCCATTCATCCGCCTCAAGTCCTCAGCACGACGCGGGATCCGCCGGCGCCGGCACTCGCTTTGATCGCGAGAAGCACCTCGAGCGCCGCCAGCCCATCCTCGCCGCGGCTCACGGGCTCCTCCCGCCGGTCCAGGCATGTCACCACGTGCTCTGCCAGTCCGGCCATGAAACTCCTCGATCCGCCCTGTCGGCGAGCGCTCCCCAAGTCCAGCTCCTGGTACCCGCTAAAGTCGGCGCAGTCGCGCACGGACATCCGCTCCATCTCGAACCCAAAGCGGTCGATCACCGCGGCGCCCGACCTTCCATGGAGACGAAGGGTGAAGATCGAGTAGTCCTTGACCTCCTGCACTTGCAGGACTCCCCGCGCTCCCGAAGTGAAGCCGAGCATGGCGTCTGCGCTGAAATCTCCGGGCGGGTGCGACGACGTAGAATTTCCCACGGCGAGGATCCAGCTCACATCACCCAGGAAGAAGCGCATCAGGTCCACCATGTGTGTCCCGCTGTTGAACACTCCAGCCGTGTAATAGGCCGTGGCCTGAGTGACATCGCCAAGCGCCCCTGCGACGATCTCGTCTCGGAGCCGACGGAGCAGCGGATCGAAGCGTCGCGTGTGGTTGATCAGGAGCAGTGTGCCACCTGCCGCGCAGGCCTCGATCATCGCACGCCCATCGTCGAGGGACTCGGCGATCGGCTTCTCGCAGATCACGGCGCGAACGCCACGGCGCGCGCAGACTTCGACGCCGGCCCGATGCTGCCCGGCCGGGGTCGCGACCGATACGATCTCGGGACGGACAACGTCGAGCATAGCCTCGACGCTGGTGAACCCGCGGACTCCGGAAAAAAGACGCGTCGCGTGGGCGACGCGCTCAGCGTCCACGTCCACGACGGCGACCAGCTCGGTTCTGGGGCACGCGCTATAGGCGCCGGCGTGGGTGGCAGGCAACAGGCGGCGCGGATCCTCTTCCATCGTGACGCCGATGCGCCCGCAGCCGACGACTGCCGCTCGGTAGCGCGCGCGGGTCATGGCCGGTCTCGGTCGCCGCGTTGGCGCGCAGCGGCATGATAGGCAGAACCCCGGATGCCGCGGATGACGGTGGTGTCCTCGCGGTGGCGGTTCAGATCACGAAGCTCGGGACGCCGCCAGAGCAGCTCCAAGACCTCCCGCATCCCGAAGACCTCGCCCTCGCGGTGCAGCGCCTGGAAGACGGTCTCCACGAACGCCAGATCCTCTGGGTAATCGAGTGTCCAGCGGAGCCGGCTCAGGTCCTCCGCGTGCTCGACATTGGCGATCCGAAAGGTCGCGGGATGCTCGCGGATGTAAGCCGTCAGCGATTCGCGGTAGAAGGGATCCGCGACCTCCTGATTGAGCCGCTCCAGGACCGCGCGGGAGAGCAGCTCCACGTCGAGACCGTCGGGAAACGTCGGCGGAAAGACGTTGCAGACGTACTCGAGGTCTGCCCAGGATCGCCGCCAGGCCAGCACGATGTCGTCCACCAACTGCGGGTCGACCAACGGGCAATCCGCCGTGATCCGCACGACGGCATCGGCGCCCGTGGCGGCAGCGGTCAGGGTCAGTCGTTCGACAAGGTCCATCTCGCTGCCCCGCACGCAGCCGATGCCGATCCGCGCGGCCAGGTTGGCGATGGCGTCGTTCTCGCGCTCGACACTCGTGCTTACGACCAAGGCCTCCAGCTCGCGGCAGTGCCTCAGGCGATCGGCGATCCACTCGATCGCAGATCGCCCTCGAATCGGAAGAAGCGCCTTGCCCGGGAGGCGGGTGGAGCCCATGCGCGCCTGGATGGCGCCGACTACCCGCGGCCTCGTCGGGCGACCGAGGAGCAAGAACTCTCCACCCGCGATCATAGAGAAACCCGCGCGCTCAAACGCGATCCGGGACGCGTGGTTCTCCGGCCTGACCTGCGCCGTGAGGCGGTGGAGCCCGAGCGGACCGAAGGCTTCGCGACACGCGGCACGGAGCGCGCGGGCGCCAATCCCTCGCCCGCGCCACTCGGGGGCGAGGTTGACGCTCACGCGCGCCTCTCCTTGCCCGAGGTCGAGCCGTACCATTCCGGCATCCACGCCGTCTCCAACGACGATGTAGATCCGTCGTTCTCGCTGAGCAAGGAGGCTCTCACTGAACCATTGGGTATGCTCGTCGAGCTGAATCTCGGCCTGCTCGAAGGAGGCGTGCCGCGTGGCCGGGTCGTTCCGCCAGCGCCACAGCGCCTCACAGTCGGCCGGTCCCGCCGGGCGAAGCGTGACGAGCGGGGGCCTCACAGCATCTCCCACGTGAGGACCGTGTCCTCGTCGATGTCCATCTTGGCTACGCGGCCGATCACCAGGTCGATCAGCTTCGGCCGGATCCCGTATCCCGGGCGCTTGATCACGATCATGTCGCGCTCGATCTGCGTCCCTTTTGGAATGCGCCGCGCGGCGATCAGGCTCCGCCGTGCCTTCTCGTGCATCTCCTGTTCTTCCGACGAAGGGCCTAGCTTCACACCGTCGCCCAGCGCGGCCTCGACCTCGCGAATCTGGCGGACCATCTCCGCGAGCTCGCGCGGCTCGATCGCGAACGGGTGATCGGGGCCGGGGAGCGCCCGGTTCAGAGTGAAGTGCTTTTCGATCAGGCACGCTCCGAGCGCCACCGCAGCGCCGGCGACGTGGATTCCCAGGGTGTGGTCCGACAAGCCGACGGGAACGCCGAATGCCTGGCGCAGCGTCGCGATCGCGCGCAGGTTCATCCTGACCGGCGGTGCCGGATACAGCGACGCGCACTGCAGCAGCACGACGTTGCGGTTGCCCGAAGCCCAGCATGCCCCGAGCGCGTCGTGGATGTCCTCGTACGTCGCCAACCCCGTCGAGAGGATCATGGGGCGGCCCTTAGCCGCCGCGTAGCCGATGAGGGGCAAGTCCACGATCTCGAACGACGCAATCTTGTAGGCCGGCACGCCGAGCGCGTCCAGCTCGTCTACCGCCAGATAGTCGAACGGCGTCGAGAAGAAGATGATACCGCGCTTCGCGGCGTGGGCAGCGAGCTCGGCCTGCCATTCGCGCGGCAGCTCGATCTCCTTGATGAGATCCCACGTCTCCTTGGACGTCTGGGCCTCGAGATAGGAGAACTTCGGCGTCTTCTTCGAGTAGAGCGTCTCGGCAGAGTACGTCTGGAACTTCACGGCATCGGCACGCGCCTCTACGGCGACGTCGATGAGCTCCTTCGCCATGCCGAGGTTGCGGTTGTGGTTGGCGCCAGCCTCCGCGACGACGAAGCACGCCTCGCCGTCGCCGATCCACCGGTTTCCGATCCTGACGTTGAGCGCGCCCGTCATCGCGCCGAACCTACCATCCGCACGGTCTCCTGTGCGACCCGGACCGCGCCCCGACCGTCGATGAGGCTCCGCGCTCGCCTCCCGAGCTCCGCGCGCAGCGCAAGGTCCCTGGCTAGGCGGCCAAGATGCGACTCGAGCGCCGTTCCGAGGCCGGCGCCGTCGACGATTCCCGCGCTCAAGGCGGCGCCGGCGCCGCTGAACGCCGCCGCGTTTCCCGACTGGTTGCTGACCATCGTGACCGTCACCGTTGGCGTCCCGGTTGCGGCGAGCTCGTAAAGGGTCATTCCCGCGCCCGTTATCGCAACGTCGGAGTCGAGCATCAGACCGCGCAGCTCAGGCAATCCCGCATGCACGACCACGCGGTTTGCCGAACGTCGCGGGACGAATCCGAGATCCACCTCGCCGCGGGCGCCCGGCGCCACATCGATGGCAACGCAATCCAGCGTAGCATCGACGGCGGCGAGCGCGGTGCGGAGGGCGGCGTCGTGGGACCCGCCGCCCAGGGAGACGAGGACGCGACGGATAGGGTCCCGAACGGCCCGCTCGGGAAGCTCCGCGTAGTCGGGATCGACGAGTGCGTAGCGCGGTCCCAGAAGGAACACGGTGTCGGGCGCTCCGCGATAGCTCAACCGCTCGGCCCCGAGCCCGCCGTTGACGATCACGTGCACCGGGAGCGGCCGATCTGCGAGATCGTCCACCGCTACCACCGCGCCTGCCACGAGACGGAGCGATTCCATGAACGCGGCCGAGGCGATGTACGAGTCCACGACGATGACGTCCGCGCCGAAAGCCTTCACGCGCCGGCGCGCGGCGCCGCCGTCCGTTTCCCATGAGATCTCCGCGACCTTGAAACCAGCGCGCCAAACGCCGGCGCCGACATCTGGGTCGGGGCTCACGAGGAACAAGCACTGCGCTCCGGCGCCGGCGAACGCGCGGGCAAGCGCCACGCACCGTTTGACGTGGCCGAAGCCGATCGCCGCTCCGCCGTGGGTGACGAAGGCGACGCGGTTCTCAGCCATCGATCAGCTCCCGCATGTCCGCAGGGGACAGCCAGGCCTGGTTCGTGTCGCTCGAGTAACAGAACCCCGAGGCCGGACGTTTGCCGCTGTCCCAGGTCTCGAACGCCCACGACGGATAGATCGGATCAATAACGAACATGTCGTCGAACTCCTGGGTCTGGCGACTCTCGTCCTCAGAGATCAGGATCTCGTGGAGCTTCTCCCCGGGGCGGACGCCGATGAAGTCCACCTGGCAGCCGGGCGCGATCACGCCGACGAGGTCCATCACTCGCATGCTCGGAATCTTCGGCACGAAGATCTCGCCGCCGCGCATGATGCACGCGCACCGGATCGCGAACTCCACCCCTTGTTCGAGCCGGATCCAGAACCGCGTCATCACCGGGTCTGTCACGGTCACCTTGCCCGATGTCCGCTGCGTCGCGAACAGCGGGATCACGCTCCCCCGGCTCCCGATGACGTTACCGTAGCGCACGACGCTGAGAGCGGTGCCCTGCGCCTGGCCGTAGGCGTTCCCCTGGACGACCAGCTTTTCCGCGCAGAGCTTGGTTGCGCCGTACAGGTTGACGGGATTGACCGCCTTGTCAGTGCTAATGGCGACGACACGTTTCACGCCCTGATCGATCGCCGCATCGATCACATTCTTAGTTCCCATTACGTTGGTCTGGATGGCCTCGAATGGGTTGTACTCGCACGAGGGAATCTGCTTGAGCGCGGCGGCGTGGAAGATGATGTCGACGCCGTGCATCGCCCGCTCGAGGCGATCCCGGTCGCGTACGTCGCCCACGAAGAAGCGGAGCGAGGGATTATCGAACCGGGCCATCATCTCCGACTGCTTCAGCTCGTCGCGGCTGAAGATCACCAGGCGGCGGGGACGATACTTGCGCAGCATGACTTCCACGAACTTGTTCCCGAACGAACCGGTGCCTCCGGTCACGAGGATCGACGTCTCGGCCCAGCTCAGCGTCGCGGTTGGGATCACGGCCATTGGCCCTCAGGCAACCCGGCGTCCCACGGGGCTCAGCACGGTCAGGAGATGGAGGTTGAACCGTTTGGTGACCGGATACAGGTAGCGTGCATGACGGAACACAACCTTGAAGTGCTGCGCCATCAACGAAGGCTCGATCAGATGCCCACCGACGCCACCGAGTTCGAGTCTAAGTGACTCGAGATAGTTGGCTGTGTCGACGCGTCGATGCGATCCTCGCCCCATGAGCCGCCGGATCCGTTCGCAAAGCGCGACCGGCCGCCCCGGTTGCTCGACGTTGGCCCAAAACGGTGGCCGATTGACGTGTCGCACGAACGCCGCGAACTCGTCCGGGAACTCTGCGAGGAATTGGGGATCCGCGTAGGTGGTCTTGTACGACGACGCCACGTCCGGGTCTCGCGGCCGCCCCCCGAGTGTCAGCACGGGTGCGTCCGAGAGTCCGTGCAGCCAATCGATGAACGCCAGACCACCGGAGCGCAGCAGGCGTCGCGCTTGTGAGAGGAAGCGCTCAGGATCTTCGATAAAAAGCGACGCTCGGAACAGCGTCAGCCCGTCGCACGACTCCGCCGGCAGATCTTCCAACGCGTTGATATCACGTGTCGCTACTCCTGATTGTCGTGGGAACTTATCGAAAAGCCACACCCGCGTGCTGTCCAGGCCAAGCGTGTCTCGAATGAATGCAATCGGCGGGCTGATTCGTTGTTCTCCGAAGCTCCACAGAGCGAGCGGCCGGGCCTCGCGCCTGAGCGTGCTCAGGGCACCCGTCTGCGCCTCGAATTGCTCCAGCGCCGCGCCGAGCCAGGCGAAGTAGTGCCGGTCAGAGGCGCCCAACGCTCTCAGTCTCTGCAAACTGCAGCCGGTACAGCCGGCCGTAGGTCTCGTTGGTCGCCAAGAGCTCGCTGTGGCGGCCGACGGCTTCGACGCCGCCGCGGCACAGGACGACGATCTTGTCCGCGTGGAGCACCGTCGACAGCCGATGGGCGATCACCAGCGATGTCGCGCCCTGGATCACGCGCTCAATCGCCTGCTGGACCAGCCGCTCAGACTCGCTGTCGAGGGAGCTGGTGGCCTCGTCGAGAATCAATATCGGCGGATTCCCGACGATCGCACGAGCGATCGCAATCCGCTGCCGTTGTCCCCCGGACAGGCGGATTCCGCGGTCGCCGACCACGGTCTCGTAACCATCCGTGAACTCCATGATGAAGTCGTGGGCATTGGCGATCCGCGCCGCGCGGACGATCCCGTCCTCTGAGATCCCGTCCCGGCCGTAGGAGATGTTCTCGTGGATCGTGGCGTTGAAGAGCAGTGCTTCCTGGGAGACGACGCCGAAGAGTCGCCTGTAGGGTTCCTGACGGAGGTCCCTGAGATCGCGCCCGTCGATGGTGATCACGCCGCGCACCGGGTCGTAGAGTCTCAGGATGAGGTCGGCAAGCGTCGATTTGCCGGCGCCACTTGGCCCCACCAGCGCGACGACCTCGCCCTTCCTGATTTCTAGGCTCACGTGGTCGAGAACCCGCTCGCCGCCGTAGTCGAAGGACACGTCTTCGACGACGATATGATCGCGGAACACATCGATGATCTCCGGGCCGTCCTTCACCTCGGGCGTCGTCGACAGGAGCTCCGCCACTCCGCTTGAGGCAGCGAGGGTGGTCTGCATCTGCGTGTACGCGGCGCCAAGGAGGCCGACTTGGACCATCACGGTGCGGCCAACGTAGAGGAACAGGAAGAACGTCGGGACTGCCAGGCGTCCGGCGAGGAGCTCGTATGCGGCGAGAGCCAGCATACTCGTCTCGATGACGTAGCTGATGACAGTCCGGATCGGCTCTTCTCCGTGCTTGTAGATGCCGAATCTGAGGTTCACCCGGATGACCTCACCGAGCGCTCGCCCGACTCGCCCCAGCTCGAACGTCTCGGCACCAAAGGACTTCACGACGCGAATGCTCATGATGGCTTCCTGAAAGCGGGTCCCGAGATCGGCGAACACCGAGAACTGGTCGGTTGCGAGCCGTCGGATCGGCCCGCGGATGGCGCGCGTGACGCCGTAGTGCAGCACGACAGCGCCCACGGCGGCGACGACCAGCTTGGGACTGGTGCGGACGAGCAGGTAGCCATATACCGCGATCAGGACCGGCGTAGTCAGTAGCGTTCCGACCATGGTCTCGAGTCCGCTGGTCGTAGCGGGCGCGTCGGTGGCGAGTCGCGAGACCAACTCGCCCGTCCGATGCCGGGTGAAGAAGCTCATCGAAAGGTGGAGGAGATGACGGAGGAGATCACGCTGCAGTGTGGCGGCAGCTCGCACGCGGATCCAGAGGGCAATGAGGTAATTGGCGAAGTCCGCGCCAGCCTTGAGCATCCCGATTCCGGCGTACACGAGGCATAAGACGACGATGGTGCGAAAGCGGTCGCCCACCGACGTGAGGCCGATCCACTGGAAGAACGCGCCGCCCAGATTCTTCAGGCTCAGACTGCCCCAGGTGATCGTTCCCGCTTCGCCCGGCGCCACGAGCGGGACGCCGAGCGCCAGATCCAGGATCGGGGCCATGACCAAAGGCAACGCCGCGGTCAACGCCGCCGCGAGATACGTCACGAGCAGGAGCAACGTCACCATCCGCCAGTACGGCGCCAAGTAGCGCGTCAGTAGCCACAGGAACTGCCGCAGATCACCCGCCCGCCTCACCGTTTGGCTTCTCCGCCAGTGCCCGGAGACTCGATGCGTCGGAGCGTCAGCACCTTCTCGGCGGGAAATCCGGCCTGCGTCACCTCCGTGACCTGCCGTTCTGGGCGGTCGAAGCTAGCGACGATCAACGCGTCCAATCCCGAGGGGTCGAGTTCCGTCAGTGCCTGGACTTGGAGGCCCACAAAGTGCCCGCCGCGCTCGGCCGCGAACACGCCGACCGGTTCGAGCCCGATCTCCCGTAGGGTCAGGTAGGCGAGCTCGGCGGCCTCGCCCGTGCCGTAGAGCGCAACCCGCTTCATCCCAACCTCGGCCAGGTGGCTCAGGGAGTCGCGGAGCGTGCGGCGGGCGCGCCGATACAGATTGAGCGAGTAGGCGACGTGCTCGTAGGTGAGCCGGCTCTTCTCGGCGAGCCCCTTCGGTGTGAGGAGATAGCGCAGCCGTTTCCGGGCCGACGGCTTGCGGGGGAACTCGGTAATCTTAATAAAGCCCTTCCGTGCGAGGCGCTTGAGATAGAGATTGGTGAGACCGAGCGCGACGCCGAGATGGCGCGCGAGGTCTCGCTGCGTGAGCGGCCGACCTTCCCCGACGACGGTCAGGATTTCGAGGTAGCGCTCGAGGTGTCGTTGCATGGCTGCGCGGTGTTCAACAGTTGAACATAAGGCGCCACGAGGGGTCAAGGAAAATTGCGCTCAACAACCACGCCAACCCGGAGAGCGTTGTGGTAGCTTCGCCCTGGCGCGAGGCAGGACATGAACCGCTACGACGACTTCCGACCGGACGTCAAGAGGCTCATCGAGGAGCAGGGCGCCAGGCTCGCTCCGCCAGACCCTGGCGCCCGCTCAGCCGGCGGACTCGGGGTGTTGGGCATCCTCCGGAGTCTGGCTCACCTCTACTGGCTCGGTGCGCAGATCCGGCTCGGCCTCCACCAACGCGTCATTCAGGCAAACCTTCGGCTGAACTGGTTCGAGGAATTCCGAGAGTACTGGGTTGGGGAACTCGGCAACCGCCCGATCCAGCCCCACGACTTTTACTTCCTGGCCGGCGTGTACCGGCAGCGCGTTCAGGAGATCTCACTCGAAGCGGCGCAGGACCCGCCGCTACACGGCGACCGTGCACATCTGGAAGCGTGGCGGAACCCCGCGATCGTCTACTATCTCTTCGGGCATACCTACCGGCTTGCGCTCTCGCCGCTACAGGTCCACCGGTTCACGCGATTCCTTCCGCGCGGAGGTCGAGTAGCCGAGTACGGCTGCGGCCTCGCGCCCATTCTGACGGGCCTGGCGCGGCACTACCGGCACCTGAACCTCCAGCTCGTCGGAGGCGATATCCCACATATCCTTTTTCACTTCGCGCGCTGGAAGTTCAGGAACGATCGCTTCGTGACAATGGTGCCCATTCTCCCCGACGACGATGCCCCGCTAGCCGGCACCTACGACGCGATCTTCTGCCTCGAAGTGCTCGAGCATCTGCCGCGCCCGATACCGGTGCTCAGGCATCTTCACGCCGTCTTGAAGCCTGGCGGACATCTCATCTTCGACTACATCAGCTCTGAGGGCACTGGCCTGGACACCGTAACCTCGCTGCGGGACCGGATTCCGGCCCTTGAGTTCATCCTAGAGCACTTCGACGTAGTTCGCGGACGCGTACCGACCGATGGCTCGCATGTCGAGACCACGGTCGCCAGGAAACGCTAGGATCCCCGTGGAAGATCTCCACGGGACGAGTAACGTTCGGCTTACTCGCCGATCACCTGGATACTGATCTCCCGCTTCCGCGGCCCGTCGAGCTCCGCGAAGATGATCGACTGGAACCGCCCGAGCGTCAGCTCGCCGTGGTTGATCCCGACCGCGATGGACCGCCCGAGCAGCGCCGCCCGGAGGTGCGAGTGCGCGTTGCCGCGCTCGCAGTCGGAGACGCGCGGGTCGTCGTGGCGGTAGCCGTCTCGCTCTGGGACGAGCCGCTCGATGAGGCGCTTGAGATCGTCGATGAGGGCGCGCTGGAACTCGTTGATGAAGAGCGCGCACGTGGTGTGGAGCGTGTTGATGAGCGCGATGCCCGCGGAGAT
>Ga0066710_100005968_pt1 | contig 11261 bp, 9 predicted proteins | sample GraSoiAngelo_159_FD_79666 | JGI IMG/M metagenome (GOLD analysis project Ga0066710, IMG submission 79666) | Grasslands soil microbial communities from the Angelo Coastal Reserve, California, USA - 14_1009_16_40cm | ecosystem: Environmental > Terrestrial > Soil > Grasslands | place: USA... | reverse complement strand
GCTGAATGGACGTCATCGTCACGATCGACACCGAAGCTGACAATCAGTGGGACCGTTCGAGAACCGAGCTGTCTACGGAGAATCTCGAGTTCATCCCTCGCTTTCAGGACCTGTGCACACGGCATGGCATGAAGCCGACCTATCTCTGTACCTGGGAGATCGTCGAAGATCCGCGGTTCGACTCGCTGCGGCGCTACCAAGAAGCGGGCCTCGCCGAGATCGGTGCGCACCTGCATCCCTGGACGACACCGCCGATGGAGTCCTCGCAGAACGGGCTCGACCGCGGTGCTTTTGGCACCTATCCCTCCGAGCTGAATCAGGCGATCTTCCGTGAAAAGCTCCGGCGTCTGACCAAGCAGATTCACTCGCGTACGGGGATCGAGCCTCGAAGCTACCGAGCGGGCCGCTGGGGCTTCAGCGCCGAACAGATCCCCACTCTGGTCTCGCTCGGCTACCTCGTCGACTGCTCGGTCACTCCGCTCAAATCATGGAGACACGTTCCGGGAGCGGGGGAAGGTGGCCCCGATTTTCGGGCCGCACCCGCAAGGCCCTATTTCCTCGATCTGACCGACGTCTGCCGGTCGGGCGAGTCGCAGCTGCTCGAGGTCCCGGTGACGATTCTCTTTACGAAGGCGAGACTGGCCCGCAGCAAGCGGCTACAAGATCTCTACTTTCGCCACCGCCAAACGTTGCCGGCCAAGGCAATGAACCGGCTTCTTCGACTCGATCCGCAATGGTTTCGCCCGTACCCACATATGAGTAGCAAGCGGCTCATGTCGGTGTACGAAGCCGCCCGCGATGCGGGACTGCCTGCCGTAGAAATGATGTTGCACTCGTCGGAACTGATGCCGGGGGGCTCCCCGTATCACCATGACGAGGCTGCGATCGAGCGCCTCTACGAGAAGCTCGAGAGGGTCTTCGGCCATCTGCAAGACGAGAGTTGCAGAGGGATGACCCTTACGGAGTTTGCTCAGGGTCAGGCGGGCCAAGTCACGCATTCTGCGCGCCAGAGCCGCGAGCGCCCCGGGCGTCCGGCGGGCTGAATTTCACCGGCCTGCGATGGCAGCTGCCCGGTCACGGCAGCCGATGAGGCTCCTCAACCGCTTTTCTCAACCACCCCGACGTCATCGTCGGTAGGGTGCGCGCGGACCGAGGGATCTCGCGATGCAGTCGTCAAAAGCGCGCTTCAGGGCAGCCGCACAGAGGGGGCCGAGGGGCCCGGACTTCATCGGCATCGGCGCCCAGCGAACCGGCACATCGTGGATCTATGCCTGCCTGTATGAGCACCCGCGCCTCTGCCTGCCACGAAAGGAGATCAACTTCTTCAGCCGGGAGCGGAACTGGAGCCGCGGATTCGAGTGGTACGAAGAGATCTTCGCGGAATGTCCGCCGAACGCGGTTACCGGCGAGTTCTGCACCTCCTATCTCATCGATACCGACGCCCCCGCTCGCATCCGGCATCGCTACCCGGAGGTTCGCTTGATCGTCTCGCTCCGGCATCCCGTCGACCGGGCCTACTCGAGCTACCTCAACGACATCGTGGCCGGGGAGCTGCCGCCGACGACGGGGTTCCGGGAGGCGCTGCAATCGCATCCTGAGTACGTGGAAGCCGGAAAGTACGCGCGATATCTCCACAACTATCTCGAGCTCTTCCCTCGCGAGCAGATTCTTGTCTCGATCTTCGACGACGCGCGCTGGGACCCGCTCGCCGCCATTCAGGAGACCTATCGTTTCCTGGGCGTCGATCCCACATTCCGGCCGGCGATGCTCGATCGCCGGGTCGGGATAGGTCGAATTCCTCGGTTCCAGTGGATCGAACGGTGCCTCATCGACACCTCCGCGGCGTTCAGGAGTCGACGGGCGCTCCGGCCGCTTTGGTGGAGGGCGAAGACGCTCGGCCTCGGAGATCGACTACGCGCGCTGAACACCGCGCAGGCTACGGAAAGGGCGGAGGTGCTCGGTCCAGAGGAGCGTCGCTTTCTGATCAGAGAGTTCGAGCCCGACATCACGGCATTGGAGAGGCTTCTGGAAATAGAGCTTCCGGGGTGGCGCCGGTGAGCGGAGACGGCGGCCCGCCGAAGCCGCTCAGAGCCGTCTTCATCTGCCAAGCGGTCGATGAAGACGACCCGGTGCAGCCGACCACCGTTCGCTGGATCGAGGCGCTGGCCCGCAAGCGCGGTGTCGATCACATCAGCGTGCTCGCCTTGCGCACGGGCCGCCATGACCTACCAGCGACCGTGGACGTAAAGCGGTTCGGCCGCTCGAACAGGCTTGCGACCTCGGCCGCCTTCTATAAGGCGATCGTGGGCTCGCTGCGCCTTCGACCCGATTGCTTCTTCATCTATCAGGGCGGCCCTTATCCCCTGCTGCTCCTCCCCTTCAAGGTCCTTCGGGGGATCCCCATCGTCCAATGGAAGGCGCACCCCGTCATCACTCGGGCGATGTCCTTCTATGCGCGGTGGTGCGACGACTTGATTCTCACGTCTGCCCGGGCGGCGTTCCCGATGGATCTTGCGAAGGTCCGGGTGGTGGGACAAGGGATCGACACCGAGCGCTTTCGCGTCGAGGAGCGGGCACCTCTCGGTGACCTGATCGCCGTAGGCCGAATCGCGCCCACCAAGCGTATCGACCAGATGGTCAGGGCCGTCGTGCATGCCAACCACAGCTATGGAACGGGGTACAGGCTCAACATCTACGGTCCGACGCTGCCGCACGACGAGGCCTACGCGGCAGGCGTCGAGGCTCTTATCGATCGACTGGGGGCCCGGGACTGGGTGACCCTCCATGGCCCCGTGCTTCAGGAGCGACTGCCCGCACTCCTAAACGGTCACCGGGCATCCATCAACTTCACGATCGGCGCCCTCGACAAGACCGCGGCGGAGGCCATGGCATGCGGTCTCCCGGTCGTCTCCACCAACGATGCAGTCACCGAGGTCATCCCCCCGGACCTCCGCTCGATCCTCGTGCCCGACAAGCACAGCACGGAGGTCCAGGCCGGGATGATCCACGAGCTGCTGCGAAGGCCTGAGGCGGAAATCGCACGAATAGGGCAACGGCTGCGCGCTCTGGTAGTCAGCGACCACAGCATCGAGCGTCTCTTCGACCGTGTCCTGGAAGAGGTCGAGACGCTCCTGGGGGATCGAGGCTGAGGACGACCGTCAGGAACGCCCTCGTCCGCACCGGGGGAGCGATTGCTTCGCTGAGGGGCCCGACGCTGGGGAAACGGGCCCTCGCCTTCCATGAGGTCCCGGATATCCCGCGTTTTCGCGACTTCTTGGATCGGCTGCTCGCAGAGTACGAAGTGCTCGGGCTGGAGGATTGGCTGAAGGATCCTCTCGCGGATCGGACCCAGGTGACCCTTACCTTCGATGACGGTTATGCGTCGTGGAACACGGCCGTGGCTCCGCTCCTAGCTGAGCGGAGCGTCCCAGCGGCCTTCTTCGTGTGCTCAGGGGTGGTCGGACTGGGAGGAAAGGAAGCTCGAGACTTCGCGCGGAACCGGATGGGCCGTAGCCAGCAACTGAGCTTCATCAGCCTGCGCGCGCTCAGCGACCTGGCAGGGCATCACCTCTTCGAGTTGGGCGGGCACACCCTCACTCATGCCGACCTCGGACAGATCGGCGATCGCCACACCATTCACGAGGAGATCGCCGGAGACCGGGCTCAATTGGAGGATTGGCTGGGAACTCCGGTCCGGTGGTTTTCGTATCCGTTCGGGACCCCCGCCAACGTTTCTCCGCTGGCCCGGTCGGTGGTAGAGGAGGTCGGGATGTCCGCCGCATTCACAATGATTCCGGGATGGTGGGAAGCGAAGAGTGGTGACCAACTCCTCATCGGAAGGGATGGCCTCGATCCGTCGGCCCCATTCTCGGTCTCCAGGGCTTGGTTGCGGGGTGGCTATGACAGGCTCTACGCGCTGAAGCCACAGCGCCGCTGAGAGCCCGTTCAGTGAAGCTCCTCGTAGACGGCGATCGTGCGCGCAACCATGTCTTCAAGCGAGAACATTGCTCGGGCTCGCTCGCGCCCACGTTTCCCCATCGCCCTGCGGAGGGTTGTGTCCTCCGCGAGCCTGACGAGCGCTGCCGCGAGCTCGCCGATGCTCCGCGGGTCGACCAGGATCCCCGTTTCCCCCGCGCTCACGACTTCTGGGAGGGAGGCGACAGCGGTGGCAACGACTGGACGTGAGGCGGCCATCGCCTCCAGGGCGGCGAGGCCGAAACCCTCGCCGAACTCGGGCTGTGTGGGGAATGCGAGGACGTCACACGCGTTCAGGAAGCTCTGGATGTCCGGGACGAAGCCAAGGAAGTCCACGCGCCCGCGCAGCCCGCTCGCCTCGCGCTCCAGATCGGCTCGCAGCGGGCCATCCCCAGCAACTAGGAGCCGCAAGGTTGGCACCCTTCGTGATGCGAGGGCGTGCCCGCGAAGGAGAAAGGAGTGGCCCTTGTGCGGCACCAGCCTGGACGCAACGCCCACCGCGATGTCGCCGGCATCGAGTCCGAGGGATGCCCGCGCGCAGGTACGCTCGGCGTTCGAAGCCAGCCATCCCGATGCGTCGATGCCGTAGGGGATCACCCGCACGGCCTCCTCTCGACTGAGACGCACGTCCTCGATGAAGCGGCGCACGTGCTGCGATATCGCGATCGTCAGCCTCGCTGAGCGTCCGATCATCCGGGCGGCGCTTCGGTAGGGCTCCCGCCGGTAGAAGTCATGTGTGCCGTGGACCGAGGACACTCCGGCGACCCCGGCGACCCGGGCTGCGAGCTGCCCATGGAGGTCGGCATGGATCAGATGAGTGTGGACGAGGTCCGGTCGAAATCCGCGGATCTCCCTCCGCAGCGCCGTCACCAGGAGCGGGTTGACGTGTAGCCCGGCGCGGAGGACCGTGAGGGATACGCCGAGCTCGCGCAGCCGCTCCGTGAAGTCTGGCGCCCGGCCCGTCGCTGCGACGACCATTCGCACCTCCACACCGGCCTCCGCCAGCGCGGGAAGGAGCGAGAGCAGGTGACGCTCGGAGCCGCCGATCCCTTTTGCCTTCTGCACGTGTAGGACCCTCATCGCAGCATTCGATTGACGGCGACGTCACCCGGTCCCGCGACCGAGCTTATCGACGCGAGCCACGTGCGACGGCGGCCGGCGGTCAGGAGGGAGCCCAGGTCTGCACCGAAGCCTTCATCCCGTCGCACAGGGATCGATCCGCGTCCAAGGGTGAACGGTCGTCTTGGTTACCTCCCCGCAAGGCGAACGGCGATCACAAACATCATCTCAAGGGTGGGACCGGCTTCGCGCGGGCGTCGTTTCGCCTCGAGCCCGCTCACCCCGGGGAAAGCTCTCCTTCTCTCCGAGGATGCGATTTGCCAGGAACCACAACGGCAAGGCCGTCACTGCATAGGTGGCTGCATACACGATCGCCGCACCAGTGCTCCCGTGGCCGCGGGCCACAAGTGCCATTCCGGCGACGGCGAAGACGGCAAAAGCGGCCTGGAGAGCCGTTTGGAAGCCAGGGCGGCCAATCGCGGGAAAGAACGACTTCCCCCAGGCTAGCGCCAGGTGGATCACGGCCGCGATCAAGAGGATGCGGGCCGGGAGAATCGCGTCCTCGAACTGATCCGAGTAGATCGCCGGCAGGAGAAAGGGCAGCAGGAACCAGCCGGCGAGGGCCGCGGGTAGAGCTATCGCCGCACCGATCATGGTCGCTCCCTTGATGGCTCTTCGGAGCCCGTGAAGGTCGCCTTCCGCGGCTTGTCTCGCTTGCTCGGGAAAGAGCGCGAGCCGCAGCCCCGCGGTGGCAAGGCTGGCGAGGTTGACTGGAAACAGCGCGACCGAGAAAACGCCGACCGTACCCACCCCCGAAACCGACCCGAGGATCGCCGGTATCAGTGACGATTGCGCACCCTCGACGCTCGTCGTGAGGCTCGAATAGATGGCGAAGGGCATGAGCTTTGTGAGCCATTCGCGCACTCCACCCCTCTCCGCGGGGCTTTTCCAGTGCCTCAATCCGACTCGCCAGGCAAGCACGGCCTGAACGATCGCGCCACACAAAGCGGCGAGCGCGAACGCGGCTACAACCTCCCGTTGGCCGCCCACCTGCACGGCCAGGAGTACCCCACCGAGCCGAATGACGCTCCTCGCGAACATGACCCAACCACGCAGGTCGGGGCGGTCCGCGAGCAGCAACACCGCACCCGTGGTCCCGTCGACAGTCGACGCGAGCGTAATCAGCGCCGCGATTCGGACCAGGACGGGATCGAGTTGGCCACCGCTGACGAGGTCGGCCATTGGATCCGCCAGGCCGACGATCAACGCTGCGACGGCTAGACCCAGCGCAAAATCCACTATGAATGCGATCCTCAGCAGGGTTCGGAGCCCACCGAAGTCCTGCGCGGCTAGAGCCCGAAAACCGTGGTGAACGACCGCCTGCTCAAGTGTCAGATCGAGAAAGGTCGCCACGAGAGTGACGACGGCAACCGCCAGCACAACTGATCCGTATCCACTGGGCCCGAGCTCCCGGGCGGCCACGATGGTGCCGACGACCGTGATCCCCGCGGATCCCCAGAGTGCGATCGAGGTGGCCCCCGCACGCCGCCACCATGAACGGTCCATCCAGAACGCGGCCTTCTGGACGCCCGACGAGCGCTCCAAGTCGGGGCCGGGGCCGCCTTCATGCCCCTCGAGGCGTGCGCGATCCTTCCCGATTCCGGTTCGCCTCACGCCTGAACGATCAGGATCATCAGCACGGCGCGCACGGATGTTAGGTTCGAGACTGCGGCATCGCGTACTCGCGAATCTTTTGAGCGGCTTGTTGGTGAGGAGAAGCCCGCAACCTCGCTGCCCACGTCGTGCTCTACTATGCCTGTTCCTGGGATGGGGGCCTAGCGACGTTTCGTGCGACTCGGGGATGAAGCGTGTCTGAGGCCCCAGAAGGGGATCTCCTCGCCGATGAAGCCGGAAGCACCGTTGCGACCACCGTGCGGCTCACCGGCCGACGAGAAGTCTCTTCCAAGGCCGGAGTGGCCTCCGCGCCGGCCTTCCCGCTCACCACCCGATCCCTCTAGCCGTTTCCATGCGTCCGCATGTGTTCGCGCTCCCTAGACCTCTCTCGAATGCAGTCGGGCGTGAATGGGCGTCGCTCGACCTCTTGGCGGCCTTTGCTGCCTTCGCTGGAATAGCAGCGCTTGGAGGCGCAGACGGCGGGTATTTCCCGACCTCCTGGGGCTGGTCGTCCCTTGCATTTCTTTGGTTCGCGGCCGTCGCGGTGTTGATCGCGCGTCAGGTGCGCCTCAGGACGCTCGAGACCGGATTCCTCGGCGGCTTGATCGCATTGGCGATCTGGATCGGCGCCTCGAGCGGCTGGTCGGCGAACATCACGCAGACCGTTCTCGAGGTCGAGCGAACGGTGCTCTATGTCTCAGGCGTGCTCGCGCTTCTCGTCGTCAGCCGTGGACGCTCACCCGTGCCCGTGCTGGGGGCCATCCTCGCGGCGATCAGCGTCCTCTCCTCATATGCGCTGACGACGCGCCTGTTCCCTGAGCGGCTGGGCACCTATCCGATCCCAGGGAACCGAGTCTCTGAGCCGCTCACGTACACGAACGCGCTCGGGATTCTGGCTGTGATGGGCGCGCTCCTCGCGCTCGGATTCGTGGCCCGCAGTAGGTCATGGGTCGGGCGGGCGCTCGCGGCGGCATCCCTCCTCATTCTCGTACCCACGCTTTACTTCACCTTCAGCCGTGGCGCCTGGATCGCGCTCGGTCTTGGACTCCTGGCAGCGATCGCTATCGACAGGCGGCGTCTTCAGTTGATCACGGCGCTGCTCCTCATCACTCCAGCTCCTGCGGCTGCCGTAATCCTCGCGTCCCAGTCACACGGCCTCACCCGACCCGATGCGCCGCTGATCGAGGCCTCGCGAGACGGGCACCGGCTGGCTTTACTCATTGTCCTCCTTGGATTCGCGGCCGCCGCGGCCGCGCTGGCGCTCAAGGGGGCAGAGCGGAGACTCGCCTTTGGCGGGCCGCTGCGGCTTGCCTGCGCCGCAGTGCTTCTTGTGGCCGTCGCGGTCGGCCTCGCGTTCGTATTTGCCCGCTACGGAAGCCCACGCACGCTCGCGTCGAAAGCGTACGACTCCTTCCAAAGTCCTCCTCCCGCTTCCGTTGACCTCAACGAACGCCTCTTCACCTCGTCCGGCAACTGGCGCGCCGAGAACTGGAGTGTCGCCTGGAAAAATTACAAGGCCCATCCATGGTTGGGCTCAGGCGCCGGGACATACGAGCAGGTGTGGATGCGTGACAGGCCGGTTACGGTCAAGGTCCGTGACGCCCACAGTCTGTATCTCGAGACGCTGAGCGAGCTGGGCCCGGTTGGCCTTACGCTCCTCCTCGGCACGCTCGCCATTCCTATCGTCGCCGGAATCAGGGCGAGCAACCGCCGCCTCGTCTCGCTCGCTCTCGGTGCGTACGTCGCCTACCTAGTACACGCCGGCATCGACTGGGACTGGGAGATGCCGGCGGTCACGGTCACGGCTCTCTTCTGCGGGGTTGGCCTTCTCGTGGCCGCCAAAAACGGAGAGCCGAAGCCACTCGCGGCCGCCGGACGGATTGGTGGGCTGACGCTCAACCTCGTCCTCGCGTCCTTCGCTTTCGTAGGCCTTGTCGGCAACAGAGCCTTGACTAGAAGCGCCGACGCAGGTCTCCGAGGACAAGCCACGGAGGCCCGAGCGGAAGCGCGGACGTCGGCCCGCTGGGCGCCGTGGTCGTATCAACCCTGGGAGCAACTGGGGGAATTGGAGCTCGCAGACGGGTCGCTCGCCAAGGCCCAGACGTACTTCCGTAAGGGGATCCAAAAGAACGAACGCGACTGGGAGCTCTGGCTCGACCTCGCTCTTGCAAGCGATGGGCGCGAGCGGCTGCAAGCGTTGACGGTCGCCTGGCGGCTCAATCCACGCAGCCCGCAGATCGCTGAGGTTGCGCAGTCCTTGGGCATCGAGCTCAAGGGGCCACGGGTCATCTCAAGTGAAGAACCGTGACGCCCTCGTTTCTCAGACGTGATCCTCTTGCGAATCCGGAAGTCCTCATTCAGCGCGTGTACGCCTACGTGGCCTACCGGATCGGTGCCGGGCCGGACGCCGAGGATGTTACGAGCGATGTCTTCGAGCGGGCACTGCGCTACCGAGACCGCTACGACCCAAGCAGAGGCGAGCCGCTTGCTTGGCTCATCGGAATCGCGCGGCGACGTGTCGGCGGCGCGCTCGTGGCGTCTCGGCCACTTTCATCAGAGCCGCCAGACGCGACGGCGTCTGGAAGCCTCGAGGAGGCGACTGTCCGACGGCTCACCCTCGCCCAAGCCCTTGCCACACTCGCCCAGCGCGACCGGGAACTCATCGCGCTCCGCTACGGCGCCGACCTGACGGCTGCCCAGATTGCGTGCATCGTGGGTGCGAGGACAAACGCGGTCGAAGTCGGTCTTCATCGGGCCCTCGGCCGTCTCCGCGCTGAGCTCGGGGACGAGGAAGACGCGATGGTCACCCGGAAGGCGGTAAGGAGTTGACCGCTTGGACCGGTACTCGTACTAGGCAGATCGTCCGACGGAAGCGGGTGTCCCGTGAAGAGATTTTTGCAGCGAGGCTCGGATCCTTTCGATGTCGAGCGCGAGCTCAGATCAAGTCGTCCTACGGCCCGGCCCGAGCTTACCCGCGCCATCGTTGCACGGATCCAGAAGGACAGCCGCCCATCGCGCGTCGGGATGCTGCGTTTCGCCTTCGCCTGCGGCCTGACCGCAGCCATGCTCCTCGCACTGGCAGGCTTTGGAGGATTGGGGGACATCGCATCGGCGGCGAAGGTCACAGCCTCGACGATCGAGAAGGCCGTGAATCCGCCGGGGCCTTCTAAGGGGAAGTCCGGCGCGTCAGTCGAGCCTGGCCCTCGGCTCAATGCTCCCGGCGGCGGAGGATCGAATTCCGATGTCGGTCTGTCGAGCTCAGCCAGCGCCGATCAGTACGGGGAGCAAGTCATCATCTGCCACCGTCCCCCAGGGAACCCGGACAACGGACATACACTCATCATCGACGAGGCGGCGGTAGCAACTCGTCTCGCTCATGGCGACACGTTGGGCGCCTGCGAGTAGAGCCGGCGGGCCGGTTCGGTCATCAGTTACTGCTCCGCGAAGCAACCCTCGAAAAACGAGGCCGGGTTTCGGCGGTAACGGAGCATTTCTCGCCCAGCGCACGGCTCGTATTGCGGCGGAGGTTACGCGCGCGCGCGCCGGCCTGACGACTCAACCGCGCGGTGGAGCCGCTCTTCGATGGCTGCGAAGGCTCGTTCCGGCGCGTACCGGTCCGCGGTAGCGGCCGCGCCCCGGCGTAGCCGCGCGCGCAGGTCGGCGTCGCCGGAAAGCGACGCCATCGCGGCGCCGAAGGCTTCCTCGTCCCCGGGGGCCACGAGCAATCCATTCACCCCAGAATCGATGATTTCAGGGACACCCCCGACCGCGGTTGCGATGACCGGTGTACCAACGGATAGCGCCTCGATGGCAGCGTGCGGGAAGACCTCCCACTCGCTCGAGAGGATCGCTGCATCGGCCGCCCGCACCCACTGGATCGCGCCTTCCCGGGGGAGCGCGGGACGTACGGCGACGCGTTCCGAGCCACCGCTTTCGGCGACCGCGCTCTCAATCTCCCCGGTAACGTCACCCTCGCCGATCAACACGAGCGACGCTTCAGGCGCACGCCTGAGCGCCCGGACGGCCAGCGGGATGTTCTTCTCCCTCACGAACCGTCCAGCGAACACGTAGGTGGGGCCTTTCATGTTGAAGCGTCGTCGCAACTCCTCTCGCGGGATGCTCCGGTCGACCCGTGGGGCGGCATTGGGGATGACCTCGATGCGCTCGGACGGAAGGCCCCAGCCTACGGCGATACGCTCGAGGTAGTGACTCGGAACGACTATCTTCGTGGCGCGCCTGAGCGCTAAGTCGCGCGCCGCTTTCAGGGCACGCACGCGGGCAGTGCCGCGCGCGCGTTGGAATTCCTCGATCGTTCCCGAGAACAGGCCGAGGCGGCGTGCGCGATCGTAGGCGGGGTCGCCCACGAGCTTCACCACCAGCGGGACCGAGCTCAGGCTCGCGGCGATCGCGCTGCGCGTGTACATCCCTCCGGCCGCGTAGACGACATCGGCGCCACGTGCCGCAGCGGCGGCCGCGGCAAGACCGCTCACCAAGCGCAGCGTGCGCGGCCGGTCGCGACGGACGGCACGCACGGGGAAGCCAAAAAGGTCCGG
>Ga0066710_100005967_pt1 | contig 11261 bp, 10 predicted proteins | sample GraSoiAngelo_159_FD_79666 | JGI IMG/M metagenome (GOLD analysis project Ga0066710, IMG submission 79666) | Grasslands soil microbial communities from the Angelo Coastal Reserve, California, USA - 14_1009_16_40cm | ecosystem: Environmental > Terrestrial > Soil > Grasslands | place: USA... | reverse complement strand
TGTTCATCATCCTGTGGCTGGGGCCCGCGTCGCTCGGGGCATTTGGTGTCCGGGCCTGGTGGGCGCCAATTATCCCGGCGGCTCTTCTTGTGCTCTTCTTTCGGTGGCTGGCGAAAGCGGGACAGGCGGATGAACCGCCTGTCGAATGACGCGGACGATGCGGTCCAGATCCCGGTCCTTCAAACCTGTATATACCGGAAGCTGAAGCGTGTGTTCCGTTGCTTCGGCTACCGAACAAGGCGTTTGGCCCGGCCCAAACAAGTCGAGTTTGTTGCAGATATCGACGTGCATGATTTCGACATCGATGCCCCGGCGGATTGCGTAGAGTTTCAAAGCCGCGGGATCTGATGCGCGAATACAGTACTGGTAATACACCGGTGACGTTTCCGGGTAGGCGGGAGGTGTGCGGATGGCATCGATTCCATTCAGCCCCACGGTTAACTTTTCGGCGTGCTTACGGTTGACTGCATTCAGCCGATCGATTTCTTCCAGCATCGCGAGCCCCAGCAGCGCCTGCGCATTCGTGTAGCGTTTCCTGTACGATTCGGGCAAGGGATCCAGCGGCCGAATCTTTTCCCACAAGTACCGGCTCAAGTCGTAGTCACCGAACAGCGATGCGATATAGAACGCGAGAAACATGCTGAACGTGAAGCCATACGGACCGATCAGCTTGCGCTGAAGATTGCCCAGCAGGACTTTACGCCAGATATCCTTCGCCGATGGCCACGGCTCCGCCTCTGCCTGCAATCGAATCCGGCCGGCGAGCTCCGGGGTGTCCGTAATGGCCATCCCGCCTCCGTAGCTGTTCAGCGGCTTAAGCATCTGGAAGCTGAAAAACGCAGCTTCGCCAAAAGTCCCGACTTTACGGCCTTTGTAGGTTGCCCCGAGCGCATGCGCGCAGTCCTCTATGACGAAGAGACGATGTGCCGCGGCGATGCTCATGATCGGATCCATATCGCAGGGCTGGCCGTAGAGATGTGTGGGGACGACGGCGCGGGTAGTCGGCGTAATGGCCCGCTCGAACTTTGCGGGATCCAGATTGAATGTCAGCGGATCAATGTCCACAAAGATCGGGCGGAACCCCAGGATCCGCGCCATTTCGGGAACAACCCAGAAGGTCAATGCGGGGAAAATAATTTCCGAGCCGCGGGGGATTTCCAACGCCCTGAGAATGTAGTAGAACGCCATCCGGCCGTACGATGCCGAGACCGCCTGGTGCACGCCATGGTAGCCGGCGAAACGATTCTCAAATTCGCGAATGGCCGGCCCCCGAACTCCATCCCCGCGCGCGAGTGCTTTGAGTGCAGTCCACGTCGAGCCCGGAATGTGACGAACGCCATAACGCGCTATTGTGCGAATCATTGCTGGTTTGCCTTTGAGCCCGGCGCTCCGAAAAATGCGATGTGATGTTCGACGTGCCGGCGCTGAAGGTAAGCCTCGAGGCGACGCAACGCGCTGAGATGCCAACGTCCGAGTCCCAGATAGTTCACGCCCCATGACGGCCGAAAGTAAAACCTGGCATACGCGGCTGCGAGGAGGTACCTGAGATCATCCGCGCTCAGATTCGGATGCTGGAAAGTAGGGGTATAACCATCGAACTTTTCCGGGTCGGTTTCCGTGATCAGGGGCTTCATGTGCTTGTACAACGGCGTTCCCGGATAAGGGGTCAGGATCTTATAGAGGGCCAGCGTGCTTCCCAGATCCACCGAATATTCGATCGAGGCGCGTATGCTTTCAACCGTGTCTGTAAGAAACCCGAGAACGTAGAAGCCCTCAGTCGAGATCCCTTTGGCACGGCAGTATGCCACGATCTCACGCTGATGCTCCGGAGGAATTGGCCGGCGCCCCACTTTTTTTAGCGTTGCCGGGTCTAAGGCTTCCACTCCAAACGTTACTGTTGCGAGGCCGGCGCGATGCAGCAGATCGATCAGGTCTTTATCCAGGTCGTCCAGCCGCGTCTCGCATTCGAACCGCACCGGCAGGCCTTTGCGGATGATCCCCTCGGCGATGCCCATGCTGCGGTCTCTTTCCTTCGTGAAGAGAGGGTCGCGGAAAATCAGGTATGCCCGATTGTTCTGGCGGCAGATTTCTTCGATTTCTGCGACGACGTTTTCAGGCGATCGTGACCGATAAGGCGCCGTGATTCGATGTGGGCAATATGTACAGAACTCGGGACAACTTCTGCTCGATAGCACCGGAAATGCCGAATGCGCTGCCAACAGCGAACGGCCGATGGCGTGACGCACGCGGCCGCGCGGAAACAAATCCCAGGCCGGAAAGGGCAGTGTGTCCAGGTTCGAAATTGCGGGACTCTGTACAATGCCTGTCATTGTTTCGCCCGCGGCCATCCGCATCACGGCGTGTTCCGGCTCTCCTTTAATCAGGAAATCGGCATGATTTGCCAAGAGTTCGGGTGTGTGGGTCGCGGGTGCTCCAAAAAATCCCACGGGCATTCGGAACTTTCGCTTCGTTTCTTCCGCCCATTCCACCTCATGGCGGTGGTCCACCATGGAGCTCAAGACCAGAGCAACGTCTCCCTCGACGGCTTTTTCATGTGTAATCCGGACGTCATGACCGGCGTCCGCAAAGATCGCCGCCAGATAAGCGACGTGAATACTCGGCACATTCTGATAGAGCTTTCGGGCACGCTCTACCCACCGGGTCGTCCATGAAAATCCTCGAAATCGCGATCCGTAGCCTCCGACAACCGTATCTTTGTTCACAAAACCGCCGCGTCCTTTGAGATCGGCGAGTACAACACGCATAGAGCCTCCACACGAAAGAATGAGCAACTTGAAAAGGAAGCGCGTGCTGCAGGCGTTTCCTTTCGGCGAACCGTACTTTCAGAGCGCGATGTGAAGCGGAGGACCTCTGGGGGAAACCTGTCGAAGGATGAGATCGGAGCCTCGGTGTTCGGGATCCGAATGACCTGCATGCTGGACATCCGGTCCGCTATGGGACAGGTGGTCCATTTCCACCGGGTGGGCCAACAGGTCGCTGGAACTGCTCACAGCCGGACACGGCTGGTGTGTGGTCCGGTGATGATTCAGCGAAGGACCCGTATAGTTGCCAAATCGGCCATAGGGCCACGGACGTACTTTCTGAAATTTCGCTTTGCCCCGATTCAGCCATACGGCAAGAGGCTGCAGCGAAGTGGCGCTGGTGATGACCAGGTCTGTGTTGTGGTCATTATCGATGTCCCTTGCCTCAAAACTGAGACCAGCTTCGCCTTCTGGGCGGTAGACCGTGAGCCTCAGCCGGGGACGGCCACTGGTGAAATGGATGCTGACCCGGTAAACGGACCCGCTCTGATGGACCGTGGCAGTTTCGGGTATGTGGTCGCCGTCAAGATCCCGGCCGACGGTCGCGTGGTAGGAGACGCCTTTGTGTGCGGCGTCCGCCCACTTCGGAGCGACAAGAACGAATAGACCTGCGAACAGCCCGGCTAAGATCGGTTTATTGGAGTGCAACTTGAGCAGTGAAAGGAACACATAGACTCCATAGGGTTTGTCGCGGCTATAATAGCGCAGAATGAAATTCTGGTGCCTTGCTCTTTTGCTCTTTTTTTCCAGTCATGCCCAGGCTCAAACTCCCGGGAATCCGGACTCCAATATATCACTCTCGCAAATTCTCGACAGGATGATGGCCCGAAACGAAGTGCAGCAGCGCAAGCTCCTCGAATTTCGGGCCCAGCGTAAGTTTTATGCCATCAACTCCCGTTTCAAGACCGATTCCACGATGCACGTGCAGACAACCTTCCGGCGTCCGGACGAGATGCAATCGACTGTGACCTCTCAGGAAGGTTCGAAGCTTATTCGTTCGCGAGTGTTCGATAGGATTCTTGAAGCGGAAAGTGAGACGCACACCAGAAAGGCAAAGCAGCTGGTCGACATTATTCCCGCTAACTATAGTTTCCAGCTCGAAGGGTCCGAAGAATGCAACGGACGAGCCTGCTTCCATCTGACGATTTCGCCCAAGCGGCGCGATAAATACTCTTTGGACGGCGAAGTCTGGATCGACGCCGAAGACTACAGCATTGTTCGAATCCACGGATCGCCTGCAAAGCGGCCCTCGTTCTGGACCCTCCATACTGAAATAGATCGCCGGTACAGGAAGATCAACGACATGTGGCTTCCGGATCGCCTCGACTCGTCGAGCAACATCCTGATTGCCGGCCAGTCGGTATTGTCGATCGAATATTCCTACGAATCGGTCCAGACAGCTACAGAGGACCGGAAAAACTAAACTTCATTCCTCTGTTCCGGCATTCGTCGAAAACCCTGTTTGGATTCGCTACGTCTTCCGGCGCAAAGACACCGCGGCGGTCAATCTCTCCGCTGGCAATCATCTGGGCAACTATCGATGCAGGACATGCCGTATCGATATCGCCCGCGCTCGCGTTCCACTTTGAATTGGCGCGAGCGTGACATTCTGCAATGCAACGGCGCTTCGATCCCTCTGCACGTCCGGATACTTCGACGCGAGCGATCTCGTAGTCGTTAGCTTGCGAACGTGTGGTTGTAAGCTTCGCCAGCTCGGGAATAGTCCATCCTATGCGAAGCCGCCGAACCAACTCGCGGACAAATGCCCGGTCGAAGCTGACTTTGAAATCGGCATATGCAAGTCCTCGCTTCCGCAGCACCCGCGGCAACGTGGCGATCTCACTGTGACGGGTCGTAACAACCCATCGGTCGCCGACCGGCGGCCCGAACCGCACCATCTCCCATCCGCTTCGTGCCGGCACTTGAGCAAAGCGGCCCCGGCTCCATTTCCAGGGCTTTAGCGTGAGTTCTTCGACGATCGTCTCAGCGGAATAGGCAAAAGAAAACGAGTCCGACATCGTGTTGAAATCCGCGGAACCTACGCGAATTCGAACCGCTTCCACGCGGTCGAGCTGCTCTGCGGCAGCTATAGCGAGCAGATTCGTCAGGCCTGGAGCGCAACCCATGCCAAGAATCGCAAGGACGCCCCGTTCCCGGAATCGACGATGCAGCCGGAGCTGTCGCCGGGTCCAGGTGAAAAGACCCCCGAGATCGACGTAGTGGACCCTGGCGTCGAGAGCTGCCGCCATGACGCCAAGGTTCAAATGATGGCGCGTGGAATTGATAATGACTTTGTGACCGCCTATGAAGCCGCGCAGATGCCGGGGATCAGAGGCGTCTGCGAATGCAGCTTCCACCCGCTTCGACCGAAAGCCGGATGCCAACCGGCGCGCCGACGCGAGGTCCAAATCCGCAACCAGGATCTTGTTTTTTGGATGCGACTCGAAAAGGTCGCGCACAATCACCCGGCCAATCGCACCCGCGCCAAGGACGACGAAGCTTCTCACCTCTTGTTGTATTCCGAATAAGGGTACCAGTAAGGCTTAATCTCTTGTTTGTAGTCCAGGTGGACATGCTTCGTTTCTCGGAATTCGTCCAGGCCCTCTTCGCCCAGTTCTCGAGAATGGCCGGTCTGACGCATGCCTCCAAAAGGACCGGCATCGTTGTCGGTCAACGGATCGTTGATCCAGAACGTGCCGGCCGTGATCCGTTCCATGGCCTTCATGGCCCACTCCATGTTGTTGGTGTAGATGTTTGCGCCCAGTCCATAAGTGGAATCATTCGCCAGCTCGATGGCGTGGTCGATGTCGCGAACTCGCATGATGGGAAGGACAGGGCCAAAAGTCTCGGTCTGGACCAAACGCATCTCCTGCCGGACATCCACCATGACGGTTGGTTCGTAAAAGAATCCCTTTTTGAAAATGGTAGATCGACTCCCACCCGTGAGAATCCGCGCGCCATCTCGGACGGCTTCTTCCACGCGCGAATGTACGTCCTGGAGCTGTGTCAGATTAATGGCTGGCCCGATGTCGGTATTTGGGTCCATCCCGTCGCCCAGTTTCAACGAACGCGTAAATCGGACGACGCGGTCGGTGAAATCGTCCGCGATGGCATCGAAGACATAGAAGCGTTTCGCCCCCGTGCAGACTTGACCCGCATTCAAATACGCCGCCCAACACGCTGCACGCGTGACGACTTCCAGATCGGCATCACTGCACACGATGAAGGGATCGTTGCCGCCTAGCTCGAGATGTGTTTTCTTGATCTCAGCAGCGCAGATCTGTGCGACGCGCTTGCCGGTCTCGACCGATCCCGTCAGCGCGATCAGGTCCGTTCCTTTATGACGTACCAGCGCCTCGCCAACTTCCTCGCCGAAGCCGGTTACGATGTTCACGACGCCTGGCGGAAGCTCAGCAAATACTTCGGCAAGTGCAAGCGTCGCCAGCGGCGTTTCCTCGCTCGGCTTGATGACCACAGTGTTTCCCGCAGCCAGCGCCGGCGCGACTTTCCATGACAGGAGAAGCAGCGGGTAATTCCAGGGAATGATAGCCGCGACAACGCCGTAAGGTTCTTTGATCGTGAAATTTACCTGGTGCTCGAAAACGGGCGGTAGCGACGTGCCGCGGGAGTTCCGGCCGATTTCGGCGTAATAGTCGAAACAGGAGGCCGTCCACTCCACTTCGTCGCGGTTTTCACAGAATGGCTTCCCACCCTCCAGGGTCATCAGTGTTGCGAGTTCCTTCTGATGCCCGCGCAGATTCGAAGCAATTCGATGGAGGGCTTGAGCTTTTTCCGCGCCGGGAATCCATCGCCACTTTTGAAAGGCCTGCCGCGCCGCGCTGACGGCGTGACCCGCGTCATCTATGGTTCCGCGGGCCACTTCATCGATGATGTCTTCCGTTGCAGGATTGATGACTTCGAGCGCCTGACCCTTGCTTTGAACTTCTCGTCCGCCGATCCACTGGTGTTTCACGCCAGCCTCCCGGCTTCAAATCATAATGCAGTGGTAGGCGGTTTCCACTTTCTGATAGCACGCTTCCCAAAAGGCACACCTGCACACAGGCCGAGCAGGATCGCCCCGGGTAACGCAATCAGCCCGGTCTTGGAATAAGCCCACGTGACGTGCTTTCCAGCAAAGTATCCGAAGGTTATGAAGGTTAGCGACGAGATCACGGCGCCCGTATAGGCGAACCGCGCAAAAACGTGCAGTTTCACTCGCGACGCTCCGGCCACGTATCCCATGAGGTTGCGGATGCCCGGAATAAATGGGCCCACAACCAGGGTCCATCGGCCCAGGTTTTGGAACCAGTGTTCCGCACGCTGGAGGCTCTCTTCGCTGATGGAGAACCAGCGTCCATGACGGCCAAATACAAGATTGGTGGATGTCCTGCCGAAAAAATAACTGGCGGTGAGGCCGCAAATGCTGCCCAGGCCCGCGACCAGAACCGTGGGAGCAAAAGCTAAAATATCTCTAAATACGAGATAACCCGCAAGAACCAGCAGCCATTCATCAGGAATGGGCAACCCGATAATTCCAAAAATGAGAAGAAAAAACACAGCGAAGTATCCGTAATGGACGATCCACTGCGTAACCAGTTGCTCTGTCATTCGAGTGCCCTTCCGGCTCAAAAAGCCGATAACGTACTAGCACTCGAGATTCCATCAGTCGCGGACGAGCAGCCGAAGGAAGCGCCGCTTCCCAACCTTGAAGAAATACTCGCCGGGAGCGGAGATCTCCGCCTTGACATCCGTTATGCGCTGATCGTTCATGTGGACCGCCCCGGACTCAAGCAGGCGCTGGGCTTCGGTGATCGAAGAGGCGAGATTGACGGCGGCCATGAGTTTGCTGAGGCGCATGGGGCCTGACCCCAGAGAGATCTCTTTCGTTTCGATGTCTTCCGGAATCTCCCGCTTTCTGAAGATTCGATTGAATTCCTCCCGTGCTGCGTTTGCGGCGTCGGCACCGTGGTAATCCGTAATGATGCGGACAGCCAAATCTCCTTTGATTTCCATCGGATGTCGTTTGCCGGAGGCCATCTCCCGGCGTAGTGTCTGGATTTCGGCCAGGGGAATTTCTGTCAGGAGCTCGTAATAGCGGAACATAAGCTCGTCAGAAATAGACATGACCTTGCCGAATTGATCCTTCGGATCTTCGTTGATACCGATGTAATTTCCAAGCGACTTGCTCATTTTCTGCACCCCGTCCAGGCCTTCGAGCAGCGGCATCGTAAGCACGATCTGGGATTCCTGGCCGTACTCGCGCTGAAGATCGCGGCCCACCAGCAGATTGACCTTCTGGTCTGTACCTCCGAGCTCGACGTCGGCTTTCAGAGCGACCGAGTCATATCCTTGAACGATCGGATACAAAATCTCGTGCATCGCAATAGGCAGCTGGTTTTTCAACCGATTGGAAAAGTCTTCACGTTCGAGAATGCGCGCGACAGTGTATTTGGCTGCCAGGCGAATGAACCCATCGGACCCCAGAGCCATGAGCCACCGGCTGTTGAAATCGATGACGGTCTTGTCCGGATCCAGAATTTTGAAGATTTGCAGCTTGTAGGTTTCCGCATTTTCCAGCACCTGTTCTTTCGTAAGCTGCTTCCGGGTTGCCGAGCGGCCAGATGGATCGCCGATGAGTCCGGTGAAGTCACCAATGAGGAAGATTGCAGTGTGACCCAGATCCTGGAAATGTTTCATCTTTCGGATCAGAACAGTGTGGCCGACGTGAAGATCGGGTGCCGTGGGATCGAAGCCGGCTTTAACGCGTAACGGCTTGCCCGTTTTCTGGGCGCGCTTCAATTTTTCGACCAGCTCCTCTTCGCGGATGATTTCAACACTGCCACGACGGATCTGTGCGAGCTGTTCCTCGGCTGGAATTGTTTTGAAATCTCTCATTTGACTTCATTTAACAAGGACGCGTCTGCTCTCGATCTCACAATGGCCGGACAGGACAAGATCTATCGCCTCCGAATAGATCCGGTGTTCTTCCTTCAGGATTCGGGCCGAAAGCGTTTCCGTCGTGTCATCGTCCCGAACGGGCACCACGGCCTGAAGGATGATCGGCCCGCCGTCCAGCGTGTCATCGACGAAGTGAACCGTGCAACCGCTGAACTTCGCCCCATATTCCAGCGCCTGCCGCTGAACGTCCATTCCAGGGAAAGCCGGCAGGAGCGCTGGGTGAATATTGAGGATACCGTACGGGAATGCCTCGAGGAAAACACGGCTCAGAAGCCGCATAAAGCCGGCCAACACGACCAGCGAGACATTGTGTTTTCGAAGTTGCTCAACAACTTCGCGATCGAATTTCTCCCTCGGACGCCGCTGCGACGGCATGTATACAGTTGTCAGCCCCCTCGCCTGCGCCCGCTCGAAACCCGTCGCCGATTCGATGTTGCTGATAACCACGGCGATCTCGGCGTTCAGTTTGCCCGACGCAATGCGATCCGCGATCGCTTCGAAATTGGAGCCTCGGCCGGAAAGAAGAATGCCGAGCCTGCGGTTGGCCGGCTGGATTCTCATGAACGGTAGGTAACCCGCGGTTCTCCGGGAATGATCTGTCCGATCTGATACCAGGGCGTGCTCAACGTGGCCGTCAACGCCGCCAGATTCGAGGGACGAACGACAATCACCATGCCGATGCCCATGTTCGTCGAGCGCAGCATCTCATCGCGTTCGATCCCGCCCAGCCTCGCCATCAGCTGGCAGAGCGGCAACACCGGCCACGATCCAGGCCGCACTTCGGCCTGACAATTGTCGGGAAGAATCCGATTCAGGTTCTCTGTAATACCGCCGCCGGTAATGTGAGCGAGTCTCTCGACAAGATTCCGAGCCAGCGCGACCCGAACGATCGGCGCATAATTGACGTGCGGTTTCAACAATTCATCCCCCACCGTGCCTTCCAGGCCATCAACCCGTGAGTTCGGCGTGAGCTTCGCCAGTTCGAAGAACACCTTTCGTGCTAATGAATATCCATTTGTGTGAAGGCCAACCGAAGGCAGGCCAATAAGCAGGTCGCCGTGGCGAATGGACTTCCCATCGAGAATCCGGGAGCGATCGACGATGCCAACGATGAAGCCGGCCACGTCATATTCGCCGTCCGCATAAAAGCCCGGCATTTCGGCCGTCTCACCACCGATCAGGGCGCAGCCGGCCTCTTTGCAACCTCGCGCAACACCTTCGACAACGGAGACGATAACGTCGGCGTCGAGCCGCCCGGTAGCGACGTAATCCATGAAGAAAAGCGGCCGCGCGCCCTGTACAAGAATGTCGTTGACGCAGTGATTGACAAGATCCGCCCCGACTGTAGTGTGCCGGTTCATCATGACCGCGATTTTCAGCTTAGTGCCGACCCCATCCGTGCTGGAAACGAGCACCGGATTCTTTAAACCGCCAAAGTCGCAGGCGAACATTCCCCCGAACGAGCCGATGTCGGAAAGAACCCCGGGCGTGAAGGTATTCCGCGCCAGTTCTCGAATGCGCTTCTTCGCTGCGTTTGAAGCATCGATGTCGACGCCGGAATCTTTATACGTAATGCCCATGCGTTATAAGCCGCGCCTTCTCATTCCTTCAAGCTGGCTTCCCACAGATCGAGCTGCCGATCCTCGGCCTTCGCATCGGGGAACATATCCGCAAAGTCCAGCGGATATTGGCCGGTATAGCACGCGGTGCAGAACTCGTTTTCTTTTCCGCCGACCGCGCGTATCAAGCCGGGCAGGCTCAGATATGCGAGCGAGTCGGCTTCGATGTATTTGCAGATTTCCTGGACGGTGTGGCTGGATGCGATCAGTTCTTTCTTCGTGGGCGTATCGATTCCGTAAAAGCAGGGAGACAGCGTCGGCGGGCAACTGATCCGCATGTGGACTTCTTTCGCGCCCGCGGCCCGGACCATCTTGACGATTTTGCGGCTGGTCGTTCCACGGACGATGGAATCATCGATGAGGACCACGCGCTTCCCGGTCAGCAGCTCTTTAATCGGATTCAGTTTCACCTTCACACCAAAGTGCCGAATCGTCGTTTTCGGCTCGATGAATGTGCGGCCGACGTAGTGGTTACGAATCAATCCGAAGGCGAATGGAATGCCGGATTGCTGCGAATATCCAATCGCCGCGGATACCCCGGAGTCGGGAATCGGCACGACGAGATCGGCATCGACAGGACTTTCCTCGGCGAGAATCCGTCCCATCAGGTCACGGCTGGTCTGAACCGTCCGTCCGAACACGATGCTGTCCGGACGCGAGAAATAGACGTGCTCGAAAATACATTTGGCAAGCCTCGGCGCGTGCAGCGCCCTGACGGACCGCAGTTCCTCACCGCGGATGTGAACAATTTCGCCCGGTTCCACCTCGCGAAGATAAGTTGCCCCGATGAGATCGAACGCGCAGCTCTCCGAAGCAAGCACGTAGGAGCCGTTCACTTTCCCGATAGACAAAGGACGGAAGC
>Ga0066710_100005966_pt1 | contig 11265 bp, 8 predicted proteins | sample GraSoiAngelo_159_FD_79666 | JGI IMG/M metagenome (GOLD analysis project Ga0066710, IMG submission 79666) | Grasslands soil microbial communities from the Angelo Coastal Reserve, California, USA - 14_1009_16_40cm | ecosystem: Environmental > Terrestrial > Soil > Grasslands | place: USA... | reverse complement strand
GAGCCGGTCACGACTGAGCCGGTCACGACTGAGCCGGTCACGGACTGAGTTGCGCCGGCTCCACCGGGCGGGTGGCCAGCGCGTCGCAGCGGGCGTTGCGGCACTCCCCCGTCGCCAGGTCGAACTCGAAGTTGTGCCCGAGGCAGCGCAGCGTCCGCCCCTCGACGATGGCGCCGACCGCGAGGTCCTCACCGGCGTGCGGGCAGTACCGGCCGATCTCGAACGCCTGCTCCCCGGCCCGCACGATGATCCGCTCGTCGGTGTCCCGCCCGGTCTCGTACGCCTCGACCGCCGCCAGCGCCGGCGCGTTGGCGTGCTTGAGCAGCCCGATCAGGTAGTCGTTGTACCGGTCCGGGTCGCGCCGCGCGGTCAGCCGCAGCGACAGCAGCAGGTCCTCCCAGGCGATCTGCCCGGCGAGCACCGCACCGAGCCAGTGTCCGGCCAGGGTGAACGTGTACTCCGGCGCGGCCGCCCGGCCGTCGAGGTCGACGCGCAGCCCGTCGGCGTCCATCGCGACGTCCCAGGTGCCGCCGTGCGGGCCGGTGACCTCGAACCGGACCGTCATCCCGATCCGCGTCAGGAAGTACGGCGACAGCGTGCCCAGCCGGGTGAAGTGCCGGCGGAACCGGTCGGGCAGGTCCGGTCCGGGCGCGCCGGCCGACGCGTGCACCCGGGCGAGCGCACCGGCCCGGTCGGCCGCGTACCGGTCGAGGTACTCCTCGACGCCCTCGGTGTAGCTGAACCGGGCGGAGACCGGGTCGGGCGTGACGTCACCGGTGGCGAGGTCGATCCGGTCGCCGGGGCGGAAGCACGCCCATGCCTGGCCGGGCAGGTGCTCGCGCAACCAGTCGACCGACTGCTCGCTGTCCGGGAAGATGCCCGGCGGGCGCAGTGACATATTGAAATGCCGCAGTTCCGGGTCGAGGAAACAGGGCGGGCCGGCGAACGGTACCGCCAATTCCGGTTGCACCGCCCGGATCAGCCGAAATACCGCACGGAATTTTGCGATGCGCTTGTCTGACTCGATTTGTGCGCGAACTTCCGGTGGGTACGAATAGCAAATCGGATGCCACGACGCACCGGATGTCTGGATCGCCATGACGTCCAGCCGGCCCCCCGCGAGGTGTTTGGCCCGCCGCGCCTGCGCGGCGGTCAGCCGCGCGTCGTTGCAGTTCAGCACGGCGTGCCCGGCGGTGACGATGAGGAACGCGGCGTCGTTGCACATCGGCGACTGCTCGGGGATCGCGGTGATCCACGATCCCCGGGTGTCCAGCGGGAACGGCTGCCAGGGCTCCAGTTCGATCACCCGCCGCACGCCGCTGGCCTGCAGCCGGTCACGGAACGCGCGGGACGGGTACCGCGGGATCAGCACCCGCGTCCGGTCCGGCAACCGGGTCAGCACCGACAGGTCCATGTGATCGAGGTGCTCGTGCGACACCGCCACCCAATCCGCGTCCAGCAGCGCCTCGACATCGAGGTGGTCGTTGCGCGGAAACTGGTGCCAGGAGCCGAGGAACGCACCGGTCTCGGCGAACCAGGGATCGGCGAGAAGCCGGAATTCCCCGGTTTCGACGGCGAGTCCGGCGTGGCCGAGAAAGGTGAGGGTGGGCATGGCCACCACTGTTCAGCAGCGGACGGAGTGGAACATCCTCCCCGGTACGTAGGGCGTAGTGCGCCGCGCGCATGAGGCCAATCGGCCGAACGGCCACGGCCCGCGACCTCAAGTTAGCTTTCGGTGTACGGCAGATGAATTATGAGCATCTCATGCTTGTCTTAGCCTTTGAGGCGGAAGAAGCAGACCTATCCAGATCTTGTTCCGCCGAAGGCGAGCGCGCACCACCTGGGGGCACCATGGTGAGCATCTCGGCGCGGGATACGGCGACCGCGGTACCCCTCGCCGTTGCCGGACCGTCGCGTGCTGAATCGATTGAGCCACCGGTCCGCCGGAGCGCGGCCGACGACCTCGGGCTGCGGCGCCGCCAGCTCAGCCACGACATCCGCCACGAGCTGGGCACCATCACCATGCTGGCGTCGCTGCTGTCCTGCGCGCCGGACGTCGGCCAGGAGAGCCTGGACCGGGCGCGCCAGATCCTCGGCGAGACCCGCTGGCTGGACCAGCTGCACGCGGCCTACGAGGAGCTGCAGGAACAGGACGGCACCGGCGCACCGGCAGGACCGGTGTCCCTCCGGCTCGACGTGGTGACCGGCGAGGTGGTCGCCGCGATCAGGATGTCCACCCGTACCCGGATCGACTTCACCGCGACCGAGACCTGGGCACACGCCGACCGGCTGGCGTACTGGCGGGCGCTGCGCAACATCCTCGGCAACGCGGTCCGCGCCGCCGGCCCGGACGGGACCGTCGAGGTCGCGGTCAGCGCGCAGGACGACTGGGCGGTGGCCCGGATCGACGACGACGGGCCCGGCTTCGGCGAGATCGCGCCCGGCCTGGGCTCGCTGGGCCTGGGCATCGTGCAGGACATGGTCGGCGAGTGGGGCGGCGAGCTGGAGATCCGCCGCGGCGTCCGGGGCGGCTGCTGCGTGCGCCTGCGGTACCCGATCGCGACACCGCACGATCCGGACCGCGCGCCGTGACCCGCATCCTCGTCTGCGATGACCACGTCGTGTTCGCCGAGTCGCTGGCCCACCTGCTCGGCGCGCTCGGGCCCGAGGTCGTCGCGGTCACCTTCCACCCGAACCAGGCCATCGCGGTACTGCGCCGCGAGCCGGTCGACGTCGGCGTGTTCGACGTGGCGTTCGGTACCGAGACGGTGCTCGACCGGCTGGCCGAGATCCGGGCGGCGGCGCCGAACACCCGGCTGGTACTGCTCGGCGCCCGGCTCGATGCGCAGACCATCGCCGCCGGCCAGGCCGCCGGGGTGCGCGGAGTGGCCGACAAGCGGCTGCCCGCCGCGCAGATCGTGCAGATTCTCGAACGCGTCAACGGCGGGGAACTGGTCCTGCCGGACAGCCCGCCGCCGGACAGCCTGCCGCCGGCCCGGCCCAGCCGCCCGGCCCGGGGCAGCCCGGCCGACTACACGCAACGGCTGGCCGCCTTCCTGACGCCCCGGGAACGCCAGGTGCTCGGCGCGCTGGTCCGCGGGCGGGACACCATCCGGCTGGCCAAGGAACTGGGCATCGCGGAGACGACGGCGCGGTGCCACATCCAGTCGGTGCTGATCAAGCTCGGCGCGCACTCCCGGCTCGAAGCGGCCACCACGGCGGTACGGTTCGGGATGATCGACCCGCAGACCGGCCGCTGGCTGCTGCCGGTCATCTGAGGGCGACCGGGCTAGAACTGCACCGGGTCGCGGATGAGCGGACAGGTCATGCAGTGGCCGCCGCCGCGCCCCCGGCCCAGTTCCGCCCCCACGATCGTGATGACCTCGATTCCCGCCTCGCGCAGCAGGGCGTTGGTCTGGGTATTGCGGTCGTAGGTGAACACGACGCCGGGTTCGACGGCGACGGCGTTGTTTCCGCTGTCCCACTGCTGGCGTTCGGACGCGTACACGTCGCCACCCGTCTCGATGACGCGCAGCCGCGGCAGGCCGAGGGACTCCGCGACGACGTCCACGAACCTGCGGGAGCCCTCGTCGGTGACCTCGACACCGGACCCCGTGTCGCCCGGCCGCAGCGAGAACGTGTGGATGCTGTCGACGATCCTCGGGTACAGCGTGACGACGTCGCGGTCGGCGAAGGTGAACACGGTGTCCAGGTGCATGGCCGCGCGCAGCTTCGGCATGCCCGCGACCACCACCCGCTCGGCCGCGCCGTGCGCGAAGAGCGACGCCGCCACCTGCGTGATCGCCTGACGCGAGGTGCGCTCGCTCATGCCCGTCAGGACCACCCCGTTGCCGACCGGCATGACGTCGCCGCCCTCGAACGTCGCCATACCCCAGTCCCGCTCCGGATCGCCCCACCAGACCGCGGCGCCGACGAAGTCCGGATGGAACTGGTAGATCGCCTTCATCAGCAACGTCTCGTCGTGCCGGGCCGGCCAGTACAGCGGGTTCAGCGTCACGCCGCCGTAGAGCCAGCACGTCGTGTCGCGGGTGTACAACGTGTTGGGCAGCGGCGGCATGAGGTACTCGGCCACGCCGGTCGACTCGCGGCACAGCGCGATGTACGGCGAGCGGTACTCGTCGGGAAGGTCGGCCGTCGCCAGCCCGCCGATCAGGTAGCGGGCGAGTTCGCGCGGGGTGAGCGACTCCAGGAATGCGCGGGTGTCGTCGATCAGCCCGATACCCACCTCGTTGGCGATGATCTTGCGGTCGAGCAGCCAGGACCGGGCCCCGGGTACCGCCATCGTCTGCGTGAGCAGGTCGTGCAGCTCGACCACCTCGACCCCCCGCTCGCGCAGCTCGGCGACGAAGTCGGCATGGTCGCGCTGGGCGTTCTCCACCCACATCACGTCGTCGAACAGCAGATCGTCGGAGTTGCTCGGGGTGAGCCGGCGGTGGGCCAACCCGGGCGCGCAGACCAGCACCTTCCGTAAGGTGCCGACCTCCGAGTGCACGCCGTGGCTTGGCTTGACACCGCTCTCGCTGGTCATCTCACATCACCGTCCCTGGGGCTGGACCCCTGCCGAATACCCGTGCGGCCAGACTGCAATTCAACCTGACCCGGGCGGTGGGACGGCGTTTCCAGCGCGATCCTTCCTCAGGATCGATCGACCGGGCGGTCGTGCGGCCACCGCGCGGTACCGAGCAGTGGTGACATCATCGGCATCATCGGACACCACCTCCTGTTGCCCGCTCGGGAATCACCGCGACCGGACAGCCGGCCGTGTCGATGAGCGTGCGGGTGACCGGACCGAGGCCGTTGCGGCGCAGGGTGCGGTACCCGTGCGCGCCGACCACCGCCAGCCCGGCCGCATCCGATGCTTCGCACAGCACGCCGGCTACGTCGGACCCGGCCAGCACCGCCTGCCGTACCTCGACGTCGGGGTACCGGGCCGGCCATCCGTCGAGCGCCTCGGCCAGCAGCCCGGTGGGCCTGTCCGGGGCGGATCCCGGGCCGGCCGGCACATAGCAGGCGACCAGTGGCGCACCGCGCAGCTGTGCCTCCTCGAAGGCGAACGCGAACGGCGCCGGCGCCAGCGACCGGGCACCCACCTCGGCCGCCGCGCAGCCGTCCCGGTCGCCCACCACCGTCAGGCAGGCGCGTGCCGACCAGCGCACCAGCGTCTCGACGGGGTCGCCGTGCGCCAGCTCGGACCCGACCGACAGCGCCGGATGCTCGGCCTGCGCCCGCGACACCACGAGATCCAGCAGCCGCCGGTGGTCGGCGAGCCGGGCCGGTGCGCCCGGTCCGCGCCGGCCCCCGGGGCCGCACTACCCGCCCACCCGGGCCGATGTCCCGCCCGGCCACCTGGGCTTCGCACCGTGCGACGGGGGTACCATCGGCCCGCTGAGCCGAGAAACGCCGCACTGCGAGGGAGCGCCCGGGATGAGGGTCTGCGTCGTCGGAACGGGCTACGTCGGGTTGACCACAGGCGCCAGCCTGGCGTTCCTTGGGCACAAGGTGACATGTCTGGACATCGACGAGGCGAAGGTGGAGCTGCTGCGCGGCGGCACCTCGCCCATCTACGAGCCGTACCTCGACGAGCTGCTCGCCGAGGCGGCGCCGAACCTGCGGTTCACCGCCGACTACGCGGAGGCGGTCGCCGGTACGGAGGTGGTCTTCGTCGCCGTGCAGACACCGCAGCTGCCCGACGGCGGGCCGGACTTGCGCTACCTGCGCTCGGCGGCCGAGAGCGTCGGCGAGCACATCGGCGACGGGTTCACGGTCGTGGTCAACAAGTCGACCGTGCCGATCGGCAGTGGCAACTGGGTCGACCTGATCCTGCGCGAGTCGTTCGAACGCGCGCACGGGCGCCGGGTCGACGCCGAGTTCTCGGTGGCGTCCAACCCGGAGTTCCTGCGTGAGGGTTCGGCCATCCACGACACGCTCTACCCGGACCGGATCGTCATCGGCTCGGACAACGAGCGCAGCCTCGCCGTGCTCAACCGGCTCTACCGGCCGATCCTCGACCAGTCGTTCACCGCGCCGGCGTTCGCGCCGCGCCCGGCCGAGATCGGTGCCGTGCCGCTGGTCTCCACCGACCTGGCCTCGGCCGAGCTGATCAAGTATGCGGCCAACGCGTTCCTCGCCCTGAAAATCAGCTACATCAACGAAATCGGGCAGCTGGCCGAGCGGGTCGGCGCGGACATCCTTGAGGTGGCCCGCGGCACCGGGCTCGACGTGCGCATCGGCCGGCAGTTCCTGCAGCCGGGCGTCGGCTGGGGCGGTTCCTGCTTCGCCAAGGACACCGCGGCGCTGATCTCCACCGCGGCCGAATACAACCACGACATGCCCATCGTCAAGGCGGCCCGGGAGGTCAACCGGCGCCAGCGCGACGCCGTGGTCGAGCGGCTGCTGGCCGAGCTGCGCATCCTCAAGGGCCGCAAGGTGGGCCTGCTGGGTCTGGCGTTCAAGCCGCAGACCGACGACCTGCGTGACGCGCCCGCGATCGACATCGCCCGGCTGCTCGTGGAGCGGGGCGCCCGGGTGAAGCTGCACGACCCGGTCGCGGCCCGGCGGTTCCGCCGCGAGCAGCCGGAGCTCGCCGAGTTCCTGTGCGAGTCGGTCGCCGAGGTGTTCGACGACAGCGACGCCGTGGTGCTGGTGACCGAGTGGAACCACTACAAGGAGCTGGACTGGGCCAAGTTCGTCGGCCTGATGCGCTCGCCGCACCTGCTCGACGGCCGGCACGCGCTCGACGGCAAGCGGCTGACCGCCCTCGGCTACCGCTACCTCACCCTCGCCGGGTGAGCTGACCCCCTTCCGACGGGGACCATTACCGGCAGCACCGCGATGCGGGTACCGGCTCGCGGCGATCGGGCCGCACAGCCCGGAAACCCGGGCAATTAGCCACTGCCGAAATTGCCGATATCGGGCCATGCTGGGTAGGAGGCAGGGAGGCGCCGCCATGACACCCGGAGAGATCGTTGTCGGTACCGACGGCTCACCACACGGCACCACCGCGGTCCGCTGGGCCGCCGGGGCCGCCGAACGCGGCCGACGTCCGCTGCGCGTCGTGGTCGCCTGCCACTGGCAGGTGCCCGGCCGGTGGTACGGAACCGTCGGCGAGTTGACCGCGGCGGCCGACGAGCGCTCCGGCGGTATCGCCACCGACGCGGTCGCCGTGGCGCGCGCGGCCGCACCGCATGTCGAGGTGGACTGCTCGGTGCTGCTGGGCGAGCCGGCGCCGGTCCTGCTGAAGGTGGCCGAGGAGGCCAGCCTGCTGGTGGTCGGCCACCGGGGCCGGGGTGGTTTCGGCGGGCTGCTGCTCGGTTCGGTCGGGATGCAGGTCGCGACGCACGCGCACTGCCCGGTCGCGGTGGTCCGCGGGCGCAGCGAGAACGTGTTCGGCCCGGTGGTCGTCGGCGTGGACACCATGCACCCGACCGACTCCGCGATCGGCCTGGCCTTCGAGCAGGCCGCGGAACGGCACTGCCCGCTGCACGCGATCACGGCACACGCGGTACCCCTGCCGCCGACGCCGATCGGCATTCCGCCGGTCACCTACGAGCCGGAGCGGGTGCGCGACGAGCAGCGCCGGCAACTCGCCCAGCAACTGGCCGGCTGGTGCACCAAGTACCCGGATGTCGCCGCGGAGTGCGAAGCCGTCGACGGCGGCCCCGGTGCGGTGCTCGTCGACCGGTCACAGGGCGCCCAACTGGTCGTGGTCGGCACCCGTACGCAGAGCGGGTTGCGCGGGATGCTGCTCGGCTCGGTCGGCCTGCACCTGCTGCACCACGCCGGATGCCCGGTCCTCATCGCCCGCACCCGGTAAGCCGACGATCCGCCGCCGGCTATGCCGCGGTGATCGCCGGTGGTGGCCTGGCCGGGCTGTCGCTCGCGGCCCCACCTCGCGGCGTCCACCTGGCGCGACCGTCGCGTGCTCATCGTCTTCGACAGCGTCACCGCTTCGCCGGGTACCCCCGCCGGCGCGCAGCTGGCCTTCACCGGCTGGGAGGTGCGCTACGCCGATCCGGTGTTCGACGCGGACACCCCGACCCTGTTCGACTTCCGCGTCCCGCAGGGCCGTGGGTCGCGGTTCGTGTATGTGCTTCCGGCCGATGGGCACCGGGCCCTCGTGGAGCTCACCGCCTTCGTCCCCGGACCGGCCGGGCCGCCACCGCCCGCCGCGCTCGCCGGGTACCTGCACGGCGGGTACGAGATCCTGCGTACCGAGTCGGCCGTGGTACCGCTGCACACCCGTCCGGCGCGGCGGGCATCCGGCCGGGTGTTGCGCATCGGCGCCCGGGCCGGCCTGGTCAAGGCGAGCACCGGCTACGGGTACCAGCGCATCCAGCGCGACAGTGCGGCCATCGCGGCGTCGCTGGCCCGCGACGGCCATCCCTTCGCCCGCCCGGTGCCGCGCCGCCGGTACCGCCTGCTCGACGCGGTGCTGCTGGACGTGCTGCGCCACGAGCCGGTCCAACTGGAGCGGGCCTTCGCGAGGCTGTTCCTCGACCAGCCCGCGGCCCGGGTGCTGCGGTTCCTCGACGAGGACACCGGTCCGGGCGACGAACTGCGCCTGATCGCCGCCCTGCCACCGTTGCCGTACCTGCGCGCGGCGACCCGCCAGGCATGGCACCGGGCCGGATCCATTGACTGAAGTCAACCCAGCTGATAGGACAGATTCGACAACGTTGTCAGGGTCCTGGGGAGGTCGATATGCGTAGGTTCGACGTTGCCGTCGTCGTCGCCGCGGTCGCGGCACTGGCGGCCCCGCTGCTCGCCGCACCGCCCGCCGCCGCGGCGGACCCCGAGGCGATGTCGCGGACGGACCCGACGACACTGGTCAATCCGCTGATCGGCACCGCACACGGTGGCAACGTGTTCCCCGGTGCCGTGCTGCCGTTCGGCATGTTCGCGTTCAGCCCGGAGAACTCGCGGGGCAACCAGACCCGGACGGCGGCGCCCGGCGGGTACCGGTTCGACGCGACGAAGATCCGCGGCTTCAGCCTCACCCACCTGTCCGGTACCGGTTGCGCCGGCGCCTCCGGTGACATCCCGTTCTTCCCGCACGTCGGCGAGGTCACCACCTCCCCCTCCGCGGACACCACCGACGCCGTCTACGCCAGCACCTTCAGCCACAGCGCGGAGGTGGCCACGCCCGGCTTCTACTCGGTCAAGCTGGACTCGGGCGCGAGCGCCGAACTGACCGCGACCACCCGCACCGGCTCGGGCCGGTTCGCCTTCCCGGCCGGCCAGCCGGCCACCATGCTGGTCCGGTCGTCGAACTCTGAACTGGTGAGCACCGACGCGCACGTCAACGTGGACGTCGCCCACCGCACCGTGACCGGTTCGGTGACCAGTGGCAACTTCTGCGGGTACATCGGGACGGAGAACCGGCGCAGCTACTACACGCTGTTCTTCCACGCCGAGTTCGACCAGCCGTTCGCCGCGGTCGGCACGTGGACCGACGGCACCGTCACGCCGGGGTCCACGAGCGCCAGCGGCGGCACCCAGTTCGGCCGGAACGGATTTCCGGTACCGGGCAAGGGTTCCGGGGCATACCTGCGGTTCGCCGACGGGGCGACGGTCGGCATGCGGGTCGGCATCTCTTATGTGAGCGAGGACAACGCCCGCGCGAACCTCGCCGCGGAGAACCGGGCCGGTACCCCGATGCAGCGCATCCGCGACCGGGCCACCGACGCGTGGCGCCAGATGCTCGGCCGGGTGCGGATCGGCGGCGGCACCACCGACCAGCGCACCATCTTCTACACCGCGCTCTACCACGCCCTGTTGCACCCCAACGTGTTCAGCGACGCGAACGGCGAGTACCGCGGCTTCGACCAGCAGACGCACCGGGTGACCGGCCGGCAGCGCGCGCAGTACGCCAACTTCTCCGGCTGGGACGTGTACCGCTCGCAGCTGCAGCTGGTCACCCTGCTCGATCCGGGTACCGGCAGCGACATCGCGCAGTCGCTGTTCAACCAGGCCAACCAGAACGGCGGCACGTGGGACCGGTGGACGCACGTCAGCGGCGGTACCCACGTGATGGCCGGCGACCCGTCGGTGCCGGCGCTGGCCGGCATCTACGCCTTCGGCGGGCGCGACTTCGACGTGCGCGGCGCGGTGCGCTCGCTCGTCACCGCCGCCACCGTACCGACCCCGCAGGACCTCAGCGCCCGCGGCAAGCCGGTCATGTCGGTGGGCCAGCGCCCGTCGCTGGACAAGTACCTGTCGCTGCACTACGTGCCGGCGCAGTCCAACGCCTGGGGCGGCGCCGGGGAGACGCTCGAAGACGTGACGGCCGACTTCGCGCTCGCCCAACTGGCGCAGGCGGTCGGCGACGAGCGGACCGCGCGGCAGTTCGTGACCCGGGCGCAGTACTGGCAGAACGTGTTCAACCCGCTGTCCGACCCGTCCGGCGGCTACATCCAGGACCGCAACGCCGACGGTAGCTGGCCGCCGTCGACTCCGGCCTCGTTCAACGGCTTCGCCGAAGGTACCAGCGCGCAGTACACCTGGATGGTGCCGCACAACGTGGCCGGGCTGTTCCAGGCGCTGGGCGGCAACGCCAGGGCGGTGGCCCGGCTCGACGCGTTCTTCCACAACGCCGACGGCAGCCCGGTGTTCAACGGCGGCGACGGCACCAAGGCCGACCTGACCAACGAGCCGTCGCTGAACGCGGCCTGGCTGTTCAACTACGCCGGGCGGGCGGACAAGACGCAGCAGACGGTACGGCAGGCGGTCAACACGCTGTGGACCACGCAGCCGGACGGCATTCCCGGCAACGACGACCTCGGCGAGATGTCGTCCTGGTTCGTGTTCGCCGCGCTGGGCCTGTACCCGCAGGTACCCAGCCGCGCCGAACTGGTGGTGGGCAGCCCGCTGTTCCCGTTCGCGCACATCGACCGTGCCGGCAGCCGGGACATCGTCATCCGGGCACCGCAGGCGGCCGCGGACACGCCGTTCGTGCAGAGCCTGCGGGTCAACGGCCGCAGCACCGACCGGGCGTGGCTGCCGGAGTCGTTCGTCCACGACGGCGGGCGGCTCGACTTCGCCCTCGCGACGACGCCGAACCCGCGCTTCGGCGCGCAGGATCCGCCGCCGTCCTGGCGCCAGGGTGAGCTGCCGTACGCGGTCACCGCGGCGCCGGGTAAGGTCGTCATCCCGGCGGGCTCGTCGGGTCAGCTGACGGTGTCGGTGTTCCGCATGTCCACGACGCTGCCCCCGGCGCGTTTCCAGGTGGAGCCGCCGGCCGGGCTG
>Ga0066710_100005965_pt1 | contig 11266 bp, 8 predicted proteins | sample GraSoiAngelo_159_FD_79666 | JGI IMG/M metagenome (GOLD analysis project Ga0066710, IMG submission 79666) | Grasslands soil microbial communities from the Angelo Coastal Reserve, California, USA - 14_1009_16_40cm | ecosystem: Environmental > Terrestrial > Soil > Grasslands | place: USA... | reverse complement strand
GCCACCACCCAGTTGATGATCTTCTCCGAAACGGGCGCGACGGCTCCCGCCGCCGGGTTCAACGGGATCTCGGGCGTGCTGGCCGGGACGGCGCTGGCTGCCGCCGGCGTGGCGGGCACAGTGGCGAGCGTGGTCGGCGGCGCCGCCGCCGCCGGGGGGTTCCTCGGCATGAGCACCGCGGTCGCGGTGGCGAGCGCGGCGGTGGCGGTTGGCGTCGGGACGGCGGTCGTGGCCCAGGGCAAGCCGAACGACAACGGCCGGTTCCCTCCCGGCCGGCCCTGCACGATGGATCCGCGTCCGGGCTGCCAGCCGTCGAAGTCGCGCTAGGGTTGCGCACCGACCCTGGCACGATCGCCGACCCGGCGGCGATCGCGGCGGCGCGCCGGCTGCGTGCGGCTTCGACGTTTCTGGAGCTCGCCCTGGCCGTCGTCATCGCCGGATCGGTCGCCGCGATCGGCTCGGTGCACCCGTGGGCGTACTGGCCGCTCTGGTACGCCTGCGCCGGCATCGCGGCCCTCCTCGTCTATCGGACGCTCGTCATCAGGAACCTCCGCCGGCTGATCGGCCGGCGGCGCTTTGGCTTCCACACCTCGGGCCGATGGCTCGTGATTGACGGCACGAGCGCATACGGCCGCCCGGGCTGGAGCTTCGATCTGGAGCGGCCGCTGCTGCCCCCCGCTCCTCTGCTACTGCCCGGGGTCGTGTTCCTCGCGCTGGTGATCGCGCAACTGGTGCCGTTGCCGCCGGGGTGGGCCACGACGCTCAACCCCGACCGCGGTTTCGTCTCGGTCGCGGAATCGCGGGCGTGGGCGCCGATCACCGTGGACGCGGAGAGCACGCTGCGCGGCGCCGCCTTCGTGGTCGCCGCGCTCTTGCTGCATCTCGGCGCGGTCGCCGCGCTGGACCGGGGCGAGGCCCGGCGGCGCTTCCAGCGCTTCGTGGCCCTGCTCGGCCTGGCTCTCGCCCTGGTGGCGCTCACGCAAGTGGCCGTCAACGCGAGGTTGATCTACGGCATCTTCGCCCCCATCGAGAGCGACACCTTCTTCGGCCCGTTCGTCAACCGCAACCACTTCGCCGGTTACATGCTGCTCGTCGTGCCGATGGCCCTGGCCGTCCTCGCGCGGGCGCATCGCCACTATGAGTGGCGCGTCGGCGCGCGGCCGAGCTCGAGGCGCCGGCTGGTGGCGATGGCCAGCCCGGAGGGCGCGGCGCTGATGTTGGCCGCGGTGCCGGCGCTGGCGGGCATCTCGGCCCTCGTCGCCAGCACCTCCCGCGGGGGAATCCTCGCCTTCTTGCTGGGCCTCGTACTGGCCGGCATCGGCCTGCGGCGCCAGCGCGGCGTGCCGCCGTGGATGTTCGCGGTGGCACTGGGGCTGATGGCGGTGGCCTGGTTCGGCGCGGAGCGGCTCGAGACGCGGTTCAGGGCGAGCGCGGCGGATTCAACCGGCCGCACCGTCGTCTGGTGGGAGTCGTTGGGCATGCTGCGTCGCGCCTGGCTGACGGGATACGGCTTCAATACCTTCGGGCTGGCCACCAGCCGCTCCACGCCCTGGCAGCTTCCCTTGGGAGCGACGCCCTGGCCGAGCGACGTGGCCGAGGCCGCGCGCGTCGGGGCGATGATCGGCTACCGCACGCCGTCCCGGATCCCCGCCATCGTGTGGTACCGGGAGGCGCACAACGACTACGTTCAGGTCGCCGTGGAGTGCGGGGTGGTGGGGCTGCTCGTCACGCTCTGGGCCGCGATTCGCGTGCTCAAGGCGGCCCGCCGGGAGCCGTGGGTGCTGGCCTCGCTGACCGGCGTGCTGCTGCATGCCGTGGTGGAGTTCGACCTCCAGATCCCCGCCATCCCGGTGCTTTTCGTCTGCGTCGCCGCGCTGCGCGCCGATCGCTCCGGTCGCGACAAGGGCGCCGCCCGCTCGCTGCGTGGGCCGGGGGATGAGGCGTTCCGGGCCGGTCGGGAGGGCGGCGCGTCGGTGCGGATTGCCGCCAGACAGACGAGCAGCACCGGGATCGCCGGGATCTGGAGGTCGAAGTCGACGAACGAGTGCATCAGGACGGCGGCCACCGCGGCCAGGAGCCAGGGATCACGGCGCACGGAGGCGAGGACGGCGAACGCCGCCCAGAGCGCGATCAGGATGCCCGGGATGCCCGTCTCCACGAGCGTCTGCACGTAGTCGTTGTGGGCCTCGCGGTACCAGGCCATGTCCGCGAGCCCGGTCAGGGCGCGCGTGCCGACGCGGTCGCCGGCACGGACCGCGGCCTCGATCTCCTCCGGCCACGGGGTTGCGCCCGTGGGAAGGCGCCACGGCGTCGCGTGGCTCATGCTCAACGCGAACGTGTTGAAGCCGGTCCCGGTCAGCCACGCGCGGCCCTTCATCTGGCCGAGCGAATCGCGCCAGACGGCGAGGCGGCCGGGCGCGTCGCTGGTCGCCTCGTTGAAGCGCACGCCGATCCGCTCCAGACCGAACCACGACAGCGCCATCACCACGAGCGCGAGCGCGAGCCCCCAGGCCGGCACGCCGCCGCCTCGGCGCAGCCCGAGGCCGGCGAGGACGAGGCCGCCGGCAAACGCGAGCAGCGCGCCGCGTGAGGTCGTCGCGATGAGCGCCGCCGCCGCCGCCGCCGCGGGCAGCGTCGCATAGATGAGGGCCTGAGCTTCCGGCACCGCCAGCGCGACCAGCACCCGCCGCAGGTTCGGCCGCTCTCCCAGGCGTCGCCGGTAGCGCCGCCAGGCCCGGGCGAGCAAGCCGAAGGCCGTGAACACCACCATCAGCATGTACCCCGCGAAATGGTTCCGGTTCACGAACGGGCCGAAGATGGCGCCGTGCTCCAGCGGTTCGAAGAAACCGTAGATCCGCAGGCTGCCACCGGCGGCCTGCAGGAGGGCGACGACCGCGAGCACGAGACCGAGCACGGTGACGAAGCGACGGAAGCGGACCCGCGCGCCGTGCTCCTCGAACGCGGCCGCCGCCGCCAGGTGCAGCGCCCAGAGCGAAGCGACGAAGGCGAGCCCCCGCCGCGTGTCGGCCGGCGCCAACGTCTGCGCCAGAGCGAGCTGCGCCCCGACCCATCCGAGGAACGCCAGGCCCGGCAGGAGGAGCGGCGCGGAAGAGAGCGGCGGCCGCCGCAAATCGAAGCTCCAGCCCTGGTTCTCGTACCCCGGGAGCGGATCGAGAACGAGCCAACGCCCGGAGAGATGGAACGCGACCAGATGGGATCCCAGCGACCGCTTCAAGGAGAAAGCCATCGCGGTGCGCAGCGCGAGCACCGCCGCCGTGACGAGGCAGGCGATCCACAACGGAACGTAGGCCCAGGGATGGACGGAGCCGATGGCCGCCACCGAGCCGGCCACGATCAGCCAGACGAGGCCCTCCAACACGCGCGACGCGACGCGCAGGCATCGCGCGCGCGACATGACCGTCGGCGTGGAGACAGTGCTCGCGTAGGCGGGGGTGCGATCCCCCGTGGGCAGGGCGTTACCGGCTTGGGCTCTTGGGCTCGTTTCCGCGCGTGGCGATCACGACCGTGGTCACACCCACGGCGACGGCGCCCAGCGTGATCAGGCCGGCCGTGCTCGTGAAGAAGCCGCCCGCCCCCGCCGCGGCGCCGACGCCCCCGCCGGCGGCCGCCGCCGCGCCCGCCCCCGTGACGCCCTCGAAGCCGGCCGGAAATGCCGGGTTGCCCGCGACGTCGAACACGCTCACCGGCCCGCCGGGGGCCACCGGCGCCGCCTTGCGGTCACTCGGGCACTCCTCGATCTTGCGCACGACGATCGCCGAACCCTCCAGCGACCGACCCACGGCGAAGTCGCTTCGCGTGGCTTCCAGATAGAAGATCAGGGGCCCCGCCTCGAGGCGCGGCCGCGGGAGGCGGGCCACGAGCCGCCCGCCCTCGAGCACGGCCTCGACGTAGTAGAACTCGTTCGACAGGGACGAGTGGAAGAAGAGCCGGGAGCGGGTCACCCCTTCCATGGGAACGACGCCGCCCTGGAACTGCGGGTATTCCCCGGCGAGGATGCAGGCCTTCGTCGGGTCGACCTGCACCTGCATACCGCCGCCGGAGGGCGGCTGCGGTGCGGCGACGGCAACCGAGGCCAATGGCGGCGCTGCCAACAGTGGAATGAGGACGATCGCAGCCAGCCGGCGGACACTCATCTCTGCACCCCCGAAGGGAGCCACGATAGCCGCTAGTATGCGCTTTCCCGGCCCAGTGTCAAGGGGGTACAAGGACTTAGCTCACTGTCGATGAAGTCTTTTCTCATGCGCCTTGACACCCCGCGGGCCGTGACCTAGGCTGAAATTTGCTGGACTCGCCAACCCTCAACCCCCGAGCGCCAGGAGCGATGGCCGAAGCCCCGAAGAGCGAGAAGAAGTCGCTGCGACACGAGCTGCGCACCTGCGTCAACCAGATCCTGGGTTACAGCGAGCTGGTGCAGGAGGAGCTCGCCAAGGCGGGGCAGGCCGGCTCCGTCCCGGACCTGAGGCGCGTCACCAACGCCGGGCGCCGGCTGCTGTCGCTCGTGGACGAGGTGCCCGACGACGTGGAAGCGGGCTCATCCGACGGCGGGCGCCCGAGCCCCCCACCGCCGACGGCGGCCCCCGCATCGCCGGCCGCGGCCACGGGGACCGCGGCCAACACCGCGGCCACGCTGCTGGTCGTGGACGACGACGCGGGCAACCGCGACGTTCTGGGCCGGCTGCTGCAATCGAAGGGCCATGCGGTCGTGCTCGCCGGCTCGGGCCCCGAGGCGCTCGAGATCGTCCGCACGCAGCCCGTCGACCTCGTGCTCCTCGACATCATGATGCCGGGCGTCAGCGGCCTCGACGTGCTGCGGGCGCTGCGGGCGAGCCATCCGCCCGACGCGCTGCCGATCATCATGGCCACCGCCAAGGACCAGCCCCAGGACGTGGTGGAGGCGCTCAAGATGGGCGCCAACGACTACGTGATCAAGCCCCTCGACTTCCCGGTGGTGATGGCCCGCACGGAGGCGCAGCTCTCGCTGAAGCGCGCGATGGGCGAGATCCGGCGCCTGAACGAGGAGCTGCGGCGGAGGAACCAGTTCATCCGCCGGACCTTCGGCCGCTACCTGAGCGACGAGGTCGTGGCCAGCCTGCTCGAGACGCCGGAGGGCACGCGGCTGGGCGGCGAGAAGCGCACGGTGGCGCTGCTGATGTCGGACCTGCGCGGCTTCACCGCCGCCGCCGACCGGCTGGAGCCGGAGCAGGTGGTGCGCCTGCTCAACAACTACCTCGGCGCGATGGCCGAGGTGATCACGAGCTTCCAGGGCACGATCGACGAGTTCATCGGCGACGGCATCCTCGCCCTCTTCGGGGCGCCCGTCGAGGCCGCGGACGACGCGAAGCGGGCGGCGGCGTGCGCCGTGGCCATGCAGCTCGCGATGACCGAGGTGAACGAGACCAACCGCCGCGACGGCCTGCCCGAGGTGCAGATGGGTGTCGCCGTGCACACGGGGGAGGTGATCGTCGGCAACATCGGCTGCCAGACCCGCGCGAAGTACGGGGTGGTGGGCACCAACGTCAACCTGACCGCGCGCATCGAGTCGTTCACGCTGCCCGGCCAGGTGCTCGTCTCCCAGTCGACGGTCGACGCCGCCGGCGACACGCTGCTGCTCGGCGAGTCGCGCACGTTCCAGGCCAAGGGCTTCAAGGATCCGGTCACCGCCTACGAGCTGAAGGGGGTGCGGGGGGCCCAGACCGCGGTGCTGCCCGAGCCTGAGGAGGAGATGCGGGCCCTCTCCCGCCAGATCCCGGTCTCGTTCACCGTCGTGGACGGGACGCACATCCGGCAGGCCTCGGCCGAAGGCCGCTTCGTGCGGGCCTCACCCTCGGGGGCCTGGGTCAGCGCCGAGCAGAAAGCGCCGCCCCGGGCGAACGTGAGGATCCGGGTGAGGGACGCGGCGGGGATGGAGCTTCCGGTGGACCTCTACGCGAAGGTCGTGGAGGGTGAGTCGGCGGGCGGGTTCCAGGTAAGATTTTCCTCGGCCCCTCCCGAGATCGTCGAGCTCATACGGTCCGCACTGCCGTCGGCCTGAGCAGCTTTTCCATCTTCCTTTCCAGGCGGTCGAACTCGATCGGCTTGGTGTCGTAGTCGTCGCACCCCGCCTCCCGGGCGCGGTCCCGGTCCTCCGGGCCGGCGTGGGCGGTGAGGGCGATGACCGGGATGTCCCGCAGCTCGGGCACCGATTTCAGCTCGCGCGTGGCCGCCAGGCCGTCCAGCACGGGCAACGTCACGTCCATCAGGATGAGGCAGGGAGCCTCAGTGCGGGCGCGATCGACCGCCTCCCGGCCATCGGTCGCCGTCACCACGAGATAGCCCCGGAATTCCAGGCGCCGCGAGAGCATGTAGCGGTTTGACTCGTCGTCGTCGACGACCAACACCTTATTCTTCAAACACGCCTCCCGTCGCCACTACCCGGCCGAACCACGTGCAATTCTGATGCCGGCCGGCAGATGGCGTTGCAGACCCGGGGCAGCGTGGTGGCGGGACCGATGCGTCGCTCGCGCCCCTCCAGGCCCAGCAGGAAGACCTCGTAGCCGAGGCCGCCCAGCTCGGAGAGCAGCTCCGCCGTCGTGTAGCCGGCGATGTTGAAGTTCTCCTCGGACAGCTCGATCAGCATGACGGGCCAGAAGCGTTGGAGCGAGCGGCGCCCTCCTCGCAACACGGCCAGCTCCGCCCCCTCGACGTCGATCTTGATGAGGTCGATGCGCGAGACCGCCAGCCGCTCCACGGCGGCATCCAGCGTTTCGACCTCGACCTCTCCCACCGTGCGTCCGCGGACGCCCCCCGCCCAGAGGCTGGCTGTGCCTTCGTTGTGGTACCCCTCCAGTATGCGCTCGTCGGCGAAGAGGGGCATGACGCCGGCGCTGTCCGAGATCGCGGACGGAACGATGGTGACGTTCTCCAGCCCATTGAGACGGAGGTTGACGGCGAGGTTCTCCCGCAAGGTGGGCGCGGGCTCGACGGCGATCACGCGTCCGCGAACAGCGCACCTCGCGGCCACGACCGTGAACTCGCCCTGATTGGCGCCGAGGTCGATGAAGACGGACTCCGGGCCGAGAAGCCGTGGGAGCAGATCGACCTCCGGCGAGTGATATCCGCGCCAGTAGAGCGCGCTGCCGATGAAGGACGCGCGGTCGACGCGCAGGCGGAAGTGGCCCCGGTAGTCGCCGATGATCCGCCACCGACCGGGGGACTGCCGCCACCGCTCGGCGGCCTTGTGCCGCAGGCGTTCGCTCACGCGCCAGACGCCGGGGACGCCGTAGGCCCGCCGGGAGATCCACGCCAGCGTCGGCTCAAGCATGTCCCACACCGATCCGACCGAGTATAGCCTCGCGGGTGACGGGCTCGAATCGCCTACAATCTCACGCATTGTCTGCGCGGTTCAGATGGGGAGCGTTCCTCCTGGCCTTCGTCTTCGGCCTGGCCCTGAACGAGCTGAACCTGCGCTACATCAAGTCGCACAATCCGGCCAACGCGCCCCTCAACAATTTCAGCACCATCCACGGCTTCACGGTGTGGAGCATCGACAACGCGTGGTACCTGCCCCAGGTCGACCATTTCCTGAAGGGGCGCGGCTTCACGATCGATCCGGACGACCTGCGGATGGCCGTCCGGCGCTCGCCCGGCTATCCGCTCTTCTACGGCCTGCACCGCGTCCTGTTCGGTGAGCGCGGCTCCTTTCTCGTCATTCGCTACAGCCAGCTCGCCCTGAACGCGCTGGCTTCCGTGCTGCTGGGGTTGAGCGTGCTCGACCTCACCGGCCGCGCGCGCGCCGCGAAGCTCACGACCTGCCTCTACGCGCTCAACCCCTACACCGCGGGCTACTGCTACTACACGGTCACGGAGGGCTTGAGCCCGGCGCTGACGGCGGTGTCGCTCTACTGCTTCGCTCGCGCGATGCGGCTCGGCGGCGGGTCGCGGTGGCTGCTCGTGGGGTCGAGCGCGGCGGCCGCGGCCTTGACGCGTCCGGTGTGCGGCCTGCTCCTGCCGACCTTCGTCCTCGCGCTCGCCGCGGAGGTTCGGGGCCGCGCGGCGCTCGCCACCGCCGCCCGCAACGGCGGGCTGGTCCTGGTCGGCTTCCTGCTGCTCCTCGTGCCCTGGGCGATCCGCAACTACCGCGTCACCGGCGACGTGGTGCTGCTCGAGAAGTACTACGACGACCCGATGGGCTACGGGACCGGCGAGATCGCGTTTCGGAGCTGGTGGTCCGGCTGGGAGAACCCGCGGGCCGAGGAGTACGCCAACGCCGTGCTGCGCGCCGGCCAGGCGGGGCGGCCGGAGGAGGCGGAGGCGATCGTGCAGCAGTTCGTGCGGGACCTGCCCGCGCGGGCGCGGCACGGCGCCGGCACCGACGAGCTTCGGGGCGCGCTCGGTCGGCTGAACCGCTGCCTGCTCTCGCGCGACGCCGCTTGCGATCACGCCGTGGCCGCCGAGTTCCTCGGTCTCGCCGCCCGATTCCGGCGGGCCGCTCCGCTGCGCTACTGGGTCCTCACGCCGCTGCGGACGCTCGCGTCGCTCGTCTTCCAGAGCTTCTCGTCGTCGCTCGCCATGCTGAACCCGCCCGGCCGCCGGTTCGGTCCCCTTCAGGTCGCGGCGAAGGCCGTCATGTACGCCTTGAACCTCGCGTTGTGGGCGGGCGCGGTGCTCTTCGCGCTCGTCTCGGCGGCGCCGCGGCCGCTGAAGGTCGTCGTCACCGTGTTTCCGTGGGCGCTCGCCTTCTTCTTCGTGGTGATGGTCCGCTACATCGAGGCGCGATACCTGCTGCCCGCGTATCCGCTCTGTTACGTCGCCCTCGGCCACCTGCTGGCCGGGGTCCGGCCGCGCCCGGTCCCGTGAGCGCGGTCCGCCTCTCCCTCGCGCGGACCACGATCGCTTCGGTCGCCGCCGACGGCGTGCTCGCGCTCAGCAGCGTGGTGGTGGTGCCGTATCTCATCGGTCACCTGGGAACCGAGCAATACGGGATCTTCGCGCTGATCACCGTGCTGGCGGGACAGCTCGTCGGTCTCCACCTGGGCATCGGCTGGGCGGCGACGCGGCGCATCGCGGAAACGGACGCGCGGGCCGAGCCGGGCGCGCGGGAGGCCACCGTGCGGGCGGTGCTCGCGCTCGGCGCCGCCGGCTCCGCCCTGGTCGCGGTCGCTTTCGCGGCGGTGGCATCGCTGGCATGGAGGCGGATGTTCCACGCGTCGGCCGCGGTGACGGACGTCGCGCTCGCGACCGTCCCCGCCGGCGTGCTGATCGCGGCCACCCAGCCGGCGCTCCAGGGGCTGCACGGGATCCTCTACGGCCAGCAGCGCTTCTTCGTCCTGGTCGGACTGCGCCTCGGCCACGGCCTGGCGCGCCTGGCGGTCGCGGTCGTGGCGGTGGCCATGGGCGGCGGGGTGCTGGCGACGGCATGGTCGCAGGCGGTCGTGGACCTGATCGTCGTGATCGCCACCGGGCTGACGCTCCTCTACGCCTCGCGCGGCCCCGGTTCCCTGGGCCGGGTGCTGAGCGAAGCCCGGGCCGTCGCGTCGCTGGGGATCCCTTTCGCGATCGCGGGTGTCTTCGCCAGCCTGCTCGCGGACGTCGAGAAGCTCGCGATCAGCATCGCGCGGTCGGTGGAGGACTTCACCTACTACTCGGTGCCGTTCAACGTCACCCTGCGCCTCACGGTCTTCGCGGTGGCGTTCGCGAGCGTGCTCGCGCCCCGCTTGTCGTCGCTGATCGCCGAAGAGGCGCGCCCCGCGGCCGCCGACCTCGCGCGGCGGGCCGTCCGCGTCTCGCAGGCGGGAATGGTCGCCGTCGTCGCGCCGCTCATCGCGTTCCTGCCCGAGCTGCTGCGCCTCTGGCTGGGAGCCGAGTTCGCGGCCCGTTCGACGCTGCCGACGCGCATCCTCCTCGTGGCGATGCTTCCGCGCACGCTCGGCTTCGTGACCGAGTCCGTTCTCCGCGCCGTCGCGCGTCCTCTCGTGTTCACCGTCCTCTACGCCGCGGAGCTGCCCCTGCACCTCCTGGCGGTGTTCTTCCTCGTGCGGGCGCTGGGGATTCGGGGCGCCGCGCTGGCGTGGGCGCTGCGCGTCTGCCTCGACGCCGCCGCCCAGTGGTATCTGGCCCGGCGCGGACTGCACGCGCCCCTGGGCCGGGCCCTCGACGCCGTCGGCCCGCCGCTCTCGCTGGCGCTCCTGGCCGCGGCCTGTCACATCCTCGACGGACCCGGCTCGCTCTTCGTCCGGGCGGCGCTGGCGGCCGTGACCGGCGGCCTCTTGGTCCTCCGCCTGCTGTCGCGGGAGGACTGGAACATCTTCAGGAACCTGCTGCTCGGCCGGGCGGGAGCTGCGCCCTCATGAGCAGCGTCGAGCCGAGGCCGAGGGGGACCGCCGCCCGCGCGAGGAGCCCGCTCGCCTTGTCGAGTCCCCAGGCGCCGCCGGGAGCGCGGGCGATCGGCGCGAGCGCGGGAACGTACCGCAGGTCGACCGATCCGTAGGTCCGCACCTCGATGCGCGAGGCGCCGGCCGCGCGCTCGACGAGCCGGCGCAGCGAGCGCGGCGTGAAGTGATGCAGGTGGCCGTAGCGCCCGAGCTCCAGGTACGGCCAGCGGCGGCCCCACAGCCGCGACTCGGCGCCGGCGGCGCTGGGCATCGTGATCGCGATGACGCCGCCCGCCCGCGTGCGGGCGGCGACGCGGCGCAGGGCGTCGGCGGGATCGACGAGGTGCTCGAGGCAGTCCCAGAACGTGACGGCGTCGAAGCCCGAGGCCAGTGCCGCCTGCTCGAGGGGCATGCCCAGGACCTGCCCGCGCACCGCCGCGCGGGCGCGGGCCGCCGCCTCCGCGGAGGTCTCGAGGCCGACGGTCGTCCAACCGCGCGCCTCCGCCCGGGCGAGGAACGCGCCGTCGCCGCAGCCCACGTCCAGGAGGGTCCCCGGCCGCCGCCACTCCTCGATCAGCTGAAGGCGCTCGTCGAGGAAATCGCGGCGCACGTCGTCGGGCAGCGGGTTGATGAGGCCCTTCTCGTGGAGGTCGTCGTAGAAGCCGGAGGGCGGCTCGCGGCCGGCGGGGTCGACGATCCACCGGTGGCCGCAGGCCGCGCACAGGAGGAGCGGATCGGCGAAGGCGGTCGGCGTCGCGCGGGCGTGGCCGTCGCCGCAGGCGGGACAGGCGGCGGCCGGCGGGTCCGCGGACCGCGCGGCCATGGCCACCATGCTAGAGTCTACTGCGACCGCCGATGGCGCGCGGACTGAGCGGGCCGGCTTGAGGATCGTGCTC
>Ga0066710_100005964_pt1 | contig 11266 bp, 6 predicted proteins | sample GraSoiAngelo_159_FD_79666 | JGI IMG/M metagenome (GOLD analysis project Ga0066710, IMG submission 79666) | Grasslands soil microbial communities from the Angelo Coastal Reserve, California, USA - 14_1009_16_40cm | ecosystem: Environmental > Terrestrial > Soil > Grasslands | place: USA... | reverse complement strand
TTCTCCGCTCCCAGCAGCAGCGCTCCCTCAGCCTGGAACTTCGCCTGGTCCTGTCTGGTGGGAAACCACTGGGTAGGCGTCCAGTCTTCGGGAATGGGTGTGGAATTGATGATCCTTCGATGGCTGGTGGCTCTAAATCCCGCCTTGGCAAGCAGAGCGATGTAATCCTTGGCCCCCAGAAGATGAACGGGGATATCGATGTACTTCGCCCAGCGATGGCCGTAAACGTTCTCTTTGTAATAATTGGTAAGGAAGAATGCTTTCGCGCCCGGACGCAAGACTCGGAATACCTCGGCGAATGCGCCTTCCAGGTCAGGATAGTAGTAGATGGATTCAACGCTCAGCAGCGAATGGAAAAGACCTTCCGCACAGGGAATGCGCGAAGCATCGGCGACAACAAACAGCGCATTGGCAGGATTGCGATATCCTCTTCGGGCCTCGGCGATCATGCGGTCGGATAGGTCGATACCAAGCACAAGACCCCCGGGCGCTTTCTGTGCCAGGACGCGGGTCGCCCAGCCCACGCCGCAGCCGAGATCGACGATGTTGTCGTGGGAGTCCACCTTCATCAGATCAATCATCTGCCGGGTGATTTCCCAATGGCTCTTTTCCATGCCGCGCCCGCGGCCTTCTTCGGCCCAACGATTAAATTCACGGCGGATCAATTCGTGAAGCATATGTACTCCATCCGTTTGAGCTGTAGCGGTCTATTCTGAGGCTGCGCGCTATCGCGCGCAGCCTCAGAAGAATAGACCGCCGCTACAGTGGACCATCCCTACTGATGCTATTATCACCCAGTGCGGCCCGTTCTCATCTTTGATCTTGACGGTACCCTGGTCGATTCGAAAAAGGACCTGACGGCATCCGTCAACCACATTCGAAATCAATTTGACCTGCCTGTTTTGACGGAGGAAGAGATCGCACGTTTCATCGGAAACGGCGCTCTGATGCTGATCCGGAGGGCTCTTGGACCGGTGGCGACGGAAGCAAACGTACAGTCCGGACTGCAGATGTTCCTGTCCTACTACCGGGCACACATGCTGGACACCACGGTGCTCTATCCGGGCGTAAGAGAGACGCTGGAGAAGCTCAGCGACTGCAAGCTCGCCGTCCTCACCAACAAGCCCGTCCATTTCAGTTGCGCCATGCTCAACGGATTATGTATTTACAAGCACTTTGCTGCTGTCTACGGCGGTAATAGCTTCGATCATAAGAAACCCGATCCCGTCGGCGTCTATCGGATTTTGTCGGATACCAACGGTTATCGCGAAAAGACCTGGATGATCGGTGACTCCGCCGTCGATGTCTTAACCGGACGTAATGCAGGTATTGCCACCTGTGGAGTCACCTATGGTTATGCAACCGAGACGTTCAAGGATGCTCCGCCGGATTTTCTGATCGATACGTTCTGTGAATTGGAGGGACTGGTCCATGCTTGAAATTCGCAATTACATCCACGGTGAATGGATTTCTCTTCGTCAGGGACGCGAAATCGAAGTTCGAAATCCCGCGGACCCGGATGAGATCCTCGCGAAAGGGTTTCTGGCGTCCGGGCGTGAAGCCGAAGCGGCGATCGCCGCCGCCAGCGAAGCGTTGCCGGCCTGGTCGCGAACGCCGGCGCCGAAGCGCGGAGAAATTGTTGAGCGCGCCGCCGATTTCTTGCACCGAGAGCAGGAGGAAGTGGCACGGCTGCTGACGCGCGAGGAAGGCAAGACGCTGGCCGACGCGCGCGGAGAAGTGTATCGCGCTTACAACGTTCTAAACTACACGGCCGGACAGTCCCGGCGGATGGGCGGAGTGACGATTCCATCTGAACTTCCAAAAAATTTCGCCTACACCTTGCGGCAACCTCTTGGCGTCGTCGCCTTGATCACACCTTGGAATTTTCCCATCTGCATTCCCGCCTGGAAGATCGCGCCAGCGCTGGTCGCCGGCAATACCGTTGTGTTCAAGCCCTCATCAACGACTCCGCTGACCGCGGACCGCCTTGTGGAGATCTTTGACCGTGCGGGTCTGCCGCCGGGAGTCTTGAATCTGCTGGCCGGAAGCAGTGCCGAAGTCGGCGATCGGCTCATCGAGGATCGTCGCATCCGTGGTATTTCCTTCACCGGTTCCTCAGAGAACGGAGTTCAGATTTATGGCGCCTGCGCAAGCCGGGGAATCAAAGCTCAGTGCGAGATGGGCGGCAAGAATCCGGTAATCGTTTTGGAGGATGCGGATCTGAATTTGGCCGCCGACGGCATCGTCTCCGGCGCCTTTGGCTCGACCGGACAGCGCTGTACGGCCACCAGCCGTGCGATTCTTCAGGATTCGATTGCCGATGATTTGATCGGCCGCATGATCGATCGTGTGTCGAAGTGGAAAGTGGGGAATGGCCTGGATCCAAACGTACAAATGGGCCCCCTTGTCAACGCGCAGCAGCACCGTACGGTTCAGCAGTACATCGAGGCCGGCAAACGCGAGGGCGCCAAGCTGGTGATCGGAGGCCAGCAGCCCTCGGAGTTGCCGCGCGGATTCTTCATCGAACCGGCAATCTTCGATAATGTCCGGCCCGGGTATCGCATCGCACGCGAAGAGATCTTCGGGCCTGTGCTCTCCGTCCTGCGCGCGAAGGACTACGAACAGGCCATCGAGTTTGCAAACATGTCGGAATACGGCCTCACCTCGTCCATCTACAGCAATGACGCCGCCAAAATCTTCGATTTTTGCGAGCGGATTGAGACCGGCATGGTTCACGTCAATTCACCCACCGTGGGCGGCGAGGCCCAAATCCCCTTTGGCGGGATGAAGTCCTCCGGTATCGGCGAACGTGAACAAGGCCCCACCGCGCTGGACTTCTACACCGATGTTAAGGTCATCTACGTCGATTACACGGGCGCCGTGCGGACCAGCAAGTTTTATTGAGTCGGAGTGAAACACAAAGACACAAAGGCACAAAGCCACAAAGAAAGGCCGCATAAATAACCTTCAAAAGCGCCTTTCTTTGTGTCTTTGTGTTCGTCCGTCGTTGTCCTTTCATCGTTGTGGCAGATTTGTATTTCCGTCCCAACAAATATGCCTCAGTTGCCGTGCACATTTCGCCGTAAGTTGCAGAATCTGGACCTCCTGACTTTGGCTCGCGACATGCACTGACCATCGTGACCTTGCAGATGGTTTCCCCTCGGTGTCTGTGAGGTCCTCATTCTCCGATTACCGATCGGCACGTGGTTGGAAAACGGTGTGGGTTGCGCCCGGATTGCGTTTTCGGGCAAGGTCCCACACCGTTTGATTTTTCTACAGAGCGAGACCGAGTTACCCTAAGGCATCATGATCTCGCGGCTTCTCGCAAGACGGCTCCAAACACAACTCCTGGTTTGGACCACGCTCATCGTGGTCGTCTCGGTTGGCGTGACGTTCGAAGTTCGCATGCGCCTCAACCTTCGGATGCTGGAAGACAATCTGCGGGACCGGACCGAAGCTCTGGTGCGTGCTGTGGATCGCACGCTGATGTTGGGATCCAACCAAATGCCGGCTCCGGCCCTGGCCGCACGGCTGCGCGAATTTGTTGAGACCGATCCCACGCTGACGCGGCTGGACATTATCGAAAACCGGAATGGCGGGCTGCGTGTTCTTGCCAGCAGTTGGGAGTCGCCCGACCTGCTGATTCCGGCGATCCCGGCTGCCACCACGACGGAAATCCGGTCCGCCGGCGAAGAGCGCAACATGATCGCGGTCCAGCCGGTGGCGGACAGCCCTTATGCGATTGTGGCGCTGGCATCGTTGGAAAGCTTGGATCGATACGAAGCCAGTAACCGTTCCAGCACGCTTCTGTTCAGCGGCATCTTGATCGTGATCGTGATTATCTTGATGCAGGGAATGTATAAGAGAACGGTTTCGAAGCGTTTCGACCAGTTGCTTGCCGGTATTCGCCGCGCCAAAGAAGGCAATTTCGCAGAACCGGTTCCCGATGATCATCAGGACGAGATCGGAGTCATCGCGACCACCTTGAACAGCCTGCTCGTTCAGGTGCGCTCATTTAATGACGAACTACAGCGCGAGGTCGCACACGCCACCGAAAATCTCCACCGGCGGAACATGGAACTGGAAGAAGCCACGCGTCAAATGGTCGAGATGCAGCACCAATTGCTGCAGGCGGAGCGCCTGGCGACAGTGGGCCAGATGGCGGCGACTTTCGCTCATGAAATCGGCTCCCCGATGAGTTCGCTGTCGGCACACGTTCAGCTTTTACTTGAAGACCCCAAGCTCTCGGCCGACCAGCGAGAAACACTCGCGATCATTCGCCAGCAGGTTCAATCCATGGTTCAGATTGTCAACGATCTGCTGCGATCGGCGCGCCGCGGGCCGGCGGACTTTGTGCCGGCGGATGTTAATGACATCCTCCAGACCGTGCTCCGCCTGGTGAAAGCCAAATTGATATCGCGCAATATCGAAGTGCAGACGCAATTTGAGACACTCCCGAAGGTGAGGGCGTATCCCCTGTATCTGCAGGAGGCGTTTCTGAACCTGATCAACAACGCATCGGACGCAATGCCGCGCGGCGGCCGGCTTGAATTGAAGACCTGGTTCGATATGGCCACGGAACGTGTGAATATCCGGATCGCCGACACCGGACCGGGCATCGATCCGTCGGTGGTCGAGGATATTTTCAAGCACTTTGTCACGACCAAGGCGCTGGGCGATGGCGCCGGCCTGGGGCTTGGAATCGTGAAAGATATTGTGAGCAGCCATCGTGGAACGATCCGCATTACGCCCGCCAATGGCCGCGGCACTGCCGCGCACATTACATTTCCGCCCGACTCGGTGAGAGTCAACGTATGAACGAACCTTTGATCCTTGTTGTTGACGATGACCAGAGCGCTCAAGGAGCGTTGATCCAGGTTCTGCGCCGCGAGAAATACGCAGCCGAAGGCACGTCGTCTGCGCGCGAGGCGCTAAAGAAACTCAACGAAAAGGCCTACGATCTGCTAATCACGGATATCCGCATGGAGGGTATGGATGGGATGGAACTGATGCGGGCCGTCAAATCCCAATATCCAGGTACTCCCGTCATCGTGATGACGGCATTTGCCAGCATCGATACCGCGATCCGATCTATCCATGAAGGCGCCTACGACTATCTCAGCAAGCCTTATGAAATCGACGATCTGCGGTTGACGGTCCGGCGTGCTCTGGAACAATCACGACTCATGCGAGAGAATCTCGCGCTTCGTCAGAACCTTGCCGAAGAGCAGGACCGCGAAGTCGAAATGATCGGTATAAGCCCGCCGATGGTCGAAGTCTACAAAATGATCGCGCGCGTCGCGCGTACCGGCACAACTGTGCTGATCCAGGGTGAAAGCGGAAGCGGCAAGGAGCTTGTGGCCCGGGCCATTCACGCCAACTGCGACCGCATGAAGTTTCCATTTGTCGCGGTCAACTGCGGCGCGTTGACGGAGTCGCTTCTCGAGTCCGAATTATTCGGACATGTCAAAGGCGCCTTTACGGGAGCCGCTTACACGAAGCAGGGGCTGTTCGAAGCCGCTAACCGGGGCACCGTGTTTCTCGATGAAATCGGCGAGACCAGCCCGAATATGCAAACCCGCTTGCTGCGTGTTTTAGAAGAGCGCGAGATTCAGCGCGTCGGCAGCATGGACCGGGTTCCCATCGATATTCGTGTGATCGCGGCTACAAACCGGCCGTTACAGCAACAAGTCAAGGAAGGAAAATTCAGAGAAGACCTTTACTACCGCCTGAATGTCGTCACCATCCATGTTCCTGCCCTGCGCGAACGGATGGCCGATCTTCCCCTGTTGTTCGGCCATTTTCTGAAGCGGCACAGCCGGCTCATGAGCAAAACAATCGCGGTTCATGAGGATGTGCTTGAGATGCTTGCCGGCTACGCCTGGCCCGGAAATGTTCGCGAACTCGAAAACGTGGTCGAGCGCGCTGTCACGCTCAACACGACCGGCGTGCTGACCCCATCCGATTTTGACGAACAACTGCACCAATCGCAGAAATCGCCTGCGTTGTTTCCTCGCGAGCTTGTCACTCTTGAAGAGATCCAGCGCCAATACATCCTGCACGTGTTGGAGCGGCTGAATGGAAATATGTCGCGCACCGCCGAACTTTTGGAAATCGATCGCCGGACGTTATATCGAATGCTGGAACGATTCGGCGTGAAGACGGGTAGTTAAACACAAAGACACAAAGGCACAAAGACACAAAGAAAGGCCGCTTTTAAAGCCGTTGATGCGGCCTTTCTTTGTGTCTTTGTGCCTTTGTGTCTTTGTGTTTAGTCCCAATCAGAATCAGTGATAAAGTCCGCCGTGAGGACAATGCCGGCGTGATTCGATCTCTATTGATGCAAAGCTTCCTGCTCGCCTCCATTGCGGCTCTCGCAGGCACCTGGCGTGCTGAGGCTCAACGAATTAGTGGAGAGATCCGGCTTCAAGTGACAGACGTCACTGGATCCGCCTTAAGAGCATCCGGTTCGATTGTAGGACAGGCGACGGGCGTGGAGCGCACGTTTGAGACCGATGATACCGGCCGATATGCTATCCGAGGACTACCGCCTGGCCGATACGAGCTGATCGTACGCAGCACCGGTTTCGCGCCACACTCGGATGTGGTCGAGATTCAGTCGCAGCTTCCAATTGAGCAGCGAGTAAAACTAGACGTTCTGCCGTTGAACACGACCGTTGATGTTACAGAAGTGGATACGCTGCTCGATCCAGCGCGCTCGGCTCAGTACCTGCCTCGACAGGTTCTCGAAGACCGGCCCGCGTCCGCTCCAAGTCGATCCGTGCTGGGTTTGGTCAATACGCAGCCCGGCTGGCTGCTCGAGGCGAACGGCTCGTTGCATCCCCGTGGCTCGGAATACGACGTACAATACGTCATCGACGGGATCCCGTTTTATGACAACCGCTCGCCTGCCTTCGCGCAGTCGGTAAACATTGAAGAGTTTCAATCCCTGAGTGTCCGCACCGCGGCATACCCGGCCGAATTTGGCCTGAAGCTCGGAGGCGTGATCGAATTGGCCAGTGAGCAGGACACGCATCGCGGACTCCACGGCAGCGCCGCGCTTCAGAATAGTAGTTTCGCCAATCGCGAGGGTTCTCTGTTGCTGGGCTATACCCGCGGCGGCACGGGCGTGGGTTTCGGCGGGGAGGTTATGGAAACGGATCGCTACCTGGATCCGCCGGTCGAGCAAAACTACACGAATCGCGGCAACGGCGGCGGTCTTTCGGCCATGTTCGAACGGCAGTGGTCCGATTCCGACCGCACTCGTTTCTACGCGCACCGCCGCGACACAAGATTCATGGTCCCCAATGAATTGCTTCAACAGGCCACAGGGCAGCGGCAAGACCGGAGCGCCGGCGAGACATTGGGCCAGGTGACGCACACCCGCATTTTCTCACCGCACGTCCTCGGGCAATTCCGCGCGATGGTCCGCGATACGGACGCTCGCCTCTGGTCGAATATCCAATCGACGCCGATCCGGCCATCACAGGATCGCGGGTTTCGCGAAACCTATCTTGCCGGCACGCTGGCAGCTCATTATGGCGGCCACGAATTGAAGGCCGGTGTCGAGAGCACGTTTTCATCAGTTCACGAGGATTTGAGCTTCGACATCATCGCCTATCGCCTTGAAGATGTCCGAATCTTTGACCCTGATGTTCCACAAAATTTTCACTTTTCCGGTTCCGCGCGCGGCCGCACCCAGTCCGGGTTCATCCAGGACACGTGGCGCGTGGGAAATCTAAATCTGAGCGCAGGCTTGCGTTTCGATCACTATCGTCTGGTCGAGAACGAAACGGCGTGGAGCCCCCGGCTGGGGCTGGCATACGAAGTACCCTCCGCGGGAATCGTACTGCGCGGCTCCTACGATCGTGTGTTTCAGATTCCAGCCATCGAAAACATTCTGCTTGCCAGCTCGGATCAGATTCGGAATTTGGGCGGGGAAGGTGTATTCCTACCGCTGGTCCCCTCGCGCGGCAACTTTGTCGAGACAGGCTTCTCCAAGAGTTTGTCGAACCATGTTCGGATTGACGGCAGTTGGTATCGCCGGAGTTTCGATAATTTTGGCGACGACAGTCTTTTGCTCAATACGGGAATCAGCTTCCCCATCGCGGTCTCCAAGGCCACGGTTCGAGGAACGGAGACGAAGATCGAGATCCGCTCTTTTGGACCGTTTAGCGGGGAATTGAGCTATAGCAATATGAATGGGACCGGCCGGCTGCCGGTGGCCGGCGGGTTGTTCTTGGGGGATGAGGCCGATGCGCTGCTGAATGGAACAGGCTCATTTCCCATTTCGCAGGATCAACGCAATACGTTCCGTTCCCGGTTGCGCGTCCAGCCTCATTCTCGAGTGTGGTTGGCGTTGGCGTTTTCGTATAACAGTGGCCTGCCGTTCGAGATCGAGGGACCGTTGAATGAGCAGTTCACGGTCCAGCAGTATGGCGCTCGGATCTTGGAAAAAGTCAATTTTGAGCGCGGCCGTATCCGGCCCTCCGCCTCCCTCGACGTTTCCGCCGGCGTGGACATTCTTCAGTCCGACAGGCTCAAGCTCCGCTTGCAGGCAGACGCATTCAATCTGTCCAACCGCCTCAACCTGATCAACTTTTCGGGCGTCTTCTCCGGAACCGCGCTGGATGCCCCACGGAACTTCGCCTTGAGAGTGCGTACCGAGTTTTGAGAACTAGGGAACAAAACACAAAGACACAAAGGCACAAAGCCACAAAGAAAGGCCGCTTTTGAAAGTTATTTATGCGGCCTTTCTTTGTGCCTTTGTGTCTTTGTGTTTTGTTCCCTCTCAAGCTTTTCCCGAAATGGACCTCGATTGTCCCTGCCTGGGTGGAAAAAGATAAGCACAACGAAAGTCGAGGACGAAGTGCAATGAACAACGGCCCGCTCATTGTGCAATCGGACAAGACCGTGCTCCTGGAAACAGACAACAGCGCGTTTGCCTCGGCGCGGGATGCGCTGGGGCGGTTTGCGGAGCTAGTCAAGAGTCCGGAACATTTTCATACCTATCGCATTACTCCTTTGTCTTTATGGAACGCGCGCTCGGCCGGGATGACGTTCAGCCAGATCCTGGAAACGCTGGAAAGCTACGGCCGGTATGCGCCGCCGCAAAACGTCGTGAGCGAGATTCGCGACTTTTGCGGACGGTACGGAAGGCTGAAGCTTCGAGCTGACGGCGAAGAATTGCTACTGGAAAGCGAGGACGCCATTCTCCTGGCGGAAGTTTCCCGCCACAAGCTCGTGGCGCCGTTCATCCAGTCCGTGGACGAGTCCCGCGGCGCCTGGATCCGTCCAGGCGTGCGTGGTCATGTCAAACAGGCGCTCCTGAAGGCGGGCTTTCCTGTGGAGGATCTGGCGGGGTACCGTCCAGGCGATCATCTGGACTTGCATCTTCGACAGGTCACCGCGGCGGGCGAACCGCTCGCGTTACGTCCCTATCAACAGCAGGCGGTCGATGCTTTCGTCTTGGACGGATCTCCGGCCGGCGGCAACGGCGTTATTGTGCTGCCGTGCGGAGCGGGAAAGACGCTGGTCGGCATGGCCGTCATGGAGCGGATCGGCGCCCACACGCTGATCCTGGTGACGAACGTCTCCTCGATTCATCAATGGCGCCGCGAGTTGCTCGACAAGACCGATCTTGCCGAGGGCGCCATTGCCGAGTATAGCGGCGAGCACAAAGAGATCGCTCCGGTCACGTTGGCCACCTACAACATTCTCACGCATCGAAAACGCAGGGACGCGGATTTCTCGCACTTCTCGCTGTTCGATCGGGCGAACTGGGGTCTGATTATCTACGACGAAGTCCATCTGCTCCCGGCCCCAATCTTCAGGGCCACAGCTGAATTGCAAGCGCGGCGGCGGCTCGGGCTTACGGCAACGCTTCTTCGTGAAGACAAGAAGGAAGACGAGGTCTTCAGCCTGATCGGCCCAAAGCGTTTCGACGTTCCCTGGAAGGTGCTCGAGCAGCAGAGCTGGATTGCCGAGGCAGAGTGCATTGAAATCCGAGTGCCTCTGGCCCCCGCTTGGCGCATGGCTTACGCAACAGCCGAAGAAACGGAAAAATACCGGCTGGGTTCCGTCAATCCGCTCAAGACGGCGTATCTGCCGTCATTGCTGGAGCGCCACGCCATGGACTCCGTCCTCGTCATCGGCCACTACCTCGAACAGCTCCAGGCTATTGCCGAAACAACGGGCGCGCCGCTGATCACGGGTCAAACCTCCTACCCGCTGCGCGACTCGCTTTACGAGCAGTTCCGCAACGGCTCGATCCGCCTGTTGATTGTTTCGAAGGTCGCCAATTTTTCCATCGATCTGCCGGACGCCAATGTCGCGATCCAGGTGTCTGGAACTTTCGGCTCGCGCCAGGAGGAAGCCCAACGCCTCGGCCGCATTCTGAGGCCCAAGCCAGGCAATAATAGAGCACGCTTCTACTCCTTGGTGACGCACGATACGCGTGATGAAGAGTTTTCCCGCCACCGGCAGCTCTTTCTCACCGAACAGGGCTACCGGTACCGCATTGAACTGGCCCAGATAACACCTATAGCCGCCCGCGATCTTGAAAACAACGCCGGCGCCGTCACCGCGTCGTTGGGTGTGTAGTTTGAGGAGCATCTCGAAATGAAACCTCGACTTGTGACCAGACAGGCAGCTTTCGATTCGAACATGACGCTAAAGGACAAGATCGCCGGGATGAACAGGAGGGAACTGGCGGCTGCGGCGGAATTCCGCGGCAGATTGCTGAACCTGTGGGGCTGGTACTCTCCCAAGGAAATCTACGATGCAATCCTCCGGCGAGAGAACCTCTCCAATACCTTGGCGGTGCTTTCGCGCCCGGAGCGCTCCGTCGTGGATTTCCTCCTGGCCTCTTCCGGTCCATGCTCGATCGGCGAAATTGGCGCTGAAATTCGCCTGACGCCGGAAGAAGCATTGAAGCTGGTCCTGCCACTCAGCGAGTGCCTGCTGGTTGAAATATCGCCGGACGAAACCCAGGTGCGCCTTTATCCGGAGTATTTTTCGTTGATTGAAGTTTCACCACGCAATGCCGGCCGCTTGCGCTTCCTGTTAGGCCGGTTGCCTCGAAGGGTTCTCGACGAGTTCGCTAAAGGCAGCAACGTTCCGCCAAGCGGCCGCGCCAAAACCGTGGCCGGCTTAATCGCTAGATTTTCGGCATATGACACTCTTTGCGCGTCGTTTGAGCTCCTGGCCGCCGACTTGCGTGCTACCGTCGAAGAGATCGCCGGCATGGGGGGCCGAACCACGGTCC
>Ga0066710_100005963_pt1 | contig 11267 bp, 6 predicted proteins | sample GraSoiAngelo_159_FD_79666 | JGI IMG/M metagenome (GOLD analysis project Ga0066710, IMG submission 79666) | Grasslands soil microbial communities from the Angelo Coastal Reserve, California, USA - 14_1009_16_40cm | ecosystem: Environmental > Terrestrial > Soil > Grasslands | place: USA... | reverse complement strand
TTGCGCCCCCGTCCGCCCATGAAACGAGCCCTCGCCCTCGTCATCTGCGCCGCCACCCTGGCCGCGGCCACCAGCGCCTTCACCCAGTCCTTCTCCGTGCAGACTTACGGGGCCAAGGCGCCGCGTCAGCCCATCAACTTCAGCCACCAGATCCATGCCGGCAAGCTCGGCATGAACTGCCTCTACTGCCACAGCAGCGCCGAGAAGTCCCCGATCGCCAACATCCCCGCGGTCAGCACCTGCATGGGCTGCCACAAGATCGCCCGGGCCGACCGTCCGGAGATCATGAAGCTGGCGGCCTTCTTCGAGCGCGGCGAGCAGGTGCCGTGGGTCGAGGTGTACGTGCTGCCCGCGCACGTCAAGTTCAACCACAAGCGCCACGTCAAGGCGGGGCTGCGCTGCCAGGAGTGCCACGGGCCGGTCGAGACCATGCCGGCCGTCTACCCGTATCCGTCGCTCAAGATGGGCTGGTGCGTGGGCTGTCACCGCCAGCGCCTGAACGACCCCAAGTTCCCGGCCAGCATGGACTGCCTGGTCTGTCACCACTAGAGGGGCGCGTGTCCGACTCCATCGTTTTCAACCGTCGCGACTTCCTGAGGCTGGTCGGCATCGGCGTGGCCGGGGCCGCCGCCGGCTGCGCGACGCCGCGCTCGGACCGGCTCATCCCGTACCTGGTCGCCCCCAACGACATCATGCCGGGCGTGGCGTACTGGTACGCGAGCACCTGCCGCGAGTGCCCGGTGGGCTGCGGCCTGCTGGTCAAGACGCGCGAGGGGCGCGCCATCAAGGTCGAGGGCAATCCCCAGCACCCCGTGAACCAGGGCGGGCTGTGCGCGCGCGGCCAGGCCGGGCTGCAGGGCCTCTACGACCCCGACCGCCTGCGCACACCGATGGTCAAGCAGGGCGGCGCCTGGAAGCCGATCCCCTGGGACGAGGGCCTGACGCTGGCCGCCTCTAAGCTGGGCGAGGCGATCAAGGCCAAGCGCGGCGTGGCGCTGATGACCGATCACGCCCCGGGCTCGGCGCAGGCGCTGGCCGCCGAATGGGCGGCCGCCGCGGGGGCCACGCACCTGGTCTACGAGCCGTTCGCGCACGAGAGCCTGCGCGAGGCCAACCGGCGCACTTTCGGGCGGGCGGAGATCCCGACCTTCGATTTCGCGCGCGCCCATTGCGTCGTCTCCTTCGGCGCCGACTTCCTCGAGACCTGGCTGTCGCCGGTCGGACACGCGCGCGGGTTCGCCGCCATGCGCGCGCGCCGCGACGGCTCGGGTCCGTTCGTCTCGGTCGAGCCGCGCCTGTCGCTCACCGGCGCCAACGCGGACGAGTGGGTGGCGATCCGGCCCGGCCGCGAGGCGGTACTGGCGCTCGGCATGGCGCGGGTCATCCTGACCGAGACCCTGCGTCCCGCGGGTCCCGACCACGGCCGTCTGCTGGACGCGGTGGCGAGCTATACGCCCGAGATGGTGGAGCAGCAGACCGAGGTGCCGGCGGACACGGTGCGGCGGCTGGCCCGGATGTTCGCGCGGCAGTGGCCCAGCCTCGCGGTCGCCGGCGGCATCGCGGCGCAGAGCGAGCAGTCGGTGGCGCTGATCGCCGCGGTCAACCTGCTCAACCACGCCGCCGGCAATACCGGCGAGACGGTGCGCTTCGACCGCACCCTCGATTTCGACGCCGTCGCGTCGTTCAGCGACCTGCAGCGTCTGATGGGCGAGATGTCGCAGGGCCGGATGGACGTCCTGGTGGTCCAGGGCGCCAACCCCGCGTACGCCGTGCCGGCGTGGGCCGGGTTCGGGGCGGCGATGGACAAGGTGCTGTTCAAGATCTCGCTCGCGGGGACACTCGACGAGACCAGCGACCGCTGCGACCTCATCCTGCCTGCGACGCACGCGCTGGAATCGCTGGGCGACGCGCGCACCGCGCGCGGCGTCAGCTCGATCATCCAGCCGTCGATGCAGCGCCTGCCGATGTTCGACGCCCGTCCCGCCGGGGACACGCTGATCGCGCTGGCCAAGGGCGCGGGCTTCGGCGGCCGCTTCCCCGAGACCTGGGCGGACTACCTCAAGGCGCAGTGGGCCCCGATCCACCAGCGCCTCGGCGCCGGCCGCGACTTCCCGACGTTCTGGAACGACACGCTCAAGAACGGCGGCGTCTGGGAGCCGGAGGCGGCGACCCCGGTGCGCTGGGCGGGCACCCCGGCCTTCGCGACCGCCGAGCCCAAGGGCGCGGGCGATCTCACCCTGGTGCTCTACCCGTCGGCGACGCTCTACGACGGGCGCGGCGCCAACAAGCCGTGGCTCCAGGAGCTGCCCGACCCCACCAGCAAGGCGGTCTGGGGCTCCTGGGTCGAGATCCACCCCGAGACCGCGGCCAAGCTCGGCCTCAAGGCCGGCGATCCCGTCAAGGTCGAGACCGAGGCCGGCGCCTTGGAGCTGCCGGCCTATCTCTACGCCGGCCTGCGCCCGGACGTGATCGCCGTGCCGCTCGGCCAGGGTCACACCGCCTACGGGCGCAACGCCAGCGGCCGCGGCGTCAACGCGCTGGCCCTGCTCTCGCCCGCGCAGGACGCGGCCTCGGGCGCCATCGCCTATCTGAGCACCAAGGCCAAGCTGGCGCGCGGGATCCAAGCGATGGACCTGGTGGTGACCCAGCGCGAGAAGGACCAGCACGACCGCGGCTTCGCGGAGGTCGTGCCGCTCACCGCCTTGCTCGCCGCCGCGTCGGCGTCGCCCGGCGCGCAGGTGACCGCGCGGCCCCAGACGCCGGCCGGGCACCCGGAGGAGCCGATCCCACCGCTGCCCTCGCAGACGCGGCTCGGCACCCACACCTCGCCGCTCGCGCCCGTGCCCGGGCGGAAGGCCCCGGTGCACGCCATCACCGCCTACGAGCCCGAGCAGCACACGCGCGGTCCGCGCAACCTCCCGATCGACCAGGGCAGCTACGGCAAGGCCGAGCATCGCTGGGCGATGGCGATCGACCTCGACGCCTGCACCGGCTGCGCCGCCTGCGTGGTGGCGTGCAGCGCCGAGAACAACGTGCCCAGCGTCGGCCCCGAGCTCATCAAGCGCGGGCGCGAGATGATGTGGATCCGCATCGAGCGCTGGGAGGAGAGCCTCAAGCCCGGGGCCTCCGACGTGCGCTTCGTGCCGATGATGTGCCAGCACTGCGGCGACGCCCCGTGCGAGACGGTCTGCCCCGTCTACGCGACCTACCACAACCCCGAGGGGTTGAACGCCCAGGTCTACAACCGCTGCGTGGGCACGCGGTACTGCTCCAACAACTGCCCCTACAAGGTGCGGTCGTTCAATTGGTTCGACTACGCGGCGCCCGAGAAGGAGACCTTCGCGTTCCCCGAGCCGCTCAACTGGCAGCTCAATCCCGACGTGACCGTGCGCAACAAGGGCGTGATGGAGAAGTGCACGATGTGCATCCAGCGCATCCTGGAGGCCAAGGGGATCGCGAAGGACGAGGAGCGCACGCTGCGCGACGGCGAGTTCCAGACCGCCTGCGCCCAGTCGTGCCCCACCCAGGCGATCACCTTCGGCGACCTGGCCGATCCGGAGAGCGCCGTGCACCGTGTCTCCTTCGGCGAGCGGCGCTACTGGGTGCTCAACGAGCTCAACACCAAACCCGGCGTGACCTATCTGAAGCGGGTCCGGCGCGACGCCGGATCGGCCTAGGAGCCCCGCGTGTCCGAGATCACCTACGAGCCCGATGCGGATGCCGAGGACGTCGGCGTGACCGAGCACGTCCCGGCGACCGTCACGCAGAAGTCGCTCAATGCCGACATCCTGCGGATGCTCGAGCCGCCGGGGAAGATCTGGTGGGGCGTGTTCCTGCTCGACCTGTGCATCCTCGCGGCCGGCGGGCTCGCGCTGCGCAACCAGATCGTGCTCGGGCTCGGCGTCGCCGGCTATACCCGCCCGGTCATGTGGGCGGCCTACATCACCAACTTCGTGTTCTGGGTGGGCATCGCGCACTGCGGCACCCTGGTGAGCGCCATCCTGTTCCTGTTCCGTTCGCATTTCCGTCGCGCCGTCTATCGGGTGGCGGAAGCGATGACCGTGTTCGGCGTGCTGACGGCCGGGCTCTTCCCGCTGCTGCACACCGGCCGGCCCTGGTTCGGCTACTGGCTGATCCCGTACCCCACCCAGCGGGGCCTGTGGCCCAACTTCCGCTCGCCGCTCGAGTGGGACGTGTTCGCCGTCACCACCTACCTCACGGTCTCGAGCATCTTCTTCATCGTCGGCATCATCCCCGACGCCGCGGCGCAGCGCGACCGCGCCAAGACCCGCCTGCACCGGCTGCTCGGGTTCCTGTTCTCGTTCGGCTGGCGGGGCGCCAACTACCAGTGGAAGCACTTCTACGGCGCGTACCTCTACTTCGCCGCCCTGGCGACCCCGCTGGTGCTCTCGGTGCACAGCGTCGTGTCGTGGGACTTCGCGATGGCCCAACTGCCGGGCTGGCACAGCACCATCTTCGCCCCCTACTTCGTCGCCGGCGCCATCTTCTCGGGCGTGGCGCTGGTCATCAACCTGCTCATCGGCATCCGCAAGGCCTACCGCCTCGAGCACATCGTCACCATCGACCACATCGAGAAGCTCTCGAAGCTGGTGCTGCTCACCTCGACCATCGTCGGCTACTCGTATCTGGTCGAGTTCTTCTGCGCCTGGTACGGGCCGAGCAAGTTCGAGCGCGACCTGTTCGCGTTCCGGTTCTTCGGCCATTACTGGTGGGCGTCGTGGACGATGTTCACCTGCAACGTCATCATCCCGCTGCTGCTGTGGTCGAAGAAGGTGCGCCGCAACATGCCGGTACTGTTCGTCATCATGCTGTTCGTGAACGTGGGGATGTGGTTCGAGCGCTTCGTCATCATCGTCACCTCGCTGGCGCGCTCGTTCGACCCCGCGGTCTGGGTGTTCTACAAGATGTCCTGGACCGAGGGCGCCATCACCGCCGGCGCGTTCGCGTGGTTCTTCATGTACTTCCTGCTCTTCATCCGGCTGCTGCCCGCCTTCTCGATCGCCGAGATCAAGGAGACGCTGCCGCCGCCGATGCGGAGGAAGCCCTCATGAGCCTGCTCAAGCCCGCTTTCGCTCTCATCGATGCGGTCATCGCCGGCCCACCGGCGACCTTCCGCGGGGTGATGGGCGTGTTCGCCTACGTGGACGACGTGGCCGGGGCCGTGCGCGCGCTGCGGCAACTGGGCCACAAGGACCTGCGCGTGTACTCGCCGGTGCCCTACCACGACATCGAGCGGGCCCTCGAGCAGGGGCCCTCGATCGTACGCTGGGTGACGCTGGTCGGCGGCGTGTGCGGCATCACCGGTGGGTTCGCGCTGTGCATCTACTCGGTCACCTCGTGGCCGATGGTCACCGGCGGCAAGGAGCTGGTGTCGCTGCCTCCGTTCATGACGATCGGCTACGAATCCATGATCCTGCTGGGCGGGATCTCCAACCTGCTGGGCATGCTCGCCCTGGCGCGGCTGCCGGAGCTCAAGCCGAGCGCGCCCTACGACCCGCGCTTCACCGAGGACAAGATCGGCGTCTGGGTGCCGTGCGTCGGCGAGGCGGCGCAGAAGGTGCAGGAGATGCTGCGCGGCCACGGCGCCGAGGAGGTGGCCCTCCATGCTTAAGGGCACCCTGGCGGTGGTCGCCCTCGCGATCCTGACCATGTTCTCGGTGCCCAGCGTGCGGCACGGCGCGCGCGACCTCAAGAACTCGTGGACCCGATGGTCCTACTTCCCGATCCGCGACATGCGGCGGTCGGTGGCGCTCCAGCCCCAGAAGGTCGTCTACCGGCTGCCCGACGACGCGAGCGTTCCCACCATCGGCAAGGAGGTGGAGCTGGACCGGGACGTGGCGGCCGAGAAGCTCCACAACCCGATCCCGTCCTCCGACGCCTCGATCGCCCGCGGCGACTCGCTGTTCCACAAGCTGTGCGTGCCCTGCCACGGCCGCTCGATGGCCGGCGACGGCCCGGTGGCGGCGCAGTTCATGACGCCGCCCGATCTCCTGGCCCAGCAGACGCGTGAGCGCAAGGACGGGTTCATCTACACGTACATCCGCCATGGCGGCGTGGTCATGCCGAGCTACGGCTTCCAGGTGAGTGCCGAGGAGGCGTGGCACCTCGTCAACTTCATCCGCCACCAGCAGAAGATGAGTCCTCGGTGAGCCACGCCCACATGCCGCTGCCCGCCTCGGAGCGCGAGGCGGTCCTCAAGGACATCGCCGGCCGCCTGCCGGTCCGGCCGAACCCGGCCCGGCGCCGCATCGGGGCGCCCTCCATGGCGCTCGGCGCCGCCCCGTTCGTTCGCTTGCTGTTCACCGAGCCGCAGCGCGCCTGCGGCACCTGGGCGATCAACTGCCTCTACTGGATGGGCATCGCGCAGGGGGCGGTGGTGCTGGCCTGCGCCATCCGGCTCGGCAACGGCCGCTGGGGCGGGCCGGTGATGCGCATGGCCGAGGCGCTCTCCTCGTATCTGCCCTACGGCGTGGCCGCCCTGCTGGTGCTGATGATCGCAGGGGCGCGGACCTACCTGCCGTGGACGCAGCAGGTGGAGGCGCGCCAGGCGGCGTACCTCAATCTGCCCTTCCTCTACCTGCGCACGGTCCTCGGGCAGGGGCTGCTCCTCTACCTCACCCGCGACCTGGTGCGCACCTCGCTGCGCACCGACGCGCACCTGCTCAAAGAGCACGTGGCGGCCGAGCTCAAGTCGGACTACGAGCGGCTGAGCGACGGCTGGCGCGGCGACCAGGCGGAGGCCGACTGGCAGCGCCACCGGCTGTCGCAGCGCGCCCCGGCGATCATCGTCGTCTACGCGATCACCTACACCGGGCTGGCCTGGGACTACATCATGTCGCTCACGCCCGAGTGGTCGAGCACGCTGTTCGGCTGGTGGTTCTTCATGGGCGCGTTCCTCTCGGGCATCGCCATGACCGCCCTGCTCATCACCCGGCTCAGGGCGCGCTACCAGCTCGACCGCTACATCACGCCCGCCCACATGTGGGACCTGGGCAAGATCGCCTTCGGCTTCAGCATCTTCTGGGTCTACCAGTTCTGGTCGCAGTATCTGGTGATCTGGTATGCCAACCTGCCCGAGGAGACCGGCTGGGTGTTCCTGCGCTTCGAGGACCCCTGGCGGACGCTGGCCTTCACCGTCTTCACCTTCGTGTTCCTGCTGCCGTTCCTGGGGCTGATGAACATGGCCACCAAGAAGAGTCCGTTCTGGCTCGGCCTGTTCTCGGTCATCATCCTGGTCGGCATGTGGATGGAGCGGCACATCCTGGTGATGCCCTCGCTCCACCCGGACCAGGTCTGGGTGGGCTTGCCCGAGATCGCCGTCTCCTTCGGCTTCCTCGGCCTGTTCGGGTGGCGCGTGCAGGGATTCGTCGCGCGCTATCCGATCGTGAAGGTCGCGGACGTGATGGACGGTCACGGGGGCCACGGGCACTAGCGCCGCGGTCCGACTCCTCCGCGTGCCGCGGTCGCATTCCCGGTGGCACGCGCGCCGCGGACGAGGCACCCTGTGCCAGGCGCGGAGCCGGCCCCCCGCGAGCCGGGATGGTGGAACTGGTCAGACACAGGGCGCTTAAAACGCCCTGGGGGCAACCCCGTGCAGGTTCGAGTCCTGCTCCCGGCACCACCCGAGCCGCCCGGTCGTGGGCCGGCCGCGTCCCCGCGCGGCGCGGGCCTTCGGCCGCCGGCTACGGGCGGCCCGCCTCCTGGGCCCGCCGCGCGCGGCGCGTGTCGTCCAGCATGCGCCTGAGCCCGGCGTCCGACGGATGCGCGCGCGCCAGCGCCTCGAGGTCGGCCTCCGCGTCGGCCAGCCGCCCGAGCCGTAACGCCGCCCCGACGCGCGCGTAGCGCGCGTCATCGTTGCCGGGCCAGAGCGCCAGGCTCCGGGCCGCCTGGGTCTCGGCCTCCGCCACGCGCCCGATGCCCACCAGCGCCAAGGCGCGCTTGCCGGCCAGCATGCTGGCGAACATGCGCGCGTCCGGGTCGCGCTCCAGCGAGTCGGCGGCCTTGAGCGACGCCAGGGCCTCCGCCCAGCGCTTGGCCTCGATGTGATGGTCGGCGTCCTCGAGATGCCAGAGCGCCTGCGGGCTCACCGGGACCACCTGGCGTGCGGCGGCCGGCTGGAGCTCCAAGGCCACCGTCGTGGCGCCGTTGGGTTCCAGCACCGCGGTGCGGATCGGCACCCAGTGGAGCGTGGTGTCCCGATACCAGGTCTGGAGCGCCCGGTCGCCGGCGAAGGCGTAGAGCGCGCCGCGCGGATAGTAGTGCGCGGCGACGCGCGCCCCGTGCGCCGGCGGGGGCAACGCCACCGCCAGGGCGCGCCGCGTCTCGCCCACCAGGCGCTGGAGCCGGACCAGCTTCGCGAAGTCGAGCGAGTAGGCGCTCGCGACGTCGGCCGCCACCCGTTCGGGCGGCGGCGGACTCGCGGCGAAGGTGACGAGGCGCACGGCGACCAGGGCGGCGAGCAGCGGGGGCCAGGCGGCCCCGAGCAGTGCCACGCACGCGACCCCGAGCCCGATGGCGCCGAAGGGGCTGCGGTACGGCCGCCAGTCGGGATAGACGTCCGCGAGCGTCGCGGTGGCGAGGACGAACCAGGCGAGGCCGCCCACCACCCACGGCCCGCGCGCCATCACGCGCGCGCGCGCGGCGCGGTCCGCGGCCAGGAGGCCGATCGTGGCCACCGCGACCGTCGCGAGGGCGGCGAGCGCTCCGCCGCGCAGCGCCGGCGTCAAGGCCGGCAGGCTCATGGCGTCGCCCAGACTCTCGCCGCAGGCCCAGACGAACCGGTTGAGCCAGGGGGCGGCCAGCGCACCTTGGTCCTGGCCCGCGTCGCGCGCGAGCAGGAGCCCGGCACGGAGCAGGACGATGCGATAGACGACGGCCCACGCGACCACGAGGATCCCGACCGCGACCAGCCAGCGGAGACGCCGCCGCGTGGGAGGAGCGCCCGCCGTCGTCGTCTTGGCCCCCGCCACCAGCGGCAGCGCCACCGCCGTGACCACGACCATCTCCTTGCAGAGCAATCCCGCGAGCAGTGCCGCCAGCGCGCTCCACCGCCGCGCGTGCGCGGCCTCGTGGAGGGCCACGGCGCTGAAGAGGATCCCCCCCAGGTCCTGGAAGTTGGTCGGCGAGGAGACCAGCGGGCGGCCCGCCTCGATCAGCAGCGGGAAGCTGGCCGCGGCGGCGGCCCAGGCACCCGGCCAGGAGCGCCGCAGCGCGCGGTGGATGCACAGCCCGGCGAGGGCCGCGAAGCCCACCTCGAGGGCCGAGACCCAGGCCGGGTGGGCCAGCATCGTGTCGCCGAGCAGGCGGTAGTAGAGCTGCCGGGCCACCGGGCGCCAGTAGAACCGGGAGCCGCCGCCGTCGAACCAGCGGTCGCGCCCGGTGAAGAACGTGTGATGCAGGAAATCGAAATCGTCCGCCATCGGCTCGCCCACGAAGGCGAACCAGGAGTGGATCGCCAGGGCCAGGGCGGCGAGCAGCGGCACGAGCGCCCACGCGTCCTTCAAGAGTGGGGGCGGCGGCGCGAGGACCTGGGGGCCCGGCGACGGCGCCGGGGACCTTCCCGCACCGGGTTGCCGCGCCGGACGCCCGGCGTGACGGGGGCGCTTCATCGGATGACGGGGGATCGGTCCATCGGCGACTCCCGGAGCCATGGCGCGTCGGAGAGGGCCCGGTCGGGCTATCCCGCGGTGGTCGGCCCGGCCGCGGCGGGGGCCGGCGGCCGGGAATGGACGCGCAGCATAGCCGGAGACGCGGGCACGAGGGCAACCTGACGGCGGCGTGAGGAGCGCCGCCTTGTCCGGGCGCGCCGGAGGGGCGTACACTTGAGCCGCGTCAATCGAACGTCTGACGTGCCTGGCGGCTCCTGGGAGGGTCTGAAGGGGGCCGGTTCCCGCCGAGAGCGCGATGGATCCGCGTGGCCCCGTGCTGCCGCGGGTCTGGGGCGGGCATCCGTCCTCATCCGCTCCCTTCGATCAGCCGATACCCCTTCGGACTACTTCAGGTCGATGCGACGACCACGACCCGGGCCGACCGCTCTCGAACCCATTGTGAACGCCACGTTTCCCGCGCGTTCCGCCGGAATCCCCCTTGGCTCCGGCGCAGGGCGGGCCCGTGCCCGGTTTCGGGTGGCCGGGGTCTTGGTCCTCCTCGCGTTCGCCACGGCCGCCGCCGCCGCGCCGCTCACCACGCGGCCGCCGCTCATCCTGCACTCGCTCTCGCTCGACGTGCTCGGGGGCGGCAAGGTGACCCGTGACCCCGATGTTCCCGACTACCCCGCGGGGAACCCGGTCCAGCTGACCGCCGTCCCCGACTCGGGCTGGATCTTCGCGGGCTGGAGCGGCGGGGCCACCGGCACGACCAATCCGCTCAGGGTGACGATGGACGCGGACCGGGTCATCGGCGCCACCTTCACGGCCGTCGTCTGGACCATCACCGCCTCGGCGGGCAGCGGCGGGAGGATCAGCCCCGGCGGCCTGGTGCCTGTGTCCTACGGCGCGGATCAGACGTTCACCATCACGCCGTTGAGCGGATACCACGTGGTCGCGGTGCGCGTGGACGGGATCGCGGTCGGCCCGGTGACCTCGTACACCTTCCTTCACGTCACCGCGGACCACACCATCACCGCCGGCTTCGCCGTCACGACCCACACGATGACCGTGAAGGTCGTGGGCGTGGGCAGCGTCACCCGGAGCCCCAACCTGGCGGCCTACGCCGAGGGGAGCATCGTCTCGCTCAAGGCGACACCGGGGGTGGGGTGGCTCTTCGACCGCTGGAGCGGCGACACCTCGGGAACCGCCAATCCGGTCGCGGTGACGATGTCGGTGGACCGGACCGTCACCGCCAGCTTCCGGACGGACTGGACCATCACCGCGAGCGCCGGCAGCGGCGGCACCATCAGCCCGAACGGGCCGGTCGTGGTCGCCCCGGGCGGCACCCAGGCCTTCGTCATCACCCCGGATCCGGGGTATCAGGTCGCCGACGTTGAGGTCGACGGTGCATCGGTGGGGGCCGTGACCGGCTACTCGTTCACGGGCGTGAACACCGACCACATCATCGCCGCCCGCTTCTCCGGCACGGACTACGCCCTGACGGTGGGCGTGGTCGGCCACGGGCGCGTGACCCGCGACCCCGAGCTCGCCCGCTATCCCGAGGGGAGCACGGTGACGCTGACCGCGTTCCCCGACCCGGGCTCGACCTTCGCCGCCTGGGGTGGCGACGCCGCGGGGAACCCCAACCCCCTGACGGTG
>Ga0066710_100005962_pt1 | contig 11268 bp, 11 predicted proteins | sample GraSoiAngelo_159_FD_79666 | JGI IMG/M metagenome (GOLD analysis project Ga0066710, IMG submission 79666) | Grasslands soil microbial communities from the Angelo Coastal Reserve, California, USA - 14_1009_16_40cm | ecosystem: Environmental > Terrestrial > Soil > Grasslands | place: USA... | reverse complement strand
GGTTTGCGATCTCCGCCCGTTTTTCTAATGCAACGTAATTGTCGTCAGTGCGGGTGTAAATAACTTCAGCATCCAGACCGTTCTCAACCAGTTTTCCCAAGCGCGCCACAATATCGAGCACCAGATCCTTCTCCATCAAACCTCGGCGTCCCACTGTTCCAAGATCCCAGCCTCCATGCCCCGCATCAAGGGCAAGACGGAACTTGAGGGCATGCATCGGGACCGGAGCAGCCCGTCGGTTGCTCGATTCTTGGTTCGAAGATGCTAATTGCTTATTCGGTTGATCGTTAGGATTTGGCGTAAATAGATTTATCTTCGCCACCGGCTGTGCTGTTGCCCCAGGGCGGCGGACCTGCACCAGCAGACGGTATGGATTGGATTCGAGACTGACTGAGAAATTCGATCCGCCCCTGGTCTCCAGAACAACCCGTGAGACGCCCGGCATGGGCTGTGCGATGCGAATCCGGACCAGCAGCGCGTCCTCCACCTCGATCGTCTTCCCGAAAAGTCCTGGCGCCAAGGCTGTATCGTGAAGGTCGAAATAAATTCGTTCTGGCTTGCTGAGTCGGTGTGCCTCGTACTGCACCTGATCCTTTAGATCGATCGCCACCGTGCTGGAGGCCGACGAAGACCAGTGTCGGATGCCGGTCACTTGGGGCAATACGGCGAGTTTTTCCCGTATGGATGAAACGGGGTCATTCTCGTTGGCTACTGCTGTTTCCGAAGATGCTGTCGGTTGCTGCTCGCTTTCTTGTGAGGGGGCGACTTGCTGGGCTCCCGCCGACGGCTCCCCAGTCTCCGGCAAACTCACCGTCACCGGCTGAGCCCTGTGCTGGATGTTCCACCACACTGTGCCTCCCAGCGCCAATGCCACAATAACCATGAGAAGCACGACCTTCAGACCCGGTCTGGAGTCATCTAACGTATCGCCTCGCGCAACGATGGCTGCGCTGCCACGCTGATCTAAGCTGGATTCGCTGGGAGCCTGCCCTTTCGACTCAGGTTCTGTATCCGTTGATTTGATCTCCGTGGCTTCGAACTGCCGCGTCTTTTGACTCACCACTAGCTGGGAGATTTCAGCCAGGCGATCTTCCTCTTCCGGCTTCAAAGCCGAAAGGATCAGTTCAGCCAACAGATTCAGGCTGCGTACGTCGCTGTCGTTGAAACCATAGGACTCGGTGGAGAAAGCCTCCAGCAACCCAATCACACTGTGCCGTCCGGTGAGGGGCACGGCCACCATGGACCGTGCGCCCAATGCGCGGCAAGCATGGACATTCACTCGTGCATCGTTCTCAGCATCGTCGCAACGCACAATTTCTTCACGGCGCAGGCACGCTCCCGAGAATCCTGAATTCGGATCCAGGCGAACTCCCGCGTCGGGCGCAATCGTTCCCGCCGATGCCCGGCAGATGATCGCGTTTCCTTCTGCCAGCGCGATCGCAATCCCGTCCGCACCCGTAATGGCTAATGCCCGTTCTGCCACGAGCTGCAAAACTTCATCCAGGACAAACTGTTCTAATTCCCAGACGTCATCAGGGCCAAGCCGGACTCCCCTGCGTACCTCTCGCGCTCGCCGGTGCCGGATCTGCTCGTGAAGAGAAGAAAAAGCCAGAAGCGCCTGCAAAGCTTCGTGTCCTGGCGCGGACACACGTGTCTCCAGCAAAATTTGAGGCAGACCCGATTCCGGCGATCCCGTACCGAGATCCAGGTTGGTGAGACTCAGGTTCGCGTTGGTCGGATTAGCGCTCATGAAAGCTGTCGAAATCACCGCAGGCTACTTTGTTTGGCTCAGTGTTAACGCCGGGGAAGCGCTTGTCAATTCACCACTTGCGTACCCCTGAGCCGTTTTCCCAAAGAACGGGGGCAGTTTGTAAGTTACAGCTGTTTCTCCACAGTCGCAATATTCCTCAGTCGCACGAAGGTTGGGATCATCCAATGCTCTTTGGTAAGCGAGTGGCGTGACGCGGCGAGGACTGGCAGCTCAGTGCCATTGCACTCGCGTCCAGTTCGGCATATCCTTAGATTTTGGAAGTAGTTACAGGCTGTGGTGGGTGAGTAAAGAGAACAAAAAATCGCGCTGGAAGTGGCCCTTGGGTGTGATGGCTACCGGCATAGCTGGCGCTGCCGTGGTCATCTTGCGCGGCTGTTGGCATGGCAAGATGAGTTGGCCGATTCGCGTCCAGGAGCACTCCTACCAGGTTTGTTTGGGCTGTGGGATCAAGCGGCTCTTTGACGAGCAGGACTTTCGAGCCTTCGGACCTTACAGCTACGATCTCAATCGTCTCATGGCCTGGAAGCGGATGCAGCACGAGAAAGCTTTGCGCGAAACCGCTGCTTCGGAACAGCGTCCCGCCTCCTGAGGTTTGCCCCGAACCAGCCCAGATACTGAGGGGTTTCCGCACTCAGAGCTAAGATTTGGCCAATGGAGTCACTGTCCAATCTGGCTGAGTCTGTCGAAACCCACGAGCCAGAAACTCCGCCGAGAAGACCACGCCCGTTCCGCCACGGCGTTCACAGGTTGGCGTATGTGAATCTGGATCATGCCAATGGAGGCATTATCCGGAATCTCAGCGAAACTGGCATCGCCCTGCAGGCGGTTGCTCCTTTGCGTGTGAACGAGCAGGTTCACGTCCGCTTTGAGTTGATGTCTCCCCGCGTTCGCGTCGAAGCACTGGGGCGGGTTGGTTGGGCTGACAGGTTTGGACAGGCTGGGGTGCAGTTTCTCAATCTTCCAGAGCGGACGCAGCGATTGCTCAAGGACTGGATTTTCACCCAACTGCTTACGGACTGTTGCCGTACTGCGGAAGACTCGATTTTCGTCCAACCCGAAAGCAGGATTGACCTTCTTTTTTCGGCTCCTCCCCGCCCGACGATCTCTCTCGATCCTGCGGTGACCGGCACGCCAGGTCTAGATTCTGAGTTGACCGACGAAAATGCCCTAGTGCGTTTTCGCTGGTGTTCGGTTGCAATTTCAGCCGGCAGCCTTTCTTGGCTGATAGATAGTCTGATCTTACTGTCCGCCGTGTTGCTCTTCTTGATGCTTTCCTTGGCGATGACCCATTCTTTCCCAGCCTGGACGGTAGTCTCAGCTCTCGCACTTGGGGTTGCGTGCGTCTTTACGACACTTTATTGGTTCCTGTTCACCGTCTGGATGGGCGTCACACCAGGGACGTGCTTAGTGCAGCGTGCTTGCGTCAATTCCGAAGGGAGAACCGGTCTGGACGAAGTAGACAGGCCGCGCTTTCGTTGAGAGTGCTGCGTGGGGAAACTGCTAATAACTTAATCGGTCAGGTATTGCCGCTCGAGCCAAAGTTGCAGGTCGCGTTTCATCCCGCAATCCATTTCCAGAAATCGAATTCCGGCATTGCCTTGCTCATCGTTCCACGCAACCTCGCCCTGAAACCTGATCGAAAGCTTGGTTCCTGGCAGGGCAAAGCTGACTTTGATCGGGCCGGTCACCGGGAGTGCCCTGTGAGTGCGAAGTCCGACGCCACCTTGACTGAGGTTCAGGAGATTCGCAGCGACGCGGTTCCGAGATCCGCAGCTGACTGATACGGGCACGTGCAACGTTTGTCTGTGGTACCGCAGTCTCCCATCCAGAATCATGTTTCGCGCCGCCGACAACGTATGCACAGCCTGCTCCACCGAGATCGGCTTTTGAAATTCAAAAAGCGCGGGCTGAATCTTTCCTGGGTTCCGGCTACGCGAACCGCGAAGGACAACCACTGGCACTGACTGATTGATAAGACCGTTCTGCAACTCACGCAAAAACTCGGCCGCGCCATCCAGGTCACAATCCACGATCATCGCATCGATCTTCGATGTGGATAATTTCGCCCGAGCACGCTCCGGATGCGCTTCCACGTCCACCCCAATGTGGAGTCCGCCAAGAATGCATTCCAGTACGCTGATCTCCTGCCAGTCGCGTGAAACAAGTATGGAAGAAAGTGTCATTCCATCACTCTAGCTGTGGTGGCAACGCCACCCTAGATAACCAAGGTAATTGAGAGCCGTAAACCAGAAACTAGAAACCGGAAACCTGAAACCGAATCCAGCTAGGCCCGGGCCACTCTCTCCTGGCTTCGGTACCAGTCAATCGTGCGCCGCAAGCCTTCCTCGAAATCCACTTTCGGAGTGTAGCCGAGATGCCTTGTCGCTCGGGAGAGATCAGCCAAGGAGTGCTTTACATCCCCAGCTCGCTCCGGCCCATAATTCACCTTCCCAGGGTAGCCCGTCAGTTTCTTGAGAATCTGAAAAGTCTCATTGAGATCAAACCGCCGCCCAGTTGCAACATTGAACACGCGTCCCGCCACCTCCATCGCGGGCACGCTGCAGGCCAACAAGTTCGCTTCCACCGCGTTGTCCACATAGGTGAAGTCACGGCTCTGCTTACCATCGCCGAGGATGGTGGGTTGTTCCCCCTTCAGCATCTGAGTGATGAATTTGGCTAAGACACCCGAGTAAGGGGAACCGGGGTCCTGACGCGGTCCAAAAATATTGAAATAGCGCAAGCAAACAGTCTGTAATCCATAACAGCGGTAAAAGGAAATCATGTAGTGCTCACTTGCTAGTTTTGCCACCGCATAGGGAGAAATCGGATTTGGGGCCATGTCCTCGTGCTTGGGCAAAGTCGGCGTATCGCCGTAGGCGGAAGAAGAAGCGGCATAAACAACTCGTTTGACCTTGGCATCCCGTGCTGCCATCAACAGGTTGACCGTGCCGTCCAGATTGGCGCGATTGCTAGCCAGCGGATCCAGCACCGATTTCGGGACCGAGGGAATCGCGGCTTGGTGCAGGACATAATCCACACCGCGGCAGGCGTCGTATAGTGCCGGAAGATCGAGCACGTCCGCTTCCTGAAAATCAATGCGAGCCAGAATCTCAACTAGATTTTCGCGCCTGCCGGTAGAAAGATTGTCAATTCCGCGGACCTGATCGCCTTGTGCCAGTACGGCCCGCGCCAGCGCTGATCCAATGAAGCCGGCAACTCCCGTAATCAGATATGTGGCCATAAGTGTTTCATCATAGCGGATGAGCATAGGGAGTAGCGGTCTGGGAACGAACAAAAGTAACTGTGAATGGCGGCCTCTAGAAGCAGAACTCCCGGTTAAATAATCACCACTACGAGAATACTGGAGCACGACTGCCCGGGAATAAAGTCGGTGCGGACCGCTAGGTTTATTGGAAACCGGCTGCCCTGATCACCACAGAAGCCAACTGTTGAAGATGTGCCCTCTTGCAGAAAAGTGACAAACGTGACCTGCACCGTCGTCCCATCCCTGCCAATAACAGTACTGAGCTGCACAACGCTGACCAAGCCAGTGGCGGTGGAGAAACTGGGCTGAGAAGATGCACTTAGAAATACATTTCCGCAGCCGGCGCAGAGCGGGATGAAACAGATTGCTAACAGAACAGAGAACAGGCGTTCCATGGGTCAACTACCGGGAACAGATTACAGAGAGTGTACACCCGCGCGCACAGCTCGGGGTCTCAGGACTGGCAGGCTGTCTCAGGTCCCGGGTGTCTGGTGTCCCGCATCGCAAGGCTGATATCGGATACCGGCCCCTGAGACCCAGCCCCGTCTATGGTTTTCTGCCCGAATCACGGTTCTGGCTCTTGCTGACCAAAAGGCTGAACTCTTCTCGCGTGAGTGTCTGGCTGTTCTGGAAGAATTTTGCCAGGGCGTTCAGGGCGGCGCCCGCGTCCATGATCATCAGCAAATCAGGAGCCGCGGGGACCGGTTGCGCTGCATTGGTCCCGGATTCGGGCGGAGAAGCCCACCCGCGCACGACAAGATTAATTCTTCCAGCTGTACCTGAGCTTCTTTGCTAATGTCCGTAAACCCAATTCCCATACCCAAGAGTGGATAAGAAGTGCGCACTACCCCCTTTACTTGCACTCCGGCTCCGTTCACCGTGATCAACATGTCTACTGATGTATTGACCGGAGAGGTGGCTTGCAGCTCCACGTAGCATCCGCTGCGACTGATATCGCTGACCACCGCCGAAGTGCGCACAGCGATACCTTCTGTGTGGAATTCGGCGGTGCCCTCGCACTTGTAACGCACATCCCGTCGTCGCTCTAAAGCGGCCTTCCGAGAGTTATCCGCTCGTGGGATTATGGCGATGCCCGGTTTCGCCTGTGCTACCTTCACACGATCTATCTCCGTCAAGTGGTCCATTCCCTGCTGCGAGCCCGACGGCAGAGTAGGAAGCCCATTCATACGCACGTTATCTATTTGATCCTATAAAAACTGCCTTCCCGCTGAGAGGCTTAGAAGGATGATGGACTTACGAAAGGTCAGCAGGGTTCGCTTCCGGGAAAAAGTTCATAATCGGGCAGCGTAGTTTTCCGTTTCCACTTTTATCTCCTGCCAGAGCTCTTCCCGGCCCGCTCCTGTCCTGGCAGAGTAGGGAACAATATGCGCTCGAGGATGTTCCTGTGCCATCGTCCGCACGGCATTGCCTAGCTGATTTCCCGACAGCCGATCACTTTTCGTGGCCACGATCACCAACGGACGGCCGCTGGATTCCAAGAAGTCCAGCAACTGCCTGTCGCTCGCCTGCGGAGGCACATTGACATCCACCAATGCCAGGCATAATGCCAGACAGGAGCGCTCGTTGAGATACGGTTCGATAAAGCTCGGCCACTGCTCGGATACTTCGCGCGATACTTTGGCATAGCCGTACCCCGGCAGATAGGCAAAGATCAATTCCGGTCTAGGTTTTCCCGGCCAGCGAACTTCAAAGAAATTAATGGACCTTGTCCGTCCCGGTGTAGAACTAGTTTTGGCGACCTTGGCTCCCAGGAGCGAATTGATCACGCTTGATTTCCCCACATTCGATCGCCCCAGAAACGCCACCTCCGGTAAAGTGGGTGCAGGAAAATGACTGGGATCGCTCGCAGACATCAGGAATCGCGAAATCACGCGCATATTGAAAGTAGTTGAGAACTGAGAACCTCAAACCGGGAACCGAAGAAATTCTCACCCATCAATGCAGCCCGAGCGGCCGCTTGTTGTCCACGTCTTCTTCTTTTAACGGCTTAAAGTGATGCCATAAGTACAAGGCGCCTGCCACCAGCACTCCAATCCCGGTGCTGATTAGCAAAAACCAACGATAGGCGGGCAACCAGAGTAGAAGGATCACCACTACAGCAAGTACGGCGATTAATCCTGCCGCTCCTCTAAGATAACTTCGCTCTTGGGGTTCGGGATCCATGCAACCAGGCTCTAACCATTTTAGCGCAGCAAAAAGGCCCGCAGTCTGCGGGCCAGGATTGGAGAATCGAGTGCTGCGAAATTACTGATGAGCCGCCGGACCTTCTCCGGGCTGAGTAATCGGCGCGATCGCCTGCGCCGCGCCTTCCCCCACTGCTGGCAAAGGCTTTTCCAAAGCCACAGCCAGCACCTGGTCCATAGTGTCAACAAAATGTAGCTTCATAGCGTTCCGCAGATTCTCTGGGACTTCGGCGAGATCCTTCTCATTATCCTGGGGCAGGACGACTTCGAATAATCCGGCGCGATGGGCTGCCAGAAGTTTTTCTTTGAGGCCTCCGATGGCAAGCACTTTGCCTCGCAGCGTGATCTCTCCCGTCATGGCCAGGTCTCGCCGTACGGGAATCTTGCTCAACGAACTGGCAATAGCAGTCGCAATGGTGATGCCTGCGGATGGCCCGTCTTTCGGAATAGCTCCCTCGGGCACGTGCACGTGAATATCAAGATTGCGGTAGAAATCCCGTGACAATCCTAACCGGCCAGCTCGCGAGCGCACATACGACATGGCCGCCTGGGCTGACTCCTGCATCACGTCTCCCAGCTTACCCGTTAATATCAGCTTGCCCTTGCCGTCGACTACTGTCGCCTCGGTGCTCAGAATGGAACCACCGACCTCCGTCCAAGCCAAGCCGGTGACCAACCCAATTTCGCTCTTTTCGTGCGCAAGAGTGTCACGGAATTTGATCACGCCCAGGAAGTCATTTACGTTCTCGGACTTGATGACGGTGTTGTAGCTCTCGCCTTCCTTCACCACCTTGCGTGCTACTTTGCGGCAGACATTGCCAATTTCACGCTCCAGGTTCCGCACGCCAGCTTCCCGCGTGTAGCAGCGGATCATGCCGGTGAGAGCTTCGTCTGAAAATTTCAGGTTTTTATCCGTGAGGCCGGCTTGCGCCATCTGCTTCTTCACCAAAAACTGCTTGGCGATTTCGATTTTTTCCAGTTCGGTGTAACCATGCAGCCGCAACACTTCCATGCGGTCCTGGAGAGCGGGCGGGATCGTGTGGATCACGTTGGCCGTGGCTATGAAAAATACCTGTGAAAGGTCGTATTCCACGTCCAGATAATGATCTACGAACATGAAATTCTGTTCGGGATCCAGAACTTCCAACAGGGCCGCTGATGGATCGCCACGGAAGTCCATCGACATCTTGTCTACTTCATCCAGCATGAACACCGGGTTCTTCGTCCCCGACTTTTTCATCATCTGGATGATCTGGCCCGGCAGGGCGCCAATGTAGGTGCGGCGATGGCCGCGAATTTCGGCTTCATCACGCACTCCGCCCAGTGACATCCGAACAAACTTGCGTCCGGTTGCCTTGGCAATGGACATGCCCAGGGATGTCTTGCCGACTCCCGGAGGTCCTACGAAGCACAAGATCGAGCCTTTAGGATTCTTCACCAACTGCCGTACCGCAAGAAATTCAAGGATGCGCTCCTTGATTTTTTCCAGCCCATAATGATCTTCGTTAAGAATCTTTTCGGCACGGCTGATGTTGCGGATTTCCTTGGAACGTTTCTTCCAGGGCACTGCCAGCAGCCAGTCCAGATAGTTGCGTGAGACCGTAGACTCGGCGGACATCGGCGGCATGGCCTCAAGCTTCTTTAACTCCTGGATGGCCTTGTCACGAACTTCCTTGGTCATGCCGGCGCCGTCGATTTTTTTCTTCAGCTCGTCGAATTCGCTCTTTTCGCCGCGTCCCAATTCCTTCTGGATAGCCTTGATCTTCTCGTTGAGGTAGTACTCTTTTTGCGCCCGCTCCATTTGCCGCTTCACTCGCGATTGGATGGTGCGGTCCATATTCAGCTTTTCGATCTCGATGTCCAGCACGTCGCCAATACGGCTCAAGCGTTCGGCAGGATCGAAGATTTCCAGCAACTCCTGCTTTTCTTCGATGGAAAGCTGCAGGTTGGCCGCGATGGTATCCGTCAGCTTGGCCGGATCCTCCATGCGCACGGCTGCGATCATGGTCTCGTAGTTGAGCGACTGGCAAAGCTTCACGTATTGCTCAAACAGGGAAGTGACCCGCTGCATGCCGGTTTCAATCTGAGGAGTGGTCTCGGTCGTGTAGCGTGCCACTCGCACCGAAACTTGCATGTAGCCATCGGTCTCACCAACTTGCAGAATCTTGCCGCGCTCGATGCCTTCAACCAGTACTTTAATGTTTCCGTCCGGTAATTTGAGCGACTGCACGATGTTGACGATGGTGCCCACCTGGTAAATCTCGTTGGGTTTGGGTTCGTCCACACTGGCGTCGTGCTGAGTGGCGAGGAAGATCTTCTTGTCTGCCGCCAGCGCCTCTTCCAACGCATGCACGCTCGATTCCCGGCCCACTACAAACGGAGTCATCATGTAGGGGAAGATGACCACATCCCGAATGGGCATCATGGGAAGTTTTTTAGTTTCGAATTTTTCCTTGGGTGTGGTCACGAATTTCTCCAAACTCCGGGTTCGGAAACCTTGTTATTGATTGTACCTGCTGCCCCGCCTTTCAGTGGTCTCAACCCGCTTTCTCCATCATTGCCAGGGTAACACTACGCTTCTCGACCATCTCCCGCGTTACTTCGAACTCCTTGACTTTCTTCTGGCTGGGGAGGTGAAACATGAGATCGAGCATCAACTCTTCCAGGATCATGCGCAGTCCGCGTGCCCCAACTTTCCGGGCCATGGCTTGGCGTGAAATCGCCCTCAAAGCGTCTTCACTAAACTTCAATCGTACATTCTCGAATTCAAACAGCCGCTGGTATTGCTTGATAATCGCATTCTTCGGACGCGTGAGAATTTCAATCAGCGCAGCCTCATCCAGATCCTCCAGCACACCGACCACCGGCAGCCGCCCTACAAACTCGGGAATCAACCCAAATTTGATCAGGTCTTCGGGCTGTACATCGCTTAGAAGCTCGAAACTACGCTTGCGGTTAGTTGGCGCCGCGTCTTCTTTTTCCCCTTCTTCGTTTGCCTTGAAGCCCAGAGACTTCTTACCCACGCGCCGTCCGATGATCTTCTCCAGGCCCACGAATGCGCCACCACAGATGAACAGAATGTTGGTGGTATCGACCGGGGTGAACTCCTGGTGCGGATGCTTGCGCCCGCCCTGTGGCGGCACATTCGCAATAGTGCCTTCCAGGATCTTCAAAAGCGCCTGTTGAACGCCTTCGCCGGAAACGTCGCGAGTGATTGAGGGGTTCTCGTCTTTTCGCCCGATCTTGTCGACTTCATCGATATAGATGATGCCCGTCTGGGTGCGGCCCACGTCGCCGTCGGCGGACTGCAGCAGTTTAAGGATAATGTTTTCGACATCTTCGCCCACATATCCCGCTTCGGTCAGCGTGGTCGCGTCCACGATGGCGAAGGGGACATCCAGCATGCGGGCGAGGGTTTGCGCCAGCAACGTCTTGCCGGTGCCCGTGGGACCGATCAGCATGATGTTCGACTTGGTGAGTTCCACGCCGTCGCCACGCTGACGGTTCATGTAAATGCGCTTGTAGTGGTTATAAACCGCTACGGCCAGCTTTTTCTTGGTTTGTTCCTGGCCGATCACGTACTCATCGAGGAAGGTCTTAACTTCCTGCGGCTTGGGAAGTTGGTTGGGAGTGGCGGCTGGCGGAGTGGCAGTACGGTCATCTTCCAGAATCGAATTACAGACGGCTACGCACTCATCGCAAATATAGGCTCGCGGATAATCGCTGGGGGACGAAATCAGCTTGGCGACTGCGTCCTGCGACTTATGGCAGAACGAACAGCGCAACATCTCCTCGGTGCCGGTCCTATTTTTCACTCGGCCTACTCCTTAAATTTAGCCTGGCTCCCCGTTCCAGCACATGGCCGGGAGAACCTTTTCCCGCCGAGACTTCTCAGAAGTTGATCAGCGAAAATCCGATCATACCCTTATCTCGTCTTATAAATGATATCGTCTATGATTCCGTACTCTTTTGCCTGTTGCGCGTTCATAATGAAGTCGCGTTCCACATCTTTTTCCACTTTCTCGAGC
>Ga0066710_100005959_pt1 | contig 11269 bp, 5 predicted proteins | sample GraSoiAngelo_159_FD_79666 | JGI IMG/M metagenome (GOLD analysis project Ga0066710, IMG submission 79666) | Grasslands soil microbial communities from the Angelo Coastal Reserve, California, USA - 14_1009_16_40cm | ecosystem: Environmental > Terrestrial > Soil > Grasslands | place: USA... | reverse complement strand
CAGGCACGCGCGGATCATCATCATGCGCCCGGAGACCATTCTCCACTAAAGGCCGGATACATTTTCGCAGACTGTTTCCCGTCCGATTCCTCTTGCAGTTCGGCGGCGGACCATACATGTTACGACAGTTATCGGTTCCTTTTCGGCTGTCACGCGAAAGGACCAAGCTCCTGGGATTGCTGACTAATTGCTGGTAATCCGGAATTTACGATGACCGATTCTTTTAGCCTCATTGAACCGTAAGCGTGGTTGTGGCGGAATGTTTCAAAAATCCCGTTGAATCAACGCCGTTGACGGTGATGGTGTAGGCTCCTGCTGGAGTGCCTCTGCTGTCGCCGCCATTAGTCCTGCTATCTCCCCCACACGCAACCTGGAAAACCAAGCCGGCAAACAGCAAGCAGGCCAGCACCACTGCCGTAATCTTGGCCTTGCCGTATCGTTCTTGCCCGAGATGGACGCGGGCTGCAATCAATCCAAATAGCAACCAGACTGCATAAGACAGTCCAAAACGGCCACCGCTGGGCGGAATAGCGCCTGACATTGGTGCCGTTGTTCTCACGGTCAGCGTGGCAGAGTTCCCGGAGGTTGTGGAACTGGGGTTGATCGAGCATGTCGGGGCCAGCGCAGGCAATGGCTGTATCGAACAGGAGAGAGCAACAGAATCGCTAAACCCACTTGCTCCTGCGTCCACGTTCACCGTGGAGGTGGACGACGCGCCGGGACCGACGGTACTTGGTGTGATTGTGGAAGCGGAGAGCGAGAAATCCAAGAGAAACGCCTCGTATACGAATTTGGCCGAATTGATGATAAGACTGCAGGTGCCAGTGCCGGAGCAGTCCCCGCTCCAGCCAGCGAAAGTGGAGCCTGCCGCGGCCCTGGGGGTGAGAGTAACCGTCGTCCCGTTGTTAAAGAATGCAAAGCATGAGCCTGGGCAATCTATGCCCGGGGGGTTGCTAGTCAATCTGCCGCTACCGTTGCCAAACCGGCTCACCTCAAGAAGGAAATCCGCAGGGCCGAGGAGGTCGATCTTAAACAATGTTCCGCAGCCCACATCATTGCAGGCCGGGATACCCCCGGATGACGTGGTGCCGTAGAGGTTTTCCGTCCCATCCAGAAGTATGTCGGAGGGAACACCCCCATCCACTCCACCAGAGAAGTTGTACAGCTCAGTGTACCTACCGGCCGTATCCCACTTGAACACCGTTCCCCAGCTTTTTGATCCGCCGAAACCGGTGGTGCCGTAAAGGTTGCCGGACGAGTCCAGAACCAAACTTCCAGGACCTTCGCCGTGTACTCCGTCGAAGGAGGCCAGCACAGTCTCCGTGCCGGAGGAATCCACCTTGAACAACACCCCGCAGCCCAAAGTTGGGCAAAGCTCAGTACCGAAGAAGATCCCGCCTGCGTGGGCAGTGCCGTAGAGGTTGCCGTCGGCGTCGAGGACCACCTCCGCGTAGGGAGATGCTCCGTCCGGCGATCCTGTAAAGCTGTGCAGCAGGGTTTCCGTGCCGACGAAATCCAACTTGAACACCGTTCCCGCGTCTTTTGATCCGCCGGAAGCGGTCGTGCCGTAGAGGTTGCCCGCTGCGTCACGAATCAGGCCGGCAAAGGGAAGTGCTCCGTCCTCCGGTGGTCCGGTGAAGCTGTGCAGTATCGTCTTTGTCCCAGTCGTATCCAGTTTGAACACCGTCCCTTTCATCGCAGCACCCCCTGATTGGGTGGTGCCGTAGAGGTTGCCGGCTGCGTCCTGGACCAATCTCCCCGCTGGTCCCTGTCCATCTGCCCCCCCGGTAAAGCTGTACAGAACGGTTTCGGTGCCGGATGTATCCACCTTGAACACCGACCCACAGCCGTTAGTCCCAGAGCATGTTCCCGTGCCTCCTCCGCTGGTAGTGCCGTAGAGATTGCCTGCCGCATCCATAATCAAGCCGCCCAAGGGATCCAGTCCGTCCGGTGCCCCAGTGAAGGTGTGCAGTACGGTCTTTGTCCCGCTTGCATCCAGCTTAAAAACGGTTCCAAGCCGGGAAGGACCGCCAAGCCAAGTTATGCCGTAAAGGTTGCCCGCCGCGTCCTTGACCAAGCCTGTCGGATTTTGTCCGTCTGAGACGCCAGTGAATGTGTACAGATGCTTGAAGGTCTGCGCTTGCGCCGGGCCGGTCGCGAGAACTGTGATGAGAAATATCAGGAGAAACACCAGAGCGATCAGCTTTCGCGCAGGTCTTATAGAATCCATGCCCGAAAACAAACTTTCGGAGACTGAGATGGTATCCGCGAGCACGGGTATTGCAGAGACACACAGCACGAAAGAGAGCAGAAGCTTTGTTTTTGTTTTCATGTTGCCTCCTCTAATATGCGTGCGGGTGACGAGGGGCCGGTTCAGTCGAACCACCCGCCAAGGGAAGGGTTAGGCGGGTACGGCTGATGAGCGACGCAAGTTTATCCCTAAACCGAGTGAGGTCAAGGCAAATCGGAAACCGTACAACTTTGACGCCCTGTCTCGTCCAAAAGAACCGCGAGAATCATCCGACGAACGAATCCGGTACACTCCTGCAGTGTCATCGGATCGCGAGGCAGAATGTATTTTCCAGTTGCGTGCCTTGCGTCTGATCCTGACACCTCCGCTGTGTTAGCGGTTCGCCTGAAGCGCTTCCGCTGGTTTGCACTGCAAAAGCCCGACGCGTGGATGGGTTTACCCAAGTGCCGTTCGATTTCTTCCGAAATCTGATACAACTTTGGCCATGAACGGATGGCATCGGCCCACAATGAAAGCGCTCGCTTTAGGTGTAGGCTCCCGGTCGCCCGCCTGAGAAGTTCCTGCGCCTGTGTCCGTTGCGGCTGGTTTGTAGGCCGCACCCCCAGTGCTAAACACTGGAAAAGACGTGGAAGACGGACAGGGCGTGGGTGATTGCCGTGGGTGATCCAAAATCTATAGATCCTTCACTTCCGTAAAGCCGACCTTCCGGTACTAACCCGGCCCTGTCCCATATTAAAGGCGCACTGAATCTCTGTTGAGTAGCTACTGGGGAAGATTATCGTCGGACTTCAAGTAGGATGAGCGGCACACAATACGCGCATATAGTCGTTCTTCATTAAAAAAAAGCCGCATGGCATTTTTTAAAAAAGATAGACAGCACTAGGTGTTTACAGAAACTGTCTATCCTGGAGTTGAAGGTGCTCTTCCACTCTGAACTTGATTAGGCGGCCACGGCCTGCACGCCACGTCGATTCATCGAAGGCGAAGAAGCATGGTTGCTTGCGGCCACGGACGAGCAACTCCTTGAACTGCGGGCCGGCCTCGCTCGGCGGCGGCATTAGTCAATGGCCACCACGACAACGGACCTCGCGGGCAAACGCAAAGCGAGCTTGCCATCTCTTGCGAAACTGCCCTGAAATTTCGCAGGTGTGATTCTTGCCGGTTGATCGAACCAATTGTAGGTATCCAGTGCCGGGCCGGTTAGCACTTGCCCTTCTGCTTTTCCGCTCAGGTTAGTTGCCATTTCTACCTCGTCGGATGTACTGAGGTTGACAAGAGCGAGATAAACCTTTCCGTCGCTTGCTCTGGCGGCAGATGCATCAACCATCGGCACAGCATCATGCATTTGTTTGTTTCCGAGAATTGCTACGGGATAAGGCTTTGCGCCCTTGAAGGGCCGGTACATATCAAAAATGTGATAAACAGGCGTGAGTATCATTTGCTCCTTGTTGGTCTGGATCAGAGCCCCGCCGATATTAATAAGGAACGTAGTGCTCGCAATGCGTACACGGTCGCTGTGCCTATGGAAGATATTGAGGGCAAGCGCCGCGAGTTGCGCCTTCAGTAATGTGATCTGAGGCCCTTTCATGCTCGCGTCCCATTCATCAAATGCCAAAGCAATTTTCTTCTGCGGGTCGTATTTATCCATGATCCCGCCAATGGTTGTGATGGCCTCCTCCATGCGCATGAAGTTCTTCAGCACACCGACCCATTCCTCGCTAACGAAGCCTTTTGCTGGCATGAGTTCAGATTCAGAATGAAGACTTGTCTGCCACGTATAATAGTGCAGACTCAGCGCCTGAAATGGCGTTTGCGCGAAGATGTTCACGGAGTCCTTCATCATCGCGTCGGTGAACTCTTTGTAATCGGGAAAATTGTAGGAAGGACCCGAGGCTATCTTGTACATCTGCTGTGGTGAATACCGAACCACATCGGAGTCAATGTAAAAACCATAGCGGCGCGTCTCATCGGCTGCCGTCTCGGGGCGCATGTTGCCTCCGCAACCCCAGATCTCATTGCCAAGCCCTACATATTTGACGTTCCAGGGGAGGGCTCGTCCGTTTTTCTGCCTTTCGGCCACCAGGGTCGAGACTTTACTGCCGTTCATGTATTCGAGCCACTGTACCGAATCCAATGGAGTCATCGAACCCAGGTTGAGGGAGATGTACGGTTTAGTACCGATCAGTTCCGCAAAGTCCAGGTATTCATGCGTTCCGAATGCGTTGTTCTCCACTTCGTTGTAGAAACCGACGAATCGCTTTGGGCGTTGCTCGCGGGGACCAATGCCATCACGCCAATTGTATTGATCCGCGAAGCAACCACCTGGCCACCTAAGCAAAGGAATTTGTAAGCGCTTGAGGGCATCAACTACATCCTTGCGAATGCCTCTGATATTAGGAATTGAACTCCCTTCGCCAACCCAAATGCCGTCGTAGATCACATTGCCAGTGTGTTCGATGAAGTGACCGTACACCTCGGGCGCAATTTCAGCTCCCGGTGAAGAGAGATCGACCGACAACGTCATCTGTGTAGTAGAACCAGCAGCGACTGGATCTGCTACCGCAAAAAGTATTAATGCAGCACCGATTGCGTAATGTAACGCTCTCATGCAGCGCCTTTCATTGACACAAAGTCCTAACAGCAGGCCAAAGTCGATGCGAACTCGCTTTGCGTACACCGATTTGGAAAATTTATTAATTACCACTTCCTGAGTATTCATGTGAAGCACGCACAGACTCCGATGAGGCCGCCTGTACAACTCGATTGCCGAACTCTTGTAGGGGTGAGACACCGTGGCCATACACGGTTCATTTGTTGAGTATGCCCAGGCAGAGGACTGGCTTGTACCAAAAGCATTACAGCTCTGCCATGCGCTCTGGCGCGTGTTCAATCTTGGACCCATAGTATGCGAGCGGAACCTCCGATCTGTACCAACGGAATCGAGTAGATTTTTCTTTAAGAAAAGGCTTGAAAAGGCGCGTTCTTACGTGACATTAATATCGCGCGGGTTTGCAGCCCTGCTGGGTTCCCAATGTCACCCGAACACCAACCCAACTCACCCGAACCTTGCGGCTTGTCGCACGACGAGCTCAAGCATTTATCCGACGAAGCCTTGATGGCACATCTTCAGCATGGGCATGCTGATGTCTTGGCAATCATTTTCGATCGCTACTATCGATTGGTCCTCAGCGTGGCCATGAAGATTCTTCGTGACATTGGCGAAGCCGAGGACCTAATGCAGGTTGTCTTCTTAGAAATTTTCAAGTCGGCGGCACAGTTTGACCCTTCCCGAGGCACACTGAAAGTGTGGATTCTGCAGTACGCATATCATCGTGGAATGAGCCGCCGCCAACACTTAAGCATTCGCAATTTCTACAGGAACGCCGATATCGCAGACCTGCAGGGCGAGTTAGCTCCGGCCGAGGTCACTCAGTTCAATGATCAGGAGATTCGGCAACTCGTTATGCAAGCCCTTAGCAGTCTTAGCGAAACCCAGTGCAGAGTTCTCAAGCTCGCATATTTTGAGGGTCTTTCGCTAAAGGAGATTGCAGATCGTACGGGCGATACTCTTGGAAATGTTCGTCATCATTACTATCGTGGGCTTAACAAATTGCGTGAAGTAATCAAGGCTGAGCCGGCAAGGGAACACTTGCGCTTTGCCCAGCGGGAGGGTGCCGATGCCAAAGCATGAATACTACGAGGAGCTTTGTGCCCTTTTGCCAATCGGTCAACTGTCCGTTGAAGAGTGCCAGGAATTGGCGGAGCACTTGAGAGGGTGCTCAAGTTGTCGGAATGCAACCGGTGATTTTTCGGTAATTCTCGACAAAATGCCAGTTGGGGAAATGGATGTTGATGAACGGTCTCTCGCTACATTGCAGGATAACAGCTATCGAACCCGATTCCTGCAACGCGCTGTCGCCGAAGGCGTGCCATTTTCTGACGCCTTGATGCGATCTCGGCTTTCGATCAAGAAATGGTCTTGGCCGCGGTTCCGTTTAATGCCCACCTTCGCAGCAGTGGCAGCTACGATAATTGTAGCCTTATCGGTTCAAGTCGTAACGCTTTCAAAAAGAAGATTTGAATCGACCGTTCAACCAGTGATAGAAACTGTGCCTCCGACCTCAGCACGAATACCTCAGGACCAACAGCTAATTTCCGAGCTAGGGGCAAAGATAGTGACGCTTGAGAATCTATCAATGCGCGAACAGGCACTAATTTCAAATCTGAAAGACAAATTGAGCAAATCGCGAGCTGAGTCGTATGCTGCTTCAGAGAGGTTGGTCACGACCGCAGAAGAACTAGGCGAAATGCAAAAACAAACAGGTGACACACAGCGTCATCTCGATGTGGCGAGGGAAGATCTAAGGCGGCTTCGCTCTGAAAGAGACAGCGCCAATGCGGCACTCGTGGATCAACAATTCAAGATCACGGAACTCACAGCAGAGGTCAGAGAAAAGGATGCTCTTGCGGAACGCGAGCGTCAGCTTAACGCTGTTACGAGGGATGTTCGGGATTTGATGGGTGCCCGCAATCTTCATATTCTTGATGTTTCTGATGTCGACGGCAACGGTCGAGCAAGCAAATCCTTCGGCAGGGTCTTCCTCGTCGAAGAAAAATCTCTAATTTTTTATGCCTTTGACCTTGGCGATCGAGGCAATCCTGCTAAGGTGTCGTTTCAGGCATGGGCGCGGATCGAGGGCCGCCAAAACATCGCGAAAAACCTAGGCGTTTTTTATGTCGATGATCGCGCACAGAAGCGTTGGGTACTCAAGGTGAATGATCCGGAGAAGCTCAAGTCAATAAACTCGGTTTTTGTCACGATTGAGCCTTTGGGAGGTGCTGACCGACCTACGGGCAAGAAGCTGCTTTATGCCTACCTCGCAACCCAAGCAAACCATCCGTAGTAGTTAACCTAAAAATCAAAGGGGAATGGTACAGAGTCAAGGAAGGGCCGGCATTCTGGTTAGCAACCGATTTCCACGACCAGGAGCCTTCCGATGAAGAGCTTCATTATTGCAGTGCTCCTCGCAATGGTTTGGTCTGCGAACGTCGCTCTTTCCCAAACTGCGACGGCGACGGTCTCGGGCCTCATAACAGATCCCTCCGGCGCGGCTCTTTCTGGAGCTAACGTTCAGATCCTGAACGTGGCGACGGGTCAAGTGATTTCGCTTAAAACCAACTCCAGTGGATTGTATGTGGCGGCTGCGCTCCAACCCGGCACATACAATGTCATCGTCAGTAACCCTGGTTTCAAACAGATTGTGAAGCCGGAAGTTGTTCTCAACGTGCAAGACAACGCTTCGCTTAATTTCAATATGCAGGTCGGTTCTACTTCCGAAACAGTTACGGTGACAGCGGGAGCATTCAATGTAAACACTACGGACGCGTCGGTAAGCACGGTTATTGATAGCCAATTCGTCGAGAATCTTCCCTTGAACGGCAGAAGCTTCCAATCGCTCCTCTATCTTACGCCAGGGGTCACGGTCAACCAGAACATCGTGGGTAACCAGGGCGACAACATTGGCGGCTTTGTCGTCAGTGGCCAGCGTGGCGACCAGAATTATTGGTTGGTAGACGGGGTCAGCGGCAATGTCGCCACAACTGTGAGTGCGAACCAGGGGCCGGGCGTTGGCGGAGCACTAGCGGCTACCAACGTGATGGGTGGAACCAATGCTCTGGTCTCCGTGGATGCCATGCGGGAGTTCCGCGTCCAGACTTCCACCTACGCTCCGGAATTCGGCCGCCTTCTCGGCGGACAAATCTCCATTCAGACTCGCTCGGGGACCAATCAGTTTCACGGAGCGCTCTTCGATTACTTCCGCAATGGGATTCTGGACGCCAACGACTGGTTCGCCAGCAACCGTGGCGTTCCGAAACCGATCGAGAAACAGAATGATTTCGGAGGCGTGATCGGCGGCCCGATCATCAAGAATAAGACGTTCTTCTTCTTTTCCTATGAAGGGTTTCGTCTCAGATTGCCGGGAACTTTCCTCGGAACGGTTCCCACTCTCGCCGCTCGCCAGGCCGCAATCCCGGCTATGCAGCCCTATCTGAATGCCTATCCCCTGCCCCAATCCGGAGCGCAAGAGGTTTCGCCGGGCCTCGTGCTCTACGCTGCTTCTTACTCCAATCCTACCTCGGCGGATGCCTACAGCATTCGGGTTGACCACCAACTGGCCAACAACCTAACCCTGTTTGGCCGCTACAACGAATCGCCCTCGAGCTCGCCTTACGCGCGCGGAGGCATTGCGCTTTCCGCCAACACTGCCCAAGCCACCTACACGTCAACCAGAACGGTAACCGCGGGGGCGACGTGGTCGAAATCCACCATCGTGAACGACGCCCGGTTCAACTATAGCCGTTCTGGCGGGCATTCCCGCTATTTCCTGGACAACTTCGGTGGTGGCACCACCATCCCCGCCGAGAGTATTTTTCCCAGTGGCTACACCTTTAAGAATGCGTGGATTGCGTACGACACAACCTTTGGCTCAAACAATCAGTTCATCCCTGGAGCTGTAACTCCCGCTGAGTTCCAGAACCAGTACAACTTCGTCGATACGGTCGCGATGCAGAAGGGAACACACGGCCTGAAGTTCGGCATAGACTATCGCCATCTGACGCCCGAGATCGTATTTGCTCCCTACATTTTGATTCCCATTTTCGGGAGTTTGTCGGGTATGCAAAACGGCATGAGCGACGTAACGATAGTGATTAACAACCTTCCGAGCAGAGTAGCGCTAAATAATTTCAGTGCATTCGCCCAGGATACCTGGCGAGTGACTCCGCGGCTGAACTTGACGTATGGCTTGCGCTGGGATGTGGACTTCAGTCCCACCAGCCTGACAAACTCCAAGTTCAGAGAGCTAACCGGTTTCAGCTATACGGATCTGTCGAATCTTTCGCTGGGTCCGGTAGGATCGGCGCCTTATGACACACGGTACGGGAACTTTGCGCCGCGAATCGGCGGGGCTTACCAGCTCTCCCAGAATCCGGAGTGGGGTCTGGTACTGCGCGGAGGATTTGGCATCTTTTACGGTTTATCCAGCACGGAAACCGGATTGATAGGCACCTACCCCTCGAGTGGAGTAGCAGTCTTTGGTGGCGCACCATTTCCTACCCCACCGGATATTGCTGCACTGCCCCCCCTGGTCGATGAGCCCACTCTTGCAAACGGGCAAACCTTGAACGGCATCGATCCCCACCTCAACCTGCCTTACGCGCTGGAGTGGAATGTTGCCCTGGAGCAATCTCTGGGAAAAGCGCAAACCTTCACCATGTCCTACATTGGCGCTTCCGACAAGCGGTTGCTGGCTGTGGAAAGCGTTACAAACCTTCCGAACTTTGTATCCGCGAGCCTCGTTGGAAACGCCGGTACCTTAAGCTACAACGCGCTGCAGGCGCAGTACCGGCGCGCCCTCACCAATGGTCTGCAGGCGCTGGTTTCCTATACCTGGTCCCATTCGATTGATAACGGTTCCTACGGCTCCTATACGAACGGAAGCTTTGCTGATGCGAACGTCAACCGTGGCAGCTCGGACTATGATCTGCGGCACGTACTCTCCGTGGCGATGACCTACAACGTGCCCGGGGTGAAGAGCAAGGGCCTCGCGCGAGCCATCACCAGCGGATGGTCCATGCATAATATTGTGCAAGTCCATTCCGCTCCGCCGATCGATATCAGGGACGCGAACTTTACCGCTCTTAGCCGCCAGAACACCTCGGTCCTGATTCGCCCCGATGTCGTCCCTGGGCAGCAGTTTTATCTCGATGGATCGCAATATCCGGGAGGCAAGGCGCTGAATCCGGCTGCCTTTACCGATCCACCGGTGGACCCGGTGTCCGGCTTCCCCACTCGCCAAGGCACTCTAAGCCGCAATGTGCTGCGGGCTCTCGGGCTAGCGGAATGGGATTTTTCCGTCCACCGGGAATTTCCCATTCACGAGGCCGTGAAGCTGCAGTTCGGCGCCGAGCTGTTTAACGTGCTGAACCATCCGAACTTCGGACTTTTCAACAACACGTTCCAGCCCGGCAACATCTTTTTCGGCCAATCCACGAGCATGCAGAATCAGTTGGGCGGCAACGTGGGTTGGGGCGAACAGAGCTCCCTCTATGCTTCGGGTGGCCCGCGTTCAACCCAACTGTCGTTGAGATTGGTCTTCTGAGTGCGCCAGGGGCAAGACGAGTGGACTTCGGTCGACTCGTTTGTCCTAACTGCGCTGTTAAAGAAGGCACGCTGCTCAGACGCACCACGCCAAATAAACTGAGCGGTGATATAGGCGTGAAGACCAGAAAAAGAGGATAGCTGGGATGAAACGGCTCGGCCTATTCATTTTCTTATGTGTATTGGGAATTGGAACTCAGCATGCCGCCGCGGCAACCGGCGAAATCATCCTGACCAGCGGCTGGCATGTCACGCAGGATGTGCGCGAGTTGGGGGAGCAGGCCGGCTGGTATAAGCCCGATTATAAGCCCGACTGGCAGGCCCTCGAGCGGCTTGATTACCTCCAGCTGCTCATGGCGACGCAACCGTATTTCGGACGCAACTTGCGCTATTTCAATGACTATCCGTGGTGGTATCGCGTGGAGATTTCGACGTCGGATGTGGCAACCGAGGCTACGCTCCGGTTCGAAGGAGTGGATTATTTCGCAAAAATCTGGCTGAACGGCACTTTGCTGGGCGAACACGAAGGTTATGCGGATCCGTTCGGTTTTGAGGTGGGGCACCTTTTGCGAAAGGACACGCGTAACGTGCTGGTGATCAAGGTATCGTCGCCGTGGGACCACCAATATGCAAATGCGACGGATCCTGTTTTTTGGGTTGTCCGCAATCTGCTCAAGGGCTCCTACGAGCATGCGGATACGTTCGTGCAGCGCGATGTGAATCCCGTCGGCATCTGGCGGCCGGTAAAACTAGTCCTCCATGATGAGCTGCGTGAAGCTGATCTGCCCGCCGTAACGACCTCTCTATCACCGGACGAGCGCAGCACGAGCGTGAAGGTCCGGTGGACAGTCTTTAAT